>Ga0207683_10000072_pt1 | contig 78277 bp, 86 predicted proteins | sample KBSM73metaG_FD_184333 | JGI IMG/M metagenome (GOLD analysis project Ga0207683, IMG submission 184333) | Miscanthus rhizosphere microbial communities from Kellogg Biological Station, Michigan, USA - KBS M7-3 metaG (SPAdes) (version 2) | ecosystem: Host-associated > Plants > Roots > Rhizosphere >...
CCAGAGAACGGCTGGTCTCTGTTTGGGCTCGCGCAGGCGCTTCGGGCGCAGAAGAAGCACTCCGAAGCGGACGCCGTGGAAGCGCGTTTCCGCAAAGCCTGGGCGAGCACGGACGTGACGCTGACGGCATCGAGGTTCTAGTGAATCGAGTGAGATTCCGGTTCACTCCCTAGCCCCGCTGGATTGATGAGCCAAACGCATCATGTCGCCGTTCTTTCGGTCGTGTGGTTCCTCTGGCTCTCCTTGGCAGCTCATGCAAATGAGGACGTTTTAGCTGTCGGGATACAACAAATCAGTATCAGCGCTGGACCGGTTTTCCCATTACGCTTAACGTCGGCGCAGTCATCCAAATTGTTTGGGGAACAGACCACCGCGAGTTGGGCGATGACCATCACGGAGCCGCGAGGGAAAGGAGTCTTCGATGGCGCGCTATCTTTAGGTGTCGAAGCCGTCTTATTCCATACAAGGCGGCCTGCAGAAAGCTACAACGTTGGGGTTATGCCGTATTTACGTCATGTCTTTGGAAGTCGTTCGGTCGTTCGACCCTATGTCGAAGGTGGCGGTGGAGGCATGTGGGGTACACTGGCAGGAACACCAGAGCAGCCATCGGATGTGAATTTTCTCCTCATGGCAGGCGCGGGGCTGTCATGGTTCTTTTCTCCCCATGCTGCGGTGTCGCTCGGCTATCGGTTTTATCATATTTCAAATGGCGGCTTAGGGGATCCCAATAGCGGCCTGAACTACAACTATCCATTCATTGGATTGTCGTATCTTCACTACTAGCCACTGCTGTCAGTCAGCCAAGAATGGGGCTATTGGCGAAGAAGAACGAGGGGGGGAGAGAAGGTCAACACGCTTTTCGACTGCTAGGAGAGGCAACCATGATATCCCCGTCGTCTCTCATTGAAATAGAATGTAGACTTGTCCCATATCCATAGCTCATCCGCCAGAGGGCGTCGATTTCCATGATAATCTTATGGGCCGGATCCACTTCATCCTTGTGGGTCGAATCGTTGGCTTGACGCCAGTTGTTAGCCTGTACAGCCTTCATAACATTCCTCCTTCGCCTCCTCTTATTAGCTCCTGAAAATGATGCATTGTTGTAAATTTGGCGTAGAAAGAAAACTGGTGGTTCCCCTAGGCACCATTCAGGTCGTTTTTGTGAACAATGAGCCAGGGAGACACTCATGCAAGCAAGCCGTCCTTTTCTCTTCATGGCATGCGCCGAGCTGCGACAAACCCTAGGGGAAGAGGCAGACGACGAGAAACGGTTGGTCGAATTGCTCGAGACCGTACCTTTGGATTCCATCTATTTCCATACCCACAGCTACTTTCTGAGGCACAGTTACGTGGAGCGGGTCTACCCGAATGATTTCGCGCAGTGGGTGGCGATGGAAGTCCGCGACCATGTGTTGGGGGAGCGGCTGTCGGTCATCGATCCATTCGAATTCACGCAACTCGATGCACTGCGAGGCGAGCTGATTTCGGTGATCGACGATCATCTGTCGAAGACGCCCATCGTTCCGCGGGTCATCTTTGGCGAGCCGTTCTATTTCAATACCTCGCTCATTTTCGAAGTCCCGACCCGGATGGAAGTTCGGACGCTTCGGGAGTTTCGGAACGCGCTGAGCGAGGTCGAAGTGAGTGCCATCTATTTTCACGTCTTCGAAGCGAGACATCGTCTTCGCCATGAAGACAGCGATTTCTCCGCGTGGATTCAGCAGAGTCTCGGTATGCCCGAACTGGCTGACAAACTGCGTACCATCAACCCGTATCTAGGCAGTCTCGAACGAGTGCGCTCAGCATTGCTCACGGTGTGCGACGAGTTTTTGAACTGAGCCAGCAGCCACCAGGCATATGAAGGACTTGGCAAGATGACAGATCCATTGTGGTTCAAGGACGCCGTCTTTTACGAGCTTCACGTCAAAGCCTTTCATGACGGGAATGGAGATGGGATCGGAGATTTTCGGGGGCTCATTGAGAAACTCGATTATCTCGAATGGCTCGGGGTGACCTGCCTCTGGTTGCTTCCCTTCTTCCCGTCTCCATTGCGTGATGACGGGTACGATGTGGCCAATTACGTGTCCATTGCTCCGGATTATGGATCGTTGGAAGATTTTCGAGAATTCCTCGATGAAGCGCACAAACGGGGAATGCGCGTGATCGTGGACCTCGTGCTCAATCACACTTCGGACCAGCATCCATGGTTTCAAGAGGCGAGAAGTTCACCTCAGTCGGCCAAACGCGACTACTACGTCTGGAGCGACACGGACAAGCGATATCAAAAGGCACGAATCATCTTTATCGATACTGAGAAGTCGAACTGGACCTGGGATCCCGTCGCGCAAGCGTATTACTGGCATCGTTTTTTTAGTCACCAACCGGATCTGAATTACGATAATCCAGTCCTTCAGCAAGCCATGCTGGACATCATGTCCTTCTGGCTCGATCAAGGTCTCGACGGATTTCGGTGCGACGCGGTCCCGTATTTATTTGAGCGGGAAGGCACGATCTGCGAGAACCTTCCCGAGACTCATGCCTATCTGAAGAAAATTCGAAAGCGGATCGATGAGGCGTATCAGGGACGCATCCTGCTCGCGGAAGCCAACCAATGGCCTGCCGATGTCCGTCCCTATTTTGGAGAAGGGGATGAGTTTCACATGGCGTTTCATTTTCCGCTCATGCCAAGGCTCTTCTTGGGAGTGCGGAGTGAGGATTGGCATCCCATTGTCGATATGTTTACGCACACGCCCCCGATCCCTGACAATTGCCAATGGTGTTTGTTTTTGCGGAACCATGACGAACTGACATTGGAAATGTGCGCCGGTGAGGAACGGGATTACATGTACTACGCCTATGCGCGAGATCCGCTCATGCGGCGCAACATCGGCATCGCGCGGCGGTTGGCACCGTTGTTGGACAATGATCGTCGAAAGATCGAGTTGCTCAACAGCCTGGTGTTTACGCTTCCTGGAAGTCCGATTATTTACTACGGGGATGAAATCGGCATGGGAGACAATGTCCATCTGGGGGATCGCAATGGCGTCCGGACGCCCATGCAATGGTCTGCTGACCGAAACGGCGGATTTTCGAAGACCGATCCTTCGAAGCTCTACCTTCCCGCCATTTCAGATTCCGTCTATGGCTTCAACGTGACGAACGTCGAATCGCAACGGCAGGCGCCTCATTCGTTGCTACATTGGATGCGGCAAATGATTGCGAGACGAAAACAGCAACCGGCATTTGGGCGAGGGGCGCTGACCTTCCTGCGCCCGAAAAACGACCGAGTCTTGGCGCATATACGTGAACATGGGGGAAATCTCTTGCTGCTCGTGCATAACCTGGCGGGATCGGCGCAATCGGTAGACTTGGATTTGGGACCATTCGAGGGCCGAGTGCCCGTCGAGCTCCTTGGCGGGTCGCGGTTTCCTGTGATTAGTAAACGTCCCTATGTATTGAGTTTGGCTCCCTATGGGTTTTACTGGTTCAACTTGGAACAGAAACCCGGTGACGATCTCTCTTATGGGATGGAAGGAAGTGTCCTGTAGCGTGCACTTGTTCTGACGGAAACACGATGGCTCAAGAATTGGATGAGTATCAAGACTATGCGCCGAAAGGCACAGTGGAGTTTTTGTATCGCTTGAGCGAACAGGTTGCAGGGCAAAGCTTCCTGCACATCAGCGCAGGACGTTATGGCGGCGGCATGGCGGAGATCCTCCGCCGGCTCGTCCCCATGCTCACGACCCTAGGCATCAATGCGCGCTGGGAGGTCCTCGCGGGGGATCAAGAATTCTTTCAGGCCTCCAGACGACTGACGAATTCACTTCAGGGTCAGGACGACCACCTGACAGAGCAGATGCAACAGGTCTACCTGAAGATCAACCAGCGCACCGCACAGAGCCTCAATCTCGATGCAGATCTGGTCATGATTCATGACCCCCCTCCCGCCGCGTTGATCGAGCATCGAAAGGGAGGGAAGTGGTTGTGGCGCTGTTACCTCGATATCGCCAAACCCAGGCAGCACAGTTGGAGCTTTCTTCGGCGGTTCCTCGTCGAATATGATGCCTCCATTTTTTCACTGCCGGGTTTCGCGCATCGCCTTCCCATCCCACAGTTCTTGATTTCGCCGTCGATTGATCCCTTGAGCGAAAAGAACCGACCCATGACCCGCCTCGAGATGAATCAGATCCTTCAGCGCCTTGGCATCCCGCAGGACAAGCCGATGTTGCTTCAGTTGGCGCGGTTTGAGTGGTTCAAGGATCCGATCGGTGCGATCAAGGCCTATCGATTGGTCAAGAAACACCAAGATTGCCGTCTGGTTCTTGCCGGATCGGGGGTCATGCATGATCCTGAAGGCGAAGCGGTTTTGGCTGAAGTGCAGGAAGCCGTTGCCGGCGATCTCGACATTCACGTGCTGCAATTGCCTCCCGAAGCGGACCTTGAAATCAACGCACTGCAACGCGCTGCCTCGATCATCTTTCAGAAATCGATCAAAGAAGGCTTCAATCTCGCCGTCACGGAAGCGATGTGGAAAGGCAAACCGGTCATCGGGAGCACCGCCGGGGGACTTGCGGCACAGATCCTCGATGGAGTGACGGGGTATATTGTCCATTCCGCCGAGGGAGTCGCATTTAGGGCCAGGCATCTCTTAAATAATCCTTCCTCGATTCAGCGCATGGGGGGAGCGGCTCGAGAGCATGTGAGGAGAAATTTTCTCATCACACGTCACCTCAGCGACTATCTGACTCTCATGAAACTGTTCGCCAATCGTTGACGACAACCGGCATTCATCGGATGCGCCAAGGGATGTGTGATGGAGGACGCCGTATGGAAGGCAGTTCAAGAACAGTGTCCGGACGCGCATCAGGTCGACCTCCTGATCGCGCTTCCCTCCTTCAATCATGCGTCAACCATCGGGTCGGTCCTCAAGGCGATTCTCGCGGGGCTCAACGCTTCATTTGCCAATGCATCGATCCTCATCGTCAATGCCGATGTCGGATCACAGGATGGAACACCGGACATCGTGAAGCAGACGGTGGGAGACCTGGTTCCCGTCGCAGTCATTCAACCGTTGGGAGAAGGAAGTTCCGCAAGCCCGTTTGCCCTCAATCGGTTGTCCTATTCAGGCATGCCGGGCCGAGAGGAGGCCTTCAGATCCTTTTTTGTGTTGACTCAGCGGCTGCAAGCCAAGGCCTGCGCCGTCATCGATGCAAACATGCGGTCGGTCACAGCGGAGTGGATGTCTTTGCTCGTCAAGCCGGTGTTGGAGAGCGGTGCGGACTATGTGGCGCCTGTGTTCCGCCGCCCGCGATATGAGGGCAGTTTGACCAATAATCTGATCGCGCCTTTGACACGATCACTCTATGGGAAGCGCGTGGGCTGCCAGGTAGGAGGCGGTTACGGCTTTTCCCCAAAAATGGCCAGTACATTGTTCCAAAAGAAATTCTTGTGGGAGGGAGAGGCGGCCCGCTTCGCCATTGATAGTTGGTTGACCACGGTGGCGGTCGCAGAGGGATTCCAGGTCTGGCAGGCGAGGCTCGGAGCGAAAGTTCAGGACAACAAGGCAGGCGCGGCTGATGTTGCAACGAGCCTGGTACAGGCCGTCGGTGCGTCTTACCATTATATGGAGCATTATCAGGACGTATGGGAGAAACCAACGGCCTCGAGTGCGGTGCCGGAGGTCGGCAAGCCGATGGAAACCGAAGTCGAATCCACCCCCATCCACGTGGAGCGGATGATGAAGGGGTTTCGACAGGGCTTGAGAGATTTGCTGCCGATTTGGGAGGTCATTCTGGCGCCGGAGACCTTGGCTGGTGTCCTCGCGCTGGGGTTGAAAGATGATGATGACTTTCGCTTTCCACTCGCATTGTGGGTTCAGACCGTCTACGACTTTGCCGTCGCCTATCACGAGAAGGTGATCCATCGCGAGCATCTGCTCAGGTCGCTGATGCCCTTGTATCTGGGAAGGACGTCGTCGGTGGTCCTGGAGACGAGAGGCGGCGGCCCGGAGATGGTCCAGCATACGGTCGAGCAAGGGTGTCAAACCTTTGAGGCAATGAAGCCGTACTTGGTCGACCGATGGAGGTTCCAATGAGTGAAATGTGGCAGGAAGCGATGATCGCAGCCTATCGCGAGATGATGAACCGCGCCGTGCTGTTTTTGCCAAAACTGATGGCCATGGTGACCTTCCTTCTGGTGGGCCTCGCGGTGGGATGGCTTGTGAAACTGTTGCTCATGCACATTCTGAAGGTTGTGCGCTTCGAAGTCTTCTGCGAGCGCATGGGACTCACTTCCGCCTTAGCAAAAGGCGGGGTGAAGCAGCGAATGTCCGACCTGATCGGTCGCTTTTCGTTCTGGGTGGTGTTCTTGTTTTTCGCATTCATGGGTGTCGATGCGCTGGATCTTCCGGCCACGGCCAACCTCATGAGTGCCATCCTGGGCTTCTTGCCCCATGTCATTGCGGCCATCCTCGTCGGGTTGCTGGGCATTCTCCTCGCCAACTTCAGCGGGGAAGCCGTCTTGATCGCCGCAGTGAATGCCCAGATTCAAGGGGCTCGGTTCATGGCCAACATGGTGCGATGGGGCGTCATCATTTTCACCGGTGCCATGGTGTTGACGCAGCTCGGAATCGCGAAGGAAATTGTCGTTGCCGCTTTCTCCATAATTTTTGGGGGAATCGTGTTGGCCATGGCCATTGCGGTGGGCTTAGGAGGGCGCACGATCGCCAAAGAAGCGCTCGAGCGGCGACTGCGTCGAGAAAAGGCCGGAGATGAGTTCACGCATATTTAGATCGAGAAGGTTCTGACACCATGAAGGACGAGTTTGGAAGGCAACGGGTCGTCATCGAAGGAGTCCGTCCAGAAATCGATGGAGGCAGATTCCCCATTAAACGCACGATAGGCGAAGACGTCGTGGTTGAAGCCGATGTCTTTGCCGATGGACACGATGTCATTACGGTGCTGCTTCAGTATCGCCATGAGGCCACCGTCAAATGGACAGACCTCCCAATGACGTTTCTCAACAACGACCGCTGGCGCGCCTCGTTTCCCGTCACGGGCTTGGGACGATGGTGCTACACCATCACCGGCTGGGTGGATCACTTTGCGACCTGGCGACGAGGCCTTCTGAAGAAACTAGAGGCCAAGCAAAATGTCCAGGTGGATCTTCTGATTGGGGCCAAGTTCGTCGAGGACGCGAGTCGACGGGCGACAACGGAGGAACGCCACACGCTCGCCACGTGGGGAAAGACGCTCGCCTCAGGAGACACGCCGGAGGCAGAGCGCATTCGGTTGGCCTTGAATGCGGAGCTCGAAACGGCTATGGCGAGATATCCGGATCGACGAGGGGCGTCGACCTATGATCGGGAACTCATCGTCGTGGTGGATCGAGAAAAGGCTCGATTCAGCGCCTGGTATGAGATGTTCCCGCGCTCGTGGGGTCAACAGGCAGGCAAGCACGGGACATTCAAGGACTGCGAAGCGCGTCTTCCATACATCGCCTCAATGGGATTCGACGTGTTGTATCTCCCCCCCATCCATCCGATCGGACACACGCATCGCAAAGGAAAGAACAATGCGCCGGCCGGCGGGCCGTTGGATCCAGGGAGTCCGTGGGCGATCGGGGCTTTGGAAGGGGGCCATAAGGCCATTCATCCCGATCTAGGGACACTGAACGACTTCCGAAGATTGATGGAGCGAGCGGGGACCCATGGCATCGAGATTGCCCTGGACATCGCGTTTCAATGCTCGCCTGATCATCCCTACGTGAAGGAGCATCGGGACTGGTTTCGCATCAGGCCGGATGGGACCGTCCAGTATGCGGAAAACCCCCCGAAACAATATCAGGATATTTTCCCGCTTGAGTTCGAGACCGACAGATGGCGCGAATTGTGGGACGAACTGAAGAGCGTCATGGTGTACTGGATCGAGCAGGGCGTGCGGATCTTTCGGGTCGACAATCCGCATACAAAACCCTTCCCGTTTTGGGAATGGCTCATCAGGGAGATTAGGACGACGCACCCAGACATCATTTTTCTGGCTGAGGCCTTTGCTCGGCCAAAAGTCATGTTGCGACTGGCGAAACTGGGTTTTACCCAGTCGTACAATTATTTCCCCTGGCGGAACACCAAATCGGAAATCATCCACTACTTCACGGAGCTGACCCAAACAGAGGTGCGAGAATTTTTTCGGCCAAACCTCTGGCCCAACACACCGGACATCCTCACGGAGCAGCTCCAGCACGGAGGACGCCCGGCCTTCATGTCTCGGTTTGTATTGGCGGCAACGCTGGGCGCCAGTTACGGCATTTATGGACCGGCGTTCGAACTGGGAGAGCACGTTCCACGGGAACCCGGGAGCGAAGAGTATTTGCATTCAGAAAAATATGAAATCAAGCATTGGAATCTTGATCGGGAGGACAGCCTCAGCGAATTCATCGGCCACGTGAATCGCATCCGGCGTGAGAATCCGGCGCTTCAGAGCGACTGGAGTCTGCACTTCCATGACGTCGGAAACGATCAGCTGCTCTGTTACAGCAAGCGGACCTCGGACGGGTCGAACATCGTTCTCGTCGTGGTCAATCTGAGTCCACATCATGTGCATTCAGGGTGGCTCGACTTAGATCTGGACAGTCTGGGAGTCGATGAGCAACGCCCATTCCAAGTTCAAGATCTGCTGACCAATGCCCATTACCTCTGGCATGGGAGACGGAACTACATTGAAATCAATCCTCATTCGGCTCCTGCCCACATTTTCAGTATTCACCGACGGGTCCATACGGAGCGGGACTTCGACTACTATTTCTAGGTGGAGCGAGGCATGCTGAGGGGAGCATGAACATGTTGACGGCTACGCATGATTGGATGCGTCTTTTTGAAGGAGAGACGGCTGGGGACTTGATGAGAGCCCTTCCGGAGATTCTTCAGGCCAGGCGCTGGTTCGGAGGAAAAGCTCGGCGCATCCAGAACGTCGCCTTCGTGGATTGCATTGCCATCCCATCTGATTCACTGTCGATGCTGTTGTTGATCCGGGTGGAGTACGAGGAGGCTGGGATTGAAACGTACACGCTGCCCGTCACGGCGGCCTTCGGGGACGAAGCTGAGCGCATCCAGCGAGAAATGACTTCAGCCATCATTGCTCCTTTTGTGCTGCAGAGAGAGGCGAAGACCGAAAATGGTCTGTTATACGATGCCCTCTGGAATCGGGATTTCACCCTTGCTCTTCTGAACGCGATGCGTCACGACGCGTGGTGGAACGGACTCAATGGAGGCATGGCGGCTTCATCGACGAACGCCTTCAGAGATCTGATGCCCTTGGGCGTAAAGCCTGAACCGGGTGTCATGAAATCAGAGCAGAGCAACACGTCTGTTGCCTATGACGGCTATGTCATCTTGAAACTGTATCGGCGCGTTGAAGAGGGCATCAATCCGGATCTCGAGATGGGCCGGGCGTTGACCGGCCAGCGGTTTTCTCATGTCCCGTTGCTTGCCGGGGCGCTGGAGTACCAGGCGGCTTCCGGCCGCCTCCTGACGCTTGGCGTGCTGCAACAGTTTGTGGCCAACGACGGCAACGCCTGGCAATACAGCCTTGAAGCCGTGAAGGAGTTTTTCGTTCGAGTCGACTCGGAGCCGATGAGAAGTGAACCGCCGGCTGAGCCTGCCTCTCGGCCACTCGACTCGGCACGAGAGCCGTATGCACCGCTCGCCCATCGCCTCCTCGGGGGCGATTTGGAATGGGCGGAACGGTTAGGGCAACGGACCGCCCAACTACACGATGCACTGAGCCAAGTCGCGGACGATCCTGCTTTTGCTCCGGAACCCCTTACGTATCAATATAAGCAAAACCAACGTGCGGCAGTCGAGCATGGCAGTGAAGAGACCCTGCGGCTCCTCAAGGAGCGCAGACAGTTCCTCTCGAGGGAAGGGCAGGAACAGGCTCAGCGGTTACTCGAATTCAGACCTGCCCTTGAACGGATCATCGCGGCCTTCGAGACCGTCGCGACGTCGGTATCGCGCATTCGTTGCCATGGCGATTATCACCTCGGACAAGTATTGTGCACGGCAGCCGATTTCATGATCATTGATTTTGAGGGAGAGCCGGCTCGTGCATTGGGAGAGCGTCGGATGAAGCATCCGGCTGTGCTGGACATCGCTGGCATGATTCGATCGTTTCACTACGTTCCCTTCGCATTTTTGAAACTAGAAGGGCTCGAAGCTTCCCGCTGGGCATCATATTGGTCCAGCTGGATGAGTGTCGGCTTTGTGAAAGGCTATCTTAGGACGGCAACGGGATCCAGATTTTGGCCTCCGAGCCGAGACGATGTGGAGAGATTGATGGACCTGTATCTCGCGGAGAAGGCGTTCTATGAATTGCGATATGAACTGAATAATCGACCAGATTGGAGTGACATTCCATTGCATGGTCTCGTCGCGATTTTGGAACATGCACAGCCTGCGGCGTGAGGAGAAGGGAGCCGCGGCTTCTCGAACAGTACGGAGTCTCTAAGGAGTGACCAATGGCGAAAGTCCACTTTACTTCAAATATGCCTGACACACAGGTGTCGTTGTTCAGCAAGGATGATTTGTATCTCTTTAATGAAGGGACGCACTTTCATCTCTTCGAAAAACTCGGCGCACATCCGTTGGAGCAGAATGGCGTCACCGGAACCTATTTTGCCGTCTGGGCGCCCAATGCGGGAGAGGTCTCGGTCGTCGGTGCCTTCAACGATTGGCGGAAGGGAACCCACACGCTGTCGCCGATCAGAGAATCCGGAATTTGGGAAGGATTTGTCTCAGGTGTCGGTAAAGGCACGCTCTACAAGTTTCACATCCGGACACGAAGCGGCGACTATGAGGTCGATAAGACCGATCCCTTCGCCTTCTTTAACGAAATTCCTCCGAAGACAGCGTCGATTGTCTGGGACCTTGAGTACACGTGGCAGGATCACGCCTGGATGGAACACCGGCATAAGCGGAATGCGTTGAATGCTCCAATGACCATCTATGAGATGCATGTCGGATCGTGGAGAAGGGTTCCTGAGGAGGGAAACCGTTCGTTGAGCTACCGTGAACTTGCGGAGTCCTTGCCGGGATATCTCAAGGAGATGGGGTTTACCCATGTAGAGTTCTTGCCGATCATGGATCACCCGTTTTTCGGCTCATGGGGGTACCAAACCACCGGATACTTCGCGCCGACCGGCAATTTTGGAACCCCACAAGATTTCATGTATCTCGTCGATGCACTCCATCGACACGACATAGGAGTCATCCTGGACTGGGTGCCCTCTCATTTTCCGACCGATGGCCACGGTCTCAGTTTCTTTGATGGCACACATCTTTTTGAGCATGCCGACCCTCGCCAAGGCTTCCATCCTGACTGGAGTACCTACATTTTCAATTATGGCCGCAACGAGGTGAGAAGTTTTCTGATTAGCAGCGCATTGTTCTGGTTGGAAAAATACCATGCTGATGGATTACGCGTGGATGCGGTCGCCTCCATGCTCTATCTGGATTATTCTCGAAAAGAGGGGGAATGGATTCCCAACCAATATGGGGGAAGAGAAAATATCGAAGCGATTTCCTTTTTGCGTCGATTCAACGAAGAGGTCTATCGGAGCCATCCCGATGTGCAGACGATTGCGGAGGAGTCGACGGCTTGGCCGATGGTGTCCAAGCCGACCTATCTCGGAGGACTGGGCTTCGGTTTAAAGTGGGACATGGGCTGGATGCACGATACGCTCTCGTACATGAGCCAGGATCCGTTCTTCCGTAAATATCACCAAAATAAGCTGACGTTTCGCATGCTGTACGCGTTTCAAGAGAACTTTATCCTGCCTCTCTCGCATGACGAAGTCGTGTATGGCAAAGGCTCTTTGCTTGGGAGGATGCCCGGAGACCAGTGGCAACAGTTCGCCAACTTACGCCTGTTGTACGGCTACATGTACGCACAGGCGGCGAAAAAACTCCTCTTTATGGGGGGCGAGATCGGACAATGGAGCGAATGGGCGCACGACGCCAGCTTGGAATGGCATCTCCTTGGCCAGCCGCTGCATAGCGCGTTGCAGCGATGGGTCGCAGATTTGAACCGGTTATATCGTGCCGAGCGGGCGCTGCACGAACGTGACACCGATCCCTCGGGATTTGAATGGATCGATTGCAACGATGCGGAATCGGGCGTCATTAGCTTGATGCGCAAGGGTGCATCAAGCGATGAACTGTTGTTCGTCATCTGTAATTTCACGCCGGTGCCACGGCCGAATTATCGCGTGGGGATTCCGCGCGGGGGATTCTGGCAGGAAGTGCTCAACAGCGACGCCACTCTCTATGGCGGGAGTGGTTGGGGAAATCTTGGCGGGGTCGATGCCGTGCCGGTGCCGCTGCACGGGAGAAGTCACTCCTTGACGTTATCGCTGCCACCACTGTCCGCGCTGTTTTTCAAACACGGCGGCGTTCGTTAAGCAAGACGGACAAGCTGACCTTCGTCAGGACCGAGTCGTATTCGGGCAGGATCCCATGTGGACGTGGCCGCGTCAGCGGTGGTAGACGCCAGGATCAGGCCCTGTGAAGAGCCGGAAGGCAGGGCGAATTCACAGGGCCGTTGTGAAAAATTCACCGCGACCAGCATCCGCTCGACTGTTCCCGTCTCGGTGCGCGCCTCGCGTTCGTAGAGCACGCAATCACAAGGACCTTCTTCGATCACATGGTAGTCTCCTCGACTCAATGCGGGGGACATTCGGCGAAGCGCGAGCAGTCGTCGATACAACGACCAGAGCGACCGCGGATCGGCAGCCTCTGTCTCCACATTGCGCTGTGAAGAATCTGGCGGCAGGGGAAGCCAGGGCCGGTGAGTCGTGAACCCTGCGTGGACGGAAGCGTCCCACTGCATCGGCGTGCGCGCTGGGTCCCGTCCAGGACGAAAAGGCCAGAAGCGCTTGGTATAAGGATCACGTAAATCCCGATAGCGTAACTTTCCGTTTCGCATTCCGACTTCTTCGCCGTAATACAGGAAGGGGGTTCCAGGCATCGTGAGCAACAGAAGCGCGGCAACTCTGGCCCGAGCCTCGGCATCACCTCCAGTGCCATACCGGTCGATATGACGTGGTTGGTCATGATTGCTCATCACGATCGTCGGCCAACCTCCCTGTGGGATAGACGGGACATGTTGTGACAGGAACAGACGGAAGCTCTTCGCGCACCATGGCGACTTCATCAGGCGAAAATCGAACACCAGGTGCAGTTCATCGTCTCCCTTTCCATAAAACGAGGCGGGGCCGCCTGGCGTATCGGCAGCGGCCTCGCCGATCAAGACGGCGTCAGGGTACGCCGAAATGACTTGCCGCAACTCCCGCATACTGTCATGTGCGAGAGCCTGATCGCGGTCGTACAGATGGTGCTGCCTGGTATAACCGCGCAGACCGAGTCGAAACGGATTGTTCGGCCATCGCGTGTCCTTTCCCAGCCAATTGATCGCGTCAAGACGAAAACCGTCGACCCCTCGATCGAGCCAGAATCGAACGACATCCCACATCGCGGCCCGAACGGAGGGTTCTTGCCAGTTCAGGTCCGGCTGTTCCTTCAAAAAAGAATGCAGGTAATACTGCCGGGCTTCTGGATCCCACGTCCAGGAGGAGCCGCCGAATCGAGCATTCCAGTTGCTTGGTCGTCGCCCACACGACTTCCCATCGGCCCAACAGTACCAGTTGCGCTTTGTCGAGAGGCGCGAGGCACGTGAGTCGCGAAACCATTCGTGCTGATCGGACGTGTGGTTCAGGACAAGGTCCATGATGACGCGGAGCCCGAGACGGTGGGCCTCCTCGAGGAGGTCGTCAAAATCCTTGAGCGTGCCAAACCGGGGGTCAATATTGACGTAATCGCTCACGTCATAGCCGAAGTCATGCATGGGCGATGGATAGATAGGAGAGAGCCAAATCGCATCCACTCCGAGCGAGTGCTGTGCCCCTCGGAGATACTCTAGCCTGGATCGGATGCCGCGGAGGTCGCCGATGCCGTCGTTATCGGAATCTTGAAAACTCCAGGGGTAGATTTGATAGAAAACGGCAGATTGCCACCAGGGCGGGTGTAGAGAGCGAGACGCAGCACACATTGCAGGTGTGGACAGTAACGCACGGCATCTCAGAACTCAAGCAGGCATAAAACCCTCACATGCTCCTTCCCGGTTTCTCTACGTACTTCCCACCCTAGGCAAGGACCTAGGCCACGAGCTACCTGATTCTAGGTACCATGATTCAAGTATTTGCCTAGAGGCTCTCAATTAAGAACGACCACTCTCGCTCGGAGGTGCTGACATGACGTACCGGATGCAACTCTGGATCATGACGGTGCTGTACGCCTTGACCACGGCAGTCATCTTCTATTGGGTGACGTTGTTCATGACCATGACATCCCAGGACGTAGAGCCTCAGCCCATACCGTTTATTGCTCACGGCTAGCTATATGCGTAACTCGTTGGCCTTACATCGGCGATTGGATTCCGCCAGCGCTCACGACAACGAATGCTTCGCTGAACAGAACGCAGACGTCACGCCCCGGATGCATGTTTCCGCGATGACGGTGTTCTGTATTCTGGTCACCTTAGCGGTTATCGTCTATTGGTTGTTCTTGACGATGGCGATGCCGGAGACACAGTTTGAACCTGCGATATTCTTGGATCGATAACGCTTCTTCCTGGTTCCGGGACTTCTCTTGATCGTCTAAGACCGCAACACGCCGTGGCCCGGTTTTAACCATCATAAACGAACTCACACGCTGGTTAGCATAACAAGGGGATGTGCTAGGCGTGCCTACCGTGCTGAACGCTTAAAATTGAAGAGCACAACCTCGAGGAGGGTGCTTCATGGAACGCCAACCTTCTTTCGTGCGTGATCCCGTCTGCGGAATGGAAATCAACCCCCAATATGCCGCCGCAACAACTGCCTATCAGGCCAACACGTTTTACTTCTGTAGAGTCGAGTGCCAAGAGCAGTTTGAACAGAGTCCTGAACGTTACGTGAAAGCGGCCTAGGATCGACAGACGTCCGAGAATCATCCTTTTTCGGTTGAAAAAGGGAGGGAGCCATGCTGTGTGAGCAATGCCACACCCTCATGATTGAACGGCCCGTCACCCGAAAGACGGAAGACAATCACGATGAACAGGCGATCGTTCTGGAGTGTCCGCAATGCGGCCAGACCGAGTATCAGCCGGTGATTGCATCGTTTTGGAGAAGATTGGCGGCATAGTTCAGATACCGGTGACTCTCTAGACGGCAAGGGTGCTGCTTCGTGTGCGCTGAGCAGATAGAGGATCTTTCCCTTAAATAGCAAAGGAAACCGAGATTCTCAGGGAGATGAATGCGAGTCGTTTGACGCTGGACAAGGTGCGTGATACCCTACGAAGACCGTACGAGCTTCCCGTTCCTCGCGCTTTCCTCACTCTCCCTCGTTGTGTTGCGCGATCCCCTCATTTCGCTCTTACGCTTTCCGCCACTGAGGTAACCTCCTTTGGTCGGAAAGAAAAGAATCAGTGTCAGTTCTGAGACAAAGGTGTGTTCGGTGCGTTGCCACGCAGGGGAGGAGTGCCTAGATGAAAACCACCAACAAGAAATATAAGCGGACCTATAAACCCAAGATCCGATGGGATGTGATTGGCTTGTCCGATCCGCGCCTTGACGACACGACCACCTCGATCGAAACGATCAGGAAAGAAGTGTCCTTGCTCGCGAATCGAGGCTTTGGGGAGGAAACCACCTTGCGGTCCACAGCGCAAAACGCGAAGGGACGTGGCCAGAGCCGTCAACCGGGGGGAAGCCGTCCTCGTCGTCGTGGCGCGACCGAATAGATCACATCAGACTGGTTTCAAAGCGAGCAGAGGCTTGCAATGCAAGGGGAAAGGGAAATCCCATGAGCCGCTTGAACATGGACCCGCTGCTCACCTTCCAAGACGGATCGCATCTCGTAATCAGTACGCAATGTTCCAAAGAGGGAAATTTTTCCTGCGCCCTGTACACGGTTCTCCTCTCAGCCGATGATGGCGCCGCCTTCCGGATTGTCTCCACGCATCTGGAAGCGGAGACGTGCATGAGGGCCCAAGCCTATGCCTATGAGCATGCCGCGCAACTGTATCCGCGCACGTCCCATATGATGAAGAAGCCCCCCTATCTCATATGGCGTGGACCGACGAATGCATGACGAATTGCGCGCAGGGCATCACCTCGGCCGGTTGCTAATTGGTTCAGGAGTTGCTACATTGAGTTGCTTTCAGCGCGGCGGGCCTCGCGTGGAAGATGAACCGATACGGCCCATCACCGATGTTGTTGTCACCGAGAGTGTGATCGGAAGCCTGACCTAAGCCGCCTCCCTCGATCGCGTCTATGGCCCTCTCCTTCCCTAACCGTTCTCGTGTTTCAGACAATGTCATTTCAGAAGGAGGAACCCTCATGGGTTCAAAACTATACGTTGGCGGCTTGCCTTATGCGGCGACCGAAACACAACTCACCAGCTTGTTTGCCGCACACGGCACTGTCGCATCGGCGCGTGTCATCGCAGATAAGTTTACCGGACAGTCACGCGGCTTCGGCTTCGTCGAGATGTCCACGCCGGAAGAGGCCCAGGCAGCCATTGCCGCTTTGAATGGCACGCAAATGGACGGCCGGTCCTTGACCGTCAATGAAGCGAAGCCGCAGGAACCTCGTTCCGGCGGAGGCGGTCGCTTCAGCGGAGGTGGACGAGGAAGCGATTTCGGCGGTCGGAACCGGTACTAAGGTCAACGACGTGACGCGCGGGGCGCCTGACAAGGCGCCCCGTCTCTCCAGAACATTCGCCAGTAGGTCAAGGCTCGCTCCGTTGGGGCGAGCCTTTGTTTTGCTGCAGGACGAACTCTGGCGGCCATTGCGGGCAATCAGCGAGCGTTCAAACAGACAGCAATCCAACACAATCCTTCTCATCGGAATTTGGCACCCTACGGCTACCATGACGGGATATACCGATTACGAGCGCATCCGGACGGGAGGACAGAAACCGATGAGATTTGAAACGGGGAGGGCACATGCGAGTTGGAGTTATCGGCGCTGGGAGCATGGGAGCGATACTTGCGCGTCACCTCGCCACGCGTGGACATCAGGTCTCGATTGCGAATTCCAGGGGACCGGAGAGCCTGACCGCGGTGGCAGCCAAGATCGGGGCGACGCCCGTTTCCGTTGTCGATGCCGCCAAAGCCGGAGAGCTCGTCGTCATCGCGATCCCAACGAAGGCTGTCGCTGATCTTCCCCGGGCGCTGTTTGCGAACGTACCGGGCAGCGTCATTGTCATCGACATCGGCAACTACCATCCCGAGCTCCGGGACGGCCGCATCGATGTGATCGACCGCGGCATGCTCGATAGCCAGTGGGTGGCGCAGCAGATCGGGCGTCCCGTGATCAAGGCCTTCAACAACATCTTCGCCAAAAGCCTTCTCGAGAAGGGGCTTCCGAGGGGAACGAAGGGTCGGATCGCTCTCCCGGTTGCCGGCGATTCGTGGGACGCCAAGGCAGCAGTGCTTCGACTCGTCGACGATCTTGGCTTCGACCCTGTCGATGGTGGTGATCTGGGCAACTCCTGGCGGCAGCAGCCCGGAACGCCGGCGTATTGCCAGGACCTTGAAACCGCTGCTCTCCGGCGAGCGCTCACTGAAGCTGATCGAAGCCGGATTGCGGATTACCGCGCTGAACAGGAGGCTCGCATCAGACAGTTTATCGCAGCGCAGACGGCAGAAGGATGAGGGTGTTTGTGGAGAGCCTTGTACAGGATCGACAATGAGAAGAGAGCTTGCGCTTACATCGCTGGATGAATACCAACGACTTTTTTAATCGCCGGATAGAGTTCCTCCAACGCGCTGGACTTTTGATAGACTCCTGCGGCCCCTGCCTTTTCCATCGCATCGGTGTTGTATCCAAACGCATACTCTGACAGACCGATAATTTTCACATCGGGATATTTGATTCTAATCTCGCGGGCGGCCGCGATCCCATCCAATCCGGGCATGCGAATATCCATCACCACAATGTCCGGGTGAAGTCTCTCCACGGCGGAAATGGCTTCGTAGCCGGTTGCTGCCTCCCCAACCAATTCCATATCTGGGTGGCCTGCGAGGATTTGTTTGAGAATCCGGCGGACCAAGGATTCATCATCTACGAGCAATACCCGTGTAGCCATCGTTCCACCCCCGGTGTTAAAGTGGGGAACTAAGACAACATAACATGCCTGATCATTTATTTTTACTAGCAAGATCGGCAGGTTACGTCAGCCTACAGCATTGTAGGCTGACACGCACGGGGAGATTATGGAGTATTTATGCAGCCCCGAAGATGAGTAGGCCGGCGCTGACATTGCTGTAAGCCAAAAAGTACAACAAACCCTGAATATTGTGCTTGAAGCGGCGGACGAATGGGATATTCTGGACAGGAAGCTTAGAACATTTCACTTTTCCTTTAATCCTTTAATCTTGAGGTGCCGTCATGTTGAGGAGTGCACTGTGGATCACGGTATTGGGACTCATGGTTGGTGGTTGTGCAAGCGACGGCAAAATGGAGTCGTCCAGCAGTGGATCGTCCACATCCGACGGAGCGGCCGTCTCCAGTCCGAGGTCATCCGGAGGGGCAGTCGCCGAACCCAGTTCTAAGAACCAGCCCAACTCGAGCACTAGCCGTATTGCGGCAGGAGTTGAAGAAGAGACTTTGAACACTTGCCTGGCTCGCATTCCGCAGGACGCAACGGCGGGTCAGAGGATGTTGGCAGAGCAAACGTGCCGTAGAGATTACGGGGTACGGCGTTAGAGCGCTCCCAATGAAAACCAATTAACGAAGAGGTCCGTTCCTCGGCGTCCTCTTACTCCTGTTCCTCTTGCCTGCACGATAGGCGAGGGACGTTCTTGCTTGAAATCGTTTTAAACTCGGTGTCACCTGCTCTTCACCTACCCATTGAATTCCACTCTGGTGTCTGGCTAAATTTGTGAACACGTCCGTGAGTAAGGCTATGGCACGCGTACCTGCTCCGCACTCTTCTCTTGTCCCCCTGCGGTCGGTGGTGGAAACAGAAAAGAAGCTCGCCGTAGCCGATGATTTCAGGCTGCCAGCCTTATCAGGTGATCCGCTTCCTCGACGAGTGTTCAGGTCAACCTACTTCGACACATTGGACCATTGTCTTGCCCGCTCGAGCATTACCCTTCGTCGTCGTCTCGATAAGGGATCGGCCGTCTGGCAGATGAAATTGCCCCCCCTCAACGGATCCCGCCGCGAGATTGAGTTGCGAGAGTCTTCCGTCGCGCCGCCAACCCGATTCGTCGACGCGTTGGTCGTGCTCCACGAGGGCAAACATCTGGTTCCCATCGCCGAGCTGCGTACGTCGCGAACAGGCGTGCGCGTCCCTGATACTAAGAACAACGACGTGGAAGTGGTGTTGGATACGGTGGCGGTCCTTCGCAAAGGGGCAGTCATCCAACAGTTCAAAGAGCTCGAGATTGAGTCATTGAATGGAGACGATGAATGTATCGAGAGGCTTGCCTCAACGCTCTATGGAGTGGGAGCACGTCCCCATGACGGCAGGCCGAAATTGTTTCAAGCCCTTTCCCTCGCCTACCACGCCTTGGACGAGCCGGACAAGGATGCCTCGATCGTCGATCACGTGCGACATCGTTTGCTGCAGCAACTGGATACTCTCAAACGGTGCGATCCTGGCGTGCGCTTATGTGGGGACGTAACGGATGTGCATCGCATACGAGTCGCGGCGAGGCGGATGCGGACCATCCTCATTGCCCTGCGTCAGATTGCCTCTGCAGAGTGGGCGGAGCCGCTCCTTTCGGGGCTCAAGTGGATCGGAGAGGTGTTCGCCCGAGTGCGCGACCTGGACGTGCAAATACACTATTTCACGTGTGAGGCCGAGCAGTTGAAAGCCCGTGACCGACGACCGCTTGAACGGTTCCTGCGTCACCTGCAGAGCGACCGGGAACACGCGTACCGCATGCTGCTCGACGAAATGAAAAGCGCGCGGTATGTGGGGTTTGTCAGCAAACTACGGGATGCGGCAGAGGTCCCAGTCATTCTCAATCTGGAGTACACACTGACGGATGCCGCGGCCCGTCAATTTCGCAAGCTTCGAAAGACGGTCCGGAAACTCAACGGATCCCTTTCGAACGCCGAGCTTCATCGGATCAGAATCAAAACCAAACGAGCGCGATACGCGGCGGAATTGGCTCAAGAAGGCGATGGCAAGGCGATCGGTCGATTTATCAAGGCGGCCACACGATTTCAGGATCTCTTGGGCGTGCATCAAGATGCCGTGTTGGCAGAACGGTATGTCGAGGGATTCCTGAAATACCAGGGCAGGCGGCAGGCGGCGTTCACGGCAGGCCTACTCGCGGCGCGGGCTAATCAGCGGCGTGAGGAAGTACGCGAGGAATTTTGGTCTGAGTGGAAACGCCTGAAGAAACGGGGTAAGCGTGCATGGAATTAGAAGTCTCTAGGCTCTGTTACGATTACGCTCACAAGGCCGTGGGCTAACGCTGACATATCACCCCTCAGCCTGGCCTCTTCGCTTACTTGAAGTGTGCGAAGGCCGCCACCTTTAGGCGCTGGCAAAGCCGCCGCGACGTTAATCAGGCGAATGATTCGGGCGAATCATGCCCGCTGGCTTTCTTGATAGCCCCGTACAGTTCTTCCGTGGCGTTCGATTTTCGATACACCCCCACGGCGCCGGCTTTTTCCATCGCATCGGCATGGTAGCCGTCTGCGTATTCTGACAAGCCGATAATTCTCACGTGGGGAAATTTACGCGTGATCTCCCGAGACGCGGCGATCCCATCCATCCTCGGCATACGAATATCCATGACCACAATGTGAGGTTGGAGTCTCTCCACGCTGGAAATAGCTTCGTCCCCGGTCGCCGCCTCGCCAACCACTTCCATGTTTGGGTATGCTGTCAGCATTCGTGTGAGAACCTGACGAACCAAGCACTCATCATCCACGAGTAAGACGCGAATCGTTGCCATTCCTGTTCCCTCCACAAGTTACTGGGGAACTGAGCCGCTGGAATATATCATTGCATGACAGCGTTTCGCCATATAAATCAGGACGTTACATGTGCCTACAACCTTGTAGGCGTCTTCGGACAGGCGAGATTACCGGAGCGGCTAGTACTCCAGCGGTTCATCTCAAGGGTTCTCAAACGCGAACACCTTTTTCCAATCCTGCTTCATATCGACCACGGTCCAGCCCTTGGCTTTGGCTTCATCGAGCCCTTTGTCGAGCTGGCCGATATGCGCCTGGCGGTCGTAGGCCCATTCGCGCACGGCATCGGTGTGATGCACATAGAGACAGAAGCGCGTGCCGGATCCCCCGCAGGTCCATTGAAGCATCTGCAAATCGCCATCCGAATTGCCGAACGCAGCGATAGGACGGTGGCCAATATAGGTTTGTATGGCGACGGGTTTCCCGGCCTTATCGTCAAAGAAATGCAGCTCCGGCAGCTTCATCAGCGTAGGAGTTCCATCACGCAGATCGAATTTCAATTTCCCGCTGCTCCCCACGACCTGCTCTGGGGGGATGCCATAGGCTTTCTCGACCCAGGGTCGCATGAACTCGACGCCGCCGCCGGATGCGATGAAGGTCTTGAAGCCGTTCGCGCGAAGATAGGCAAGCACTTCGAGCATCGGCTGATACAGCATCTCTGTGTAAGGCTTCTGAGTCACAGGATGTTTCGCCGTTGCGATCCAGTCGGTGACGAGCTTTTCGAAGTCGTCCGTCGTCATGCCGGCATGCGTGGCCATCACGATTTGATAAATGGCCGGTTCGCCACCCGCAAGCGCGCCTTTCACATCCCCCTTGAGTAGCGAGGCAAACGGTTCCTTGTCTTTCCACTCCGGATGCTGCGGCGCGAGCGCCTTCACTCGGTCGAGCGCAAATAGGAGTTGAACATACATCGGCTGCTCGGCCCACAACGTGCCGTCGTTATCGAAGGTGGCGATGCGGTTTGCCGGCGGCACGAATCCAGGCGCGCCTTCCTTCGTGACTTTCGAAACAAATTCGACAATGGCCTTCTTCGGCGCACCCTCATTCCACGACGGAAGCGGATCGGCGGCCTGAACCATTCCAACGTAGAGCATTGAGTGAGCCACAGCGAAGATCAGTGCTTTGACGATGCCGTGCTTCATAACGATCTCTCTCAGATCTCGGTGTGATTGATTCAGCCTCTCATCCAGTACACGTGACTAGCCGCCAGTTTGCTTCTGGAGTGTTTCCAGCACCTGATCAATAGTAAAGCTGGCGGCCTTTTGGCGTGGCGGGTACTCTCTGAAGGTTCCCAGGAATTGCCCCACATGATGTTGCGCCGCCACCAATAGGTAGACATGGTCGATGTACCAATCCCAGTAGGTGTTGGAAGTCACGGGTGCGCGTTCATAAGGATCCATGCGAAGGTTGATAAGCCAGGGAATCCTGGTCTTTACAAATGGTTCCCCCCAAACCGCTAGCGTTCCCGGCTCCCGTTGCTGCGCAAATAGCAGCTTCCAGTTGTCATAGCGAAGCGCCATGAGGTCGCCATCATCGGAGAAGTAGAAATAGGACTCTCGTGCACTGTTCTTTTCCCGCCCCGTGAGGTAAGGCAATTGGTTAAACCCGTCCAGATGTACCTTGTACGTCCTCTTCCCGACTTGATGGCCTTTCAGTAATTTCTCCTTGATGTCAGGGGTGCCGGCTGCCGCGAGCAGAGTCGGCATCCAGTCAAGGTGTGACACGATGTCGTTGGACACGGTGCCTGGTTTGATGTGACCGGGCCAGCGCACCATCGCGGGCACGCGGAACGCGCCTTCCCAATTGGTGTTTTTCTCACTGCGGAACGGCGTCATGCCACCATCCGGCCAGCTGTTCATGTGCGGCCCGTTGTCGGTGCTGTACATCACGATCGTATTGTCGGCGATGCCGAGTTCGTCCAGCTTGTTGAGCACCGTGGCGACGTTCTTGTCGTGATCAACCATCGTGTCATGGTAGGGGCTCTGCCAACGCCCGGCTTGGCCGACACTTTCAGGTTTGGGATGAGTGCGGAGGTGCATGTGGGTGAAGTTCACCCACACGAACATCGGTGCGCCAGCCTTGACCTGTTTCTCGATGAATCCTGCTGCGCGAGCTGCGATGTCGTCATCGATAGTTTCCATGCGCTTCTTGGTCAACGGACCGGTGTCTTCGATTTTCTGTGAGCCATCCGGCATGGCGAAACTGTGGATCACCCCGCGCGGCCCGAACCTTTTTCGAAAGGTGGGGAAGTCGGACTCCTTCGGATAATCTGGTAATTCCGGCTCTTCTTCGGCATTCAAGTGGTAGAGGTTGCCATAGAACTCATCGAACCCGTGGTTGGTCGGCAGCATGTCGTCCTTGTCCCCCAGGTGATTCTTGCCGAACTGGCCAGTGGCATAGCCCTGGGCTTTCAGCATCCCGGCAATGGTCGGATCTTCTTTCCTGATGCCGATGTCGGCGCCTGGCAGTCCGACTTTGCTCAGGCCGGTGCGGAAGACGCTCTGGCCTGTGATGAACGCCGCGCGTCCCGCGGTGCAGCTCTGTTCTGCGTAGTAGTCGGTGAACAGCACGCCTTCTTTTGCGACTCGGTCGATATTGGGCGTCTGATAGCCCATCATCCCTTTCGAGTAGGCGCTGATGTTGCTTTGTCCAATGTCGTCCCCCCAGATGATGACAATGTTGGGTTTCTTCTCGGCGGCGAATGCCGCTGGTCCTGTGAGAAACAGGAACATGACCATCCCCCACAGCGCTCGCGACAGGTTTCGATCTCGCATGATGATCTCCCCACAGTGATGTGTTGTGTGTTTCTATGCGTATGCCGCAATGCGGGCAATGTACATTCTTGCTGCGACAAGAAGGAATATGAGTCACATCGAAGATGACTCTTTTTACTGAGGAGGTTGTGCCAGAAAGCCGGAAGCGACGATACTGTCAGAACTTACAGAGGGGAAATGTGACAGTGGATGAGGAATGATTTTCTCCTCACTTCATGTCGGCCAGGAGGTCCGTGAGTGCTCGATCGGCGAAGTCGATCTGAATGGCCCCATAGCGCGGATAGTCCAGATCATAGATGACATAGATGGTGATTGTCATCATGAACGCAAACGCCAGCCAGTGAAAACCCGCGTGGCGGGTGTGGCTACTGCCGATCACGTATCCTGCCAGGAGAGAGCAGACAAGCCCGAGCGTCAATAGCATGGCCATGATGAGCTTTGGAGTATGCGTCACCGCTGCAATGGCGCGCCTAGTAGTAACGTCGATCATTTCGTTTAACGCTGGCACCACGATAATGGACGCCTGGGGCGGCGCTTCTGCAAGGGCAGCGACCGTGCTAGCCCAGATTGCCCGCTGGAGGTTGGTGGCAATAGCCTCGTGCGATTTATTCGATGAATCAAGGTCAGTCCGATAGACGGCGAGCCGCGCCTCCAGATACTGGCGGTACTTCTCACGCAACGCGGCTTGTCGGGCAGCCGGCAGAAGATCGATGCGCAAATACGAAGTGCCGATGGCATTCGCTTCGTCTACGACCAGCTGTCGCCGCATCTCGTACCGTTGTGCCGCGCCCGAAAAGGTAAACGCAACCATCAGCCCCATCAACCCGAAGATGGCAGCTTCGACTGCCGTCAACTGGATGCGGCCCGAATCCGTCCCGACATCCTTTTCCCGACGACCCAGTCGTTGCCCAATGATGAGGCTCAGCAGCATGCCGGTGAACACACCGATGAGGAGCAGTATGCTCGTTGTGTTGAAGCTCATGTCGTTCGCTCCACCTTCTGTTGCGCACGGTGCAAATCCGCCAAGCTCAGGGCTGAACCGACCGAAGGATACGCGGATTTTGCACTAAGATCGAGATAGGATGAAAATTCTCGAAAAGAAAGGGCGTTTCCTGAGTCGTACACCCAGCGGCTAAGCATCAGTCATATCATTTCCACTGTCAATTCTGCCAGTTGAACACAGGTAATCACGTCGCTATGGTGGCATGAACACTTTGCCTTCAAAGGGTCGTTCATGAGCCGTTCGAATCGAAAGCTCTATGTCTATGTGGCGCTGGTCATCTGTGCCGGGTTTGTGGCGTGGGTAGGGCACGATCGGTTTGCGCTATCTTCTCGGACACCCGAAGGCATGGTATGGGTTGCAGGAGGCGAGTTTTGGATGGGAAGTGATTTCCCCATGTTTCGCGACGCACAACCCGTTCACCGTGTGCACGTCGACGGCTTCTTTCTGGACAAGACGGAGGTCACGAACGAACAGTTTCAACGCTTTGTGCAGGCAACGGGTTATGTGACGGTTGCCGAGCGTATTCCATCGCCAGAGGATTTTCCCGGTGCCCCTCCGGAAAATCTGATTGCAGGCTCCGTCGTCTTTATTGCTCCTCCCGGGCCGGTTCCGCTCAACGATCACTTTCGATGGTGGAGTTACATCAAGGGGGCCGACTGGCGTCATCCGCAAGGGGCAGGCAGTACCATCGAGGGGAAAATGAATCACCCCGTCGTGCACGTCGCCTACGATGATGTACTCGCTTTCGCCGCATGGAACGGCAAACGGCTTCCAACCGAAGCGGAATGGGAGTTTGCCGCGCGAGGCGGTTTGGACAAAAAACCCTATGTCTGGGGAGATGATTTCGAGCCGGAAGGCAGGCCGATGGGCAACTCATTCCAAGGTCATTTCCCCGATCACAACACGGGCCAAGACGGTTTTGAAGCGACCGCTCCCGTCATGTCGTTCCCGGCCAACGGGTATGGACTCTACGACATGGCAGGCAATGTGTGGGAATGGACCTCAGATTGGTACCGCCCCGATTATTACCGGACGGTAGCCGCTTCCGGAGTTGTCCGAAACCCCCGAGGACCGTCCGACAGTTTTGATCCGAGCGAGCCGGGAGTGCGGAAGAAAGTTCACAAAGGAGGTTCCTACCTTTGCACAGACCAATACTGCGCCCGCTACATGCCGGGCGGCCGGGGCAAGGGGGCAACAGATACCGGAACCTCACACCTTGGATTTCGCTTGGTGAAAGACATACCGAGGACCGCAGCCATGAGTTCGGCTGACTAGGCTCCAAGCCCACCCGCCCGGACCGGAACGCTATATGACCACTTTCAGCAGGAGCTTCCAGACCTCATCCATCGGCACAAGCGTGATGAGCAGCGGGACGTACGGAAGGAAGGCTACGAAGAGGAGTTTCAAGACGTCATCTTTGACCAGTGGAATGATTGACATGTCGCGCACGGCTGTCAATGAGTTGCCTAACTGGTGGACGGCCCCGAAGTCAATCCCAGCGCCCCCTTGTATGTGTTCCTCCGACAGCCATTTTCGATCAACTTGCTGGATCTGTCGGCTCGCGAGCGCCCCATATTGGAACACCGCTGAGTCCTTGGCCTCATAGAGTTGCCGTACAAACAACAGAAGCGGTCCTGCAATCACGATCAATAGGGCTACCAAAAGGCCTCCCACTTCCCACTCATACTCCAGGGGAGAGGCACCTTCGTAGACCACGTAGTCAGCCACCTCGCCAGCGGTGGTAGCCGTCACCGCGAATGCGAAACCGCCGAAGGCCAACAATGATTCACTGAGAAAGCCCAACCCCGCCGCTCCATCACGATGGGCGGGTGACAGATCGAGTTCCAGCCCCGAGATGCGCCACAGCAGCCGCCACCACAGGGCCAATCGCCACACCCATCGTAACAGCATAAACGAATAGATCGGGAAGGACACCAAGAAGTACCAGTCACCGGCAAGGGTGAGCACATGCCTGCCGTCTCCCGCTCCGAACCGCCACGTCACCTCCGGATAGTTGATGAAGAACGTAAAGGCAATGAGGCTGTGGAGGTACGCGATTACCAGCAGTACCGCTGCAACCCGGCCGGAACTGCTCAACTGGACGATATCCCGTACCACGTCTTGAAACTGCGATCGTGCCCCCTCGAGCACCAGTCCCGCACTCTCAAATTGCTGGATGACGGTCTGAAGTTGACGTTCGCACATGGTCTCGCTTAACAGGAACACCGGCAGGGCGATGAGAAACCGCACATTGACCGCGAAATCCATCAGGAAGGAACTGAGGCGCGTCGGTCCGATGGCCAACCCTTCTGCAGTCGCAAGCAGAGCCATCGGCGCCCAGGCGATGCACAGGGAGCAGAGTGCGATGAGTCCCAGCCGATGTTTCCCTTCCCGCACAAGCCCAAACTTTTCCTGTAGACGGTACAAGGGACCGACTGTAAAAAGGGGAAATTCGGCAATACTCATATTTCTTTCGGCCGATGGAAGAGTGTTGGCAGGCGCGATATTTTCTTCTTCGTGGGGGGCCATGTCAACGAGGTGCGAACGCTTGCTAGCGGCTGATTGTGAGAGACAGCGATTGCCATACCACGGCGCCTATGGGACTCAGGTGATTGGCGATTTCTCCGCAAGGGGGATCACCTAGTATCAACCTGTGTCTACGATCTTTAAGGTAGGGTCCGGCGCCGTACCTAAGCGGCTAAGGGCACAGCTTGCAACGCTGTGATCGGCGGTTCAACTCCGCTCGGCGCCTCCACTATTTCCAGCGTTTATCCTGTCACAATGTCTCGAGAACCATGTAAGCCCTGGAATCCATGCATGCCTGGCCAAGCCCCACGCCCGTCCACATTTCCTTGACGACGGTGCTTCCTGAACAGTCCATACTGCACTTCTTCCATTGACACATCCCAACGGCCTCCGTTCTTGGTGCAAGAGATGATTTTTCGTCTCTCCGAGAAGCTGGCTCAATAGTCCCTCCGCCCATTCAGTTCTCGCTACCTCAAATAAGCCGGTGTACGGTCTCATTGAGGGAGTGTCGAGCGGCACATGGCTTCGCTGCATGGCGCGGAAGGGATGGTGCGCTCTCGCGAACGATGAATAACCGATTTTAGGTATCTGACGATTGGTCGGGAGGCGGCTTGATGAGTTTGGATAATTTTGGAATTTGCTCACTCAAGGCTGAGCGAAGCTGCTGAACTTCCTCCTCGGTGATTCTGCCTTCGGCACGTAGTCTGTCAATGAACTGATCGTAGGGATCCGTTAAGACGCTGATAATCAAACTGAGGATGCGGCTGAGATCGGTCTTATCCATGACTCTTGGTCTTGCTTACCAGAGTCCCTCAAGCTTACCTAGGCTGAACAGACAAATCTGTCATCAGAAAATCCACCACGCAACTGTGCTGTCACGAGGCGCCGGTAATCGACGTGCTGCTTCAACATCGAGACCAACCCTTCGGCATCGATCACAATGAGGAGCGCGTCTTCGGCCACGAGTGTCCGGCCAGGATCACCGAAATTCACCCGATATTGGGTCCGGCCGTCAGGATTTCTACCTGGTCCGATCACTAGTTCCGTCAGTCCGCAGATCACGCCTTCCCTATTGTTCTCCCGGAGACGGACCTTGATGCCGTCGGGTAATCTTCTCCAGGTCTGTGTTGTGCTCTGGTGAACGGATCCGGTCTGAGGATGTGTCATGATACTCCTTTCACTGATGGGCCATGTACTACCGAAGACGCGGCCTTGACAGGATTATGATCGCTCTGGCGTCGCAAGGCGATGGTCACCACCACCGTGTCGGCCGCTTTGTGCTTTCCATCCAGATGAACGCAGGTCATGTCGCCGCTGAGATCTCACCCGCATCGGGTGACCAAATGAAGGCTGTTGGCTGCCGGGGGCCCATGGCACCGCATGGCCGAGGAGACGTTCGATGGCGTGCAGCTGCTCTGGATCTTCAGCGGTGATAAAACTGGTGGCCCGACCGGTCGCCTTCATTCGAGCCGTCCGTCCGATTCGATGGACATAGTCCTCAGGGCAATACGGCAAATCGAAGTTGATGACGTGACCAATGTTGGCGACATCGATGCCTCGAGCGGCAATGTCCGTCGCCACGAGCATGCGAAAGACACCACGCTTAAAGCCATCCAGTGCACTTCGACGCTGCGAAAAACTTCGATCGCCATGCAGGACGCCTACTCGATATCCCGCACGGCTGAGCACACCTCCCACATGATCCGCCCGATGCTTGGTCCGGGTAAAGATGAGGACGGTCTCCTGCTCGTCCTTCAATAAGGAGAGGAGCAAATTTGGCTTGCCGGTATGCGTCGTATAGTGCAGCGCTTGCATGACACCGTCCGCGGTGGTGGCCGAGGGCGTCACCATCACTCGAACCGGGTTGTTGACGTTGGCTTCAATAACCTGTGTGAGATCGGACGGCAGCGTGGCGGAGAACAACAGCGTCTGTCGTTCCTCCGGCAGTGCAGTAAGAATCTGCTTAATCTGTGGTGCAAATCCCATGTCCAGCATTCGGTCGGCCTCATCGAGCACCAGGATCTTTATGGGGAGCAGATTGACGGTTCCGTTCCACATGTGATCGAGCAGGCGTCCAGGCGTCGCGACAAGAATGTCTGGTCGCTGGCGGAGACCCCGTACCTGGGCCTGCATGTCTGCCCCTCCCACAAGGACGGTCGCAAAAATCCCGCGACGGCGACCCAGTGTTTCGATCGTACTGAGTATCTGGACCGCAAGCTCTCGGGTAGGAGCCAGAATCAAGACTTGCGGCTCGGTTTTCGGAAGTTGGGCCAACCGCTCAATGATCGGAATGACAAATGCGGCGGTTTTTCCCGTTCCCGTTTGGGCACAGCCGATCACGTCGCGCCCAGTCAGGGCCAGAGGAATCGCCTGTGTTTGTATCGGAGTGGGAGAAGAGAGCCCTGCCATGGCAAGATCCTTGACCAAAGCTTCGGACACACCAAGGTCGCGAAAATTAACTTGGAGAGACGTATCCACTACAAATCCTTTCAGTGTGATCGCATGATGACGAAATCAGAGAACCGAGGGGAGAAACAACCAGGAAGGGTGCCGCTCCAGACTGGACCTGGTCGCGATGCGATCGCGAAGTCCGTGCTGTGCTGGATGTTCCCTGCCGGACTAATACGAGGGAACAGCTGACGTGAGCATACAGGACCCTATCGGCGCAGTCAATGTATTGTGATCAATACGGGCACTGGAAAGGAAACGTCTTCTTCACAGCCAGGCGCAGTGCGGCTCGTTCGGCTTGTGGTCTCTTTGCGCGGCTGTTCTCGTGAATTCGCGTGAAAATTCGCGTGAATGGGATATATCGTCTGCGATGGCCCAAAGAGCTCAGCGGGTGTGATTTGGCTCTGAGGAGTGTCCGGTCTTCCACTCGGTGATATCTCGGAAAATCAGCACGACTCCTGGGGAGGAAGGAAAGCCTTGAGTGTCATACCACCGTTGGTCTACGGGCGAATAGAGTTCGTGCTGGATCGGCCTCTGATCCTCGAGCGCGCGTCGCAGTTGCTGCTCGGCCACTGTGCCTTTCAGATCAGGGAACAATTCCCAGACTGACTTCCCGATCGTTCTCCCCGGGTCACACCCTAAGCGACGGAAGATTTGCACTGCCGCCTGGTTTAGCGTCACACACTTTCCTTGTCCATCGAGCCGCACCACTGCATCTGCAATGTCGTCCAGCGTGGCCATTAAATCAGAAGTTTTCATAAAAAATTGTGCGTGAGGCAGCGATTGTACGGAGAGAGCCCTCGTTTGGCAAATGTCTCCACTGGTGCCGATTTTTCTTTCTTCTTTTGCTTCTCAACCCTCTCTTCGATTCAGCGAGAAAACAATCATGTGTCCCCGAAGCCAACTCACGCGTCTGTAGAAGTCGTCATGATAAATACACCCACCTGGTGAAACCCCTAGTATCTAGACCTTCCCGCCAAAGGATACATTCGCAACTTTGGCGCTCCCGGCGAGCCTCCTTCTCGGTTAATCCAACCCTCCTTTTGGAGAGACGCCTTATCATCAGCAGTGGTATTTGGGCTTAGGGATTTGCGTACTGGCTGTTGTTCTCTTCAGTATGCCGCGATGAGGAAGATACCTATAACGATATCTCTAGTGAGCGTGTGTCTCGCGTCACTGTTCATGTCGGCCTGTGGCCATGTCGACCAGGAAAGAAAGATTGAATTTATTTATCTGGCGCTTGGGACAAGCGACGTCATTGGACTCGGCGCAACGCCGCTCACTGAAGGCTATGTCTACCTGATCAATCAGGACCTGCAGCAGCGCATTCCCGGCACGTTTCTCATCAACCTTGGTCTTCCAGGCGCGCGCATTGATGCACTGAACGAACAGGTTCGCCTGGCCAAGCACTTCCACGGTGAAGCCGATTTGGCGACTGTATGGGTCGGGGCGAACGATCTTGTCCAGGGGGGTGACCCGTCCCGCTTTCAAACCGACCTCAGACAGCTCCTCCGGAGACTGCAGAGTTCGGTATCGACCACTGTGGTGATCGCGAATCTTCCCGACTTGACGCAACTTCCGGCCTTTCGCGCCATGGCTAATCCGGCTGTGACCCTGGCACGGGTAAAAGCCTTTAACCTCGCCATCGAAGTGGAAGCGCCGTATGTGAACGCTTCAATTGTGAACATCTTCGAGGAATCATCCCCTGATGATTTTGCCGTTGATGAAGATGGTTTTCATCCGACAAAGGAGGGACATCGACGCATCGCCAGTTTGTTCCGAAAGGTCATACTCGGGCGGGTCGGGTCGCGATAGATGCTTGGCGCTGATGAGAAGTGGAGACAGGTCTAACTCGGCATGCTGTTCTTACTTGTCGAGCCATCAGCACAATGCTGAACGACGAATCGCTGCAAGATCCGTTGTTGCGACTCATGCATCTTGATGAACTCCACGCCGAAGCGCTTCCCTTGCGTCCAGCGGACCACTCCCAGTGTGACTGAGACCGGAAACCTGAGCCCCGGCAAAAACAGTTCGAGCTGGAGCGACTGTCCGTCTTCAATCGCCACTGGACTTTCGATGAGACAGCCTGGCAACGTCAGGTCCAATACCTGTCCCTTTCCAACCCGAGCCCCCGATATAAATGTGACGGGGAACCGCAGTCGAATGCGTGGTTTGTAGCGCGGCTTCATGTGATCGTTGACGCCTCCGACCGCTGAGCGTTTCTGCTGAATCTGATGTCGCATTCGGCCTTCCCAGAAGCCGGGTGATGATGCTAACCCTCCCCTGAGCATGGCTCTCTCGGTAAAAGCTGCCTCCTCAAGAATAGCATTGCTTTTCCAAATTGGAGGGAACGAGGAGGAGGGGCGCTAGTAAAATTACCTGGTGGGCTTGGCATGATTCGGCCGGTAATGCAGTCCGGACCTCGGACGATGATTTTGTTCGAGCCATCGAAAAGCCGTCGCTTTTCGGTTCGCATAGAGCTCCGGGCCCACGATTCCCCTGCCTGGGTGTCTACCTGGCTGGCAGCCTTACCGACAATTGCTAGCCTCCGTGAAACTGGTTACAGGCGGGATGGCGTGCAGAATTCTGTTGATCGGAGCTTGGCTGAATGTGTAGAAGCCGAGGTGGGCGTCGCGCTCAGCGTGACGGAGAAGATTGATCGGTGGAGTAAATCCGGAGAGGGAGACCGCATGGACTCAGGTCAGCTATTGATGACAACCACGACCACGCCGACCAAGGCCATCAGGGCCCACAGTAACTCTCTGTCTCCACAACGGCTCAATAGGTCATGCACGGGTGAACTCCTTCCGAACTCTTCATATAAGCAAGGCAGATACCTGTCAGAGGACTGCGGAATTTCCGTTTGTTTAGTCCTGTGGCAATCGAGGATCGCGCGATTCCGCACGGTTCGCACTGTGCGAAAGAGTGGGGAAGTCCAAGCGGCTAGGGATCTCTGAAATGTGTCGGGCGGTTTCTAACGAATTCAGGAGGACGACATGGACGATAAGGCCATCACAGCAGTATCCACTTCTCTTGCCCTGATGCAAATACAAGTCAATGCTCTCGTGCTTTTGCTTGAGCAACAATCAGGTGTGTCAGTCAAAGAGGACTTCCAGCGACTTATCAGCGAAGGCGTGCAAGCCGTCGGGGTCGAGACCATGCAGGGCATTAGGAGCCGCATCTATGAGGGCATCATCCAGCAAGGTCAAGGCGAAGCTGGGGACGGTGTTCATTGAGGGTGAGCCGATATCTTCATTTGAGGATAGATAACTGGAGACTTGCTTTCGGCTGCGCATCATCCTATCCTTTGTCCGCCGTTGCCCTCTTATCCTCCGAGTTGACGTTCGTCTTTATTGCAGATCTTAGTGGATACGGGCTTTCCCTACGGACAAAGAGTGGGAAGCATCGCGCTTCAACCTATAATCGTTTCGTCATGGAGGCAGGGATGAAGGTACCATCGGCCAAGCAGAAGGACGAGAAGAAATCCAGAGTGATTATCGCAGCACCGGATGGTTCATCGTCGGTGACCAACGAATCCACGCAACGAAAGAAACCGGCCTTCGAGGACTTACACGTTCGTATCAGCCTTCGGGCATATGATCTATATCTCCAGCGTGGTTCCCGTGAGGGCCATGCCCAGGAGGATTGGCTGGATGCTGAGCGAGAAATCCTCGATCGTGAGTTTCCAGCCTAGCCGACGATGTCTCGGTTTGCTATTTGCTGAGTTGTCGTTTCTCCGAGCAATGAAATCTTGGGCCGCTGCTTATGCCGAGGACGACGCCCTATCCGCCTACAAGGCTGTAGGCCATCCCTGATAGACAAGGTGGCAGAGTAGGTATTACAGTTCATCGCCATCGTGGTGGAGGACGGTGCTGTGCGCCGCCACGGATGAGTTCGCTCTTGGATAACTACAGCACTTGGAAACGCCGGAATCTCAGCAAGGCCAGCGGCGAATGAACGCTGCCGGATGGATGCGGATTCGTGAGTCACAGGGCTTCACCCATGACCGCTGCACAGAAGATTCGTGTCCTCATCGTGGACGACCATGTCATGGTGCGGCAGGGACTGCGTGCCGTTCTGCAGTCCTACCCGAACATCGATGTGGTGGGCGAAGCGGGAAATGGAGAAGAGGCGATCTCGAGCGTGCCGAAACTTCAGCCCACCATTGTGGTGATGGACATCGGCATGCCGAGCCTCGATGGGATCGGCGCGACACGGCTGATCAAAACGCAATATCCAGAGATCGCGGTGCTCGGGTTATCGGTCAACGCCCCGAGCTATCACGTCGATGCGATGTTGAAAGCGGGAGCATTTGACGTGATCACAAAAGACAGGGCCGTCGATGAGTTATACAGCGCCATCCAGAGAGCGACGGCTGCCACTCAGCCCATTCTCATTCTTCAGGAACCGCCACCGGCATCCGTGGAACAGGCCGGCGCGGCTCAACCGGCCGAGGCACCGCGGACACCCGATGTCATGTCAGCAAAAGTGCCCAAGATCTAGCGGTCACGAGTACCAGGAAAGCGACCCTGGTGCCTTCGAGCTTCTGCCTCGCGGTCGATCGTCTTTAATGCTTCCAATTGAAACGTGAGCTCTGCGATGCGCCGATCGCGCTCGCGTACCTGCCGCTGAAGCGATTGCACAGCCGACTGAGCGCCCATGGGTTCGAGCCTGCCACTGTCGGACACCTGGGGCAGGTGTTCCGATGGGGACAGTGTCCCACATGCGGAAAACGCAGTGAGTGCCAGCGCACTAATGACGACCCCAACCCGCATATCCCTTGCCTTCGTGTCTCTGATCAAAGCCGTTCGCGAAACCCCTTGTTTTAACTCTAGCAGCGGCCGATCGAAGCGCATTCCCCAAAGGAGGGATGGCGATCCCCCTGAACGAGGAAGGCGGTATGGAAGCACAGCCCGTACACTTTTAATGGGACCTTGGAGAACGCGCATATGACTCGACGCCAGCATGCTCGCCGTCAATCTCGCCGCGCGCTGATATGGCGTGTCTTCTATGGCGGCGGAGAGCTCGTGGGACAAGGCAGCATCGTGGACGTCCATGAGACCGGCTGCCGCATCACCGGCCGCATGCCAGTCGAAGTCGGCACGCATCTTCGCCTCTGCATCTGGCCGACCGACAATCCGACCGACATTATTGTAGTGCAGGGCACTGTCAGGTGGGCCAGAGGGCTTGAATTCGGGCTACTTCTCGACAGACAGATGCCAAACCTTGACGAACTCGCACGACAGAGAAATGACAACACTCTGTTTACGAACCCTCTCGACTTTACGAATCCTCCGTACAAGTCTGTAGGCGGTGGGCCTGAAAATTGAACATAACTGGGTAGAAACTAATGGGAATTCTGGGGTCGATGCTAGATTGACCTATACGGTTCCTGCACTATAGTGAGGAGCATGGCTACTAGAGACGGCACACATATCTGTCACTTCATGCTTGAGCAGAACGCCAGGGGCTATTTCACTGGCAATTTTGTCTGTACCTATTGCGGACGCAAGGTGGCCCAGTCCCAGTGGTTCGATGCCCTCACCGTCACTTCCTCAGGACGCGATTCATCTCACGGTCTCTCAAGGACGCCGCCTGGACTCAACCGATAGATCGATCGGATTGCAACACAACCCACCTGCGACCTCGTGGTCGTCGTCGAGGACATGCTCACATCGGCGGCGTTGAGTCTTCTCGTGCTTCCCATTCTCTATGGGCTGGCCCTATCGATGGAGCGTAGGGGAGACGAGGGAACGCGAATCGCCGTCACCACATACCGCAAGGGACTGCCGGTAAACACGGTGTCGAAGGGATAGCAGGTTACCAGGGTGAGCTGATCCTTCCCCTCGGTCAGACGGATCGATGCGGTCCGCGCATCGACGATCTGACTGCGTTGCACTATGTATCGCTGCGGCCTTTGGTGAACCGTTTCGATCACGATCTCGTCCTGCTGCCTCAGCCGCCTCAAGAAACGAAAATGGGTGTCTCGATGACCGGTCAAGATCGTCGTGCCTGGCGATCCAGGAAATGCGCTCGGTTCCGAATAGCCGGGACCGAAGGCCAGTGTTCGGCCGTAGGCGCCGTTCAACACGATCAGATCGATGTGCATTGAAGGCACTATCAGCTTTGCAACCGGAAATGTATCGGCCCAGGGCCACGGTTTGACGGCTGTCTCGCCGGCCAGCGCGCGGGACCAGGCTCGCTGCAGCAGATACTGTGCAAGCCTGGCCTTCGCATAGATCCACGATCCTTCCCCGATCTGCCAAAGCCCGACGGCGATGAGGCACACCGGCAGGATGAGGAGAGTGCGGGAAGTGGGGCGGATGGGGATCATGCGACCCGTTTCCAAAAGCCCCACACTAACCACGCCAATGTGAGGGTTGCTAACCCCATCAAGAGTTGCAGTTGTCCGCTCGTCGCCCCTTTTGCTAGCTCATTGATTGAGATGCTCTCATCCATCTTCGCGCTTGCCGGCTGCTCTGGCTCCGTGGCCGTATTCGTTGGTCGCGCCGGCGTCACATCGACGGCGACAAGGCTTGTATACTTGCTGACGAGATGGTGGGCCAATGCCACATCGAGTACCGCTTTTCGTATAGCCTCTTCCACGCTACCTTTATAGGTTTCGTCCATCAGCGCTGAAATCTTTTCCCTTGCCCAGTAGACGGAAAGCCCTCCACGTGAAGATGCGTGCTTGAACGAAACCGGCATAGACCACGGTTGGTTTGCCGCGAAACCCTTCAACGTTGCTTGTTGCGGAAGTGCCCCCGCTTTAACGGCGACCACGATCGGTTCGCCCTCGTAGAGGTCGGCGATCTGCAGCGGATATTGTTCCACCGCGGGCCAGGACGAATCGAATGCGATGTCGTTGAGCACGGGACGTTCGAGTTTCCTGAACAGCAGGTCGAGGTTGTCTTTCACCTCGGTCACATTGCCGATGTAGGTAAAGGTGCCTCTTCCGATCTCTGCGGTTTTCCTCATCAGGTGGCTGTTGGGTGTGGGCCCGATCCCGATCGTAAAAAGCCGTCTCGTCCCCAAGCGAAGATGTAACATTTCAAACAGCTCTTCCTCGTTGCCAACCTGACCATCTGTGAGAAGCACGATCTGCTGAAGACGAGCCTTGTCCTGCGGGCTCTTGAGCGCCTGTCTCACCGCAGAAACGATTTCAGTTCCGCCGTCGGCCGATAACGTTTCGGTATATCGGATCGCCTTGCGGATGCTCGAGGCTGTAACCGGTTCCAGCGAAGGGAAGAGGGACCGGACCGTGTTGTTGAACTGAATGATGTTGAACCGGTCACGGGTGGTCAATCGCGTGAGCGCTGCTGCCAACGAAGATTTTGCCTGCTCGATCGACGGGCCGGCCATCGACCCTGACGTATCGATGATGAATGTCAGATCCCGCGGAATGCTGGCAACCTTGTCATCGTGGTGCGTTGGCGGCGCAAGCATGAGGAGTGCATAGGTCTCGCCATTCTTCTGTTCGGTAAAAATCGTCGCCAACGGTTCGGTTCGCGGTGCCGGATACCAGATAAGTTGGAAATCCCGATCGCCCGGCACAGCATCCGCCTTTAAGCTAATTTGGAATCCGCCATCCGCATCTGGAACCACGATAATCGGGTGGTAGGGAGACTCCACCTTGGACACCGGAAAGCCCGGATGTAAGGTCAGTGACAGGCTCAAGGGATTGATTGGGCCTCGGCTGGGGGCTTGTACAGGAGGCGTAATCCTGGAAGCATCAGGAACGCGATCGGTATCCAAGATCGTTCCGGTTCCCTTCGGTGCCTGGTTTTCAATGATCACCGGAGTTCCCGGGATATAACGCTGGCCCACCGCCATGGGAAAGCGGAGTTGGAACCGGTCACTATCGGAGCGAATGGTTTCCTGGTACTCGATTTCGACAGTGATGCGTTCGCCCGGCCCGATATTGGCGACGGAAGTGGTGAAGATATTCGGCCGTTCTTGTTCAACCAAACTCGTCCGCTTGCCCTCCTGTTTTGCCTGTTCGTAGGTTTTCTTGGCCTCGGACCGCTCCTTGATCACACCTTCAATGATGCGTTCACCGACATGCATACGAAGATGATCGACCGCAGCGGTTTCCGGCAAGGGAAAGACATAAATCCCTTCGAGCCAATCTCCTTTCTTATGGCTCGGATTACTGAACTCTTGACTGACTGTCGTGCGAGCGATGATGCCTGTCACCGCCATCTGCACGTCAGTCTTCAAGACAGGAGCAGGTGTGAAACGGCCCCGTTGGTTGGTCTTGAAAAGAAGAGTTCCTTCTGAAACATCACCGAGGCCCATCGTCGGTACAATGCCGGTATGAAGGAGTTCGGGCTCGACCGGCGCGGCAGGGGCAGGAAGCGTGGCGACACATAAGGCTGAGAGCACCGCATAGAGGCTCACGTATTTGAAACATCGTGCGGAACGTTCGATTGATGCCCGGAGTAATCTCTTGAACATGATGCCCTCGCTATTCGTGATGGGGTGACCGGTGAATACAGGGTCGTCCCTGGGAGCGGAATACCGCTCCCAGGGACAAGAGCTGTGGGTTCTCAGCTGCCGGAGGCCGGTTCGGCCGGGGCAGTCCCGTTGTCGGCTTCGGAGGCGTTGGCGGAAGGCACGAGGCTGTCGATCAGTGAGCCCTCTGCCTCGCTGCCAGGGCCAGCGTCGGCAGATGCCTGCGTTGCCTCCGGTGAATCAGGTACCGAGGTGGTCGTGACGAGCGGGGCCCGCATGTGCTCTTCGCCGATCGGACGGATTTCCAGATGCACACGACGGTTCATCTGGCGGCAGACGTCGCTCATATCGATGCAAAGCACACCCTCTTTCCCAAGACTGACGACCTTGATCTGATGCTCCGCCACTCCGGCATTCACCAATTCCGTCTTCACGGTTTCCGCGCGCTTCATCCCGAGTGTCATGTTGTAACTCGCCGATCCTTGTTGATCGGTGTAGCCCTGCACCAAGACTCCCAGATTCGCATCTTGCTTGAGAATCGAGGCCTGTACTTGCAGCAGCGTTCTCGCTTCATCGGTCAAACCCTTGCGGCCGACCTCGAAGTAGAGATCGGTGTGGAGGATGCCGGGCTTGGTGGAAGCCGCTGGGGCCTCCTCGATTTTCGATCGTGATACCGAGACCGGCGTGATCACGGGTTGGGTGGTCTTGAGCGCCTCGCTGATTTGCGAATCGTTCAATGGGTCGTGACCAACGCCCTGTTCGGTTGACGAGTAATACCAAATCGCTCCGATGACGGCGGCCAGACTCACAATGAGCCCGGACACCACCAACACGTCCTTGTCCTTCCTGGGCCCCGAGATGCTGGGAGCGATATTGCCTGATGTGATCTGTGACGGACCGTTCTGCATGATAAAACCCTCCTTGTCGGTCTGCACAATGGTGATTGGTCGATGTCCTTTGGTTGTTTGAGCCGTCGCGACAGCCTGCCGGTTTCACCTCCTTTCCGTCCCTGATTGGCTCCTCTTGTGGCCGGATGCTTGAGCAATCAGAGTGCCGACGAAATTGAACGACGTTGTTGATCTGATACACGAGATGAATCAAGCGTTTAAGCGATGGGTGGTGAGGCAAAGTGCATGCGGGGAAAGCGAGCCCAGCATGCCATGCGGGGATAGCCCCGCAAAGCATGAGGACAGGCAGGTCACCGTAGGGCTCGCGAGAGGCATGTCCCAAAGACCTTTGCTCGAGACGAACAAAGAGCGTTGAAGGGCCTTTGGTAGAAAACAGCTAATGGATACCTGTCGGACGTTGACGTAGACTTGTCGGAATCAAAGATGGTCTTCGTCTCCAAAGCTGCGCGAGCTTCATCCACAGCTATGACAACAGGGCAAGATTCGCGTCTTGCAATCGCATCAGTGGAGGTCTTTATGGCAAGAATTGTTCTCCGAGGGATTGCATGTGCCGCTGTGCTCATTGGGGCGCTTGGCCTGGAGAATTCCGCTCATGCCCAGGCTGGTCTTGGAACATGGGTTCGACAGGCAGGTCCGCAAGCACCCGGACAGATAACAATGACTGTTGAGGCCTGTTGCGACGGTGGGCGACGGTTGACGTACCAACTGGGCGACACTGGTCATGTCATGATCGTCGAGTCGCCATTCGATGGTCGGGAGGTGCCGGTACTGCTCGATGGAAAACCGAGCGGCGAAACCATGGCGATTAAGCGCCTAGACGACCATCATACATTTACGGTCCTCAAGATGAACGGTAAAGAGTTTGGCACATCGAAGGCCAGTCTTTCGCCCGACGGGAAGACGATCACGGTTGAGAATGACTTCATCGCGTCGCTCGGCGGCAACCCTGCCGGCAAGCGCACGGAAGTGTGGGTAAGGAAGTGACACGAGAGTAAATGCATACCCGGCTCAAGGCGGGAACCCATGAGTCTCATCTTCCCAATTTATGCCAAGCTCAAGGATGGCTCGCCGGTGCAGTTGGTGTTGGCCGGGGAGCGTGATATCGAACCGCTTCGAGCACTCTACCGGATGATCGTCGAAGAAGGGACCTCGTATCCTCATGACCGATTCCCGGATCATGGCGATTTCCTCGACTATTGGTTCCGCGGCAAGACGACGGTTGCCGCCTACGTGCCTGATCGTGACAGAGCCTCTTCGATGGCCGGTGCCTTTTATCTGAAGGCAAACTGGCCTGGAAGGGCGAGGCAGGTGGCGAACGCCGGCTTCATCGTCGCACCTGAATGGCGCCAGAAGGGGCTTGGCTGGCTCCTAGGCGCAACGATGTTAGAGTATGCGCGGCAACTGGGTTACCGCAGCGTGATCTTCAACCTGGTCTTTTCGGAGAATGTGTGGGCGCGCCGCCTCTGGGAGCGGCTTGGCTTCAAAGAGCTGGCCGTGCTTCCCGGCGCGGTGCGGAAGAATGACGGGACGTATCAGGATGCGGTGATTATGTTTCAGTCACTGTTGTAGGGCTGACCTCACCGACGGTTTCTCCAGAAATTGTTTCTTGACCAGACGCTCGACCGAGGCAAAATGACGGTCGGGGAGGTTTTTGAACCGCCGTTTGCATTCAGCCAAAGCCTCATCGACGGATTGACACGGATCGATGACGCTCAACAGGTGGTGGTAGTAGTCGCTGAGTTTCAGCTCGACGGTTCTCACGTGAGAAGGATTTCCGGCGATCACTGCAGCCGCCTTGGCCTGGTCGCCGTGATGCTCGATCAGCGCTTGGAAACACAGGCCCTTCAGGCGATGTGTGACGGTGCTGCGGTCCCATCCCAAGATGTTGGCCGTGGCTTGCATGTCAAAGGCCTGTTGCCTCAGACACTCCAATACGGCCGTGTCCCCGGCGGCATCCGGAAACGTGGACCGCCCGCCGTCGTTGCTGGGTAACGTCTCGTCGAGGGCAAAGGCATGACGGGACAGGATGTTTCCGTCCGTGAGTGCCACGGCTCGCTCCAACACATTGCGGAGCTCCCGGACGTTTCCCGGCCATCGATAGGCGCTCAGCATCCGTAGGGAGTCGGCGGACAGTTGAGGACGAGGCTTCTTCATCCGCTGGGCGATATCGGCGAGGGCTGATTCGGCAATCACCGCCATGTCGCCCGTCCGCTCGCGTAACGGCGGGAGCCGAAACACGAACCCTTTCAGTCTGAAATACAAATCTTCCCGGAACCAACCTTCGGACACGCCGCGTTGGAGATCCCGATTAGTGGCCGCGACGATCCGAACGTCGACGGCCGTGGGCGTCGTGGCACCCACGCGGTAAAAGGACTTTTCCTGGAGCACCCGAAGGAGTTTACTTTGGTGGTCCAGGCGCAGATCGCCGATTTCATCCAGAAAGATGGTTCCGTGATTGGCGAGTTCGAAATATCCCCTACGGTCGGCCGTTGCTCCGGTAAAACTTCCCTTGATGTGGCCGAACAATTCGCTTTCGAACAACTCGGGGGAAATCGCTGCCATATTGACCGCAACGAAGGCACGCCCGGCCCGTGGGCTCAAATGGTGGACGGCGCGGGCGAACAACTCTTTTCCCGTGCCGGGCTCGCCCAGGAGGAGCACGGTCAGCGGCGAGCCCGCTCCCTTTTTCAGGTCGCGAAACATTCTGAGCAGGTCGGGATGTTGTGTGATGATCCCTACCGCACGGCATTCATCCTTGAGCCGCTCCAGTTCGGTATCTGCGAGCGTGCGAGAGTCCGAACTGGCGGCACGAAGATCGGTCAGCTGCCGTTCCACTTGCTCGAGTTGGCGCCTGGCAGCCTGTTCCTGGGCTCTGCTCTCGCCGATTTCCGACTGCAGCAAGCGTGTGTCCCTGGCGAGCTGTTCTTGCTGTGCGGTCGATTGCGCCACTGCGGCCTTCGCGGCTTCCAGGTCTTCTTCGAGCGCTTCGGCGCGGCTTTCACGCAGCGTCAGTGTCTCGCGGATCGCGGCGGCGTCTTGCTGCACGCGCAACATGTCCTGTTCGAGCAGCATCATCCGCGGGCCGGCCGTCAGGTGAGTCCAGGCGACTGCCGCAATGACGACGAAGCCGGCGGCTGTTAACGGCAAGGACAAGGGAAGGACTACGTGGATGCCCCACAACATGAGACTCGTCACCGCCACGTAAAACACAAGGACGCTCCCGGCAAAGACAAGGCCTCTCGATCCTGGGAGACGCAACAGTCCCCAGCCGATGGTAGACGCCAGCAGCAGCGTGAGTCCCAACGCCGCCCATCGGCCTGTCACGACGATCTGATTGTCCGTTAGCAAGCTATTCAGGAGATGGAGATGCGTCACGATGCCGGCGACCGACTGTCCTGTCGGAAGGAGCCACGGACCGTGACTGATTTCGCTTGGAAGGAGGACGACGATCTTACCGTTGAACCGATCTTCGAGATACCGGCGGTCATGATGCTGCATCGCCTCCCAGACCGAAGACCATGTGATCGTTGGCAGCGCCGAGAGCGACCCATCCCCGACCGGATTGAGCGTGACGGTTGACATCCGATCCGAGAGAAGCGGTCGCTGAAGAACAAGCGGCTGTTGGCGATGGAGATCGTAGAGAACGGCGCCGAATGCCGGCACCGGCGTGCCTTCGACTGCGGACAACAACGGGATCCGTCGTGTTACCCGATCAGGCTGAGTGGAAACCAGGACGTGTCCTGTCATCGCTGCGCCGGTTTCAAGGGCGATGTCGGGGTCATGCACGAGTACGACCGGCCCGGCTGCGTGCAACGCCTCGATGAGCAGAGCATCGCTGGCGGCTCCGCCGAGCGACGAAGGGCTGGCATGGTCGAGGCGATGGTCGATCCCGATGGCCGACGCGCCGGCCTCATGGATCGCCGTGATGAATTGCGCCAGGACGGCCCGGTCGAGGATCGCTCCGAAACGCTCTTCGCTGTCCGGATCACGGACAACAATGCTCAACGCGTCGCTGGTCGCGATAGGAGCTCGAACCCGCAGCCAGGTGTCATATAGAGTCCAGTCGAGAGCGGTGAAGGTGACGGGCGCGAAGGTCCACAGTCCCTTGGCGAGCACCAAGGCCAGGAGCCCGATTGTCAGGGCCTGTAAGAGGGGAACCGTGATGAACAGCCGCCAGAGTCTTGGCCAGGAGAGTGGCATCATCGTCGCTCCCCTGTGACGAACTCGGCTGAGAGGGCGTTCGCTTCCTGTTTAGGAAGTCCCTTGAGCATCGCCTTCGCCTTGGGAAGATCTTGTGGCAGGCCAATTCCTCTGCCGTATATGCGGGCCAATATGCGTTTGGCGGGAACAAAGCCGTCCGCCGCCGTGACCTCAAAACAGTCGAGGATTGTCTTATCGTGTGGCGGCAGGACGTTGTCCCACCCCGTTTCATACAACCGTGCTAATTCGACCTGAGCCACCTCGCTTAAGGCATACCCTTCCTTCAGCAGCGTAGACACGGCGACGTCGGTACGACGGTCCCTGAGGAGTCTGGTGCCGATGGTTTCTCCGGCGTCGGTCGGACTGTACTCGCGAAACTCCTCCCAGAGTTGACGGCGATACGCGAAAAAGGCGTCCTGGGCCTCCTTGCGCTTCCGATCCGGTTGGTCCGTCGACAGGGCCTGCCGCCGGAGCTTGCTGAGGAGGTCGGCGGACGGCTGATAACCGTATTCAGCGGCTTTGGCCCACCAGAACACCGCTTTGCCCAAATCCTTTTCGACGCCTTGGCCGCTTTTATAGGCGTTGCCAAGAAAAAACTGTGCCTGTTGCACGCCGCCCAATGCCGCCTCTTCCATGAGTTGAGCAGCCTCCCCTTCATGTCTCGACAGCTTCAATAGTAGCGCGAGGCGATAGCGTGCATCGGGGAAATAGGGTTGTAGCGTGAGCGCCTGTCGATACGATTGGACCGCCGCCTGTAAGTGCCCCAATGAGTAGTGGACACTCCCCAGACTATAATGGGCATCGGTGAAGCCGGGATCGAGCCTGACCGCCTCCTGCAGCACGGACCTGGCGGCGCGCCAGTCTTGCTTGGCGATGAGGATGGTGCCCAACTGCAGATGCGCCTTGGCATCGTTCGGCTGCAGCTTGATGGCCACCCGGCATTCGTCCATGGCGGCATCCAGGTCTCCGATGCGGTACAACGCACGGGCCAGCACGAGTCGATTGGTCGCATCGCCGGGAGCGATGCGGACAGCGCCGCGTGCCTCACCGAGCGCCATCGCTGCATCGGCCTGCACGAGTGATGGAGGAAGAGAGGACGGATGTTCGTCACCGACGGCTTCAGGCGGCGGAGGGGGGCTTTCGAGAGGCGCTTGCGGGGTGGCCGGATCTTCCGGCGCTTGAGCCAAGGAGGGGGGAATGACGAACAGACTGAGGGCGGCCACCACCAGTAATCGACGGAGCATCGAGCTTGTGACCCTCCGTTAACCGAGTGGCCGATAGTATACCATTCGTCATCGCTTCTTCATTCGCGCGATGGTGGCTTGGATGGCCTCTTCGGAGAGCGTGACTGGGTCGTGTGGAACGCACCAGACGGGCTCGAGCGGCGCGGGATCGTTGGAAAGCCGCGGGATGAGGTGCCAGTGTATGTGCGGCACTTGGTTGCCCAGCAAGCCGTAGTTCATTTTTCGGGCGTCAAACGTTTCTGCCAGCATGTTGGCGAACCGGCTGACTTCTTCCATCATCTGGATCCGCTCGGTCGGCGCCAGGTGGAACAGTTCCGTGGCATGGCGCTTGAAGACGACCACCGTCCAACCGGGAAAGAATTGATCGTCGTGGAGATAGGCCATGGACAATCCCAGATCCGCGATGAAGTGGTTTGAATCAGGCCAGGTGCCCGAACAGGCACTGCACGACGGATCGCTCATGGCTGGATGGTCTTCCGTTCTTCTTCCGTAATGACGCCCTTCTTCAGCAGCAGTTGAATGAGCCGATCCGTCCGGTCTAGAGGAGTACTGCCAACTTGAGGCTGCTTGGTGGCGGCCTTGGGCTCAGCAGGAAGACGCTTTTTCCCATACACGCGAAAGGAGGGCGTAAAGATCGAAACATAATCCTTATTCCGAATGCGGACAGAAAACGGCGGGCTGTCAGTCAACGGGGCGAGGTCGGGATTGGTGCCGACAGGCACCCGGAAAAACGGCTTCCCGTCCTCGGTTTCTCCGTCCTGTCCGATGACCTCAAACCGATGAATGAGCGGTTCGCTTTTCAAGGGTTCTCGGTCTTCGCCGGCGAGGTTCGTGATTTTTTCGAGCACGACGATCAGGGAGTCAGCGATGTACGGGTCGCTGGACTGGTTGCGGACCGTGAGATCATAGCGGTATTCGCTGTTGAAATTGTCGCGGCCGGTGAGCGTGACAGTGACGATGGCCTTGCCGGTCAGGTCCGCGAGTTGATCCACCGACGAGGCGAACACAGGGCCGGCGGTCGTCTGCGCAAGCAACAGCGCTCCAATCAACAGCCGGCCGATGGGAAAGCAAGACGTCGACATGATCTGTGGCAGACGCATCGGTAGTAAGACTGTATCATCGGAGCATAGCAAAGAGCGATGGTTGGATCGAGCATTCTCGCCGTTCTTGCCTTGACACCATATTTCTTCGAAAGATATCCTTCGCGCGGCAAACGAGTGAAGAACTGACGATGCATGATGCCACTCCTCAACATGCCCCGCTCCTTGTCTCCCGTGCTCTCGCTTCGCAGTTGATGCGTCTCTACGACGTTTCTCATCCGCTTCGACGCGGGCGGCTCATTCGCGGCTATGATCGTGCCCACGCGGTTAGGACGGCACGCATGTGCGCGGCGGTGGCGTCTGCGCTCGGTCATGAGTCGGAGCGGGTCAGGCAATACCAAATCGCTTGTCTGCTGCATGACCTCGGACGCGCCGGTCTGGATCGTCCCCTATTTGGGAAAATCTGGTCCTGGGCGAAGGCCCACGGCATTCCGACGAGGCCGCGGGAATGGCGGGCCATCCATCCGGAAACGACCTACGGACGAGAAACGGAAGCCTTCATCGCTCGATACCGACAGGCGCTCGCCACCGACGGCATTCCCATCACGCCGTGGGCCAAGGAACAGATTGAAATGCGGCTGGGCTATGCGCGCCGGTTGGCGAGGCGATTACGCGCGGTGCGATCGTCGATCGCGCGCATGGGCGTGCGCTGGGAATCCTGGATGCAGGCGGTGATGCTCTACTACTATTATCCCGAAAAACTTGCCCGCGCCCGGCCATGGGTAAAGGAATTGGCAGAGGTCCTCGTCGCCTGTGAACAGTTCGAAGCCTACAGCAACCAGCGGCGAGGCCGCGACTATTATGTGCGAAACAAGGAAACGATCGCGGAAGCCTTCGCCTATCTGGAAAAGCTCGAGCGGGAAGGGATTCTCAGCGCACGCGTCATGAAGACCTTGAAGCATGTGGCGGCCTCGGGCCGGTTCGACGCCATCATTGCCGAGGCCCGTGGGAGGCGTCTGACAACGAGAGAGCGGCGGTTCCTCCATCGGATGGAGCGATGAGCATGGCGGTCAAGACGGTGCCCCTCAAGGTCGATATGCGGGGCGGGACGCACATCGAAAATGTGACGAAGCTGGTGCAGGACGCCTTGGGCGGTACGAGGGCGGCCGCCGGCATCGTGACGGTCTTTGTCAAGCACACGACGGCGTCGATCATGATCATCGAAGATGAGCCCGGCATCAGAGCGGATACGAAAACGTTTTGGGATCGGACGGTCCCCGCCGATCCGTCCTGGCAGCACAATCAAAAAAATCCGGGTGAAGACAACGGCCATAGTCATTTAAGAGGCCAACTCCAAGGCCCATCGATCACGATCCCCTTCGCCAACGGCTCGCTGCTGCTGGGCACCTGGCAGCAGATCGTGCTGGTCGATTTCGACACACGCGCCCGCACACGTGACCTCATCATTCAAATCTTGGGAGAGTAGACGCTCCATGTCCGGTCTCATCCTGGCGGTACCTTCAGCCGTGATGGGCGTACTGCTCGCTGCGGCGATTCCGGGTGCCGCAGGCGCCGAGTGGGGAAAACCTCTTGGGGCCGGCTATGAGGGCGTGGAAGTCAAGCCGAGACCGGTCACTCCGGCGCCGGCCGAGCTGGGACCAGACGAACGCGCCACCATGGCGGTGTTCGAACGTGCAACCAAGTCCGTGGTGTTCATTTCGAATACGGCGATCCAACGAGATTTCTGGTCCTTTGACATGCTTGAGGTTCCGCAAGGCTCAGGGTCGGGGTTTGTGTGGAACAAGCAGGGACACATCGTGACGAATTTTCACGTGATTTATGGTGCGAATGCCATCAAGGTGACCTTGGGGGACCGAAGTGAACATCACGCGAAGCTCGTCGGAGCAGATCCGGATCACGACTTAGCCGTCCTGCAGATTCAGGTGCCGGAGACGACATTGGAACCTCTGGCGATCGGGACTTCTCAGGACCTGCGAGTCGGCCAAAAAGTCTTGGCCATCGGCAATCCGTTCGGATTGGATCACACCCTCACCACGGGCGTCGTGAGCGCTTTGGGCCGGACGATCAAGTCCCTGTCGAACCGGACGATCGAAGGGGTTGTCCAGACTGATGCCGCGATTAATCCAGGCAATTCCGGCGGACCCCTCCTCGACAGCGCAGGCCGCTTGATTGGGGTCAATACGCAGATCATCAGTCCGAGCGGCGCCTACGCAGGGATCGGCTTCGCGGTGCCGGTGGATACGGTCAACCGCATCGTGCCCGAATTGATCAGGCACGGAAAGCTCATTCGTCCCGGTCTCGGTGTCTCTCTTGTCCCGGATGCCATGGCCAGACGGTGGGGCATCAAAGGGTTGGTCATCGGCAAAGTCGCTCGCGGCGGTTCGGCCGAGCGGGCCGGTCTCAAGGGGGCGCGGGAAACGCCGACAGGACGGATCGAATTGGGCGACATCGTTGTCGCTGTGGCCGGCAAGCCGGTAATGACCATTGATGAGCTCATGGACGTACTGGAGCATCACAAGGTCGGCGATCACGTCGTCGTGGAGATTCTCCGTGAGAATCGAAGAGAGAAAGTGACGGTGACGCTCCAGGCGGTCAACTAGGCCTCGCCAGACCTCCGCCAAACCTGCCGCTCGCCTGAGGTAATCCGCAAGCCCGCTATGGTAGGATCATTCATTCGTGTCATGTGGAGGACCATCAATGAGTGACCGCCGTATTCCGGATTCCCCTCAAGAGCCGAAACCCAAGAGCGAAGAGACTGCAGGCAAGACGGGATCCGACCCGCTCGAACTCATTGAGCAGTGCCTGGCGCTGTTTTCTGAAACCGATCCCCGTCAGAAATTGCTGTACAAGCTGCGTCATGCGGTGATGTTGTCGCAAGCCGCCAACCAACAGCGGGAAGCCGAATTCAAAAAAGTCAGCGATGTGGTGGCCAAGCTCACGGCGCCGGCCAATCGCATCGGGATATTGCTCGACATTCCCGGCGACGGCCTTGCGCGTATTGTGGTGGGCGGCGCCGAATACTACGCCAATGTGGACCCCCGTGTGGCCGCTGGAGATCTCAAGATCGGCACTCAGATCCTCGTGAACGAGGCCTATGCGGTCATCAAGACGCTGGGCTATGACCAGAACGGCCCCGTCTTGAAACTGACTGAAGCGATGGCCGATGGCCGACTGCGGTTCGAACAAGAGATGGGACGTCAATCGCTAATTTTACGACGGTCCACAGATCTTCTCGCCATGGAACTCAAACCCGGCGACGAGCTGCGTATCGACTCCAACCACCGGATCGCCCTGGAGAAACTCGCCGATCGCAACGCGACGAAGCATGTGCTCGACGAAGCGCCGAAGGTGACGTGGGAGCAGATCGGTGGGCAGTCAGAGGCCATCGCGGCCATTCGTAAGGCGATCGAGTATCCGCTGCTGCATGCCGCCACCTTCCAACAGTTCAAGTTCTCCCAACCGAAAGGGTTTCTTCTGTATGGACCGCCGGGTTGCGGAAAAACGCTCATCGGTCAGGCCGCGGCAGCGAGCCTCTCGAAGGTGGTCAGCGAGTCGGAGCCGGGCCCCCCGCAAAACGGCGAAGACCGCGCACCCATTACCGGCGGCGCCTTTCTCCACGTGAAAGGGCCTGAAATTCTCAATATGTGGCTGGGCGAGTCCGAACGGATGGTGCGCGATCTCTTCGCGCAGGCGAAGGCCAGACGCCAGGACGGCGCGCTTCCGTTTATCTTTATCGACGAAGCCGAGTCCATCCTCGGCACCAGACGTGCCATGCGCTCGTTCAACATTTCCAATACGCTGGTGCCGATGTTCTGCAGCGAAATGGACGGCATCGAGTCGCTGCGCGACGTCGTCATTATCCTCGCGTCGAACCGGCCGGATCTGATCGATCCGGCGGTGCTGCGGCCCGGCCGAATCGATCGAAAGATCAAGGTGGCACGGCCGAATCGAGAGGCCTCGATGGAAATCTTGAAGGTGTATCTGTCTGACGATTTGCCGCTCGATCCGTCCGTACTGGCCGAGTACGGCGGAGAACAGGGAAAAGCCATGGCGTCGCTGGCGCAAGTGGTGATCGATCGCATCTTCCGGAAGGCCGATGAGAATCGGTTGCTATCCGTCCGGCTTCGAAGCGGCCAGCAGAAAGTGCTCTATCGTGGTGATCTGGTCAGCGGAGCGATCTTGGCGTCGATCGTCCAGCGGGCGAAGGAAAAAGCGATCGACCGCACGATCCAAAGCGGCAGGCCGGCTGCACTCCTGGAGCAGGATCTCTTCGATGCCGTGACCGCGGAATTTCGAGAAGGAGAGGTGCTGCCGCCGGATGATGCCGCAGAGGAATGGTTGAAACTTCTCGATCACCATCCCGAGCAGGTCATCGGCATTTCGTCCTTCCGCCGAGGGCGGCAGACTGAAGAGCGGCTGGTGAATCAGATCATCTAGACCCCCATGCACTTGTTTGGCATTGAAACGGAGTATGGCATCGCGCGGCATGACCGGGACGAGAGCGATCCGGTCGTGGAGTCCATGGAGTTGGTACGGGCCTACCTCATGGGCCCGTTCGAGCGGCGTTGGGATTACGGCGGGGAAGATCCGCACGAAGACGCCCGCGGGTTCCGCGTGTCGGGGCTGGCTCAGGACAAGGAAGAAGACCTCTTCGCCCGGCTCGATGCGCATCGTCCGTTTTCGTTTCACGAGATGAAAAGCGATCTCGTGCTTTCCAACGGGGCCCGTTTTTACAACGACCATACGCATCCCGAATACTCGACGCCGGAATGCCGCACCTTGAAACAGCTGGTGGCCCACGATCGTGCGGGGGAGCGCATCGTTCAGCAGGCGGCCGACCGCCGCAATGAGCAGATCGGGGACACGGTCGTCTCTCTCTACAAAAACAACACCGATTTTCACGGCCACAGCTATGGCTGCCACGACAATTATCTTGTCGCGCGCGCGATCCCGTTTCCCGGGCTTGTGAACGGCCTCCTACCGTTCCTCGCCAGCCGGCAGGTGATCGCCGGCGCAGGAAAAGTCGGCGTCGAAGCGCAGGAATCCGGTTTTGTTCCAGGGGCGTATCAACTCTCCCAGCGCGCCGACTTCATGGAAACGGAGTTAAGCGTCGATACGATGCACAACCGGCCGATCCTCAACACCCGAGATGAACCCCATGCAGACGAGAAGAAGTATCGCCGCCTCCATCTCATTCTGGGCGATGCGAACATGTGCGAATACGCGACAGCGTTGAAAGTGGGGACCACACAGCTCGTCCTGGAGTTGATCGCCCGCGATCGAGCCCCGGTTCTGGAGTTGGAGCAACCGGTCTCGGCGATCAAACACATTTCCCGAGACGCCGATTTGAAGGCGATGGTGAGGCTCAAGGACCGGCGCCATCTTTCAGGAGTGGAGATTCAGGAATGTTACTGTGAAGCGGCCAGTCGGGAGTTGTCGGGCATGGATCCTGAGACCGACTGGATCTTGCAGGAGTGGAGCGACACGTTGCGGCTGCTCATGCAGAACCGCAGTCGTCTCGTCGGAAAACTCGATTGGGTGACGAAGCAGTGGCTGTTGGAAAGGTTCGTCCGGGAGGAACAGATCGGTTGGGATGATCCCTGGCTGGCCAGTCTCGATTTGGAATATCATAATATCAGTCCGGAGCGCGGTCTTCATCGAGGTGTCGAGGCGGAGGGAATAGTGTGGCGGCTCACAACGGAAGAGGACATACAGCAGGCCCTGTCTGCTGGCCCACCGGACACGCGCGGAGGACTGCGTGGGCTCTGTGTGAGGCGCTTTCCCGACCGCATTAGCCAGATGCAATGGGAGCGCATTCGATTCTCTGGCGGCTGGCGGCCATTGACGTTGGACATGAGAGATCTCTTCGATCCGACCGACGTGCAGATCTGCGCAACCTTGTTTGAGAACGCCGATTCTCCGGCAGACGCCCTCGCCGCCTGGAACACAAGAAAGGAAACATCGAGATGATATTTCACATGCTTCCCGAACGACGCGAAGGACCGGTGAACCCCATGCCCAAGCCGCCTTCACCCACCGAAGAAGGCGGAGGGCCCCGCCGCCCTGAAAGCGGTTCACCTGACCAGGACAATTTGATGAAGCGGATGCGGAAAGTGGACCCGAAGCAGGCGGAGCGGTACCGACAACGAACGGGGGAATAATGGGTGCTGAACTCTCAGCGCCCATGCCTTAACATTTCAGGTGACACGATGGGGATGCAGGGAGATTTCTTTCAGCTGCTGAAGGCACAAGGGTATCACTTTGGTGCCTCGGGTGGAGAGAGCCATGATCAGCAGTTTACGACTGCGACTACGATCCTGGCGTTCAAGTACCGAGACGGTGTGCTGGTGGCGGGGGATCGACGCGCGACCGCGGGCAACATGGTGATGTACGATCGCACGGACAAGGTGCTGGAAATCGACCGGCACAGCGTCATGGCGATTGCCGGCGTGCCGGCGACGGCGTATGAGATGGTGAGGATTCTGGAGCATTCGTTCAAGTACTACAGAAGAACGCAACTCCAGGAGTTGAGTTTCGAGGGCAAGCTGCGGGCGGTGTCCAAACTCCTCAAGGATAACGTGGCTGCTGCACTGGCCGGCACTGGCGCCGTCGCGCCGATTTTCGCTGGGTACGATTTCGAGCAAGAGACCGCGAAGATCTATTTCTACGATATTTTAGGCGCCGAGTTCGAAGGCGTCGAGTATGCGGTTTCAGGATCAGGCTCCCCCACGATCCGGGGGATCCTCCATTATGTGAATACCTGGGGCGATCAGCTCCTCAGTGCGATGACCGAAGAGCAATCGACGGTTCAGGCGTTGCGCCTCCTCACGAGCGCGGCCGAATTCGACAGCGCAACGGGTGGCGTGAACCGAGAGGCCAATCTTTATCCGGTCATTAAGTTGATTACGGCACAGGGCATCAGAACGATGCCCGAGGCGGACCTGAAGCGTCACTTTGAAGCCGGCGTCGCTCGATCTATCTAAAGTCTGGCAGACCATTTCCCTCGCCTGGAGTAATCAATGTACGAAGAGCCTTATAAGTGGGTGGAGGCGGTCGGTAATCGCCGCCAATATCTTGACGAACAGTTCAAGCAGGGCAGCCCCGTCGTTGCGCTGGCCTATGAGGCAGGGATCGTGCTGCTGACCGTCAGCAAGGGAACGCCCAAACTCTACGAAATCTACGACCGTCTTGCCCTGGGAGGGATGGGACATCCGGCGGACCTTGAAAAGCTGCGGTTCAGTCTTTTGGAAATGGCGCACGTCGAAGGATTTAACCGTTCACCCTCGGATGTGACGGGCAGCCGAATGGTGAAATACGGCATCGCCCCGGTGATCAAACAAGCATTCGAAGAAGTTTTTAAGGCCCCCTTCATTGTCAAGATTCTGTTGACGGAACTCGGTGCGAAAGCCGGGAAAGAGACCTTCCTCGTCATTAATTACGACGGGACGTTCGAAGAGGGGAGTCACTGCGCGGTGCTCGCCGCAACGAAAGCAGTGGAGCAGGACATGATGAAGTTGCTTCGCGCAGAGCCCGGGGGTCGATCTCTCGAGCAGGCGGTTGGAGTCGCTCTTCAGGCTTGGGCGTTGGGGGATCGATCGCAGAGGCAGGCGCTTGAAGCGGACACTGACCATGGGAGAGAGTCACAGGCCGATTCGGCATCCACCGATCTCGCAAGCCTGTCTGCCTATGTTCGTGAAACGGTCAAGGAGAAAACCATTGAGTGCGCTGTGCTGGACCGCACCCAGCCGGGCTCCGCGAAATATCGCGCCTTGTCGCCGGACGAACTGGGCCGGTTCCTGCCGAAGGACGTCCGAGCCTCATTATCCTAACGCTATGCTGAACCGCATTTTCGGGTTGGAGACCGAATATGGTCTCCTCGTTCATCAGGATCGCCCGGACCATTCTCCCACCTGGTTCGCTCACAAGATCCGCGACCATATCTTCCAGGTTCAACGTCAGGGCGTGCTCGATTTGCATCATCGCGGGCACGACGAGCCGCCGGGGAATGGCGGATTTCTGATGAATGCCGGACGGATCTATCTCGACATGGGCCATGTGGAATATGCCTCGCCGGAATGCCAGTCGCTGACGGATGTGGTGGCGACCGATCGCGCGGGAGACATGATCCTCCAACGAGCGGTTCAGGATCTTGGACTGGCCGAGCAGGTCTCGTTGATCAGGAACAACGTGGACCATGAGACGGATGCGACGTTCGGCTCGCATGAGAACTACCTGGTCACCCGTCGGTTCCCCTTCAGCCGCCGGGGCCTCGCGCCGCTGGTGACCTTTCTGGTGACCCGTCAGATTTTTACCGGCTCCGGCCGCGTCGGCGCCGCGAGTCCGCAGGATGCCTGGATTCAGATGGATCGACTGATTGTGCCTCGGGCCGCGCTCGGCCATGGCGCCGCGTCACCACAGCTGCCGTTTCAGATTTCCCAGCGCGCGGATCACATTGTGAACGATTTTTTTGAGTGGGTGCAGCAGAACCGAGCGATCGTCAACACGAGGGACGAGCCGCTGGCCGATCCAAATCAGTATCGGCGCATTCACCTCCTGCTCGGCGACTCGAACATGGCCGAATATGCGACGGCGCTGAAGCTTGGAACGACGGGGTTGGTGCTGCAACTCATCGAAGACGGCAAGGCGCCTCGAGATTTGGACCTCGATGAGCCGGTAGAGACATTACAAGAAATCTCGCAGGATCAGGAGCGCGAATGGATGGTGAGGCTGCAGTCCGGGAAGTCCCTCTCGGCGATCGATGTGCAAGAGCAATTCCTGGCGGCTGCGAAGGCGCATTGCCAAGGTCAGGACGAAGAGACCGATTGGGTGCTTGCGCAGTGGGAAACGGTGCTTCAGGATCTGCGCGGAGACTATCAACAGTTAGTCGGGCGTATTGACTGGGCGTCCAAGCTCTGGCTGTTAGAGACGTTCCGGGAGGCGGAACGGCTCGATTGGCTCGATCCGATGCTGAAGAGCCTTGACCTCGAATATCACAATCTCCATCCGCAGAAGGGACTGTATTACGGCCTTGTCGAGGAAGGCCGCGTGCCCCGACTGACCACCGATAAAGCTGTCGATCTGGCGACCGAGCATCCTCCACGGAACACGCGAGCCTTCGGGCGGGGAGAACTGGTCAAACATCTGTTGACCTGTGGCCCGCCGACTGACACAGAGGGAGCCCTGAAAGAGGAACGGTTGTTCCCTGCCTACGTCATCAACTGGTCGATTGTTCAGGTGCGTGGCCGAGAAGCGTTTCCCATGGCCGATCCGTTCAAAACGTACGTCCAAGAGGTCCGCTCGTACCTTGCCAATCCCTGACCTCTAACTCCTTGATCGGCTAGCGGAAATCAACCGGTGCTATGCTTATTGCTGGCTCAACTGCGGTCAGGAGAGAGTGAGAGGAGGTCAGCATGAAGGCACGGAAATGGATGATGGAATATGGCGTGGCGATGATCCTCGCAGTGGTCTGCGCGGTGATTCTGGGCCATTTGTCGCTCTTCCGGGAGGCGACAATTGGAAAGCTGCATGCGTCAAATCTCGTGCAGTTCATTGGATATGGCGGGGCGATTGTCTTGGCTTGGTTCGGCGCACGCCAGTTGTCCGAAGAGCCGCCTGAAGATTGGAAGTGGCTAGTCCCCTATCGAGCGCTGATATTACCCGTGACGACGCTCGTCACCGTGGGATTGGCCTACCAAGTGCTGCTCTATGCCTGCGAGCCGTTCTTGGGGAAGGGCGGCAAGGACGTTTACAACTGGGTCTTCGTCGTGGGACTCATCGCCAGCTGCGTATGGCTGATTATGACCTGGCTGCAGAAATGCGTGCCTCAAGTCGCGTCGATGGAGACACGCCGGCTCAGAAAAGCTGCCTAGATTATCTTGCCTGGTTGCCTCACGCAGGCAACCGGGCTCCGCCTACCACCTCCCGCTCACAATGTCGATAATCCGGTTTTCCACCCAATACCGATCTTCGTGAGCGCGCGTTTTCTGGAAAAATCCGCAATGGCCGCCGTGGGGCGGCGCAATGAGACGGAGCCAAGCATGCTGCTGGATCACCGGCGTGACGAACATCGAGTAGGGGATAAATGGATCGTCCTGCGCCGTGATGATGGTGGTGGGCACCGTAATACGATCCAGCACATGACGCGCTCCTGAACGATCGTAGTAGTCGGCGGCGCTTCGATATCCTCCGTCCGGCGCAGTATATCGGTCGTCGAATTCACTGATGCGCGAGATGCGGTCCAGTCCTTTCAAATCCCACTTATCCGGCGAGAGCGCGGCTTTTCGTCGGAGACGCGCTTTGAGCTGCGTCATAAAGTGCCGGTGATAGATCCAATTGCCAGGCCGTTCCAACTCGACGACGCAACGGGTTGGATCAATGTTCGGGCAGACGGCCACTGTGCCGGCTAAGGCGGGCTCCGCTCCTCCCATCTCGCCCGTCGCCTTGAGGAGGAGGTTGCCTCCCATCGAATAGCCAATCAGCCAGATGCGGCCCAATCGCTCTGTCTCGGCTAATTGGCGTATGACGCTTCGGTAATCTGCGCTGAGGCCACTGTTATACAGGGTGGGGGAGAGATGTTCGGTGCCTCCGCACGTGCGTTGGTTCATCCTCACGACATTGAGTCCGGCGGTGTAGGCCTTGGCCGCAATTCCATGCATGTAGTGCGAATCGCAATCCCCTTCAAGCCCGTGCAACAACAGTGCGGTCTGAGCGGCCAGGCGGTTCGGCTGCCAATGGCAGAACCCGACCAGCTGAGTGTCCGGCGCCGTGCGAAAGACTCGGCGCTCCGATGGAATGCCCGCTAGCAGGGGTCCACGGGACCAGTAGCGAGGAACGAGAGTCATGAGATGGCGATTACGAAGGGGCTTCGGAGCAACGAACGCGGGAAAGGAAGAAGGATCGTGCTGATGATGAAGCCCGGTAGCCGATGAAACTGATTCTCCTCTTCGCGCAGTCATTGCTTTCAGGAGGTTGAGATCTTTGGACTTGGGATTGCCGGATGGCCAAGCCTGCTGAATGCGACCCCGAGAGCATCGAGCCATGACGTCATGATGGTCGTCAGAGCAATCACCATGATCCCGTTGGCGAACTGTATGTGAGTGACCACACCCGCGGCCAGCAGTGTGCCCAAGATGACAAAGCCGAACTCCCCGGCCTGGGCGAGCAGGAAGGACAAACGGGCCGCGGGACCGTGATCCATTTTGACGATGCGAGCCGCCAGGTATAGCACCGCCGTCTTGACCGCAACAATCACCACGACATGCATGAGAATCTTCGCCGTGTGATTGCCGAGCACGCTGACGTCGATACTGAGGCCGACGGACACAAAGAAGAGTCCCAGCAAGAGATTCTTGAACGGCATCACTTCTTCCCTGAGCCGGTGGCTGTTGTCTGTGCCGGAGAGGGCCACGCCCATGATGAAGGCGCCCAAGGCCATTGACACGCCGAAATGGTATGCCGCCCAGGCACTCCCGAGGACGGCGATAAAAAGCACCGCCGTAAACGTTTCGGCCAGGCCTCTGGCGGTCGCCAAATGAAATAACCAGGGGCAGACGTAGCGGCCCAGGACAAAGAGAAGAGCCATGGCCGCGACAGCGGGCAGGATACTCCACCACGCATAATCAGCGGACCCCGTCCCCGCGAAGACGGGAACAAGCGCGATGAGCGGCACTACGGTGAGGTCTTGGAACAAGAGCACAGCGAACGCGGCCCGTCCGTGTTCCTGATTGAGCTCGCCCTTGCGTTCCAACAGTTGAAAGACCAATGCCGTCGAGGAATTTGCCAACACCAACCCGAGGAGCAGCGCCAGCGACCAGGTAGGCGTGAACAGCTGCCAATAGAACATCAAGGCCACTCCCGTGGCCAGGACTTGCAACGTTCCCAAGAGAAAGGCATAGCGCCGCAACAGCCATGCCTGTCCAAGGTCGAGCTCAAGTCCGATCATGAAGAGGAAGAACACCACGCCGAGTTCAGACAGTTCCCGCAACCGATCGACCTGGGCTGAAGCAAGGAAGTGGGAGGATCCGAGGATGACGCCAGACAGGAGCAGGCCCAGCTCGGGCCCGATGCCGAGTCGACGAGCTACCGGAATCACGACGGCGCTGATCCCGAGCAGGAGCGTGATGGCTAATAGGAGGTCCGGCAGTCGTAGGTAGGTGTTCAAACGCTTCCCTCAGCCGCACCTGCCATCCTGCACGCCGGCATTGAGATTTTGAGGTCAAACACAGCCCTGCTGGCCGTCTGTCTTATCACGTTGTGAGGAGGGGGGAAAGTGTCCAAACAGAAGAGACCTGGCTCCCCGGGCAGGACTCGAACCTGCGACCAGCCGGTTAACAGCCGGCTGCTCTACCAACTGAGCTACCGGGGAACGAGGAGTCAACTAGAAGAGAGCGCATTGTAGCAAATGTGGACGGCCGGTGGAACGCCTTTTTAGACGTCGAAATCCTCGGTTTCATCTTCGTCCGATGAGGCGTCGGTGTTTCCCTCGGCCAGAGCCGCGTAGTGCTTAGCCCATGTGAGATAAAGATTACCGCTGTCCCGCATTGTATCAGCGGCTTTCACGAGTTTTTCTACCAGCTCCGGATCCTTTCCGGTTGCCTGGATCAGCGCGGCACGGCGTTCAATGGCCTTAGGGTACGCCGTGATAAGACCGGTGATCTCTTTTAATAACTCGTCGATGACGTTGTCTTCGCTTTCCATCAGTCACCTCTTGAGCGACCAACAAAAAAACCCCATAGCGCGAACGCCATGGGGCTCTTTGCAGTAGATGGGAGCCCGGTTAGCCCTGATAGGCTTGTCCGAGTGCCGCCGATTCTCCCTTTTTCGACATCAGCTGTCCGGTTGCGCTGACTGCCTGCATCAAGATCGCCTCGTGTTTGGCTGCGTTGCAGACGACCACGCAGAGTTCGCAACCCTTGCACCGGTCGATGTTCACTTCCGCAACCATCTTGGCGGAGTTCAGATCGAGGCAGTTAGCCTCCGGACAGTACATAATGCACAGGCGGCAGCCTTTTTTGGCTGTGCATTTATCGTCAATCACTTGTGCGACGTTATACATGCAATCTGGTTCCTTTTCTTACGCGGCAACGGCCGGATTGCCGACCTGCAGTTCAACATTGTTCTTTTCGGCCCACTCACCGGCGATCTCGTAAGCACGCTTCACCGTCGCCAGGTTCTTGGCTAACAGCATTTCCTTCTTCGCGAATTTCTTTTTAATGGCTTCGTCGAGAGAGGCGGTACCGCCCGATGCGACGAATTTCTTTCCGAACCGTTCTTGCAGCGCGCCGTCAAGCGCTTCCATCGACACGCATTTCGTAATACCTGAGACCGACCCAATCATCGCCATGTTCGTTGACAGCTCAGTTCCGGCAACTTCAATAGCGAGCTCTGTGCCCGCAATGTAGAACACCGCAACGTTCAAATCCTTCAGGCGTTGGATGTCTTCTTCCGAAAGAAGAGGTTGGGCGGAGTTGATCACGACGACACCGCCTTCCTTCACTCCAGAGTAAAACGGCATGGTGTAGCTTTTCCCCATCGTAATGACTTGGGGGTGGAATACTTGGATCACGTCAGGGAACACGAGTTCGCCACGGTCGTAAATCCGTTCAATGCCGATGCGGCAATAGCTCTCAGCCGGCGCCATCCGCTTTTCGGCGCCGAAGAACGGATTTGAAATGGAAAACTTCCCATCCCGGTTGGCGGCCATAGCCAAGACGTGCGCGGCCGTGACGGCGCCTTGTCCTCCCAAACCTGACATCCGGATGTTCAGTCGTTTTTTGATCATGATGGCCTCCGGTGTGTTAGGCTTGTCCGGCCAATTGCTTTGCCGACGCTTTCCGTTCCTTGTCCTTCGCGGCAAGTTCGGCCAACAACTGCTTCGCCGGCTCGCTGACGTATTCCTTGTACGCAAACCGCTCGGTCGGCTTCTCCGAGTCCCGCATTTCCTGAAGCCCTTCCATACTATTCTTGCCGATTTCAAGAATGCACGGCGTGTAGAGTTGGAGATAGGTCGGCCCGATTTCACGCGCGATGTGCACCGCGTTGCGGATGACCTTCTCGACGAGCGAAGGCTTGCTCACCGTACAGTTCACAACGTAATGGCACCCGGACTCGCGCGCGATCTCTGGCAACCGCACCTTGTCGAATAGTTTTCCAACCGGCGCCATCTTGGCCACGAAGCCCTTCTGCATGAGTCCGCTCTCCTGACCACCCGTGTTGGCATAGAGTTCGTTGTCGAAGCAGATAGTCGTGAATTTTTCCTGACGGAACCAGGCTTGGAGCGTCATGTCGAGACCAATGTCGACGGTCGCGCCGTCACCGGCGAGAACGACCACGTCCTTGGTACGGCCAGGAAACCGGACGCTCAGCGCCCGCTTCAGCCCTGACGCGATGGCATTCTGATTGCCGAACAGCGAATGGATGTTGTGAACTGCAACCATCGGAAACACCAAACTGGTGCAGCCGGTCGAACCAACCATGACAGTGTCTTCCGGATTTGGCAGCGAGGCCAGAATGTACCGGAAGGCCATCGACTCCGGGCAGCCGGCGCAAAGGGAGTGCTGCTCAATGAGTTCCTTGGATGAGCCGATGTCTTTCCAGCCGCGATCTTCCTTGCCGTAGGTCGCGCTCTTTACGAGATCCTGGTAGTCAGACGGCATGATGTCGTAAAGGTCTTCTGAAATCTTGATCCGTTCCTTGCTCATTATGGCCTCCTCTAGATTCGCTCGCGGGAGCGAACAGGTTCAAAAAATGTGCTGCTCAGCTTCCACGACCGGCCAGGGAGAGAGTCTTCATTCCGAGGGCCGTCTTGATTTCCTGTACGATAATTTCCGGCGGCATGGTCATGCCACCGCAGACATGCGGGCCCGCATGCACCCGATGATGATTGGGAATGGTGGCTTTGATCTCCTTTGCCAGCCAGCCGGTTACGTTAAACTCCGGCACGAAGATATGCTTCGCGTTCTTGGTGGCTTCTCGGATTTCTTCCTCCGGCCACGGGCGGAGGGTCTTGACCTTTACGAGTCCGCAGCGAATGCCTTCGTCCTCCAGCAATCGAATCGCTTCGCGTCCCTGTGATACGGCTGTCCCAGAGGCCACGATCATGATATCAGCGTCGGTATTCTCGGTGTCGATCAAGCCATTCAGCCACTTGATGGTGTGCTTACGCGAGCGTTCGATAGCCGCCCAAATTTCCTGTTGCCAGCTGGCATGCGTCGCATAGCTGATGTAGTTACTCTTCATCACGAATGGATCACGCATCATTCGAACCGGTGGACACTCCATATCCATGCAAGGAACCGGTGACCGATAGGGGTCGTAAGGGGGCAGACACATGTCGGCTGGGGTCAGATTGACGACGTCCTTTGTGTGAGTGACGAAGAATCCATCGCAACACAGTGCCAGCGGCAAGTGCACGTCCGGCTCCTCGGACACCATGTATCCCTTGAGAATCCAATCAAAGAAGTCCTGGGCGGTTTCCGCATGCCAGACCAACATGCCGGTGTTGAGCAGATAGGCGATTTCCAACGTGTCCGGTTGAATTGACAGCGGCGAGTTGATCCCACGGCAGGTGACGATCATTTGGATCGGCAAGCGTGCGCCTGCCCACATCGGAAAGTTTTCCATTGCGCGCATCGTGCCGGGTCCCGCGGTCGTAGTGAAGACACGTGCGCCACCGAATGCGGCCCCGGCGCACTGCGACATGACGGCAAATTCGCTCTCGCCACGGAAGTAATCTCCGATATAGCCCTCCGCAAACAATTCTCCGATAAGTGCGGCTGCTTCGCTTTGGGGCGTGATTGGATACGCAATCATGACGTCGCAACTGGCCCGCCGAAGCGCTTCCTTGATGACCTCGCTGCCCGTAAAGAACGACGGCGTGCGTGGCGCTTCGTGCATCATTTTCCAGGTATCAGTATAGGTCTGTCCTTTTTTATTTTGTGTCCCGATCACTGAATGTGTGTCTGCCATGGACCAGCCTCCTTTCACTGCGCACGATGCTTCAAACGGCTTAGTTCGAAGCCCCGCTTTTGGCCGATGTCAGCCGTGGTTTGACCGTACCTTTTAATTTTCTTACCCACTCGGCCAGCTTCATGATTTTTTCGACAGATGCATCCCGGAATGAGAGCATGGCGTCTTCGTGGCCGGCCTGGGCACACATCGCAATCGTGTAACACGAGGTTCCACCCCGAATGATCTTCAGCGACAGATTCGCCTGATGACAATGCACACCGACGAACATGCAGCAATCGATCTTGTTGTGCCAGATGGTCAGGTTCGGGTGGTTCGGATTGATTTCAACTTCAGGATTGATCTTGGGATACTTCGGTCGATAGTCGGGCATGGGAATCAGCATCGGAGATTGGCCAGGCTGCACGCACTCTTTGAGTGTGTTGTAGAGGTGGCGAATCGCTGTCGCTTTCTTCGCTGCTTTTTCGTTCCAAGCCCAGAGGACAAGTGGACCGGGGAAAATCGTTGGCACTTTGGCCATCAGAAACTGGCGCGCAGCTTCTTCGTAGGCTTTTTCTTCGGTAGCGATGACGCCGTTGATGTGCGCCTCTCCCGGATTCGGGAGGTACACACCCATTGAGGCAGCGGCGGGAGGAAGAAAATGTTCCGGCCCTGGGAGCACGCGATATTGAGTCATTGCGGCCTATTCTCCGCGTACGGGGTTAACAGGTGAGAACGGTCAGTTGCTCTAGCGAATCGACCTGCCACAATCTAAGCTTTTTCACGGGATCTCTGCAACCTCGCAGAAGGCCCAACATGCGGAAATAATGGGCTACTGGACAAGAACGGCTTAGGCCTTTTGCCCACTCGGATCCCGCAACAGTCATTGACCCCGCTATTGGCCCGATATCACGGCAGATTTTTCATTATAGGAGCGCCCGTTCCGCGAAGTCAAACAGACTTCCGTAGGGGAATACGACTGGTCGGACCTCATTCTGGATAAAAAATGACTGGTTTAACAGGAACTTATAGAGCGTCTATTTTTACGGGAGTTGTTCGCAAGCCTCGGTCGACCCAAGCGCGCAGGCCTGCTCGAAATCGTCCTTGGCCAGGCGCCCTTGCAGCCGGTTTCTGTAGAGGTTGCCCCTGGTCAGAAGGGCTCCGGCATTCGTTGGATCAAACTTTATGACAGTCGATAGGTCTTCAAGCGCCTGCTCCGGGCGGTTCAGTTTGAGTAGAACGTCGCTGCGCAGGAGATAGGCTTCTTTTTGGTCAGGGAGCCAGCTTTCCGGTGTCTGCGCGTCGAGGAGTTTCTTGAGAGTCGCCAACGACTGATGCCACTGTTTGGCTTTCGCTTGACGACGCGCCTGGCTGGTGTACAGGCCGATCAGCCTCTCGCGTGCGATATCAAAAAATGGATCAAGGGCAAGAGCCCGTTCATAACAGAAAGTCGCGTCGTCGGGTCGCTTCAACCAGGTCTGCACATCGCCTTTTCCAATCCAGGCCCATGGATTCTTGCCATCCAACTGCACCGCTTGATCGAAATCGGACCGAGCTTTGTCGATATGGTCCGAGAACCCGCTCGGAGGACTATGCTCGGAATAAGCAATGGAAACAAGGCGCAGATAGGCTTGGCCTCTGACGATCAACGGTTCGGCGGAATGCGGATCCAATTGGGCGGCATCTGAAGCGAGTTGAATTTTCTTCCAGAGGTCCGGGGTTTGAAAGGCCGTTTCGAGCTGCTGTTTGGACCGTACCACCGGCTCGGGCTTTCCATTGGGTTCAATCGTAAGCATCCTGACGCCTGTGGGCTCCTGTTGGAATTCACGAAGCTGAGCGCGAAGGTGCTGATTTTCCTGTTGAAGCTCACGAAAATGTCGTGCCAATTGGGCCTCAGACTGATGACGGCGAATCGCCTCGGCCAGGCTGTGCAAGTCCACGCTGGCGCGGATGCGGATGAAGAATACCGGCCGATCATTCTCGAACGACCGGTGCGCCTCGAGCACCTCGGTTTCCGTCACGGCGGCCGCGATCGTACGGATTTCCCATGACGTGTGTCGGAAGGTTCGTCCTTGCGATTCCTTTTCCAGATCATAGAACGTCGACTCAAGATAGACGCCGGCTTCCTCCACAGCTTTGCGCTGCGCACGCTGCAGGACTTTCTCTTCAGCTGTGGCGAGAGTATCTCCATCGGCCATCACATACTGGGCTTCGGCGATCACGGCTTTCGTGCTGGTGGCAAATGCGACGGGGACAACGCCGACGGCGGCCGTCACCGCGAGAGCTAACCAGTAGAAAACGCTCATGTGAACAACTATACCGCCCGTTCCGTAGCTCGGCAACGCACCGGAGGGAGGGGTAAAGGGAGGCTACCAAGGCTTGGATAAACTGTAAGCGATTGATTTTGCGGCTATTGTTCCTTAGGGAAGACCTGCGTAAAGGGATGGACTTCGACCCGTTCGAACACGCCGTGAATCATATAGGGATCTTCCTGGGCAAACTTTTGGGCTTCTTCGAGTGAGCCTGCCTCGATCACGATGAGGCTCCCGGTGTGATCGGTGAGTGGTCCGGCAAGCACGACTCGGCCGGCTCGGTCGAGCGGTTCCATGTGTGCCAGGTGGGCCGGGCGATAAATTTTTCGTTTGGCTTGTCCGTCGGGGCCATCAAAACCGAGGATGACGAATTTCATTCGCGTGGACTGCGGCGAACTTAGGCCGAGCCTTCCAGCGGGCAACGGTCTTTATAGCCGGTGGTGGTTTCATGCCACCATTTGATTTCTGGCTCGCCGTATTTCCAGCACAGAAATACGACACGGCCGTCTCGCAGGTGAGGAAAATCGCAGAGACCGAGATCGACGTCTTTGACGAGAACGCCCATTTCCTGAATGGCCTGCAGATTTTGACTGATCTGGTGCAGGCTGGAGATATATAGTGGACCGACAGAGCTGCCACCTCCGTATTCCGCTCGAGCGCTCGCTCGTCGAATATCATCTCTGGTGCGCGCCACCACGGCCTTTGCCTGACGCACGGAAGCGATGCGCGTATTGAGCTGAGGAATGAGATGGTTGGCTTCCGAGATGGTAAACAGCCGGTCATGCTCTTGGTCGTCTTCACGGCCCATCGCTCGTTCCTCCAGTCTGGGGTGTAGCACACCCTTCGAAGCCGCCGCAACCGCGGCTCTTCTCATCGGGAGGATGACAGGGTCGGGCTGGCGAAAGGCGAGCAGAAGCTGGAAACTAGCCCCGGTGTTGACAACCAGTGATCCGAAGGGTATGCTCCATCATTAGTGTTCCATTGTCGAGTCCACGTTCTCTCCACACACAAGAACTCCGAGGCAACTTTCGAAGTATATGGCACAGCACAGGAATGAGTTCGGCATCGGTTGCAGTTGACAGACGCATCTACCATATGGACAACGGACACGTCCTTCACGGCACATCCCCTCTAGCAAACACACAATAGTCAACTCACTACCGAACGGTTATTGCGCATCGCTTCAATGGTTGATCATATTCCGTGTCGATACTCGTCTTTGACCATCAGCCCCCAGCTTGAGGATATGTATGGCACAAACTAAGGGAGAAGTTATGCATCTGGCCGAATTGAAGCAGAAAACCATCGCCGACTTGAATGACGTTGCGCGTGATCTCAAGATCGAAGGGGCGGCGAATCTCCGGAAACAGGAACTGATCTTCGCCATCTTACAAGCCCAAACCGAGAAGAACGGAGTCGTCTTCGGAGAGGGGGTTCTGGAAACCCTGCCAGACGGCTTCGGTTTTTTGCGGGCTCCGGACTCGAACTATCTTCCCGGTCCCGATGACATCTACATTTCGCCCTCGCAGATACGTCGCTTCAATCTACGAACAGGCGATATCGTCTCCGGTCAAATTCGCCCGCCGAAGGAAAGCGAGCGGTACTTTGCCCTTCTCAAGGTGGAAAAGGTCAATTTCGAGGATCCGGAGGTGGCCCGCGACAAGATCCTTTTCGACAACCTGACGCCTCTGTATCCGGAGGAACGCATTCAGTTGGAGTTCGACCGTGAAGAATACTGTACCCGGGTCATGGATCTCACGACGCCGATCGGGAAAGGCCAGCGCGGGTTGATCGTCGCGGCCCCCCGGACCGGCAAAACCATGTTGTTGCAGGCAATCGCCCGGGCCATTCTCAAGAACCACAAGGAAGTCACATTGATTGTGTTGTTGATCGATGAACGGCCCGAGGAAGTCACCGATTGGCAGCGGCAGGTGAAAGCAGAAGTTATCAGTTCGACATTCGACGAACCGGCCCAGAGACACGCGCAGGTCGCAGAAATGGTGCTGGAGAAGGCCAAGCGACTGGTGGAACACAAGAAGGATGTCGTCATCCTCTTGGACAGCATCACCCGTCTGGCCCGTGCGTACAACACCATCGCCCCGCCCAGCGGCAAAGTCCTTTCAGGCGGTCTGGATTCGAACGCGCTCCAGCGACCGAAGCGGTTTTTCGGGGCCGCGCGCAACATCGAGAATGGCGGCAGCTTGACCATCATGGCCACCGCGTTGGTGGACACCGGCAGCCGGATGGACGATGTCATCTTCGAGGAGTTCAAGGGCACGGGCAACATGGAAGTCCACCTCGACCGTCGCTTGGCCGACAAGCGAATCTTCCCGGCCATTGATATCAGTCAATCCGGCACGAGAAAGGAAGAGTTGCTGGTGGACAAGGACCGCCTCAATAAGATGTGGATTTTGCGGAAGGTCCTCAGCCCGCTGGGCACTATGGAAGCCATGGAATTCTTGATGGACAAGGTGCATGGCACGAAAACCAATCAGGAATTCCTGCAATCGATGAACCGCTAAACTTGTATCTGTGGATCGAGACAGGGTAAAGTGAGACGCCTTCGAATAGGCGAAGGCGGAACGCTCTAATGCCAGGAGTGCGATCATGAAAAAGGGCATTCATCCGTTGTATCGAGAGGCGACGGTGCATTGCGCCTGCGGCAACAGCTACAAGACCAGGTCGACCGTCGGGGACATCAACGTCGATATTTGCTCCAGTTGCCATCCCTTTTTTACAGGCACGCAAAAGATCGTCGATACCGAAGGCCGGGTCGAACGGTTTAAGAAGAAGTACGCGAAGAAGGGCAAGTAGTCGGGACAAGCCAATATGTGAGAGACCCTGCTTCGCAGAGGCAGGGTCTCTTTTTTTGTGTCCGCAACGCGTGAGGAGAATGAGGTCTCGGAATGGATACGGGCTTGATGAAAAAGTGGGAAGCCTCGGCCAGCCGGTACGACGAGCTGACGAGCCAGCTCATGGACCCGTCCGTTATCAGCCAGCCGGCCCTCCTCGTCAAGCTGACCAAGGAGCGCACGGAACTGGAAGCGGTCTCACAGATGTTTTACCGGTATCGAGAAATCCTCAAGCAGCTGGACGAGGCGGCGCACATGCTGTCGGATCCCTCTGCGGGAGCCGAGCTTCACTCGTTGGCGAACGAAGAAACCGCGCAATTGAAGGCCAACCGCGACGACCTCGAGCGACAGGTGTTGGAGCATCTCACGCCGAAAGATCCGAGAGACGAGAAGAATCTCTTCTTGGAGATTCGAGCCGGAACCGGCGGGGATGAGGCAGCCTTGTTTGCAGGTGATCTCTTTCGCATGTATGCCAAATTTGCAGATCGGCACAAACTGAAAGTCGATATCGTCGAAGCGTCGGAAACCGGGAAGGGCGGCTATAAGACGCTCATCGCCGTCATCGAAGGCAAGGGTGGCTACGGACTCTTGAAATATGAGAGCGGTGTCCATCGTGTGCAGCGCGTGCCGGTGACGGAAGCCGCCGGTCGGATCCATACATCGACAGTCACCGTCGCCGTTATGCCCGAGGTCGATGAAGTCGACGTACAGATCGACCCGAAAGATTTGCGCATCGATACGTTTTGTTCTTCCGGCGCTGGCGGTCAGAGCGTCAACACGACCTATTCGGCCGTCCGCATCACCCATATCCCGACCGGCGTCGTGGTGTCCTGCCAGGACGAGCGGTCGCAATTAAAGAATCGTACGAAGGCCATGCGGACACTGCGTGCCAGAATCGTCGAGGCCGAGCGCGAGAAGCAGGAAGCTGAAATCGCCCAAACCCGCAAAGCGCAAGTCGGAACCGGCGATCGCAGTGAAAAAATTCGCACCTACAATTTTCCGCAAAACCGTGTGACCGACCATCGCGTCGGATTAACGCTGCACAAATTGGAGCAGGTGCTCGAAGGCGATATGGATGAGTTTGTCGAGGCATTGCGTGCCCAACGTGATCATGCGGCGGCCACGGAGGTTTCATGACACCGCATACTGCCGTCGGTCACCAGCCCGACCAGCGCACCCTGGCATCCGTGATGGTGGATGCTCGACGGCGACTCCTTGCCGCCGGAGTTGAAGCTGCGGACCGCGAAGCACGATGGCTCATCTGGCATGCTCTGGGTCTGACCGGTTCAAGCCCCCTCGTCGACTCCGCACGTCCGCTGGACAGATACGAGCTGGCGAAGGTTGATGCCTACGTCACTCGGAGGGCTCTCCGGGAACCGCTACAGTACATTCTAGGAACTCAGGAATTTTGCGGGCTCGAATTCGATGTGAACCCCGCCGTGCTGATTCCCCGTCCTGAAACGGAGCTGCTGGTGCAGGAAGTGATTCGTCGCCTGCCTCGAGGCGGTTGTCCCACGCTCGTCGATGTCGGCACGGGATCCGGCTGTGTGGCCGTGACGCTCGCACGAGCCCTCCCGAGCGCAAGGATCTACGCCACTGACCTTTCCGTGCAGGCGCTGGAGACAGCCAAACGCAATGCCCTTCGCCACGGCGTCGATTCAGCTATCTGCTGGCTCGAAGGCGACTTGTTGGCGCCGCTTGCCGGCGGAGCCTGCGACAGCGCGGTGACTGCGATTGTGGCTAACCCACCCTACATTCGCGAATCTGAATGGAACGGTCTGCAGCCGGAAGTCAGCGGCTACGAGCCTCGGATGGCACTGGTCGCAGGAGCCACAGGCACTGAACTTCATGAACGGCTCCTTAACGAGGCGGCTTCGTTTCTCGCTCCCGGAGGACTGTTGGCCATGGAGTTGGGACAGGGTCAGGGTGCCGATCTTCGCGCCAAGATCGAGACCATGCCTGTTTACGCATCCGTAGACATTCTGCCGGACGAGGCCGGGATCGATCGAATCGTGATCGTCGAGCGAGTCAGATGAGGGAGCCTCGACATGGATAAAATCGTTATTTCTGGGGGCATTCCGCTTTGCGGGGAGGTTCAGGTCAGCGGAGCAAAAAACTCTGCGCTACCCATCCTTGCGTCCACGATTCTCGGGGGTGGTGAGTGTGTCATCAGCAATCTGCCGCGGGTCGTCGATGTCGTCACCATGGGGAAACTCCTCGGCATGTTGGGCGCGGAAGTGCACCACGAAGGCAACCGGGCGGTGGTCAAGGCGGATGTGATTCGATCGACCCAGGCCCCCTACGAATTGGTGAAAACCATGCGCGCTTCAGTGCTCGTGCTGGGGCCGCTGGTCGCCCGATGGGGAGAAGCGGTCGTGTCGTTGCCAGGCGGGTGTGCGATCGGCTCCCGTCCTGTGAATTTACACCTGGCTGGATTGGCCAAATTGGGCGCAGAGGTGTCCATCGAGCACGGATACATCCGGGCAAAAGCCAAACGGCTCAAAGGCGCGCCCATTTATTGTGATGTGCCGACAGTGACAGGGACGGAAAATCTGATGATGGCGGCCTCCCTGGCTCAGGGTACGACGGTCATTGAGAATGCCGCGAAGGAACCCGAGATCGTCGACTTGGCGGACTTTCTCACGAAGCGCGGCGCGCGCATCTCTGGGGCCGGCACGGACATCATTACGGTCGAAGGCGTTCGCGAGCTGCGCGGAAGCGATCACGAGGTGATTCCGGACCGCATTGAAGCGGGCACCTATGTCGTGGCGGCAGCCATCACGAAAGGCGCCGTGTCGGTCGCTCGATGCCGCCCGGAGCATCTGGAACCGTTACTGAACAAGCTGGGAGAGGCCGGCGTGGCAATTGCCGTCGAAAAAGAACGGGTCCACATCGATGCAACGAAGTCCGTCCGATTGAAAGGCGTTGACGTCCGCACGCTGCCGTTTCCCGGGTTTCCCACCGACATGCAGGCGCAGATGGTAGCGCTGATGTCGGTAGCCGATGGCACGAGCATCATTACGGAAACGGTGTTCGAAAGCCGGTTCATGCACGTTGAGGAGCTACGGCGTATGGGAGCGGACATCCGCGTTGAGGGTAACCGTGTTGTGGTGACGGGCCGGGATCGGCTGGCCGGCGCACCGGTCATGGCGTCAGATCTGCGCGCCAGCGCCGGTTTGGTATTGGCAGGCCTGGCTGCCGAAGGCACCACCGAGGTTCTGCGCGTGTATCATTTGGACCGCGGCTACGAGCGGATCGAAGAGAAGCTTCGCGCGCTCGGCGCCGTCATTGAGCGACGAAAAGGATAAACGATGCTGACCGTGGCCCTCTGCAAAGGCAAACTGATCGAGCCGACGCTCACATTGTTTGCGAAAGCCGGGTATGGCGCGGTTCAGCCTGTGGCCGATAGCCGGCGCCTGCTGCTTCCTTGTCCTGAAATCGGGATGACGTTCCTGATCGTCAGGCCCGCCGACGTGCCCACGTATGTGGAGCACGGAGCCGCCGACATCGGCATCGTCGGCAAGGATGTCTTGCTGGAGCAGGACAGCGACGTCTATGAGCCATTGGATTTGGGTTTCGGTGCGTGTAGAATTGCCGTCGCCGCTTTCCGAGGGCAAACAGCGTGCGACCGGCTCTCGTCAAAGATCCGCGTCGCGACCAAGTACCCGAAGATTACTGAACGCTACTTCAACCAGCGCGGTGTGCCGGTTGAAATCATCAAGCTCTACGGCTCGATTGAACTGGCGCCCATCGTCGGCCTGGCCGATCGCATCGTCGATCTGGTTGAAACCGGCAATACGCTCAAGGCGCACGGGCTGGTCGAGATCGAGTGCATTGCCCGGTCTACGGCCCGCTTGATTGTCAACAGAGCCAGTCTCAAATTGAAGCACCAGGCCATTGCGGAGTTACTAAAGAATCTCCGGCTGGCTTGCGCTTCTCCACAACCACCGTCCCGAACCGGGTCGGCGAGGCAGGTACGGGCGGCCGGCCGGAAAGAGAAGCGGACGCGCACATGAAGATTGTGACCTCCACTGACCGGGCGTTCGTTCCCACTCTGAGGAAGGTGGCAGCGCGTGGACGGGCCCAAGGCAGTGCGGTCGAGAAGCCGGTCAAAACGATCCTTCAGGCCGTGGAGCGGGGAGGTGACAAAGCGGTTCTTCGCTTCACCAAACAATTCGACAAAGTCTCACTCGCCCCTGATCAGATGAAAGTCACTCCTGAAGAAATCAAGGAGGCCTATTACCATATTCGGAAGGAGGAAGGGGATGCCCTGCGTTTTGCCGCGCAGCGGATCGAGGCCTTTCACGAGCGGCAGCGGACGAAAACCTGGATGTATCAGGATGGCTCGGCGACGCTGGGCCAGGTGGTTACCCCGATCGATGCGGTGGGCGTGTACGTGCCGGGGGGTAAGGCCGTCTATCCGTCGACCGTACTGATGAGCGCGATTCCGGCCAAAGTTGCGGGCGTACACCGCATCGTGATGTGCACACCGCCTCAGAAAGGCGGCGTCAATCCCTATCTGCTGATTGCGGCGGACATTGCCGGTGTGACAGAAATTTATCGGGTGGGAGGCGTGCAGGCCATCGGTGCCCTGGCCTTCGGCACCCAGACGATCGCGAGAGTTGACAAGATCGTGGGACCGGGTAACCTCTACGTCGCCACGGCGAAACGGATGCTGTACGGGACCGTCGGCATCGACATGGTTGCGGGTCCCAGCGAGTTGCTCGTCGTGGCCGATGAGGGGGCCAAGCCCGCACACGTAGCGGCGGACTTGCTGTGCGAAGCCGAACACGACGAAGAGGCGCAGGTCTGGTTGGTGACGACCTCCGCATCGCTTGCCAAGGAGGCCGTCGATCTCGTCGAGCGCCAATTGAAGGGGCTGCAACGAGAAAAGATCGCGCGGAAATCGGTGGGCAGATATTCCGTCGTATTCGTTGTGCCGACGATGGATGAAGCGATCGATGTGGCCAACGAGATTGCGGCTGAGCACCTGACGCTTTCAGTGGACGAACCGTTCGACTATCTCGAACGCATACGGCACGCCGGGGCATTCTTCCTGGGCCGATATACGCCGCCCTCGGTGGCGGACTACATCGCCGGACCCAATCACGTCCTTCCGACCGGTGCGACGGCCCGATTTTTCTCGGCGCTGTCCATTCATGACTATACGAAGATCAGCAACATCGTGCATTATACGAAGGAAGAACTCAGCAAAGTGAAGGACCATCTTATTCGGCTTGCGCAGATTGAAGGATTCGACGCGCATGCCAAATCGGCTCAAAGCAGGTTCTCATGAAAAAAAACGGATCAGCACCTCGACAGGCGTCGTTGCATCGCGCGACGAAAGAAACCGATATTCGCGTCGAATGGACAATTGACGGGAGCGGGCAGGGGAAAATCGACACGGGCATCCGGTTTCTCGATCACATGCTCGAGTTGCTGGCGAAACACGGCTTCTTCGATCTCACCGTTCAGGCGAAGGGGGATCTCGACATCGACGAACACCACACGGTCGAAGACGTCGGGATCGTCATGGGCAAGGCGCTTCATCAGGCTTTGGGCGAGAAGGCGGGCATCAAGCGCTTTGGATTCTCTTCTGCGCCGTTGGATGAAACGCTGGCACAGGTCACGGTCGATCTCAGCGGCAGACCCTTTTTGATCTACAACGTGAATCTCCCTGATCGGAAGATCAAGGCGTTCGATCTCGGCCTATTCGAAGACTTTTTTCAGGCGTTCGTGACCCACGGAGGGCTGAATCTGCACGTGAATCTCCTCTATGGCCGCAACCCTCATCACATTATGGAAGCCATTTTCAAAGCCACGGCCAAGGCCCTGGATCAGGCAACGATGCTGGAGGAACGACTGGCAGGAAAGGTGCTCTCGACCAAGGGTATGTTGTAGGAGTAGGGCCTCCCTACGGGGACTTGGAGGGAACGGCGTCTCGGCGCGGTGGGGGTCGGCGGGTGAGAATGCGGGGGCAGGTTTCTCCATTGAGAAACCTGCCCTTTGTTTTTCGGTGTCAACAGGGCGAATAAGATAGGGAGTAGCAGGCTGACGCGGGTTGCGGTATTGTTACAGCCCTTCGAAGGAAGTGGCCATGATCGCGATTGTCGATTACGGAATGGGGAATCTGCGCAGCGTCTCGAAGGCGTTTGAGTCGGTCGGGCATCAGGCGGTTGTCACTCGAGACCCGGTCATGATCAAGAATGCCGGTCATGTCGTATTGCCAGGGGTTGGGGCCTTTGGTGATTGTATGGCGAACTTGGAACGATTGGATCTGGTCGAATCGATTCGATCCACGATTCACTCGGGCAAGCCGTTTTTGGGCATCTGTCTGGGTTTGCAACTCCTCTTTACTGAAAGCAACGAATTTGGCGTTCACAAGGGATTGAACATTATCCCCGGGAAAGTCAGGAGGTTCGCGCGCGACCACACGCTGAAGATTCCTCACATGGGCTGGAACCAAGTCCATGTCCAGCGAGACTGTCCTCTCTTCGGAGATATCCCGAACGGCTCCGATTGGTACTTTGTGCATTCCTATTTCGTCGATCCGGCTGACCCTGTCGTGACAGCCACGACCACGACCTATGGCGTGCCGTTTGTGTCGACGATCTGGAAGGATAATATCGTCGCCTGCCAGTTCCACCCCGAAAAGAGCCAATCCGTGGGTTTGCGGTTGATCAAAAATTTTGGAGCATGGCATGGATAACCGTGCATGGGACCAAGGCTGGTGTTCTACGCTGGCGATTGCGTCGCTGTTGATGGGGGGAATCGCCTGCAGCGGCCCCAAGGTAACAACGGAGACCTCCAAGGAGTTGCCCCGCTATCAGATCCGGACCGTCGCCTTGATTCCGTTTACGAGTCTGGGAACACCACAAATGCGGGATCCGGCCGACATGTATCTGTCCGCACCGCAAAGCGTGAAGGGTTCCGATATCTCGCTGGGCGTACCTTCCACTGTCGAGAGCCAATGGAAGCAGACCACAACAGTGCCGGCCTTTGCGGCCGAGAAGGTGACGCAGCTGTTTTGGACGAGGCTGAAAAACCGCCCGGGAGTCGTCGTGCTTCCTCCCGCCCAAGCCGTTGCTGCCAAGGTTTCCATCCCACCGGCGGAAGAGACCACGAAGGCCACCCCGGAACGCCAGGCCGCAGACCTCGCTGCGAAACTCAAGGCCGATGCCGCCTTGATTGGACAGGTCCTGGTGTATCAGGAGCGATCGGGCGGCAAGCTGGGAGCGAGTCCTCCCGCGACGGTCGGATTTGAAGTGAAGGCGGTCGCGCCGGACGGCCAAGTGCTCTGGGTTGGCAACTACTATGAACGGCAGAAGCCGATGACGCAGGATTTTCTGGGATTCGTTCAGCATGGGGGAGTGTTTGTGACGGCCGAAGAATTGGCCCAGTATGGCGCTGACCAGGTGTTGAAAACGTTTCCATTTGGCAGCCCCGAAGGAGAGTGAGAGATGATGGTCATTCCGGCCATCGATGTGAAAGACGGGCGGTGCGTCCGATTGCGTCAAGGCGATATGGCTGCGGAAACGGTGTATTCTGACGACGTCGCGGCGATGGCCCGACGGTGGGAAGAAGCCGGCGCGCGCATGGTTCATCTGGTTGATCTCAACGGCGCCGTCGAGGGAGAGCCGAAGAATTTTCCTTACATTGAAGCCGTGCGAAAGGCCGTGGGGGTCGAGATCCAAGTCGGCGGCGGGATACGAACTCTTTCGACGGTCCGGCGATATCTCGACGCGGGCGTTTCCCGCATCGTGCTTGGCACGGCGGCTTTGACTGATCGAACATTGCTCGACGAGGCCTGCCGCGAATTTCCGAGGCGGATTCTGCTGGGGTTGGATGCTCGAGACGGCAAGGTTGCTGTGAAAGGATGGACGTCAGTGTCTGAGACCACCGCGATCGACCTGCTCAAGGAAGTCTCCAGCTATCCGGTCGGGGCCGTCATCTATACCGATATCGCACGGGATGGAATGCTGGGCGGGCCGAATCTGTCTGCACTCAGGGAAATTGCGGCCTATTCCCCGTTTCCCGTCATCGCCTCCGGAGGTATTTCCAGCATTGAAGATTTACAGGCCGTGCGCTCTCTGGGACCGAAGGTCGTGGGAGCGATTGTGGGCAAGGCGCTCTACGATGGAAAGCTGGATTATCGCGACGCACTTGCCGCGCTGACCTGACGGCAGACATCAAAATCGCATGTTGACCAAGCGCATCATTCCCTGTCTTGACGTGAAAGACGGCCGGGTGGTCAAGGGGGTCAGCTTCGTCAATCTTCGCGATGCGGGAGATCCGGTCGAAGCGGCGATGGTTTATGATCGGGAAGGTGCGGATGAGCTCTGCTTTCTCGACATCACCGCCTCGCACGAAAACCGGAAGACAATCATCGACGTGGTCGAACGCACCGCTGCGAGTGTCTTCATGCCGGTGACCGTGGGAGGGGGCATCCGTACGCTCGACGATATCCGCAACCTGCTCAATGCCGGAGCAGACAAGGTGAGCATCAATACAGCTGCCGTCGAGCGGCCGCAGTTTGTGAAGGAGGCCGCTGAGCGGTTTGGGACGCAGTGCATCGTCGTGGCCATTGATGCCAAGCGGGCGGCGGTACCCCACGAGTGGGAAGTCTTTACGCACGGCGGTAGAAAGCCGACCGGCATCAACGCCGTGGAATGGGCTCATCGGATGGAGCAGTTTGGCGCGGGGGAGATTCTCTTGACGAGCATGGACGAAGATGGCCAACAGCGGGGGTATGACCTCAACCTGACAGCGACAGTGGCGGATCGTGTGTCCATTCCGGTGATTGCATCGGGCGGTGTGGGAACGTTGGAGCACTTGTACGACGGTTTGATCACGGGAAAGGCGGATGCCGTGCTGGCCGCCTCGATTTTTCATTTTCGAAGCTATACGATTCCTCAGGCGAAGGCCTATCTGCGGCAACGGGGAGTCCCGATACGACAGGCGCCGGTTGGGCAGGTGACACAATGGCCGATCTCGGGCTGAAGTTTAACGAGCAGGGGCTGCTGCCCGCCGTCATCCAGGACTGGCTGGACGGGACTGTTCTCATGCTCGGGTATATGAACCAAGAGGCAGTTGCCCGAACCCTGGCGACCAAGTCAGTACACTTCTGGAGCCGATCGAGACAGAAACTTTGGGAGAAGGGCGAAATGTCGGGTCACAAACTCCTGGTCAAGGACCTCTTCATCGACTGTGATCGCGATACGATCCTCGTGAAGGCGCAGCCAACCGGACCCACCTGCCACACCGGGGAACGCGCGTGCTTTTTCTCCAAGTTGAACGAGGTCGGTCATGACCTCAACGAGAAATCTCCGGAGGCACAGGGCGGAATTCTCGACAGCGTGCTCCGTATCATTGCTGCCCGCAAGGCCGCTCCGCAGCCGGGGTCCTACACAACCAAGCTTTTCGAAAGCGGGCATGACAAGATTTTAAAAAAGGTTGCGGAAGAAGCTGGCGAAGTCCTGATTGCCGCGAAGGGAGGCAAGAGGACGGAGATTGTCTACGAGGTGGCGGACCTTCTGTTCCACACCTTGATGGTCATGGGATATCACGACGTCTCTCTCCATGAAGTCTATCAGGAGCTGGGTACACGATACGGAAAATCCGGGCTGCGAAAGCCATCAGAGAGCAAGCCATGACCGATTGTCTATTTTGCAAGATTGTTCAGAAGACGATCCCGGCCAAGATCGTGCACGAGGATGATCGCACGTTGGCCTTTGACGATATCAACCCGCAGGCGCCTGTCCATACCCTTATCATCCCCAAAAAGCATGTGGCAGCGGTACAGGACTGCCGCGATCAGGACTTCGATCTCCTGGCTCAGCTCTTGATAACCTGTACCAACGTGGCGAAACAAAAGGGGTTAGCGGAGTCCGGTTATCGGATCGTTACGAACACCGGAGGCGATGCCGGCCAAACGGTATTCCATCTCCATTTCCACGTTTTGGGCGGCCGGCATATGCGCTGGCCCCCGGGGTAAGGAGACAGTGCATCCGTGCTCGCACGCCTTGCGTTGACAGATTTCCTTCGTGTCTGTTAACCTGACCGGTCCATTTTTTTCGATCACTTACGAGTACCGATCCACCGGTTTCGGTGGGCTGAGGAGCTGCGTCTCCCATGGGCCGAGGCCTGATTTCCGAAGAGGTAATCAATCAGATCAGAGACCGGATCGATATCGTCGACCTCGTTGGGCAGCATGTCAGTTTGAGCCGCGCCGGACAGAATCTGAAGGGGCTGTGCCCCTTTCACCAGGAAAAGAGTCCGTCGTTCACGGTGAGCCCGAGCCGGCAGATCTTCCATTGTTTCGGCTGTGGTGCTGGCGGCAATGTGTTCACATTTCTGACGCGGATCACGGGGGCTACCTTCCCTGAAACGGTCCGTGATCTCGGCCGGAAGGTAGGGATCGAAGTGCAGGAGCCGACGGCCGACTCCGGGTCTCAGGCCCAACAAGCCAATCGGACCGAGCACATGAATCAGACGGCGGCGCGATGGTTTCATGAGAATCTTCGCGACGATCTAGTGGGTGCGGAGGTGCGGGCCTATCTGGCCGGACGTGGAATCCAGCAAAGCACGATCGACCGATTTGGCATCGGAGCCGCACCCGCGGAGTGGGACGGCTTGCTCAAGGCTCTGGCGAAGCAGGACATCACGTCTCAGGACTTGGCCTCAGCCGGGCTGGTCATCGCACGCGACAGCGGTACAGGGTATTACGACCGTTTTCGCGGCAGGGTTATGTTCACGATCACCGACCTGCGCAAGCGCGTGGTCGGATTCGGCGGCCGCGTGCTGGGAGATGGGACGCCAAAGTATTTGAACTCTCCTGATACGCCGTTATTTAAGAAGGGACAGACGCTTTTTGCCTTGGATGTGGCCCGGGAGGCCATTGCCCGGACGAAGACGGTCATCGTCGTGGAAGGCTATTTCGATGCGATCGCGTTGCATCAGGCCGGCCTCACCCATACGGTAGCGACGCTCGGTACCGCCCTCACACCTGAGCATGTGCAGGTGTTGCGGCGCTTCGCCTCAAAGGTGGTGCTGCTGTTCGACCCGGACGCGGCAGGTGTCAGGGCTGCGCTCCGTGGGTTGGATCTGTTCGTGAACAGCGGACTCGGGGTCAAGGTGGTGACGTTGCCCACAGGAGACGATCCTGACACGTACGTGCGCAAGGAAGGGCCTGAAGCGTTTACGCGTCTCGAGCAACAGGCCCCCAGCTTGTTGGATTTCGCGCTCGAACAAAGTTTGAAAACCGCTGAAGGCAGCACGATCGAAGGGCGAATCCGCAGCGTCGACGAAATCCTGAAAATCCTGCAGAAAAGCGAACACCCCATTGAGCGGGAAGAGCGGATCCGTCTCGTCGCCGAACGGTTCGGCATTAATCAGCAACGGCTCATCGATCGGTATCCGGTGTTGAAGGACAAATCCCGACCGGCTCCCGCGTCACTGAGAGCGGTCTCGCCGCCGGTTCCTTCCTCGAAAGGCGCCCCAGAAGAGCGTGATCTGGTGTAT
>Ga0207683_10000073_pt1 | contig 78066 bp, 73 predicted proteins | sample KBSM73metaG_FD_184333 | JGI IMG/M metagenome (GOLD analysis project Ga0207683, IMG submission 184333) | Miscanthus rhizosphere microbial communities from Kellogg Biological Station, Michigan, USA - KBS M7-3 metaG (SPAdes) (version 2) | ecosystem: Host-associated > Plants > Roots > Rhizosphere >...
CTCGTGATCGACCACGGCTGGCGCGACGTCGCCGACACCGCCCTCGCGTTCGTGCAGCGTTTCGTGAAGTGAGCCGAAGGCCGCGGGGACCGCTCGGGTTCGCGCGGCGCCCACCGACACCTGACGCGATCAGCCGAGGCCGTTGGCCCGGGCGATCGCACCCAGATGCTGCGCACTCGGCTTGGGTGTGCGCTCCTGCGTCGCACGGTCGACGGCCACGAGGCCGAACGTCGGGCGGTAGCCGAGCGCCCACTCGAAGTTGTCGAACAGCGACCAGTAGAAGTAGCCGCGCACGTCGAGGCCGTCCCGGAGGCACTCCTCGACGCTGCGGAGCGCGCGCGAGATGAACTCGCACCGGCGTGCGTCGTCGTCGGTGCCGAGGCCGTTCTCCGTCACGAAGATCGGCAGACCGGTGACCTCGGCGGCGCGCCGGATCGTGTGTCCGAGGGCTTCGGGCTGGAAGAGATAGCCCATCTGCGTGCGCTCGGCGTCCGGGCCGGGATCGATCGGCCCGCCGGGACCGACGCGCATGCCGGTGTAGGTCTGGACGCCGATGAAGTCGCCCGCGAGGCCCTCGAGAAACTCGTCCTCGGTGGCGCCGCGCAAGCGGGCCATCGTCTCCTCGCCTCCCGGCTCGGCCTCCCACGCGGTCATCACGACGGCGAGACCGACACGCGTCTCCGCGCGCACGCCCTTGATCGCATCGACGGCCCGGAGGTGCGCAGCGCGCATGACCTCGGCAGCCCGCGGGCTGCGCGCGTTCTGGAACAGCACGATGCGATCTTGCGTCGCCGGGGGTGGCTCGGGGATCCCCAGCACGTCGTGCAGCAGGCGGCCGAGGTTCGGCTCGTTGAGCGTGCAGGCATACGGGACGAGATCGCCGAGGTGACGCATCGAGCGCTCGCAGAAGCGCGCGAAGCGGTCGGCCGTGCGCGCACTCTCCCAACCCCCGCCCATGGCGATCCAGCGCGGCGAGGTGAAGTGGTGGAACGTGAGCATCGGCGTCACGCCGTGCGCGTGACACGAGTCCAGCACGCGCCGGTAGTGGTCAAGCGCTGCAGTCGAGAACTCGCCCTCCTCGGGCTCGATGCGCGACCACTCGAGCGAGCAGCGGTAGGCGCCGAGCCCGAGCGCCGCCACGAGCGCGATGTCGGCGTCATAGCGGTGGTAGTGGTCGCAGGCATCGCCCGAGACCTCGGCGTAGGGCGACGAAGGCAGATGCTCGACGAGCCAGCTGTCGTTGTAGACGTTGCCGCCCTCGACCTGATGGGCCGAGGTCGACGTGCCCCACAGGAACCCGTCGGGGAAGCTCATGCCCGCTCGGCCGGCGGACGGTTGGCGAGCACGTGCGCCGCGAGGCCGGTGAGCCCGATGAGCGCCACCGCTGCTGCGAGCGGTGCCGCGGTGTCGACGTGGATCGCGAGCAGCGCGCCGATCAGCGCGCCCAGCAGCATGGCCCCCACGGCGAGGATGCGGCGGCCGATCCGCGAGCCCGCGCCGCCGGCCAGGGACGAGTCCGCGGCGATTCCCGTCAGCGTCATCGTGAGCACGGTCGTCGTCAGCTCTGGGACCGCGAGCTTGCGGGCGGTCGAGTTCTGGATGCCCATCGCCACTGCGAGTACCGCGATCAGGACGAAGCGCGTCACCTCCGCAACCGCCAGAACGGTGGCCGCGAGCACGAACGCGAGCTGCACGGCGAGCGCCCCGCGCAGCAGCTCCAGCCGGCGTCCCGGGAAGTGCCCTCCAAGCCGTCCCGCGGCGAGGCTGCCGGCCAGGAAGGAGCCGATCGCGATCAGCGACGCCCACACCGAGAGACCCGGCGCCCCACCGATCGCGAAGCCCAGGAAGACCACGTTGCCGGTCATGTTGGCCACGAAGACGTGACCCAGGTTGACATAACTCGCGGCATCGACGAGTCCCGTCACGACCGTGAGGGCCAGGAGCAGGGGCGGCAACGGGCCGTCCGGCCCGTTTCCCCTTGGCCATACCGTTTCGCGCGCTTCGGTCCAGGCGGTCATCGTCATCGGGACGGTACAACCGTGCCCTTTGACATCAGGAAGCGAATAAGAAAGCAGTAGATTCCACGGCTTTTCCAGCATGGGCGACTTTGTGGAGACTTCGGCAGAAAAGGTACCGGCAGTGGTCCAGAGCACCCCAAGACGCGCCGATGGTTAGGGCATGGTCGTTTCCCGGATGCGCGTTTTGCTGCTCTGCTGCTTCGCCGCCCTGCTCGTCGTTCCCGCGGCGGTGTCAGCGAAGAGAGCCGTCCCCTACGCGCCGAGCGACGCCAAGAGCTTCGACGCCGTCCTGACGGACTGGGCCCCGATCGCGAAGACGCCAGGCGGCAAGGGCGTGTTCACGTTGCAGCCCCAGTCGTTCTACCGCGCCAAGGCCCAGCGGCTGCTCGTGCTCGCGGCCCGCGAGGTCGACGGCAAGCTGTGGCTCCGGGTGCGCCTGCCGGCCTGGTTCTCGCACGGCATGGCGAGCGGCTGGCTCAACGCGAAGCACGCCAAGGTGAGCATCAACCGCTGGCGCGTCGAGGTCTCCCGCGAGCGGGGCATCCTCAAGATCCTCCACGACGGCAGGGTCGTGCGCAGCGCGCACGTCGGCACCGGCACCGACGCCACGCCCACACCGCGCGGCCTGAACGCCACCTACGACCACTGGCCTTCGACCGAGGCCGTGCTCGGCGACTGGACCGTGAGCCTCACCACGAGCAGTCCGCAGGTGCCGGTCTTCGGCGGGCAGCAGGCGGTCGTCGCCATCCACGGCTGGCACGCCGGGGGCGGCTCGAGCGGAGCGGTGAGCCACGGCTGCGTGCGTGTGGCCGACGACTCCATCATGCGCATGGTGGCGCTGCAGTTGCCGGTCGGCACGCCCGTTCACGTCACCTAGGGCCTTCAGAGCGCCTGGAGGCCGACGCGCACGGAGAGCGTCTCGTTGGCCTGGCCCTTGTAGGTGCCGCGCGTCGGTGGCACGTCCCCGTAGTCGCGGCCTACGGCGACGCGCACGTAACTCTCGCTCTGCTCCCGGTCGTGCGTGGGGTCGAGCGCGAGCCAGCCCTTGCCGGCGTCCCACACATCGACCCACGCGTGGGAGGCGGCATTGTCGCCCAGGAGCTTCGGGTCGTAGAGGTAACCGCTGACGTAGCGTGCGGGGATGCCGGCGCAGCGACAGGCCGCGAGCAGCACGTGGGAGAAGTCCTGGCAGACGCCGCGGCCGAGGCTGAGCACCTCGTCGGCGCGGGTCTGGACGTCGGTCGCGGCCGGGTCGTACACGAGCTCCGCGCTGATCGCGCTCATCAGCTCCAGGGCGCGCTCTCGGCCGCCCGTGCCGCTTGCGTGCCGCGCCGCGAAGGCAGCCACGCTCTCGGAGAAGGGCGCGTAATCGGTGGGCTCGAGGTAGTCGTACAACTCGAGCGGGGTCGGCTCGTCACGTGCGCCCAGGAACGCGGGCGGGGTCACGACCTCGCTGACCGCCGTCACCGAGAGGCGGTCGTGCGATTCGAGCACGTCGAAGTGCAGGACGTCGTTGCCGAAGTAGTCGGTGTACTCGCGAACGCGCAGGCCGACCGGCTCGGTGCGCAGCCGGAACGAGGAGCAATGCTGGCCGCCACCCTCGAGCGGGCGCAGTCGCAGCTCCGTGTAGGCCTCGGCGATCGGCGCGTCGTAGCCGAACTCCGTCGTGTGCTCGACGCGCAGGATCATTGCTGCTGCATCTGCTGGGCGTAGGGCCCGGGCGGGATGACACGCGTCGTGAAGTAGCCGGCGGCGATCTCGTCTGCCGCATCGACGAGGCCGCGCATCAGGCGCTCGAGCAGCTCCTGCGTGGAGGCGTCGAGCGTGTGCAGCTCGGTGAACGCGAGCTCGCTGAAGACGCGGCCGATCGCCATCTCCGGTCGCAGGGCGGGACCCGAGATCGCGCGGATCGCGGCCAGCGCGAGCTCGAGACAGAAGCAGATGGCCCTCGGCAGCCGGCGCTCGAGCAGCAGATACGCGACCACCTGCGCGGGGCGCAGCTCGTCGCTCTCCTGCTTGCGGAAGGCCTCGAACGCACCGCACGACCTGAGCAGGCTCGAGAGCCGCTCGTTGGTGACCGTCGCGGGCTCGTCCTCCATCAGGCCGGGCAGCTTGATGGAGAGCAGGCGCGCGGTCGCGTCGGCGCGCTCGAGATGCGTGCCGAGCTCGATGAACTCGTAGGCTTCGCCGCGCGGCAGCGTCGCCTTCATCACGCCCTGGAACGCGTGCGAGCCCTCTCGGATGCGCACGAAGAACTCGTGCGGCGAAGCGAGCACCGCCGTGGGCCGCGTGCGCGAGACGAGCAGGTGCAGCCGGTTGAGGTGCTCCCACATCTCGCTCGAGATCTGCTCGCGCACGCCGCGCGCGTTCTCCCTCGCGCGGGCGACGCAGGCGGTCACGGCGTCGGGGTTGGCCGGGTGCCAGAGCATGAACTCGGTCACGGCCTGCGCGGAGTAGTCGTCGAAGTGCTCGCGATAGACGTCGTCGAGCCCGATCATGAGCACGAGGTCGCGCCACGTGCTGCCGCGATCGGGCAGGTCGGCGTCGAGCAGCCCGTGGAAGTTCACCTGCAGCAGGCGGCTCGTGTCCTCTGCCCGCTCGATGCAGCGGCCCGTCCAGTAGAGCGACTCTGCGACCCGGCTCAGCATCAGGAGCGCAGCACCCAGGTGTCCTTGCTGCCGCCGCCCTGCGAGGAGTTGACGACGAGCGACCCCTCGCGCAGGGCTGCGCGGGTCAGGCCCCCCGGCACGACGCTCGTGATGCGGCTCGAGAGCACGAACGGCCGGAGATCGACGTGCGCCGGGCGGAGCTCGTCGGTGTAGATCGGCATGCGGCTCAGCGCAAGCGTCGGCTGAGCGATGAACTCGCGCGGCTCGGCCTCGATCTGACGGCGGAACAGGTCGCGCTCGGCCGCGGTCGCGACCGGTCCGATCAGCATGCCGTAGCCGCCGCTGCCGTTCACGGTCTTCACGACCAGCTCCTCGAGGTGCTCGAGGATGTAGCGGCGATCGGCCTCGTGCACGGCGAGATAGGTCGGGACGTTGCCGAGGATCGGCTCCTCGGCGAGGTAGTAGCGGATCATCTCCGGCACGTAGCGGTAGACGGCCTTGTCGTCCGCGACGCCGGTCCCCGGCGCGTTCGCGAGCGTGACGTTGCCCGCCCGGTAGGCGTTGAGCAGCCCGGGCGCGCCGAGCATCGAGTCCTTGCGGAAGATCAGGGGGTCGAGGAACTCGTCGTCCACGCGCCGGTAGATCACGTCGACGCGCTGCAGGCCCTGCGTCGTGCGCATGTAGACGACGTCGTCGTGGCACAGCAGATCGCCGCCCTCGACCAGCTCGATGCCCATGTGCCGTGCCAGGAACGAGTGCTCGAAATAGGCCGAGTTGTGCACGCCCGGTGTGAGCAGGACGACCGTGGGCATCGCCGCGGCCGGCGGAGCGACGGCGCGCAGCGCCGCCAGCAGCTCCTGCGGGTACTGGTCGATCCCGAGCACGCCGTAGCGCGCGAACAGCGGCGCGAACTCCCGCTTCATCGCGGCGCGGTTCTCGAGCATGTAGCTGGCGCCGGAGGGCGAGCGCAGGTTGTCCTCGAGCACGAGGTACTCGCCGTGCTCGTCGCGCACGATGTCGACCCCGGCGACGTGCGCGTACACGCCGGTCGGCGGGTTGAGGCCGATCATCTCGCGGCGGAAGTGCGTCGCGCCGAACACCAGCTCGGCCGGGATCCGCCCGTCGCGCAGGATCCGCTGCCCGTGGTAGACGTCCTCGAGAAAGAGGTTGAGCGCGCGCACGCGCTGGATCACCCCGCGCTCGATGTGCGCCCACTCGTCCTGCGGGATCACGCGGGGGATCAGGTCGAACGGGAAGATCCGCTCGAGGCCCTCCTCCTCGCCGTAGACCGTGAAGCCGATGCCCTGGTTGAGGAACGAGACGTCGACCGCGTGCCGGCGCTGCTCGAACTCCTCCACGCTCAGGGCCGCGAGCTGCTCGGCGAGTGCCCGGTAGTGGGGCCGCGAATGTCCCGCGGCGTCGAACATCTCGTCGAAGAACGCCCCGAGGTCGTAACGACCTTCGAGGGGAAAGACGGGGGTGTTGGAAGACGTGGGCATGCTGGCGATGTCCCGAGCCCCGTCGCTCGTCGAGGGGACGACTTCGCCGCCGTCCGGTCGCGAGAGTCTAGACGACTGCCGATTCGCGCGGCAGGCCGGCGAGTGTCACGATTCGGGCCGATGGCCACCCGCGCGACTCCCGAGGAGCGGGCACAGCGGGGCCGGGCGGCACGCGCCGCGGTCCCGCGCTCGAGCCACGGCGTCTACGAGCCCGCGCCGGAGCGAGCCGACCCCATCGGCATCCTGGAGGCGCAGGCGGCCACGCGCGTGCCGGCGCTCGTGCCGATCCGCTACGGCCGCATGCTGTCGTCACCGTTCGCGTTCTTCCGTGGCGCCGCCGCGATCATGGCCTCCGATCTCGCCGCGACGCCGCGCTCCGGCTTCGACGTCCAGTGCTGCGGCGACGCGCACCTGAGCAACTTCGGCGTCTTCGGCTCACCCGAGCGACGGCTCGTCTTCGACGTCAACGACTTCGACGAGACGCTGCCCGGTCCCTGGGAATGGGATCTCAAGCGCCTTTCCGCGAGCATGGCCGTGGCCGCGCGCGAGCGCGGGTTCTCGCGCCGCGAGCGAGAGCGCGTCGTGCTCGACACCGCCGGCGCCTATCGCACGTACATGGCGAGCTTCGCGGCGGCCGGGAACGCGGAGGTCTGGTACGCGCGGGTCGACGTGGAATCGCTGTTGCCCGCGCGTGCCGCCGACGTGGATGCGCGCACGCGCAGGTCCGCCGAGAAGGTCGTGGCGAAGGCGCGCACCCGCGACAGCATGGACGCGCTCTCGAAGCTGACGCGCATCGTCGACGGGGAGCCGCGCATCGTCTCCAAGCCGCCGCTCATCGTCACGCTCGACGAGCTCAGCCCCGACGACCGCGCGACCTCGCTCGCGCGCGTGCGCAGCCTGGTGGACGGCTACCGCAGGACGCTGCCCGACGACCGCTGCGTGCTCCTCGACGGCTACGAGATGGTCGACGCCGCGCACAAGGTCGTCGGCGTCGGCAGCGTCGGCAGCCAGGCCTGGATCGTGCTGCTGCTCGGCCGCGACGACGGCGATCCCCTCTTCCTGCAGGTCAAGGAAGCGCAGGCGTCCGTGTACGAGGCCTACCTGGGGCCGAGCCGCTACCCGCACGCCGGGCAGCGCGTGGTCGAGGGACAGCGCCTGATGCAGGCCTCGAGCGACATCCTCCTCGGCTGGCTCACGACGGATCTCGATCCCGATGGCCGCACGCGGGAGTTCTACGTCCGGCAGTTGCGCGACTGGAAGGGCTCGGCCGAGGTCGACTCGATGCGGCCGGACGTGCTGACGTCCTACGGCCGGCTGTGCGGGGCAACGCTGGCGCGAGCGCACGCGCGCTCGGGCGATCGCATCGCGATCTCCTCCTATCTCGGCACGGGAAGGGTCTTCGACAACGCGATGCTCACCTTCGCCGAGGCGTACGCGGACCAGAACGATCGCGACTACGAGGCCCTCGCGGCCGCCGTGAAGGCGGGGCGCGTCATCGCCGAGCCCGGCGTGTGACGGTCCGCCGCGGAATGGCCGATCGAGCTTAGGATGCAGATTCCGCCGCAACGCTAGGAGACGCCATGGCTACGACTTCCACCACCCCGACCCACCTCCCGGCGATCGAGCCGCACCTGCGCGGAGAAGCCGGCCGCGAGCTGCAGGCGACGCTGCTCGATCTCGTCGACCTCGCACTCACGGGCAAGCAGCTGCACTGGAGCGTCGTCGGCACGCACTTTCGCGCCCTCCACCTGCAGCTCGATGAGCTCGTCGACTCGTGGCACGAGCTGGCCGATGCAGTCGCCGAGCGTGCCGTCGCGATCGGCACGTTCCCCGACGGGCAGGCCGGTGCGGTAGCCGCGCGCAGCCTCGCCCGGCCGCTCGAGGCGGGCGCGATCGAGGATCACGTCGTCGTGCGCGAGCTGGCGCACCGCATCGCCGAGGTCAGCGAGCTCGTGCGCGCCCGCATGGATCGCATGGGCGAGCTCGACACCGCCTCGCAGGACGTGCTGGTCGACGTCGTACGGGCGCTCGAGGAGCAGCAGTGGATGGTGCGCGCGCAGTTGCCGCACGGCGCCTGAGCTCTAACCGGCGGGCGTGCCCTCCCGGCGGCGTGCCGCCAGGTCGGCGAGATGCTCGTGGACGAACGCGATCGCGATGCTGCCCTCGCCCACGCCGGCGGCGACGCGCTTGATGCTGCCGTGGCGCACGTCACCGGCGGCGAAGATGCCGGGCACGCTCGTCTCCAGCAGATAGGGGTCGCGCTCGAGCGGCCAGGCGTCGGGCATCAGGTCGGTGACGTCGCGTCCCGTGCAGACGTAGCCGCGCTCGTCGCGCACGACTTCCTTCGGCAGCCAGTCCGTCATGGCGTCGGCACCGATGAAGATGAACACCGCGTGCACGTCGACATCGTCGAGTGAGCCGTCGGCGCGGTTGCGGATCGTGACGCATTCGAGCCGGTCCTCGCCGACGCAGCGCACGATCTCGCCTCCCGTGCGGACGTGCACGTTCGGCTTGCGGTCGAGCTCGTCGATCAGGTAACGCGACATCGAGGCATCCAGGCTCGCGCCGCGGATCAGGATCGTCACGCTGCGCGCGTAATCGGCGAAGAAGACGGCAGCCTGTCCCGCGGAGTTGCCCCCGCCCACGAGAACGACGTCGCGGCCCTGCATCGCCGGCGCCTCGGTCCGGGCCGCTCCGTAGAACACGCCGATGCCGGCGAACGCGTCGAGCCCGTCGGCCTGGAGCGCCCGGTAGGAGACGCCGGTCGCCACGATCACGGCGCGCCCTCCGAGCGTGGTGCCCCCGTCGAGGGTCACGGTATGGCAGTCGTCGTGCGGGGCGATCGCCTCGATGCTGCGCGTCACGACGATCTCGGCGCCCAGGCGCTGCGCCTGCTCCGCCGCCCGCGATGCCAGGTCGTCGCCCGAGACGCCGCTCGGGAACCCGAGGTAGTTCTCGATGCGCGTCGACGTGCCGGCTTGACCACCGGTCGCCTCGCGCTCCACGAGCAGCGTGCGCAGCCCTTCCGACGCTCCGTACACGGCAGCCGCCAGGCCCGTCGGACCGCCGCCCACGACGACGAGGTCGTAGGTGTCGGATCGCGGCTCGACCTGAAGGCCCACGCCCGCGGCGAGCTCGGTGGTCGAGGGACTCGAGAGGATGCGCCCGTCGGGCAGCAGGACGACCGAGCAATCCGCAGCCGCAGCGATCGCCGCCTCGAGGCCGGGCTTGCGTGCGACCCAGTCGTCGTCCGGATTCGCCCACTCGAAGCGCACCTGGTTGCGCGAGAGGAAGTCGCGCAGGTTGTGGCATGCCGGGTCGTGCGAGCGGCCGACCACGATCGGCAGGTGCAACTCCTCGGCGGCCTGGTTCTCGAGGCCCTCGACGCGGAGTTGGATGCGCGCGATCAGCCGCTCCTTGAACGCCTCCGAGTTGCGCACGAGCAAGCCGAACTGCGCGCGGTCGAAGCGCGCGACGCGTATCGGCGTGACGGCGCGGGCGCCTGCGAAGAACGGCGCGCCGAACACGATCGGCAGATCGCCGAGCCAGTCGCCCGGCTCGTCACGGGCCAGCCGGCGCTCGCCGTCGGGGTACCGCTTGACGAGGTCGAACGTCCCCGACAGGAGCACGTAGAACGCAGCCGACTCGCCCTCGCGCACGAGCCACTGCCCGGCGTCGACGCGTACATCGGCGGCCAGCGCGGCGACGCGGCTGAGCGTGGCCTCGCTCACGCCCTCGAACAGCGGCAAGTCGCGCAGATCGCTGAGCTCGATCATGGCCCGGACGGTAGCGAAAGGCACGCTAGTCTCCCAGCGTGGATTCCGAACGCGCACGTGAGCTGCTCGCCGCGGAACGCGAGCGCATCGAGCAGGCGATCGCCGAGCTCGGCCAGCCGGAGACCGACGAGACCGGGGACTCCGACTCCGAGACGCTCTACCAGAACGAGTTCGACGCCACGCAGGCGGCGGACCTCGCGCCACAGCTCGAAGCGGTCGAGCGAGCCGAGGCACGGCTCGCCGCGGGCACCTACGGGCTCTCGGTCGAGAGCGGCAAGCCCATCCCCGACGCACGCCTCGAGGCCGTCCCGACGGCCGAGCGCACCGTCGAGGAAGAGGAGCGCCGCGGGCGCAGGTAGGCCGGAGCGGGCGCGGCCTACGGCTTCGCCAGGAACCGCTCCCACTCGGCCGTGAAGCGGGCCTGGTAGCGCGAGGGCGGCTGCGGCGCCTGCGTCTCGAGCCACCGGACGACCTTGTCGGAGCGGTTGACGAGCGCGTGCGAGTCGCCGACCCCGCTCCAGCAGTAGTCGCCGGCGCTCAGCGTGTGCGTCTCCCCCGCGAGCTCGGCCTCGATCTCGCCCTCGAGGAAGTAGAACCCCTCCTCGAACGCGTGGTCGTGCGTCGTGATGAAGCCGCCGGGCACGTACTGGACGACCATGAGGTTGAGCTGGCTCGCGCCGGTCGCCGGGCCGACGAGGATCTTCAGCGCCGCACCGTCCACGTTCGCAGCCTCGAAGCCGGCGAGGATGGCGCCACTCGGCTCGGGCAAGTCGGCCGGGTCGAAGTGATCGCGCCAGTACGGGCGCTCGAGGCCTTCCGGGATGGCGTGGCCCGTCACGAAGACCGTGTCCTCCAGCGTCGCGCCCGGCTGTGGTGCGGCAGCCTCGAACCAGCGCACGGCTGCATCGGAGTCGTTGCGCAGCGCGTGTGCGACGCCACGATCGATGAAGCCGTAGTCGTCGGCACCCAGGCGCTCGACCGCACCCGTGGCCTCGAGCACGAGGGAGCCGTCGATCACGTAGAACGCCTCCTCGAACGCGTGCAGATGGAGGTCGACGCTCCCGCCGGGCTCGAGCTCGGCAATCACGGCCTCCTGATGGACCGAGCCGCCGGCCCTGCCGTACAGCACCCGCCGCGAGTACCCGCTGCTGTGTCCCGCGTACGGGCCGGGGCCGCCGGCCGTCTCGCTCAGTCGTCCGCGAAGGTTCATCGGCTCACCTCTCGGTCGCTCGCTGGCATCGGTCGCAACCGTAGGCGAAGCGCGTGTCCGGCAGACCTAGGGGAAGAGCCTCTGACGCGTGGGCTCGCGCGGGACCTGCTCGGGGAAGCGCTTGATGCCGACTCCGTCGAGCTCGCCGGTAGCGGGGTGGCGGGCGAAGCGGGGCAGCACCTTCTTCAGGTAGCCGCGGCCGATTCCAGGCCCGCGCTCGGCGTTGGCCGTCATCGCCACGATCAGGTCGGAGCACTGCAGGCCGATCGAGTGGTGGCTCGGGCCGAGGAAGAGGCCCTCGACGATTCGCGGCAGCTGCATGAAGGGCGTGCCGTCCTTCGTCAGGTCGGCGAAGGACCGGCGCAGGCGAGCGTCGTCCTCGCGGAAGCGGCTGTCGACCACGATCATCCCGACGTCATCCTCGTCGGTGAGCAGGTGGTGGAAGCGCTCGGCCAGGAACATCAGGCCGGTCGCGTAGGTATCTTCCGGCGTGCCGACGTGCTGCGGGAAGGCCTCGCGACCCGCCTTCTGATCGAGCAGCGTCACGTACGCCGTGATGGGCGCCGCGGCCAGCATCGCGAAGAGGGCGTCGGCCAGGGCGGGCGGCACCCCGCCCTTCTGGATGAGGTGCCACTTGATCTCCTTCTCGAGCGGCCAGGAGTGCGCCGCCAGCGTCTCCTGCCAGCGGCGGCGAAGCTCCGGCCAGTCCGTGTCGCGCACGGCGATCCCGCCGAGCGCGAACAGCCCGCCCTGTTCGATCTGGCCGCTCTCGTCGACGAAGAGCAGGTGCACGGCGAGGTTCAGCTCGGCGCGTAGCCCGCGCCTGCCAGCATCCGGCGGAGGTCGACGATCATCTGCGGATCGATGTCCTTGCCGTGCGGAGTCCGGAAGACCTCGGTCTCCGAGCCGAGCTTCACCTTGAGCTTGCCGTTGTGCTCCTCGGTCGTGTCAGCGACCGCCTCGAGCAGCGAAAGCACGTTGCGCCACTCGATGTTGCCGCTCGCGGGATGGCTGAAGATCTCCTCGAGCGTATTGCGATGATGGTTGTTGAGGTTGGCGGACGTGGGAGCGCTCCCTCGGTCGGGGTTCGCCCGGAGTGTAATTCCAGCGCCTCCACCGCGATCACGGCGGCGCCGCTCAGGCGCCCACCGAGATGGGGTGCCCGGCTCGCTGCCACTCCGCGGGGCCTGCATCGAGGCGGCGGGCGGCTCGCCCGTGGGTGTGCAGCAAGCGCACGGCATCGTCCGCGTAGACGCAGTAGGGCCCGCGGCAATAGGCCACGACCTCGCCCGGCGGAAGATCGCCTATGCGCTCCGCGAGGTCGGCGAGAGGGAGTGAGACGGCCGCGGGGAGGTGCCCCGCTCTGAACTCTGCGCACGCGCGCACGTCAAGGAGCACGACGCTCCCGGCGGCGAGGCGCATCGCAAGTTCGTCGATGTCGATCTGCTCGATGTCCGAGGCGTCACCGAGATAGGCCTCGGCCAGTACATCGACGTTCGCGACGTGCTCCGATGCGACGTCGCGCACAGCCAGCCAGAGGTCGAGGACACGCTCGCTGGCCAGGCGGTAAAAGACCCGGGCCCCAGAGCGGCGACTTGCGACGAGACCAGAGCGGGCCAGGATCTGGAGATGCTGTGATGTGTTGGCGACGCTCTGCCCGATCTCGGTTGCGAGCTCGTCGACCGAGCGCTCGCTCTGTGCCAGTACGTCCACGATCTCGGCGCGGTGTCCGTTTGCCAGCGCCTTCGCTGCCGTCGCAAACGCTGCGAACAGATCGTCCTTCGCCTGCCTGCGTGCCATCCACTCACGATTCCAGAGCGGCTGCCTGAGTGTCAAGGCAAGCACCGCCCGCGGCGCAGCGGGCGGTGCGGCGCAGTCTGTCGGGCTCAGCGCAGCGTCGTCGTGTCCTCCCGGACGACGGTCGTCGCGTCGCGTCGCGCGCCGAAGCCGCCCCAACTCGACCAGAAGATGAGCGACAGCACGAGGCCGACGATGCCGACGACCATCAGCACGACGCCCACGGTGTTGAGGTTGATGCCTGATGTCGAAGCCGTAACAGCCCACTTGAGGATTGCTCCGACCGCGATGAGGACGAGACTCGTGCTGATGCCCATGGTTCAAGCCTTTCCTTGAAGATGCCCGGATGCCGTCCTGTTTCCCTCCCGCCGGCAGCGGCAAACTCCTGGCGGCGCAGATCCCCCGGACGAGCCGGGGCGCACCCTCTTGACATTCAAGTGATTGCTTGAAATCTTCCTCGGCGATGCGGCAGCACGCCTCCAGCGACCATTCTCCACCGCCGCCGACGCGAAGGTCTCGTCCTCATGTGGCGTGAGGAACCGAGCATCGACGTTCGCACGGAGCGCGGGGGCGTGATCGTCCTGAGGTTGATCGGGGACCACGATCTTGCGACGAAGCCGAGCCTGGTCGCAGAACTTGCCGCTCTCCCACCCGAGGCAGCGGTCGTGATCGACCTCACCGACTGCACCTTCGTCGATTCGACCGTGATCGGCGCGATCCTCAACGCACGACGGCCTGAGAGAACGAGGGTGTCGCTCGTGCTCCCGCCGGATACGAGTTACGTGATGCGGGCTCTGTCCGTCCTCGGCGTGAGCGATCTGATGCCGGTGCACGCCTCTATCGAGGCCGCGCTCGAGGCACCCTAGAAGTCCCGATCTGAAACCGATCCGGCCGCTCCGCTCTGCCGTCTCCCGCCTGGGAACTCCCATCAAATCGGAGCCTCTGCGCTCGCCGGTCGCGTTTCGGCGCTGGTCGGCCGGGTAGCCACCTGGCAGGAGCGGTCGCCATACCCGTTGCGCGACCTGTGCAACGCCGACCGCTCCCATTCCCCCTTCAACGCGGCCCGCCGGCTCGGCGGGCCGCGTCACGGCAGGGTTCCGGAGGGGCGCCTCGGAAGGCCGTTAGCGCCCGCAGTTACAAACGGCCGAGCACCCTGGACTGCGCGAGCGGCGCCGGCGCCGCGGTCGGTGGACGCCGCATGACGAGCACGGCGACCGCGAGTGCGAGGCTGAGCAGCACCGCGGAGCCCGTCAGGGATGAGCCCACCGCGTGAGCCAGCTCGTGGCTCGCCTCGGCGTGCGCGGAGGCACCGGTGAGCGGGTGGTCGGCCGCGCTGCGGGAAGCCGACGCGAAGACCGTGATGAGGATGCCGAGCCCGAGCGAGCCGCCGAGCTGCTGCGAGACGTTGAGGAGGCCCGAGGCCGCGCCCGCATCGGCAGGCGGGACGCCTGCGATGCCTGCCGCCGTGAGTGGTGTGAACGCCATGCCGACGCCGATGCCGAGCAGGGCGAGGGGCACGGCGATGCCCGGGAAGTAGTGCATGCCGTCCGAGACGCGGCTCAGCCAGGCAATGCCGGCGACGGCCAGGGACAGGCCGCCGACCAGCAGACGACTGCTGCCGAAGCGAGGCGTGAGCATCGGCACCGCGCGGCCCATGGCGAACATCACCGCCGTCATGGGCAGGAAGGCGAGGCCGGCCTGCAGCGCGCTGTAGCCGCAGACTCCCTGCAGGAACTGCGTCAGGAAGAAGAATGTCGAGAAGATCCCGCCCGTGACCAGGACGCGCGCGGCGTAGGCACCGGAGCGCTGGCGGTCGGCGAACAGATGCAGCGGCGTGATCGGCTGCTCGGCCCGCGTCTCGTTGAGACCGAAGGCCGCGAGCAGCACGGCGGCGGCAGCGAACGACGCGAGCGTCCCGCCGTCGGTCCAGCCGTCGGAGGCGGCTCGCACGAATCCGTAGACGAGCGCGGTCATGCCGAGCGTGGACGTCACGGCTCCCATCAGGTCGAATCGCCCCGTGCGCCGCTCCGTCTCGGGCAGGTAGCGCGGCGCGAGGAGGATCACGGTGATGCCGACGGGCACGTTGATGAACAGCCCCCAGCGCCACGAGAGCCAGTCGGTCAGCACGCCGCCGAGCACGAGGCCGACACTGCCTCCGCCGCCGGCGACCGCGCTGTAGTACGCGATGGCCCGGGTTCGCGCCTGCCCTTCGCGAAACGTGGTCGTGAGCAGCGCGAGCGTGGACGGCGCAGCGATCGCGGCGCCGATCCCCTGGACCGCCCGCGCAGCGAGCAGCCACTCGGCCGACGGCGCCAGCCCGCCCGCCAGCGAGGCGGCAGTGAACACCGCGATGCCGCTGACGAGCATGCGGCGCCGCCCCAGCAGGTCGCCGGCGCGCGCTCCGAGCAGCAGCAGGCCGCCGAAGGTCAGGGTGTAGGCGTTCTGCACCCAGGAGAGGCCCGTGGACGAGAAGTGCAGCGCGTCATGGATCTTGGGCAGCGCGGCGATGATCACCGAGATGTCGAGGACGATCATCAGGTAGCAGGCCAGGATGATGCCCAGCACCGCTGCCGCGTTGGGGGGCCCGAACCCGTCGCGGTCGATCGACTTGCGCATGGAACCGTGCTTGACGAGCGTGGACGACACGAGGAGAAAACCCTTCGGTAGCGGTCGGTGGTAAAATGGAGTCAGCCTCCGGAACTAATCGGAGGATCCCTCCGCTTCAATATACGGAGGGTGCCTCCGATTGTCAAGCGGACGAGGAGCCGCGCGCCGATGCCGAACGCCGAAACCGATGTCACCGCGCTTGCGCCGCGCCCCCAGCGCGCAGATGCCCGTCGCAACTACGAGAAGCTCGTCTCGGCGGCGCGCGAGGCCTTTGCCGAGGACGGCACGTCGGCCTCGCTCGAGGACATCGCACGGCGCGCGCACGTTGGCATCGGCACGCTCTACCGCCACTTCCCCACGCGCCAGCACCTGCTCGAGGCCGTCTACCTCGACGAGGTCGAGGCCATCTGCCGTTCGGCTGCCGATCTCGCCGACCTGGAGCCCTGGGACGCGCTGGTCACATGGCTGCGCCAGTTCGTCGGATTCGCAGCCACGAAGCGCGCACTGGCGCAAGAGATGCTGGGGACGATCGGCTCCGACGCGGAGGTCTTCCGGACCTGCCGCGTCGCGATCTCGAGCGCGGGCGACGAGTTGCTCGGGCGCGCCCAGGCGGCTGGGGCCGTCCGCGCCGACGCGAGCTTCATCGACATCGCCCGCCTGCTCGGCGGCATCGCATCGATCGACTCCGACCCCGAGCAGATCGAGCGGATCCTCGACATCGTGATCGACGGATTGCGCTACCAGGCGCCCAGCGCCTGACGTCGCCCGTGTCGCTGCTGCACACGCCCATCACGTTGCGGGAGGTCGAATTCCGCAACCGCGCCTGGGTCTCGCCCATGTGCCAGTACTCCTCCCGGAACGGCGCCCCGACGGACTGGCACCTCGTGCACCTCGGGGCACGCGCGACCGGCGGCGCGGGCGCGGTGATCGTCGAGGCGAGCGCCGTCGTGCCGGAGGGCCGCATCAGCCCGGACGACTCCGGCATCTGGTCCGGCGATCACGTCGAGGCCTTCCGTCCGATCACGGCGTTCCTGTCCGATCACGGTGCGGTGCCGGGCATCCAGATCGCTCACGCCGGGCGCAAGGCATCGGTCGATGCCCCCTGGCGCGGCGGCCGGAAGCTCGGGGCGGACGAGGGCGGCTGGCTGCCGGTCGCGCCGAGCGCTCTCGCCTACGACGACGGCTGGCAGGTCCCGCACGAGCTCAGCGTGAGCGAGATCGAGGGCGTGATCGAAGCCTTCGCCGCCGCCGCGCGCCGGGCGCTCTCGGCCGGCTTCCGCCTGCTGGAGGTGCACGCCGCGCACGGCTACCTCCTGCACGAGTTCCTCTCGCCGCTCTCCAACGTGCGCAGCGATCGCTACGGCGGCGACTTCGAGGCGCGCATCCGCTTGCCGCTCGAGGTCGTGGCGGCCGTACGCGAGGCGTGGCCGGCCGAGTTGCCGCTCTCGGTGCGCATCTCGGCCAGCGACTGGGTCGACGGCGGCTGGTCGCCGGCAGACTCGATCGCGCTCGCGCAGCGCCTTGGCCCTCTGGGCGTCGACCTCGTCGACTGCTCGTCGGGCGGCAACTCGCCAGCCCAGCAGATCGCGCTCCGCCCCGGCTACCAGGTGCCGTTCTCCTCGGCCATCCGCCGCGAGGCCGGCATCGCAACCGCCGCGGTCGGCCTGATCACCGAGCCCCTCCAGGCCGAGGAGATCCTGGTCGCGGGCGACGCCGACGTGATCCTGCTCGGCCGCGCGTCGCTGCGCGACGCAGCCTGGCCGCTTCGCGCCGCCGTGGAGCTGGGAGTGGAGGGCGACGGCTGGCCCTCGCAGTACCTGCGCGCGCGGCCGCGCCTGCCGGCGCCGGCGTCCTGATGGCGCTGCGGCTCAGCGTCCTCGACCAGTCCCCGATCGCCGAGGGCGGGACCGGCGGGCAGGCGCTCAGGAACAGCGTCGACCTCGCAAAGCTCACGGATGGGCTCGGCTATTCGCGCTACTGGGTCGCCGAGCACCACGGAATGCCGATGCTCGCGAGCGCCGCGCCCGAGATCCTGATCGCCGAGATCGCGGCACAGACGGAGCACATCCGCGTCGGCAGCGGTGGCGTGATGCTGCCCCACTACAGCCCGTTCAAGGTGGCCGAGACGTTCAGCATCCTCGGCGGGCTGCACGGCGACCGGATCGACCTCGGCATCGGCCGGGCTCCCGGCTCCGACCGGGAGACGATGTTCGCGCTGCAGCGCGATCGGCGCCAGATGTCGCCCGACGACTTTCCCGAGCAGCTCACCGAGTTGCTGGCCTACGTCGAGAACGACTTCCCGGACGACCACCTCTTCGCGCGGCTCGCTGCCCTGCCGGGCGCGCCGGGGAAGCCCGACGTGTGGCTGCTCGGCTCTTCACCGCAGAGCGCGATCTGGGCCGGCCAACTGGGGCTCCCGTACTCCGTCGCCGACTTCATCAACCCGAGCGGCGCGGAGATCGCGCTGCTCTACCGCGAGCGCTTCGAGGCCTCGCGCAGGCGAGCGGAGCCCGAGCTCAGCGTGTGTGTCGCCGCGATCTGCGCGGACACCGACGAAGAGGCCCGGCGGCTCGCTGCGAGCACGCACATGACCATCACGCTGCTCCGCCGGGGCCGGCTGATCGCGGTACCGCCGGTCGAGAAGGCGCTCGCGTTCTTCGAGCAGCCGGGCGAGTCGATGGCGGCCTCGGGCAGGCGCGTCGTCGTCGGCACGCCGGAGACGGTGCGTGCCGGGCTCGAGGCCGTCGCAGCGGAGTACGGGGCCGGCGAGGTGCTCGTCGTGACCATCACCTACGACCACACCGCGCGCCGGCGCTCCTACGAGTTGCTGGCCGAGGCCTTCGGGCTCACGCCGTAGCGCCGGCCGCGGTCGGCTACCAGCTGATGCGCAATGGCGGCCAGTAGGTGAAGACCACCGGCCCGACGAGGCTCGACCGTGGTACCCCTCCCCAGGTGCGGGAATCGCAGGAGTCGCCGCGATTGTCACCGAGCATGAAGTAGCCCCCGGCGGGGACGCTCCAGGTCCGGTTGCGGAAATTCGCGTCGGCAGCCCGCGCGGCGGCGGTGACATACGGCTCGCGGAGCATGCGGCCGTCCACCCAGATGCGAGAATCGCCGTCCTCGTGGATCCTGTCGCCGGGCAGGCCGATCAGCCGCTTCACGTACGCGCCGCCCTCGCCGCAGGCGCGCGCGGCGGCCTCGGGCGCAGCGAAGACGACGATCTGGCCCCGGCTCGGCGATCCGACGGTGTAGCAGAGCCGGCAGGCCAGGATGTGGTCGGAGAACGTCGCCGTGCAGTCCGGCGCCGGCTTCGCGCACTGCAGCGTCGGCTCCATCGACGCCGACGGCACGCGAAACGACTGCGCGACCTCGGCCTGGAAGATCAGCAGGAAGCCGAAGGCGAACGCGAGTGTCAGCAGCCAGTCGAGCGCGACCCGCCAGGGACGCGATCTGCACCCACTCACGAGCGGCGCCTCGTCTGCACCAGTCGCCAGCCGATGCGCGCCACGATAGACACGCCGAGCAGGATAAAGCCGATGTGCATGGTCAGGTTCTCCTTTCGCCGAATCCGACTCGACGCTAGGCGGCCTCCGCGCGGATCTCTTCGGCGCACGGGTTGAATCTGCAAGAGGCGGAGTCAACCCATGGGTGGAACCCGTGGCGGCTCCAGGCCGAGGCCGGAGAACAGGGAGCGCAAGGCGGCTCGGCCCTCGAAGCCGATGCCCGGAAGCTCGGGGGGCGTGGCGCGGCCATGCTCGACGCGGGCCGCGTCCGTCAGTCCGCCGAACGGCTGGAACGCGAGTGGATTGAGCTCCGCGCCACCCAGCCCGAGCGCGGCGACGAGGTGGAGGCAGAAGAGGTGGCCGCCATGCGGCCAGAAGGCCGACCGCTCCCAGCCGGCTGCCTCGAACTCGGCCAGGATCGAGAGGAAGCCGGGGATGCCGTAGCAGTGGACGGGATCGAACACGAGGACGTCGCGATCCGGGCGGAGACTGCCGTGGCGGCGAAGCAGGTGCGCCTCGGCGGCCGAGAAGAGCGCCTCCCCGGCAGCCAGCGGCGCGTCATACGCGGCGGCGAGCGCAGAGAGTCCCTCGAAGTCGTGCGGGTCGCCCACATCTTCGAGCCAGCGAAGCCCGTACGGGGCGAGAGCGCGCGCGGCCTCGATCCCGGTCGTGCCGGCCCAGGCGTTCATTGCATCCACGGCGAGGCGCCGGGGGTCGCCAACGACGCCCAGCACCACGTCGATCCGGCGGAGATCCTCGGCGATCGAGGCCGCGCCGACCTTGATCTTCACCATCTCGTGACCAAGCTCCACGAGCGCGCGGGCCTCGTGCTCGAGCAGTCTCAGGTCGTCGGCGGGATAGCGATAGCCGCCCGCCGCGTAGACCGCGACATCGGGCTGCGGCCTCGCCTGAGGCAGAACCTCGGCGAGGTGATGGTGCAGCGGCAGTCCTGCCGCCTTGGCCGAGGCATCCCAGAGCGCCATGTCCAGCGCGCCGACCGCGACGCAGCGCTCGCCGTGACCGCCCGGCTTCTCGCCCGCCATCATCGCCTCCCAGGCGCGAAACGGATCGAGTCCCCCGCCGGCCGCGAGCAGCCGCGGCGCAAAGCGCTCGCGGATCAGGCCGCCCTGGGCAAAGCGGCCGAACGACGCGAAGCCGTAGCCGACCACGGGCACTCCGTCGCGGCGCGCGTCCGTCGCGACGGCGACGATGCTCGTGGTCAGGCTGCCACTCGCCAGCGCCGGATCGGCGAAGCGCGAGATCGGCACCGAGCGCTCGCGGACATCGAGGACGCGCACGCCCGAACCGTACGCCGCACCGACGCGCCGGTTCACCATCTGCGCGCAGATTCGGCGCGAGCGTTCTAGGGTTGTCGGCAGCCGCGCCCAACAGCACCGCCAGGAGCCCCGAATGACCGAGCCGCGCGCCGAGACGAAGTTCCTCAGCCCGTTCGACGTGCCCACGCCCGAAGGCGCCGAGGGCTGGGAGGAGATGTATCCGTACTACCTCCTCTTCGATCCCGAGCGGCGCGAGGCCGAGGAGAAGCGGTTCTGGTTCTACAACGGCATGCACTTCCCCGAGCCGATGCCGGCCTTCGACATGATCACGGCCGAGTCGTGCTACCTCTCGATCGGCCTCTACCAGGGCCGTGTGTTCCAGATTCCGACCGTGCTCGGGATCGAGCACCGCGTCGTCAACGGCTACGTCTACATCACGGCCAACGAGGTCAGCGACCCGGCCGAGATCGAGAAGCGGCTCGAGGTGTTCCTGCCCCGGATCGGCTTCTACTACCAGAACTGGGACATGCTCGTCGGCCGCTGGCAGGCCGCGGTCGACAGCGCGATCGCGGAGCTCACCGCGCTCGAGGTGCCGAAGCTCCCCGCGATCGAAGACGAGCAGGAGTTGCTGCACGACCACAAGCTCGGCTCGAACTTCCGGCTGATGACGGCCTATGACCACTGCATCGGCCTCTACAACGAGCTCAATCAGCTGCACTTCGAGCTGCTGCTACTGGCCTATGGCGCGTACCTGACGTTCTTCCAGTTCTGCCAGGCGGCGTTCCCCGACATGGGGACGCAGATCATGACGCAGATGATCGCCGGCTACGACACGACGATGTTCCGCCCCGACGACGAGCTCAAAGCCCTGGCCAGCGCGGCCATCGCGCACGGTGTCGACAGCTCGTTCGCCGACGGCCGTACGCCGGCGGACGTACTGGCCGAGCTCGAGCAGAGCAAGGGAGGCCGGGCCTGGATCGCGGATCTCGAGGCGCGCAAGCATCCGTGGTTCTTCATGTCGACGGGCGACGGCTTCTACCACCACCATCGCGCGTGGGTCGACGACCTCCGCCTGCCGTTCACGGCGATCACGGGCTACATCGCGCAGATTCACGCCGGCAGGAGCCTCGACCGGCCCAAGGAGCGGTTGCTGGCCGAGCGCGACCGGATCGCTGCGGAGTACTCGCAGCTGCTCGGCTCCGACGAGGAGCGCGCGTCGTTCGAGGAGATGCTCGGCCTCTGTCGCCACGTCTTCCCGCATGCCGAGGGCCACAAGTTCTTCATCGAGCACTGGGGCACGTCGCTGTTCTTCAACAAGATGCGCGAGATCGGCGCGGTCATGGCCGAGCACGGCTTCTTCGAGAGCGCCGACGACGTCTTCTACCTCAACATCCACGAAGTCCACGAGGCGCTCTCCGACCTCGGGCTGGCGTGGTCGGGCGGGACCGCGGCGCGCGGCACGGTCTACTGGCCGCCGCGAGTGGCGCGTCGCAAGGAGATCCTCGCGCGGCTCTCGGAGTGGACGCCGCCGCCGGCGCTCGGCTTCGTGCCCGAGGTCATCACCGATCCCACGGTGCAGCTGCTCTGGGGAGTCACGGCCGACCGGCTGCGGGCCTGGGCCAGCCAGAGCGACGACGAGGGCATCACCGGATACGCGGCTTCGCCCGGCGTCGCCGAGGGGCTCGCTCGCGTCGTGCGCGATGTCAACGACATCGGCACGGTGCAGCAGGACGAGGTGCTCGTCTGCTCGGTGACGGCGCCGAGCTGGGGGCCCGTGTTCCCGAAGATCGCCGCAGCGGTCTCCGACATCGGTGGGATGATGTCGCACGCCGCGATCGTCGCCCGTGAGTACGGGCTGCCAGCGGTCGTCGGCACCGGCCACGCGACCAAGCTGATCAAGACGGGGGATCGCGTGCGCGTCGACGGCGACAACGGCACCGTCACTATCCTGACGTGAGTGGCTGAGACGCCGACCACCGTCCTTTTCGACGAGCTGCGCGCCGACCAGGTCGAGCTGGTCGGGGGGAAGTGCGCGAACCTGGGTGAGCTGACGGGGGCGGGCTTCCCGGTGCCGCCCGGCTTCGCCGTGACGACGGCGGCCTACGAGCGAGACGACATCGGCGACGCGGTGAGCGAGGCCTACGCCGAGCTCGGGCGCCGGGTCGGTCAGAGCGACCCGCCGGTCGCCGTGCGCTCGAGCGCGATCGCCGAGGACATGCCGAACGCGAGCTTCGCCGGCGTTCAGGACACCTACCTCTGGATCTGCGGGGCCGACGCCGTGCTCGACGGCGTCCGCCGCTGCTGGGCGAGCTTCCACAATCCCGAGGCCGTGGCCTATCGCGAGGCGCACGCGATCACCCGCGCGGGCATGAGCGTGGCCGTCCAGTACATGGTCGATGCGCGCGTCGCGGGCGTCATGTTCACGCTCAACCCCGTCTCCGGCGACCGCTCGTCGATCGCGATCGATGCCAGCTACGGCCTCGGGGTGTCGGTCGTCGGCGGCGAGGTGACGCCCGACTCGTTCCTCGTCTCGAAGGTGACGCGCGAGATCGTGCGACGCCAGATCGGCGCGAAGGCGACCGAGGTCGTGGCCGACGTCGAGGCTGCGACGACGGTGGAGCGGGATGTGCCCGAGGAGCTCCGGACGGAACCCTGCGTGAGCGACGAGGAGATCGGTCGCCTGGTCGAGCTCGGGCGCGGCATCGAGGCGCACTACGGAAGGCCGCAGGATGTCGAGTGGGCGATCGACCGCGAGAGCGGCGCGCTCTTCATCCTCCAGAGCCGGCCCGAGACCGTCTGGAGCAACAAGCCGCGGCCGCAGGCGGTCGCGGGCGGCGCGATGGCGCTGATCACGGCGACCATGAGCGGTCGCAAGGTCACGCCCGGGGAATGAGCGACTCGCCCGACCTGACGCCGGAGGACGTGAGCGAGATCCTGCGTATCGTGGACTCCTCGCAGTTCGACGAGTTCGAGCTCGAGACGCCCCGCCTCACGATCCGCTTCCGCCGCGGTGAGCCGCCCGTGGCCGGGAGCGCTCCGCCAGCTGCGGGCCCGGCCGAGCCCGACGCCGGTCTCATCGACGTGAGCGCCCCCATGGTCGGCACGTTCTACCGCTCGCCCGGGCCAGGAGAGCCGCCGTTCGTGGACGTCGGCACGACGGTCGAGGAGAGCACGCAGGTCTGCATCCTCGAAGTCATGAAGCTCATGAGCGCCGTGGTCGCCGGCTCGCGCGGCGTCGTCGCCGAGGTCTGCCGCGAGAACGGCACGGCGGTCGCCTACGGCGACGTGCTCTTTCGCATCCGCCCCGCATGATCGGGCTCGTCGACACGACGGTGCGCGACGGCCACCAGAGCCTCTGGAGCGCCGACGCCCTGACGACGGCGATGATCGCCGAGATCGCGCCGGTGATGGACCGCGTCGGCTTCCGCGCCATCGACTTCACGAGCAGCACCCACATGGCCATGGCCGTGCGCACGCACGCCGAAGATCCCTGGGAGCGCATCCGAACGGTGCGCGCACTGATGCCCGAGACGCCACTCGGCTTCATCACGCCCGGCATGCGCTTCATGGCCTGGCAGCGTGCGCCGGTCGACGTCATGCGGCTCGCGCTGGCCTGCGTCATTCGCAGCGGCATCCGGCGGATCTGGGTGGCCGAGTCGATGAACGACGTCGAGACCGATCTGCGCATCGCCCGGATTGCGAAGCAGGAGGGCGCCGACGAGGTGCTGGTCGGCCTCGTCTACAGCATCAGCCCGGTTCATACCGACGACTACTACGCCGCCCGCGCGCGGGAGATCGCCGCCAGCGCCGACGTGGACGTGCTCAACCTCAAGGACCCGGGCGGCCTGCTGACACCCGAGCGTGTGCGCACGCTCGTGCCCGCGCTGCGGGCCGCCACCCCGGCGCTGCCGCTGGAGGTGCATTCGCACTGCACGGCCACGATGGCACCGCTCGTCTACCTGGAGTCGGTGCGGCTGGGAGCGTCCTTCGTGTGCACGGCGGTGAGGCCTCTCGCGAACGGCACGTCGCAGCCCTCGGCGGAGCAGACGATCGCGAACCTGCGCGCGGAGGGCTTCGAGGTCGAACTCGACGAGGACGCGCTCGCGGAGATGTCGGCGTACTTCAGCGCGCTCGCCGCACGCATCGGCCGAGCGGTCGGCACGCCGGCCGAGTACGACGTCTCGATCTACCGGCATCAGCTGCCGGGCGGCATGACGTCCACGCTGCGCCGGCAGTTGCGCGAGGTCGGCCTGGAGAGCCGCTGGGAGGACGTCCTCGCCGAGATCCCCCGCGTGCGCGAGGAGCTCGGCTGGCCGATCATGGTCACGCCGCTGTCGCAGTTCGTCGGCGTGCAGGCGTTCCTCAACGTGACGACCTCTCGGCGCTACGAGCAGATTCCGGACGAGGTCGTCAAGTACGTCCTGGGGCAGTACGGGCCGCCGCCGGGCGAGCTCGATCCCGAGGTAGTGGCGACGGTGCTTGCCTCGCCCAAGGCCGAGCAGCTCCGGCGGGAGGAACGCCGCCTCGACCTCGACGAGGCGCGCGCTCGCTTCGGCGAGGGCATCAGCGACGAGTTGCTGCTGCTGCGGATGATGCTGCCCCCCGAGCAGGTCGAGGCCATGCTCGCGGGGCCGAAGATGAGAGAGAGCGCACCCGCGAGGCACCCGATCGTCACGCTCGTCGATGGGCTCGCGCAGCGCCCGCTGCGCGAGATCGACCTGACCGCGCCCGGGGTGCGCATGCGCGCCCGTTGAGCCTGCTGACCGACATCGATGCAGTCGTCTTCGACGTCGACGGGACGCTGCTGCACGCGAACGACCCGAGCGGGCCGCGCGGCGCGCATCCGATCGCGGGCGCCTCCGAGACGGTCGAGCGCGTGCGCGCGAGTGGCCGTCGGGTGCTCTTCTTCACGAACGGCACGGGCAGGCCTCCGGCGCAGTACGCGGCGGACATCCGGGCGCTGGGCTTCGTGATCGCGGACGAGGAGTTCATGAATCCCGCGGTCGTCGCAGCGCGCTGGATCGCCCGCCGGCACGCCGGCTCCTCGGTGCTCGTGTTGGGCGGGCCGGGCGTCGTGGCGCCACTCCGCGACCTCGGAATCGAGACGGTCTCCGCAGCGGAGCCCGCCGTGGCGGACGTCGTGCTGGTCGGCTGGGACGACGTCCTCACCTACGCCGCGCTGCGCGCTGCCTGCGAGTCGATCTGGGCGGGCGCGCCGCTGCTGGCGACCTCGACGGCGTCGGTCTTCTCGGTCAACGGCGGCGCGGCCCCGGGCTGGTCGGGCGCCATCGCCGCGGGCATCCGTCAGACCACGGGCGCGCGACCCGTCACGCTCGGCAAGCCGTCGCCCGTCGCCCTGCGCGAGGCGTGCCGAACGCTGGGCGTGAAGCCCGCGCGGACGCTCGTCGTGGGCGACGACCTCGCGCTCGAGATCGCAATGGCGCGGCGCGCGGGAGCGCGGTCCGCACTCGTCCTGACCGGTGTCGGCACGAGAGCACAGGCGGACGCATGCCCACCCTCCCGCCGCCCCGACGCGGTGCTCCGGGACGTCACCGCCCTGCGGTAGCGCTCGGGCGAAACCCAGGGGAGTCGCCACGGTGCGAAGCGCCGCCGGCCGCGCGCAGAGTGCAGTCGAGACGAGCAACCGACGCACTCCAGGAGACCTCCATGTCCCAGCACACACCGATCCACCCCGAGGCCCGCATCGGGCACGTGCACCTGCGCGTCGCCGATCTCGAGCGCGCGATCGCGTTCTACCGCGACGTGCTCGGCCTCGGCGTCGTCGTCCACGGGTCGTCGCGCGGCCTCCCCGGTGCGGCCTTCCTGGCCGCCGGCGACTACCACCATCATGTCGCGCTCAACACCTGGCACAGCGAGGGCGGCTCAGCACCGCCGGCGGGCCATACGGGCCTCCATCACTTCGCGCTCCTGCTGCCCGGCGAGCACGCGCTCGCCGATGTGGTCGGCCGCCTGCTGGACGCGAGCTACCCGATCGACAACGCGCTCGATCACGGCGGCACGGTCGCGGTCTACCTGCGTGACCCCGACGGCAACGGCGTCGAGCTCACGTACGACCGTCCGCGCAGCGAGTGGTTCGACGACGAAGGAGAGATGATCCTGAAGGCGGAGCCGTTCGACCCGCGGGAGCTGCTCTCCGCCCAGCCTGCCTAGCCCGTGTACAACTGCCGGTGGTCGCCGAGCTTCGCGGCGACACCGTTCTGGGACCGACTGGAGAGCCATGGCAACCACACCGTCGACCCATCTCGAGCAGCAGCCCGCGTATCGCGCCCTCCACGCTCACCACCGGGAGGTCGCCGGTCTGCACCTGCGCGACCTCTTCGCCGGCGACCCGGGGCGCGGCACCCGCCTGACTGCAGAGGCCGCCGGCCTGTTCCTCGACTATTCGAAGCATCGCGTGACCGACGAGACGCTCCGCCTGCTCGTCCAACTGGCCGGGGAGACCGGGGTGGCGGAGCGACGCGATTCGATGTTCGCCGGCGAGCGCATCAACGTCACCGAGAACCGCTCGGTGCTGCATGTGGCGCTGCGGATGCCACGCGAGCGATCGCTGATCGTCGACGGGCGTGACGTCGTCGCGGACGTCCACGAGGTACTCGACCGCATGGCTGCGTTCGCCGATCGGATCCGCTCGGGCGAGTGGACGGGACACACCGGCAAGACGATCACAAGCGTCGTCAACATCGGCATCGGCGGCTCGGATCTCGGTCCCGTCATGGCATACGCGGCCCTGCGCCACTACAGCCGGCGCGACCTGACGTTCCGCTTCGTCTCGAACGTCGACGGCACCGACTTCGCCGAGGCGACGCGCGACCTCGACCCCGAGCGGACGCTCTTCATCGTCTGCTCGAAGACGTTCACGACGCTCGAGACGATGACCAACGCCGCAACCGCGCGCACCTGGCTGCTGGAAGCGCTGGGCGCCGACTCCTCGGCCGTGGCCAGGCACTTCGTGGCCGTCTCGACGAATCTGGACGGGGTGGCGCAGTTCGGCATCGACACCCACAACGCATTCGGGTTCTGGGACTGGGTCGGTGGCCGCTACTCGATGGACTCGGCGATCGGCCTCTCCACGATGATCGCGATCGGCCCGGAGCGCTTCGCCGAGATGCTGGGCGGCTTCCACGCGATGGACGAGCACTTCCGGACGGCGCCGGCCGGGTCGAGTCTGCCCATGCTGATGGGCTTGCTCGGCGTCTGGTACATCGACTTCTTCGGCGCCCAGACCCAGGCGGTGCTCCCCTACGACCAGTACCTCGAGCGCTTCCCGGCCTACCTCCAGCAGCTCACGATGGAGTCGAACGGCAAGTCCGTGAGGCTCGACTCATCCCCGGTCGAGTCGCTGACCGGCGCCATCTACTGGGGCGAGCCCGGGACGAACGGCCAGCACAGCTTCTACCAGCTCATCCACCAGGGCACGCGGCTGATCCCGTGCGACTTCGTGTGCTTCGCGAAGAGCCTCAACCCGCTGGGCACCCACCATGACCTGCTCGTCGCCAATGTCTTCGCGCAGGCGGAGGCGCTCGCCTTCGGGCGGACGGCCGAGGAGGTCGCGGCAGAGGGCACGCCCGACTGGCTGGTCCCGCATCGCACCTTCGCCGGCAACCGCCCCTCGAGCGTGCTCATGGCCGACCGGCTGACGCCGGCCGTGCTCGGCACGCTCGTCGCCCTCTACGAGCACGCCGTCTTCACGCAGGGCGTCGTGTGGGGCATCAACTCGTTCGACCAGTGGGGCGTCGAGCTCGGCAAGGCGCTCGCGAAGCGGATCGTCCCCGAGTTGAGCGGCCATTCCGAGCCCGGCCACGACTCGTCGACGAACGCGCTGATCGCGCGCTACCGCGCGGGCAGGAGCGAAGCAGCGAGCTAACGCGCGCTGAGGCGTAACCTAGGGTGCGCGTGCGCAGGTACCTCCCGACAGGGCTACCACTGTGACGTTCACACTGTTCGCCGAAGCCGCGAGCTCGGCGTCGTCGGCGTTCGGCGCGAGCGAGCAGGCATACCTGTTCCAGGCGCGGCAGATGCAGGCGCTCTCGTTCGCCGCGCACATTCCGCTCGTGTGCTTCGGGATCGCCTTCCCCGCATTCGTGGTCTTCGTCGAGTGGTTGCACCTGCGGACGGGCGACGACGTCTACCGGGTGCTCGCGCGCCGCTGGTCCAAGGTGATGCTCGCGTTGTTCGCCGTCGGCGTCGTCACGGGCACGATCCTCAGCTTCGAGATGGGACTGCTGTGGCCGAACTTCATGGCCACCTTCGGCAACGTGTTCGGCCTCGGCTTCACGATCGAGGGGATCTCGTTCTTCGTCGAGGCGATCTTCATCGGGATCTACGTCTACGGGTGGGACCGCCTTTCGCCGCGCACGCACCTGCTGACGGGGATCCCCATCATCCTCTCGGGCTTCAGCGGGTCGCTGATGGTCATCGCCGTCAACGGCTGGATGAACCATCCCACGGGGTTCACGCTCGTGAACGGCCGGGCCGTCGATGTGCATCCGTGGGCGGCGCTGTTCGAGAACAGCTACTTCTGGCACGAGCTCATCCACATGTACATCGCCGGATTCATGGTCGCCGGCTTCCTGACCGCGAGCGCCTACGCGTGGCCCATCCTGCGCGGGCGCACCAGCCGCTACAACCGCACGGCGCTGATCGTGCCCCTCACGATCGCAGCGCTCGCCGCGCCGGTCCAGATCGTCGTCGGCGACTGGGTGGCGCGCGACGTCGCCGAGACGCAGCCCGTCAAGCTGGCGGCGCTCGAAGGCCTCACGACGACGGAGAAGGGCGCGCCGGTCCACCTGCTCGGGTGGTACGACGGCGACCGGGTCGAGTACGGGATCAAGATCCCCAAGCTGCTCTCGCTGCTCGCGTTCCACGATCCCAACGCGACGGTGACCGGCCTGGACGCGGTGCCGGTGAAGGACCAGCCGCCGGTCAACGTCGTCCGCATCTCCTTCCAGACGATGGTCGCGATCGGCTCCGCACTCGCGCTGCTCGGCGTCGTCTATCTGGCTGCCTGGTTCCGGCTGCGCCGGCTACCGGCCACCCGATGGTTCTATCGCGCCGTCGTGGTCGCCGGCCCGGCCTCGGTCGTCGCGCTGCTGGCAGGCTGGATCACGACGGAGGTGGGCCGTCAGCCCTGGGTCGTCTACCGGGTGATGCGCACCTCCGAGGCAGTCACGGGCGCGAGCGGGATCCCGGTCGGCTACGCAACGCTGGCCCTCGTCTACGCCGGGCTCGCCGTCGCGGTCGCGTGGCTGCTGCGACGGCTGGCGCGCGCGCCGATGGACATGCCGGAGCGGAGTGTCTCGCCCGTCGCCGGTGGAGGGCCGGATGGACCTCGCTGAAGCCCCGATCGTCCTGATGCTGGTCGGCCTGGCCGCCTACGCGGTCCTGGGCGGTGCCGATTTCGGCGCCGGCTTCTGGCAGCTGCTGGGCGGCCGCGGTGAGCGCGACCGCGAACTGCGCGAGCACGCGCATCACGCGATGGGCCCGGTCTGGGAGGCCAACCACGTCTGGCTGATCTTCGTGCTGGTCGTGTGCTGGACGGCCTACCCGGTGGCCTTCGGCTCGATCACGTCGACACTTGCCATTCCGCTCTTCATCGGCGGCATCGGCATCATCCTGCGCGGCACCGCATACGCCATGCGCTCGGGAGCGGCGAGCCCCCGCGAAGAGCGCAGGATCGAGATCGGCTTCGCCTGCTCGTCGATCCTCACGCCCTTCGCGCTCGGCGCCGTGATCGGCGGAATCGCCTCGGGACGCGTGCCTGTCGGCAACGCCGAGGGCGACCTCGTCACGAGCTGGCTCAACCCGACCTCGATCGCCCTCGGCTTCATCGCCATCGCGACGTCGGCCTACCTCGCGGCCGTCTACCTCGCGGCCGACGCGGTGCGAGTCGGCAAGCCCGAGCTGGAAGAGGCGTTCCGGAAGCGCGCACTCGGCATGGCCGTCGTCGCGGGCGCCGCGGCCATCGTCGGCCTGGCCGTCGTGCGCAACGACGCCCCGCGAATCTGGGACGGCCTGACGAGCGGATCCGGGCTCGTCGCGGTGATCCTCTCAGCGCTCGCCGGCGCTGCCACGATCGCCTTCGTGGCCGGACGGCGCTACGGGCCCGCCCGCGTGACCGCCGCGACCGCCGTCGGCGCGATCGTCGCGGGGTGGGGCCTCGCGCAACGGCCCCAGTTCCTCCCGGGCCTCACGATCGAGCAAGCCGCGGCCGGTCGCTCGGTGCTGATCGCGACGCTCGTCGCGCTCGGCCTCGGGGCGCTGATCCTCCTGCCCTCGCTGGGGCTGCTCTACTCGCTCCTGCTGCGCGGCCATTTCGACGAGGGGGCCGCGCCCCGCAGTGCCGGCCGCAGCGAAACAGCGCCGCGAACGGGGAACTTGCTGCCGGCCGCCGGCGTCTGCCTGATCGTCGGCCTCGCGGCGACGATGCCCGTGACGTCCGCGTGGGGCCGCATCATCGGAATCCCGTTCCTGCTCGCCTTCATCGCGCTGGGCTTCGTGGCGATCGCGACCGCGATGAGCACCGCCGCCAAGGACGATCGCTGACGGTCAGAGCTCGACCTTGGGCGCGTCGACGACCTTGCCGCCCCGCAACTCGGGGTGGAAGCGCAGCAGGCGCTCGTCCAGATCGTCGAGTTGCCGCGCGCGGGCGATGGCCGGGCGCGCGCCGACGCGCGCGTAGTGAGCCTGCACTGCCTCCCCGCCGATCACGAGACCGGGTTTGTAGTGCTGCCAGCCGACGAGCATGTAGAGGTAGATGTCCGCGACGCTGTAGTGCTCGCCCAGGCACCACGATCGGCCCTCCAGCTCGGCCTCGAGGAACTCGCCCACGCGCGTGAGGTCGTCGAGCCCCTTGGCCCGCACGCCGGGCTGCGACTCGGTCGTGAAGAAGAAGGGCGCCATGATGCGCTCCCAGAGCGGCCGGAACGTGTCCGCGAGCCAGACGAGCCAGCGCAGGTAGCTCCCCCGCGCCGGGTCGCCGAGCGGAGGGGCGAGCCCGGCCTCGGGGTAGCGCTCGGCCAGGTAGAGGAGGCACGCGCCGATCTCGTAGACCTCGGCCTCGCCGTCGCGCAGCGCGGGCACGCTGCGCCACGGGTTGACAAGCTCGAACTCGGGAGGCTGCGAGCGGTCGTACGGCGCGATGTCGATGGTCGCGTACTCGAGGCCGATCTCCTCGAGCGCGCAGCGAACGGCGAACGACGAGCTGCCGGTGATGTGGAAGAACTCGATGCGCGGAACCTACCAACCTCGCTGTGACCGGCAAACGCGAGTCCTGTTACGCTACGCAACGTATCGTTTCTCAGAAGGAGCCGCCTCTGATGTCCGTTCTCGCCCCACCCAAGCGAATCCTTACCGTCGAAGACAACGCGATCGTCAGCGCCGACGTGCGCGCGATCCTCGAAGACGCCGGGTACGACGTCGTCCCCGATGCCCGCGACGGCGTGCAGGCCGTCGAGCACGTGCGTGCCTACGCGCCCGACCTGATCCTGCTCGACCTCACCCTGCCCCGGCTCGGCGGCGTCGAAGCCGCGAGCCGGATCCGCCAGGAGTCCGACGTGCCGATCCTCGTCCTCACCGGGTCGAGCGACCCCGACACCCTCGAGCGCGCCAGCGCCGCCGGGACGAGCGGCCTCGTGCGCAAGCCGTTCAGCGCGCATGGCCTGCTGTCTGCCGTCCGGAGTCGGCTCGCCGCTCGCGAGCCAGACGACTTCGGCTTGCGCTGCTTGGTCGAGGAGATGGTCAGCCAGGGTGCGGACGAGCGCACCATCGAGCGCGCGCTGCGCGCACGCATGGGTGCCGACCAGTCGGCAGCGCGCCCGACCGGCCCGCGCCGCAGCCTGTGGCGGATGCTGCCGTTCGTCAACCGCTGAGCGCGGGGCTCAGCAGCACCTTTACGCGGCTGTTCGAGGGCGATGTGAGCGAACGGAACGTCTCCTCCGCGCTCTCGAGGCCAACGACGGCGTCGATCAGCGCAGCGCTCGGGATCCGGTCGGCGGCGAGCAACTCGATCGCCGAATGGAAGTCGCCGCGGCCATAGATGAACGAACCGGCCAGCTCGACCTCCTTGAAGATGACCGGGATCGAGTCGAGCGCGAACGGCTCCGGGGCCACGCCGACGATCACGACGCGGCCGAGCGGCGCGACGAGCTCGAGCGCCAGCCCGAGCGCCGAGCCCGTGCCGGCGCACTCCAGGACGACCGCAGGCTGAGTGCCGGCCCGGGCCGCGGCGACGGCGTCGTCCGGAGTCACCGTGACCAGGCCGAGTCGCTCGGCTCTGCTCGCTCGCGCCGGATTGCGCGAGACGACGACGACCTCGCTGCCCCGCTCACGCGCCACCAGGGCGGTGAGGAGGCCGATCGGCCCGGCGCCGACGACGGTGAGCGCGTCGCCCGGCTCCGGCCTGGCGCGCGTGTGCGCGTGCACTGCGACCGCGAGGGGCTCGACCAGCGTGCCCGCCATGTCGTCTACGGCGTCCGGTAGCGCGAACAGCATTCGCGCATCCACGACGACGCGGTCGGCGTAGCCGCCGGGGCGCCCGGTTCCGAGCCCGACGCCGTTGGCAATGGCGGTGGCGCACACCTGCTCGGTGCCCGCAAGGCAGGCCGCGCACTCGCCGCACTGCGCGAACGGCAGCACGCAGACGCGATCGCCGGCGGCCCAGCCCTCGACGCCGTCGCCCAGCTTGGCGATGGAGCCGGAGAACTCGTGCCCCGGCACGGTGCCGGCCGGAAACAGCGCCGGGACGTCCCGGAAATGCAGGTCGGAGCCGCAGATCCCGCAAAACGCGACATCGACCGCAACCTGCCCCGGCCCGGGCTCCGGCGAAGCCCGCTCGACCACCCGCAGCAGCCGATCCTGACCGACCTCGATCGCGCGCATGGCGCAGTCTAGGCCCGTGCCAGCCACCCGGGCCCTGCGCCGCCACTTGGGGTCCGCCACTTGGGGTCTGACCCCGCCTGGCGGGGCCTGACCCCAGGTGGCGGAGGGTGACCCCGAGCTGTCGTCCTACCTGCAAACCGCATAGCCATGCGGAAAGGCACCGTTCGGCGATTCTCGCCTCGGTTGCCCGAGCGGGACAGGATCGCGCTCGCCGGATCCCCGATGCCGCATGGATAGGCGCATCGCCACCCGGGGGTCAGGCTCCGCCACCTGGGGTCAGACCCCGCCTGGCGGGGTCTGACCCCGTGCGTCTACGGGAAGGCGGTTTCGATCTCCGCGTCCAGGACTCCGTGGTCCTGTTCGGCCGGGTCGGCTCGTTCCTGGCGTACTCGCACGTCGAAGTAGACGTAGGCCGTTGTGATCGCGACGTAGGGCATGAGCACCGCGTAGACCACACCCGCCACCGCGTTGACGACGGTGAGCGAGAGCGACGTCACGATCACGAGCAGCGTTCCGAGCAACGGTCCGGTGAGGAGGACGAGGCCCAGGCTGAAGACCGTGAGGCAGGCCACTTTGAGCCAGCGGCGGCCGACCAGGCGGCCGCTCCGCCTCAGCGCGCCGAGGCCGGACGGATTCTCGAGCTCCGTGACGGGGACGATCAGCGCCCAGCGGATCACGAGGGCGATTGCGATCGGCAGCAGCACGATCGTGCTCACCAGGATCGTCACGATCACGGCGGCCACCACGAGGGCCGCGAGCATGGGCCGCACGCTGTCGAGTGCACCGCGGTAGGCGCGCACAGGGCTCGTCCGGCGCCCGGCGTCGAGGTCGGCCAGCGCGCGCACCGTCGCAGCCATGACGAACGCGACGCCGAGCAGCGTCAGCGCCGTCCCGAGCGCGACGACGAGGAACGCGAGCACGCCTTCGCCCTCACCCTGCGCCTCGATTCCTGCGAAGCCCGACGCGTGCAGGAGGAAGGACTGCAGGAGCGCGTCCAGGAGCGAGATCGGCACCAGGATGCTGCCGATGCCGATGAACAGCGCCATGTGACCGAAGTACATGCGGGCCGAGGCGCCGATGATCTGGCCCGTCGCGCGGCGCCGCGCCAGCCGCAGCGGTGCCGACGGGCGCCACGTCGCGCGCGCGGCCGCGATCGCGATCAGCCCGACGATGACGGCGAGCGCGAGCAGCACGCCCCACGGCTCGTCCAGTGCGCGCGTGAGCAGGTTCGAGCCGTGTGCGATCGCGCCGCAGAAGAAGGCGGTCGTCCGCGTGCCCAGCGCGCCGCCGGCGGGCACCGCGACGCTGCGGTCGCGCCAGCCGCTCTCCCAGAGCACCGGCTGGGTCCATTGCGTCTTGAGATTGGGGCCCGTCGGGCCGTTGAAGAAGGCCGGCTGCAGCTCGCCCCAGCGCCCCTGGAAATCGATCCACGGAAACTCCTGGCGCGCGGCGCTCGGATCGCTGGGAATCGTCTGAACCTCGGGGCGGACCTCCGACAGCGGCGCCCGCGTATCGTCGCAGCCGACACCCTGGGAGCCGGAGGCGCCGAGGAACAGCGCCGAGCTGTAGAACCCGGCGTGCGAGCCGTTGGCCGGATACAGCACCGGATGCGTGCCATCCTCGAGCTCGAGCTTGTCGTCGCCCCAGCCTGCGCGCTCGGCCCCCTCATGCTGGCTGTAGCCGATGCTCGTCGGTTTGCGCGCGAGGGCGTCCTTGGCGCTCGACGCGTCGAAGTTGATCTGGACCATCTCCCAATCGCCCTCGTGGAGGTTGTTCCAGTCGTTGAAGGCGTAGAAGTACCAGTACTGCAGGGCCAGGCGACCGGGGGCATCGGACTGCGTCGCGACGTGCGCATAGGCGACCGCGGGCTTGCCCGTCGTCACCCGCTTCGCCCAGTGGACGTATCCGCAGCCGGGATTGAGGGCGTCGCCCGGGAAATCGAGGTGGTAGTCGTAGAGGCCGCCGGCGAGATCTTCTCCGCTCGGCGCGATCTTGACGAGGTCGCCCCCGCCCCACGGGCCGCGCAGCGCGACCGTGGCGTTTCCGAGCAGGGCGTCGATGTCCATCGGCAGGTAGGACTCGCCCGGCCCGCAGTCGCGATCCGTCGCCACACGGAGCACGGGCGAGTAGCGCTTCGCCAGGGCGGTCTGATCGGCGAGACCGGCCGACGCGCTCGGCGCCACCGCCAGCCCGAGCAGCGCTACTGCGAGCACGGCCGCAAGCGCGGCGCGCTTCCTCATGCATCTCTCCGCGCGCTCAAGGTGCGGATGATGTCAAGCCGGCGAGGCGACCGAGGTCTGCATCACGGTGCCGCCGTAGAGCACGAGCTCGGCCATCACGTGGTCGGCATCGGCATTCCGGATCAGCGCCAGGATCGCCGAGCTCTCCGGCTCCAGCGTCCTGCCGAACTCGATCACGAACTGCTCGTCGACGCCGGCCGTGCCGAGCAGGAGGCCGGCCGTCCCCGCGCCATCGTTTCCGCCGAACAGAGGCTCGAGGCACGCAGTGCCGACCAGTGCATCGCGCACCGCCCCGGTTGCTCCGTTCAGCGCGGTCAGATCGATCGGCCGGTGCAGGCGCGCCCTGCCGTCGCTCCCGCGACTCACATAGCAGGCGTCGTCGAGACCGGCGAGATCCGCGCGACCGAGGTGCGTGAGGGTGTCGAGCACTTCCTCGGCCCGGTATTCGTAGGGGTACGCGACGACGACGAGGCGGATGATGCAACTCCAGCGCTCAGGTTCACGACCCCTGCCGGTCGCGGACAGGCGCGTAGAATCGTGCCCCGGGTGATCGCGCGCAATACGGCTCACCGGTACCTCCCGGGGGCGTACGCTGGCCGGTCTCGCGCGTGCGCACACACACTGACTCGGGCCCAGGACTCGGCCGCCCGTCACGCATCTCGCAACGGGGGTAGTCCGGGCCACCTGCCTCCCGGTAACATCAATCATCGTGGGCATGCCAATCAGGGTGATCGTCGGCGAGGATCACTACCTCGTCCGCGAGGGCCTGCGCCAGCTCATCGAGGCCGAGCCGGACATCGAAGCCGTCGCGTACTGCGACAACCTCCATGCGCTCGAGACCGCCACCGACGAGGCGTCGCCCGACGTCGTGGTCACCGACATCCGCATGCCGCCGCTCGGATCGGACGAGGGCATCCGCTTCGCGACCTGGGCGCGCGAGGCGCATCCCGGGCTCGGCGTCGTCGTGCTCAGCCAGTACGCCTACGCGGAGTACGCGCTCCGCCTCTTCGAAGGAGGGGCGTCCAGGCGCGCCTACCTCCTGAAGGACCGGATCGCAGACGCCGGCCAGCTCGCCTCGGCGATCCGGGAGGTCGCGGGCGGAGGCACGGCCGTCGACCCCGAGATCGTGGAGAGCCTCGTGAGCGCTCGCATCCGCGCGAAGCGCTCGCCGCTGGCGGACCTGACGCCGAGGGAGCTCGAGGTGGTGAGCCTCGTTGCCGAGGGCAAGAGCAACGCCTCGATCGCCGACGCGATGTTCCTCACCAAGCGAGCCGTCGAGAAGCACATCAACGCCATCTTCGCGAAGCTGAATCTGCCGGACGACAGCGTTCAGAGCCGTCGAGTCGCGGTGACCCTGCTCTACCTCTCGGACGGGTCCGACGTGCCGGACGCGCACGGTCTGGGCGGCGCGCTGGGACACACCGGCGCGTGACGTCGACGCCGCCCGTCGGCGCCGCTCCGCAGGCCGCCGCCGGCCTCGCGTACTGCGGGGTGCTCGCCGTCGACGACCACGATGCCTTCAGGCGGATCGTCCGCACGCTCGTCGAGGATCCCGCGGCGGAGTTCGATCTCGCCGGCGAGGCCGCCTCCGGGGAAGAGGCCGTGACCCTCGCACCGCTGCTCCTTCCCGACTTCATCCTGATGGACGTGCGCATGCCCGGGATGGGCGGGGCGGAGGCGGCGCGCCGGATCCGTGAGCTGCTTCCGTCGGTCGTGATCGTGCTCATCTCGGTCGACGGCGCAGAGGCGCTCGGGGCGCCGCCGAGCTCGTGCGGCGCCGACGCGATCATCTCGAAGCAGGCACTCACGCTCTCGTTGCTCTCGACGCTCTGGCGCCGCCACGGGCCCGGTCGCAACGACCTGCCGCGGTCTCCGGACGGCCCATGACGACCTATCGGCCACCCCTGGCGACAATCCTGGGCGACGGCGAGATGGCGGACCGGATCCGCGGCTTCGACTGGTCGCAGTCGCCCATCGGCGACCGCGAGAGCTGGCCGCAGAGCCTGCGAACCGCCGTCAGCATCTGCCTGGGCTCTCCGCACCAGCTGGCGATCTACTGGGGCCCCGACCTCGTGCTGCTCTACAACGACGCCGAGATCGAGGCACTCGGGTCGCTGCATCCCGGTGCGCTCGGTCGCCCCGCGCGCGAGGTCCTCGCCGAGATCTGGGTCGACGTGAAGCCCCAGCTGCAGCGCGTGCTCGTGCATGGCGAAGCAACGACGTCACAGGACGAGCCGCTCACGTTCCATCGCAACGGCGCGCTCGAGGAGCTCTATTTCACGTGGTCCTACAGCCCGATCCCGGACGACGACGGCGAGGTGGGCGGCGTGCTGCTCGTCACGACCGAGACCACGGAGCAGGTCCTGCGTACTCGCCGCCTCGGCCTGCTGCGCGCGCTCGCGGCGCGCCTGCTCGAGGCCGAGAACGTCGAGAGCGCATGCAGCCTCGGGTGCGAGACGCTGGAGGGCGCGATCCCCGATGTGCAATTCGCGGCCGTCTACCTCGCCGACGAGGGCAATCCCGCGAGCCCGCTGCGCCTCGCCGGCGCTGCGGGCATCGGCCTGAGCATCGGCAAGCCCGACATCGCCGGCACCCGGCCCGACAGCATCTGGCCCCTGGCCTCCGTGCTCACCTCGGGGACGGCGCAGGCCTTCGCCTGCATCGACGACACCGCCACGGCCTGGCGGTCGGAGCGCGGGCCCAGGCGGGTGTTCGCCATGCCGCTCCCCACGGCGGGCCGCGCCGGCGTCGCCGGCGTGCTCGTGATCGGCCTCGACCCATTGAGGGCGCTCGACGCTTCCTACCGCGATTTCCTCGAGCTGCTCGGGGCGGAGTTCGGCGCGGCCATCGCCGATGCCGCCGCGCGCGAGCTGCAGCAGCGACGCGCGGCGGCGCTGGAGGATCTCGACCGCGAGAAGAACGCGTTCTTCGGCGACGTCAGCCACGAGCTGCGCACACCGATCACGCTGATCCTGGCCTCGCTGGCCGATGCGCTCGAGGGCACGCCGGACGCCCACACGCGGGAATTGGTGGAGGTCGCGGCGCGCAATGCGCGGCGGCTCGCGCGGCTCGTGAACTCGCTGATCGACTTCGCACAGATCGATTCGGGCGGCCTCCACCGGGCCTACGCCCCGATCGACCTCGCCAGCGCCACGAGCGGCATCTCGAGCTTGTTCCGCTCGGCGGTCGAACGCGCGGGGCTCCGGCTGCGAGTGGAGTGCACGCCGCTCGGCGACCCGGTCTACGTCGACCTCGAGGCGTGGGAGAAGATCGTCCTCAACCTCCTGTCCAATGCCTTCAAGTTCACGTTCTCGGGCGAGATCGCCGTGAGCCTGCAGCGCGTCGACGGCATGGCGCAGTTGACCGTCGCGGACACCGGCGTCGGAATTCCCGAGCAGGAGCTTCCGCGCCTGTTCGAGCGATTCCGCCGCGTCCGTGGAACGGCGGCGCGCTCGCACGACGGCGTCGGCATCGGGCTGGCGCTGGTCCAGGAGCTGGTCGGCCTGCACGGAGGAGATGTCGAGGTCGAGAGCTCGCTCGGCAAGGGCACGACGGTGCGCGTGCGCATCCCGTTCGGCCGAGCGCACCTGCCGCCGCCACAGGTCGTGAGCGAAGGCCTCGCTGCGATTCCCGCAGCGCTCGTCGAAGACGCGATCGAGGATGCCGAGCGGTGGCATCCCGGGCGGCGGGTGACGTCCGTCCTCGATGAGATGGCGAGGCAGGACGTGCCGCACGTCCTGGTCGTCGACGACAACGCCGACCTGCGCAGCTACCTCGAGCGCCTGCTCGCCTCGCGGTGGCGCGTGACGACCGCAGTGGACGGCGCGTCCGCGCTCGCGCAGATACGGAAACGGCCGCCTGACCTCGTGCTGGCCGACCTCATGATGCCCGGGCTCGACGGTCTCTCGCTGCTGCGTACCCTGCGGGCCGACCCGCAGACGGAAGACCTCCCGGTGATCGTCCTCACGGCCCGCGCCGACGACGCGACGGCGGAGGAGGTGCTCGGGGCCGGCGCCGACGACTACATCGCGAAGCCGTTCACCGGTCGCGAGCTCATCGCCAGGATCGGAGCGAGCATCGACGTCACCCGGCTGCACCGAGACGCGGCGCGCTCCCTCGCCGAGGTCGAGCTGGCCCGGGCGAGCCTCGATCGCCTGGCGCGTCTGCAGACGGTCACCGCATCGCTGGCCATGGCCTCGAGCCCGCAGGAGATCGCGCGCGTGGTCGTGAACGAGGGGGCCACCGCTCTACGGGCGAAGGGCGGAGTGGTCGCATTCGCGACGCCGGATGGCGAGCTCGAGGTGGTCGCGAGCCGCGGCTATGCCACGCCGCTCGAGCAATCGGGCCAGCCGGGTGCGAATGCGTCCGCCGCGCTCGCCGGGGCATTCCGGACGGGCCGCTCGATCATCGTCGGCGAGGCTCTCATCGCCACGCCGATGCATGCAGGCACCCGAGCGCGCGGTGCCGTCGCATTCTCGTTCTCCTCGCCGCATACCTTCACACCCGAGGTCGAGAGATTCGTCGACCTGCTCGCACAGCAGTGCGGCCTCGCCCTCGACCGCGCGGAGCGCACGAGCGGGCACGCAGCGGAGCTCGAACGGCTCCTCGGTGAGCTACGGGCGGCACAGGCCCGGACGCTCGCCGCGGCGGACGCCGAGCGCCGGCGGATCGAGCGCGACATCCACGACGGCGCACAGCAGCAGATCGTCGCGGTGCGGGTGAAGCTCAGCCTCACCGAGTCCGCGCTGGCCGCGGGCGACGCCGCCCAGGCTGCGAGGGCGCGGGCGATGATCGTCGAATCCGGCCGCGAGCTCGAGGGTGCCCTCCACGACCTGCGGCGCCTGGCCCACGGCGTCTTCCCCAGGATCCTCGCCGACGAGGGGCTCCCGAGCGCGCTCGCGGCGGCCGCCCGCCAGGCCACGTTGCCGGCGACCGTCGAGATGGACGGAGTCGGACGACTGCCGGTCGCGATCGAGAGCGCCGTCTACTTCTGTTGCCACGAGGCGCTGCAGAACGCGGCGAAGCACGCCGGTCCCGGCGCACGAGCCACGATCCGCCTGGCATTCGACGAGTCCGGAGCTCTCGAAGTGGAGATCAGTGACGACGGCATCGGCTTCGACGTCGGATCGACGTCACCGGGCGGCGGCCTCACCAACATGTGGGATCGCATGCAGGCCTGCCAGGGGACATTGTCCGTCGAGTCCGACCGCGCGACCGGCACGAGGATCCGAGCCCGGATCCCAGGCGCCCGGTCGTAGAGCGCGTTCCAGGAGCGCGCTCTTACGACCTCGCCTTGCGCCGGCTTCGCCGGTGCGCCAGGCCCAGCCCGATCAGGATCCCCGCCGCCGCCGCGAGCGCGAGCGCCCAGAAGAGCGCCACGCGCGTCGAGAAGAAGACGAAGTGAACCGTGACCTGCTGGCGGTTCAGGATCAGGAAGAGCACGATCCACACGGCCGCGAGCCCGGCCACGAGGAGCGCGCCGCGGCTGGTGGGAATGCGATCCTGGACGCCGCCCTTCTTCGTGCCCGGCTCGTGTGGCGCACTGCCCATCGGGCAATACTAACCCGCGTCGAGGGGCTCGGATGCGAGGATGTGCAACCCGAGGCGATGCGAGAGGAATCTCGCCACGAGCTGGCCCTTGACACTGTTGCCGGCGGCGTCAAGGAGCGGTGCGAACGTCCCCAGTCCTCCTTTGCCGGGCGAGACTGCGACGATGCCGCCGCCGATTCCGCTCTTGGCCGGCAGACCCACCTTGTAAAGCCAGTTGCCGGACGTCTCGTAGAGGCCGGCCGTGGTCATGACCGCGAGCGTCTGCCGGCACGTCGAGGCCGCGATCACGCGCTCGCCGGTGACGGGATTGACCCCGCCGTCCGCCAGCGTGGCACCCATGACCGCGAGGTCTCTGGCACTCACGCTCAGGCAACTCTGCCGCGTGTAGAGATCGAGCGCCTCCAGGGGATCGCAGTAGATGCGGTCGCGGGCCCGGAGGAGGAACGCGATGCTGCGATTTCGCATGTTCGTCTCGGAGGCCGACCGGTAGACATCGTCGGCGAGAGACAGCGTGCGACCGGCAAAGCGTGAAAGTCCGGCGCACAGGAACTGCCACTTGTCTTCGGGGCTCCTGCCCGGCAACAGGCTCGTGGTCGCGATCGCACCGGAGTTGACCATCGGATTCGTCCTGCCGTCATCGCTGCGCTCCACCGCCGCGAGCGAGTCGAATGGCAATCCCGTGCCGTTCACGCCGATCCTCTGCCACACCTCGTCGGGCCCCAGCAGGTCGCACACGAGAGCGAAGACGAAAGGCTTGGCGACGCTCATGATCGTGAAATCGGCCTCGCAGTCGCCGGCCGCATACGTGCTGCCGCTCATGCCGATGACGCAGATGCCGAAGAGCTCCGGGGCAACCCGCGCGAGGGCCGGATAGACGCTCGAGGTGGTGCCATTCTTGTCCCCCCGGTAGCGCTCGTGCGCCTCCGCAACCAACTGCTGTACACGCACCGGAGTGGGCAGACTGCCCGTCGAAACGATCGCCGGCTCGAGCGCGGGATCCGTGACATCACGCGGCGTGTCCACGCTCAGAAGCTCCAGATCACGGGAACGAGCAGGACCGAGATGACGCCGAACAGCAGCAGGATGGGCAGCCCGAGCTTCCAGTAGTCGCCGAAGCGGTAGCCGCCCGGGCGCATGACCATGAGGTTGGCAGGCGTCGCGACGGGGGTCAGGAAGGACGCCGCCGCTGCCACGGTGAGCGACATCAGCACCGGGCGCGGCGAGATGTCGACCTCCGCCGCAGCCGAGAGCGCGACCGGGATCATGATCAGGGCGGTCGCCATGTTGCTGATCAGCTGGCCGAGCACGGCGGTCAGCACGAACAGGCCGAGCAGCAGGGCGTGCCCGCCGTGGCCTCCGACCACGTCGACGAGCAGGTCGGCGAGCTTTGCAGCAGCGCCCGTCTGCGTCATCGCGGTGGAGAGCGGGATCATTCCCGCCACGAGCACGACCGTCGTCCACGAGATCGCGCGGTAGACCTGATCCATGTCGAGCACGCGCAAGAGGACGATCGCGCCGGCCGCGAAGAGCCCGGCAGCGACGGGTGGCACCGCTCCGGTGGCGAGCAGGATCACCATCCCGGCGAGCACGGCGAGCGCGCGCTTCGCGCCCGCCCCGAGCGGCACGCCCTGGCGCCGCACGAGCTCGGGCGCATCGACGACGAGCACGTCGGGGTCGGCCTCGAGACTCGCCTCCAGCGCTCCCCAGGTGCCGCGCAGCAAGAGCGCATCGCCCGCCGCGAGCGCGGTTGCCTCGTCGAGAGCCTCGCCCCGGCGCTGCACGGCGAGCACGATGAAGTCGCCGCTGTCGGTGACCATGCCGGGGTAGACGGTCGCGCCGACGAGATCGGAGCGCGGCGACACGACGACCTCCGCGATGCCCGAGGAACGGGTGACGAGCGCGCCCGGGTCGGTCTCGAGCCGGTACTCGCGAGCAAGGGTGCGGGCATGGCGACTGAGATCGGGGGGAATCGCCTCGCCGTTGCGGTGCGGCAGCAGGCGCTCGCCGAAGAGCACGACGATCGCGATCGTGCCCGCCAGCAGTGGAAGGCCGACGAGCGCGAACTCGAAGAACCCGAAGGGCTCGACGCCCGCATTCTTTGCGGAGGCATTCACGATCACGTTGACCGGCGTGCCGGTCAGGGTGAGCATCGACCCGGCGTGAGCGCCGAACGCGAGGGGCAGCAACAACTGCGACGTCGGCCGGCCCAGGCGGATCGCAAGCAACACCACCATGGGCATCAGCGCCGCGACCGAGCCGTTGACACTGATCAGCGCAGTCAGCGCGGCGACGAGCAGCATCATCAGCACGACCAGCCGCGTCCGGCTCTCCCCCGCCGCGTCGATCAGGCGCTGGCCGGCCCAGACCGTGACGCCGGTCGCGTCGAGCGCGGCGCTCACGACGAACAGGGTCGCGATGAAGATCACGGTCTGGTCGCCGAAGCCGGCGACCGACTGCCCGAGGGTGAGGACGCCCGTCGCGTAGAGCGAGAGCGCCGCACCGACTGCCACGATCTCGACGGGCAGGTAGTCCCAGACGAAGAGCACCACCGCGGCGCCGAGAATCACGAACGTGATCGTGCTGTCGCTCATGCGCGTCGCGACTCTGACGTCATCCGGTGTGCACAGGTGCTCCTGGGCCGAGTGGTATCCCGATCAGGTACCAGGCGACGAAGAAGAGCGTCCACAGGATCGCCAGGATGAACACGTAGGGCAGCATCAGCGAGACGACAGTGCCGATGCCCGAGCTCTTCTGATAGCGCTGGACGAAGACCACGATGAGCGGGAAGTAGGCCATGAGCGGCGTGATCACGTTGACCGGCGAGTCGCCCACTCGATACGCGGCCAGTACCGTCTGCGGCGCCACGCCGAGCCGGATGAACAGTGGTATGAAGATCGGCGCGAGCAAGGCCCACTTGGCGATCGCCGCGGGGATGATCAGGTCGACGATCATCGTGACGATGATCACTCCGATCAGCAGCCACACGGCGCCGATGTTCATGTCCTCGAGGACGTCGCCGAGCTTGACAGCGGCGACCTGCGCCATCTGGCTGAAGTTGAAGTACGCGATGAACTGCGCGATCAGCAGGAACAGGAAGAGCAGGCTCGCCAGCGAGGCCCACGACTTCGTGATCGTCTCGATCACGTCGGAGCTGCCCTTGATCGTCCTGGCGCCGCGCCCGTAGCAATAGCCCGCGACGTAGAAGATCAGCATGATGATCACGATCAGGCTGTCCATGAAGGGCGAGTCGCCGATCACGGCGTCCGTCTCCGGGTCGCGCAGCGGCGCGCCCGGGATCGCCGTCAGCAGCACGATGACCGCGATGATCCCGAGCGTGCCCCAGAGGGCGTAGCGCAGGCCCCGCGCCTCGTCCTCGGGCGCCACCTCGAGCTCCTCGCCCACCTCCTGGCTGGCGTCGGACGCGTCGTACGTTCCGAGGCGAGGCTCGATCAGCTTCGACGAGATGACGGTGAGCACGATCGCGACGAAGATCGTCGAGCCGATGCCGAAGTAGAGATTCGCGGCGATGTCGATGCCCGACCCCGGGTTGGAGGCCGCGCCGCTCGTGTCGTTCGTGATCTCGGTGAGCACGCCGTCGAGCGGGGTGATCAGGAAGTTCACGCCGAAGCCCGCCGCGACGCCGGCGAAGGCGGCCGCGATGCCGGCGAGGGGATGGCGGCCGACGCTCATGAAGGCGGCGGCGCCGAGGGGTATCAGCACGAGGTACCCGGCGTCGGAGGCGACGCTCGAGATGATCCCGAGCAGCACGATGATGAACGTCAGCGAGCTTGCTGACGAGACTCCGACGAGCTTGCGTATCAGCGCCCCGATCAGCCCGGCTGCCTCGGCCAGGCCGACGCCGATCATCACCACCAGCATGATCGCGACGGCCGAGAAGTTCCTGAAGTTGCTGACGAAGGACGTGAACAGATAGCGAACGCCCTCGCCGGTGAGGAGGCCCTTGACCTTCGTGGTCTCCGTCTTGAGCTTGTACGACGAGGCGGGCTGCGGCTCGGTCGGCCCGACATCGCTGACCTCGGTGGAGCCTGCGAGGTGGATCTCCTCCGTCACCACGGGCGGCGGCTCGACCACCTGGTAGGTGGCCTTGACGTCGAGCCAGTAGAGCGCCTGCGAGAGCAGGATCACGATCACGCAGAGCGCGAGGAACAGGATCGCGGGGTTCGGCATCTTGTTGCCGGCCGTCTCGATCCCGTTCAGGATCCGCTCCATCAGCGTGGGCTTGCCGGTTCCCTCCGGCACGGCCGCTGCGCTCACGATGCCGCCTTTCCCGTACCACCGGCCCAGAGCTCGGCGAAGCGGCCGAAGAACTCCGCCTCGGCGACCACCGCCTTCTCGAACTCGTCGACCAGCACGCGCTCGTTCGGCGCATGGATGTTGGCGAAGCCGTCCGTCGTCCCCATGAGCACGATCTCAGCCTTCGGAGCGGCGGCCTGCAGGGCATTCACGAGCGGGATCGAGCCGCCCGTCGCGATCGAGAGCGGAGGGCTGCCCCAGGCCGTTTCGAGAGCGGCGCGCGCCGCCTCGTAGGCCGGGCCCGTGGTCGTCGCGGCGAACCCCGTGCCGGTCTCGGTAGCCGTGACCTGAAGCGGAATGCCGAACGGCCGCATGCTCTCGAGGTGGCGCACGAGGATCGCCTGCGCCTCCTCGGGGTCCTGCTCGGGGTGGATGCGCAAGCTCAGCTTGGCCCGCGCGTACGGCACGACCGCGTTGAGCGCCTGGTCGACCGGCTGCACGTCGATTCCGGTCACCGTCAGGGCGGGGCCCGACCAGATCCGCTCGCCCAGGCCGCCAGTCCCGAAGAACGGCATCCCGGGGAGGATCTCGGCCAGCTCGCGGAACTCCTCGTCGCTGTAGGAGGCGCCGTCCCACTCCTCGCGTCGCAACCCCGGCACCGCCACGTCGCCGCTGGAGTCGTGCAAGGCGGAGAGCGCGTGCAGGAGCGTGATCAGCGCATCGGGAGCCGCGCCGCCGAACTGGCCGCTGTGCTTCGGCCCGGCGAGCGTGCGCACCTCCACGATCACGGTTGCCATGCCGCGCAGAGCGATCGTCAGGGTCGGGGAGCCGGGGCGCACGCTGCCCATGTCTCCGATGACCATCGCGTCCGAGGCGAAGAGCTCGGGCTTCTGCGGCGGGTAGGTGGAGAACGCGCTGCCCGTCTCCTCCTGCCCCTCGATCACGATCTTGATGCCCACGGGCGGCTTGCCGTTCCAGGCGCGCAATGCGCCGACGTGCATGAGGATGTTGGACTTCGAGTCGGCGGACCCGCGGCCGAAGATGGCGCCGTCTCGCTCACTCGCCTCGAAGGGGGGCGATTCCCATTTCGACTCGTCCCCGACCGGAACCACGTCGTAGTGCGAATACAGAAGGACGGTGGGCGCGCCGGGAGGAGCCGGGATCTCCCCGATGACGATCGGCGCCGTGTCCGGCAACTCGAGCGATCCGAGCGTCTCGACGCCCGCGTCGCGGAAGAGCCCGACGACCATCTCGTAGGCCTCCAGCAGGGCCGGGCGCGTCGCCTCGGGGAAGCCGGGCGCCGAGATGCACGGCACTGCCACGAGTTGCGCCAGGTCGGCCTTCAGCTGTGGCATGAGTTCGCGCACTACGCTCGCCGGCGACTGCTGCACATGATCCTGCGGTCCAACACCCATCGACCGACCCCCGTGCCCCGTCGTCTATCCAGCAACGTAGGTACGCTCGCAGCCGACAGATCCCCCGACAATGGTGCGCTCCACTCAATCGGGCGTGGTGCGCCCACCCTCGAACGTCAGGAACTGTCCGGCGCACTCGGCGCGACGCGGCGCCAGAACAGCAGGCAGACGCCGCCGACGGCGACCGGCGGGATGAATGTCAGTACGCGGTAGAGCAGCACCGCCGCGACCGCCTCCACCTGGCCGGCTCCGAACGACACGAGCGCGCCCGTGAGGCCGAGCTCGACGATTCCAAGGCCTCCCGGCGTGATCGGGATCGTCGTGATGATGCGGATCAGCGACCAGGACGCGAAGGCCTCGGTGACCGTGAGCTGGTCGGCTGTGATGCCGACGGCGCGTACCGCTGCCATGAGCACGAGGAACATGGCGAGGTGGCCGGCCAGCGTCGCGACCGTGAGCACGTGCCAGCGACGGCGCAGGAGCCCGATCGCCTCGCCGCGGAAGAGCGCGAGACGATCGGCCCAGCCCATCACGGGCGAGCGACGCAGCACGGCGAGCAATCGGTTCGTGAGTCGCTGCGCAAGTGCTCCGACCCGCCGGGCGTTGCGCTCATCCTGCAGCGCCACGACGAACGCCACGAGGCCCACCACGAGCGCGACCCCGCCGATCAGCGCCGCCGTGGTGAGCAGTTTGTCCGACTGCCCGCCGAGCGCGAGCAGCCCGACTGCGACGACGGCGAAGCCCACGTTGGCGATCGTGTTCCAGACCGCCGTCGCCGCCGTCGACACCGCGACCTGCTCGACGCGGAAGCCCCACCGCCGGAGCATCGAGTACGACAGGGCCATCCCGATGGCATCGCCACCCGGCATCACGCTGGACGCCGCGGTCGCGGCCTGCGACATCACCAGGGCATGGAAGAAGGACAGGCCGGGGAGCGCCGCCATCCAGGGCGGCGCGAACGTCACGACGTTGAGTACCGCGGTGCCTGCGAGGACCGCCACGTCGCGAGGCGAGAGGTCCTGGACGACGCGCCAGACCTCCCCGTAATCGGCCACGCGCGGCAGCACGAACCCGAACACGCCGACGACCAGCACGACCGCGATGAGCTGCATCGCGTTCTTCTTCAGCCGGGCTGCAAGACGCCTCAACATGGCACTAGGACGAGAAGCCCCCGATCGAAGCGCCGATCAGCATGGTTCCGATGATCAGGCACAGGACGGACATGATGGCGGCCTTGTTGCGGATCAGCCAGACCTTGATGCGATCCAGGAGCGGCGGCGCGCGCTCGCCGAGCACGAGATAGAGGCCGACGGGAACCGCGACGCCGACGGTCGCGAGCACCGTGAAGGTGGCCCACACGACCGCCTGCTCGGGAGCCGAGAGCCCGGCCTGCGCCTCGGTCGCGGCGGCGGCGAGCACGAGCAGCAGGTTCTTCGGGTTGACGGCGCTGAGCGCCACGCCCACGGCCCCGGCCTTGACCGGGGTGAAGGCGTCGATGGCGCCCATCCAGGACGGCATCTCCACCTCGTCGTCCTTTCCCGTCCGCCCTCTCCACTGCGTGACGGCCAGCACGACCAGCACGCTGCCGAGCAGGAGCTTGAGCACGTTCACCCACGTCGACGGCCGGCCGTCGTCGCTCGCGCCCGCCCCGTCGGCGATCACGAGTGCGATCACGCCGAGCACCGCGACGCCCGTGAGCCATCCGGCAGTGAACGCGAGGCCGTTCGCAAGAGCGCGGGCGCTGACGAGCATGAGCACGACGACGGAGATCGGCACGGGGTTTGCTGCAATGGCGACCGCCAGCGGCAGCATCTGGCCGATTGCCTCGCCCATGCGGGATTAAAGGTAGCGATTCTTGCGCAGCCAGTTGAGCGCGAACCAGCCCCAGATCGGCGGCAGGTAGAAGGTCGTGATGCGGTAGAGGATGACCGTGGCGAACGCGGCCGACTCCGGCATCCCGGCGGCCGTCAGTCCCACCAGCAATCCGCCCTCGACGACGCCGATGCCCCCCGGCACGGGGATGAACATCGAGAAGAGCGCCACGCTCAGGTTGATCACGAGCAGATCGGCGAGCGAGAGCGGGTAGCCCAGGCCGCGCGCGAACATTCCGAGCGCCGTCGCGAAGAGGATCTCCGTGGCCACGTTGCCGAGGATGAGCTCGGCCAGCTTGTGCGAGCCGCGCAGCGAGGACAACGTGCCCCGCACCTGCGGCCACCACACCGCGATCCGCTTCCGCGTCGAGGCGATGGCGCGCCTGCCCGGCGGCGAGACAAGCACTCCGACGATCACGAGCAGTGCGAGGCCGAGCAGCACGAAGAGCAAGTGCGACACGTCCGGCGAGCTCGGCTCGCCCAGGTCCAGATTGACGGTGGAGCTCGAGAAGATCAGGAGCAGGACGAGCAAGAGCACCTGGACGATGGTGTTCGTGAAGGAGTCGATCGCGCCCGACGTGACGGCAATCGCAGGTGCCACGCCCAGGCGCTGGAAGAACCGAACGCTGACGGCCAGGCGCGCGATGCTCGACGGTAGAGCGAGATTCATGTAGCTCATCGCCAGCTGGAGGGCGTACACGGGCCCGAACGGAAGGCTGACCGGAGTGGCGCCGAGGGTCGAGATCGCCTGGGTGACGCGCGGAAGCTGCGCGACGATCGCGGCCGCGATGATCCAGCCCCAGGACGCACCGCGCAAATCGTCGGCCAGATCGGCGAAGTCGACACCTCCGACGAACGACAGCACGGCGGCGCCGGCGAACATGAGCAGCGCGACCTGGATCAGCGTGCCCCAGGTCACACGGGACATGCGGACGAGCTCGGGCACCGGGGTGCCCGCCGCCTCGGCTGCCGCCTTCCGCAGGTCGTCGACGTCGATCTCGGCGGTCTTGAGAGCCTTGCGCAGCGGGCCTGCGAACGCCGCCTGCTGGAGGTACGGAAGCAGCGCGCTCACTTCCTCGGTGCCGATCGCGGCCATCGCGGCCGCAACGGCGCGATCCGTGCCGACCACGCTCGCCGTGGTGGCCAGCAGCTGCGCACGATCGGTGAGGCGCTCGTCGTGGTCGGGAGCGACGATCCCCCCGCCGAGATCGACGAGCGTGACGTCGCCGTCCTGAATGCGCAGCGCCGAGGGACTGATCTCACGATGTGCGACGCGGGCCTGAGCGAGCCGATCGAGCGCCGCCCAGCAGCGGCCGAGGAGCTCGTCGCTGACCTCGTCGGCTGCGAACGAGCCGAGCAGGCGCCCCGACGCGCCGAGGATGATCAGCGTGTCCCCGCCGGCCGTGATGCCGGCGCTGATGACCTCCGAGACGGGCGCTCCCGCGTTGCGGGCGAACAGCGTGAAGAGGGCCTCGCGCTCGGCGGGGCGCGCGCGCGAGAGCCCCACGGATCCTGGATCGCGGTACCACAGGGCACGCCATGCCCTCGCCAGGAGCTGGTTGTCGTAGGCATCGCGCCCGTAGACCTTGATGGCGAGATCGTCGCCGTTCGAATCCTTGGCGTACACGAGCAAGACCCCGGCGACCTGGCGGTCCGCCTCCCGCAGGTCGTGCGCCGGAACCTCGAGGGCAGCGAGCCCCGCAGCGACGTCGTCAAGGCTGGGCCGGCCTGCCGAGGAACCCAGCGCGAGGCGCACCGCGGACCCGGCGATCAGTCCAGTCAGGACCGCGGCCACCGCCCCGCTGATCGTCGCCCGCTCGTACATGACCGCTGCGACCGCTCCGAGTGTCAGCAGCCACCGCCCGGTCGAGCCGACCGGGCGGGAGACGTGGCCGTTGACGACCGCGATCACGGCCGCTGCCATCGCGAGCCTGACGGCTGGGAAGTGCTGGGTGTCCTTCAGGCCGGACGCGGCCTCGCTACCGACCCAGGTCCCCGTTGCGATCCGCGCGGCGACCAGCCCGATGACGATGGCGAGCACGACCGCGAGCACGGCCTCCAGCGTGATACGCGCCCGCTGCGACACCAGCGGGGCGACGAGCATGATCGCCGTCCACAGGGCGAGCAGGGCGATCAGGAACGCCCAGACCGGCCGGAGCCAGTCCGGGAACGTCTCGAGGAAGCTCAGCAGCGCGCGCTCGAACGGCCCGGCAGGCTGCGCCAGCACGACGCCGGTGAGCGCGAGCAGACACGCAGCCATCGCAACGATGTCCGTCGCTCGTCGCACGCGAACCTGACCGGGTGGCGCGGCATAGAGCCGGCGGGCCACTGGAAGCGTGCGTTTCACGAACGGCTTTTGTACTGGGATTTCCCGGCGGCGACATCACTCGGTGCGGGTGAGGCGCCTGTGCGTCACGTGTCGGGCAGCACGACGTGCGACACGTTGTTGATCCGCTCGGCCCGCTCCTCGAGCAGCTCGCTCGCCACGGCCTGGATCGTGGCGGCGATCGGGATCGCAAGCAGGGCGCCGATCCGGCCCACGCCGAAACGCCGGCCCGAGGTCGGCACCACCCGGTGCCAGGTCCGCAACGAACGGGGCCAGACCCCAATCGTTGCATTCGTGATGTTTGTCACTTAGCTCGTGTACCGGCGCCGACCCGCCACGACGGAGTCTTCCCCGGGGCCTAGCCGGGAGGCGTGAGCACCGTGATTCGGCGGCGGGCGAGCGTCACCGCACCGCGCTCCTGCTCGTCCTGGAGCACGCGGTTCACCGTCTCGCGCGTCGCGCCGGCCAGGCCGGCCAGGTCGTCCTGACTCAGTGGGATCGTGACGGGACCCTCCTCGTCGCCGGCATAGATGCCGGCGAGGTCGCGCAAGCGCGCGCGCACTCTCAGGTGCACAGGCGTGTACAGCGCTTCGACGAGGCGGTTGCTTGCAGCCGTCAGCATCTCGACCAGCACCTGCTCGACGGCGCTTGCGATTGCCGGGTTCGCCGCCTTGAGGCGCGCGAAGACGCTGGCGGGGATCGCGAGCGTCTCGGCCTTCTCGAGCGCGACCACGGTCGCCGTGCGGCGCGACTCGGGATGCAGGACCGCGAGCAGTCCGAAGACCTCGCCGGGGCTGTGGACTGCGAACATGGCCACATCGCCGAGTGGCGTCGTGATGCGCGCGGCAAAGCGCCCGCTCGTCACGCGGTGGACGCTGTCACCCACGTCGCCCTCGTGAAAGACCACCTCGCCGCGGCTGAACTTCCGCCGGCGCCCGGCCTGACGGAGCTCCTGCTCGGGCACCCCTGCAAAGACGTCGACAGGCACGCCTCGACTCTACACGCAAGTGTGACGAGAATCACACTCGCTGCTTGATTTCGGGCACGGTACGCGGGCGCGAGCGGCCCTAGCCTGCCCGTATGAGCACCGCGACCGTCATTACGAGGGGAATTCCCCGCCGCACGCGGCAGACGCTTGCGCGCGAGCGGTTCCTGCGCAGGCGCCGAAGCCTCGCGGGAATCGTCGAGGGTGCCCTCGATCCCCGCTTTCCTCAGCGGCACGGGCTGCGCCCGTGGCCGCGCATTCCTCAGGTCAATCGCGCCGCCGTGACCGAACCGCTCCAGCGGATCGCCGCGATCCTGCGCGATCCCGTCGTCACCGTTCCCGACCGCACGCTCCGCCGTGTGATGAGCTTCGTGACGGATCCGGCCTCGCCGGCCTACGGTCAGTACCCGAATCAGGCCGGCTTCGCTGCCTACTCCCTGCTCGACGAGGTGTCTGCGCTCTCGCCCCACCTCACGGTCTGAGAACTGGTTTCGAGAGTCGCGTTCGCAGTCGGGGGGCTGCGAGCGCGCCGCCACTCTCGAAACCGGTTCTCAGCGTTCAGCGCGTCGCGCTCCCGTACCGGAGTGAGGTCGGTACGGGAGCGCGGCGCGCAGCCTCCAGTTCTCAGGCCTCCTGAACCGGAGTCCCCCGGGCTCGCGCGTGCGGCGCCGCATCTCCTCGAGCTGCGTGCCCTCGCAATCGTGGCTCGTGCGGATGCGCGCCGAACGAGCTCGCGGCCCGTTGCGAGGATCCGCCGCGTTCGGCGCCGATCCTCACTCGACCTGGTGGTACCGGCGATGACGTCGTCGTGCGGCATGGTGGCTCCTCCTGTTGCCGGGCTCCGGGCCCGGCGTCGGTAGACGTCCCGAGTGTGCGCACCTGCCCTCCGGGTTCGCTCCTCCACCGCTCCACGGGCGCTCCGGGGCCCGCTCGCTCCGGTCGTCGCCGAACGGCGGATCTGCCGGGGTCCACTGCCAACAGCAGGGCCGCGCGGCCTCCGGAGACTCTCGCGGAGCCTTCGGCGGTATCGCCCTGCACGCTCACCCGCGCCCTGCCATGAATGGCGGGCCATGGGGAAGAGCAGCCTGAGACGCAGCCTTGCAGTGCTGATGACGATCGTGGGAGCCGGGCTCTTCGCGAGCGCCGGCCAGGCGGATTCACACCCGCCGAAGACGCACGGCGGGCATGCCGCGCAACCACACTCGAAACCACATCCGAAGCCCAAGCCCAAGCATCACATCAAGCGCCACAAGAAGCACCACAAGCACAAGGCGCGAGGCGGCCATGCGAAGAACCTGAACCACCTACAGGCCGACGGGCGCGCGGATCGGCACGGGGACAAGAACGATCACAAGAGGCATCACCCCAAGCGAACGCCACGCGAGGGTGAGGTCCTGACGTCGGTCCGGACGCTCGACGGCAGTGGCAACAACGTGGCACACAAGACGTGGGGACAGGCGGGCACCCCGTATCCGCGCGTCGGGCCCGCGAACTACGCCGACGGCATCGCCTCCATGCGAAGCGGGCCGCCGCCGCGCCGCATCAGCAATCGCGTGTTCAACGACCTCGGCCAGAACCTCTTCAGTGAGAACAAGCTCTCGCAATGGGTCTGGGTCTGGGGACAGTTCATCGACCACGACATCGGCCTGCGCGACGAGACGCCTGCCGAGGACGCGTCGGTTCCCTTCGACTCGAACGATCCGCTCGAGCAGTTCGCGAACGATCTCGGCAAGATGGCCTTCAACCGCACTCCCGCGGCGCCCGGCACGGGGACGAGCACGTCGAATCCGCGCCAGCAGATCAACACCAACAGCAGCGTGATCGACGCGAGCCAGGTCTACGGCAACACAGCCGCGCGCCTGGCCTGGCTCAAGGCGCCCAACGGTTACGACCTGCTGCTCCCCGGCGGCGACCTGCCACACGCGTCGGACAAGGCCGGCGCTCCGGTGATGGACCTGATGGGGCCGCTGATGGGCAACCCGGGCGGTGCAATCGTCGCGGGCGACGTGCGTGCAAATGAAAACGTCGGCCTGACATCGATTCAGACACTCTTTGCACGCGAGCACAATCGCATTGCGGACGCGCTCCCGAAGTCCCTCAGTCCGGATGTCCGGTTCGAGATCGCACGCCGTGTCGTCGGCGCGGAGATCCAGCGCATCACGTACACCGAATTCCTGCCTGCAGTGGGCGTTTCGCTCCCGCTCTACTCCGGCTACAAGCCGAGCGTCGATCCGTCCGTGGCGAACGAGTTCGCCGCGGTCGGGTTCCGCGCACACAGCATGGTGCACGGCGAATTCGAGCCCACGTTCGAGAAGGGCAAGCTGAGCGCGCCCCAGTCGCAGGCCTTCACGGCGCACGGCATGCAGGTGGAGGCGAACGACGATGGCAGCGACACGGTCGTCATCCCGCTCGGCCTCGCCTTCGGCAATCCCGATCTGGTCGAGCAGGTCGGTGTGGGCCCGCTCCTGGAGAGCCTCGGTGAGAGTCAGTACCGGAACGACGAGCAAATCGACAACGCGATGCGCTCGGTGCTCTTCCAGATTCCCAAGCCGGGCTCGACCGACCCGAGCGCGTGCAACGAGCCCGCGCCGAATCCGTCCTGCTTCAGCAATGTCAGTGACGTCGGCGCTCTCGATGTCCAGCGCGCGCGCGACCACGGCATGCCGAGCTACAGCCAACTGCGTGCGCTCTACGGCCTCCCGCCCGTCACGACCTTCACGCAACTGACCGGCGAGCGCACGGACGCATTCCCGCGCACGGAGGCGTTCCCGCAAGGCCTCGACATCGACAATTCCACGATCATGGACTTCCTCACCCTGACCGGCATCGATGGCCAGCCGGTCGAGCTCGGCAATCCCGACGACGCCATCACGGGCGTCCGCCGAACGACGCTGGCGGCTCGGCTCAAGGCGCTCTACGGCACGGTGGACAAGGTCGACGGCTTCGTGGGGATGGTTTCCGAGCCGCACGTGCCGGGGTCGGATCTTGGACCGTTGCAGCGTGCCTTCTGGAAGCGCCAGTTCGCCGCCTTGCGCGACGGGGACCGCTTCTTCTACCTCAACGACTCGTCGCTCGATCGCATCGCCGACCGCTACGACGTGAGCTTCAAGCACTCGCTGGCCGACATCGTCGCGCTGAACACCGACGCCGACGTCCCCGACGACATCTTCCACGTCGCCGCGGACTAGCGCGACTCGAGCCTCTCGACGATCAGGGCTGCCGCAGATCGAAGAGGCCGGTCTCGTAGGCGAGCACCACGGCCTGCACGCGATCCCGCAGATCGAGCTTCTGCAGGATGTGCGTGACGTGCGTCTTGACCGTGGTGTCGCTGATGTAGAGCTCACTGCCGATCTCGGCGTTGGAGAGGCCGGCCACGATCAGCCGCAGGATCTCCCGTTCGCGTGCGGTGAGCTCGTCGACGCCCTTTGGCGGCGCCGGGCGCGGGCTGCGCGTGAACTGCTCGATGACGCGCTTCGTGACCGTCGGCGAGAGCAGAGCGTCACCTGCGGCCACCGTGCGAACGGCGGCGATGAGCTGCTCGGGAGGATCGTCCTTGAGCACGAAACCGCTCGCCCCGGCGCTCAGCGCCTCGTAGATGTACTCGTCGAGGTCGAACGTCGTGAGGATCAGGATGCGGGCCGCGTCGTCGGCAGCGAGGATGCGGCGGGTTGCCTCCAGCCCGTCCAGCTCGGGCATGCGGATGTCCATCAGGATGACCGTCGGCCGGAAGCGCGCTGCCTTGGCCACGGCCTCGAGGCCGTTGCTCGCCTCGGCCACGACCTCGATGTCCGCCTCCCCCGAGAGCAGCATGCGGAACCCGGCGCGCACCATCGACTGGTCGTCGGCGACGAGGACGCGGATGCTCACAGGGCGTCCCGCGTGACCGGGAGGCGGGTGCTGAGGAGGAAGCCGCCGCCGTTGACGGTGCCGGCGCTCATCTCGCCGCCGTAGATCTTGACTCGCTCGCGGACACCGATGAGGCCGTGGCCGAGCCCGTCTCCGCCCTGGGCGCCGCCGCCGTTGTCGCGCACCTCGATCTGCACGTCGCCGGGGCCGTAGCGGACGAGGACGTCCGCCTGGCTGGCGTGCGCGTGCCTGAGCGCGTTGGTCAGGCCTTCCTGGACGATTCGATAGGCCGAGAGGTCGATCGCAGCCGGTAGCTCGATGCGCTCGCCCTCGACCTGCAACGTGACCCGAAGGCCCGCGCGCTCGATCTCCTCGATCAGCGCGTCCAGGCGGTCGAGACCCGGATGCGGGGACCGCTCGGCATCCTCGCCGTCGCTGCGCATCGCGCCGAGCAGGCGGCGCATCTCGCCGAGCGCAGCGCGGCCGGTCTGCTCGACGCCCCGGAGCGCCTCGCTGTCTCGCTCGAGCGTGTCGGGGAGGTTGTGCCGGACGGCGCCGACCTGGAGCACCATCACGCTGACGGAGTGGGCGACGATGTCGTGGAGCTCACGCGCGATTCGCGCACGCTCCTCGGCGACGGCGACGCGCGCCGCGGCCTCCCGCTCCCGCTCGGCCTGGGTGGCACGCAGCTCCGCAGCCTCGGCCCGCTGGGCTCGTTCGCGCAGGACGAAGCCGGCGAGCCAGCCGATCCCGAACAGCACCGGCGTGAAGACGATCTCGCCGGGAGCGTGGTCGGGGTTGTTGTAGACGACGATCGCCGCGCCGCCGAGCACGAGGGCGAGGCCGACTCGCGCCTTCGTGTCGTCAGAGAGGTTGCCGAGCAGGAACGCAGCCGCCATGCCGGCGATGAACGGGCTGGCGGTGAACACGACCAGCCGGCCGTCGATCATGGAGATCGTTGCACCGAGCAGCCAGACCGTCGCGGGTGCGCCGAACGGGAACCGGCGGCGCGCGAGCAACGGCAGGATGAGCAGCGCCACTGCAGGGACGGCGAACCATGCCGGCGTCGTGGGCTCATGCCCGGGGTCGTGCCGGAACGCCACCTCGAGGGCGCTCTCCAGTGCCGCGATCGGGATCAGGATGTCGAACCCGTGCCGCCGCACGAACGATGCGAATCTGCTCACACGAGGAACCTACTCCAGCCCATCCTTCGCCGCCTCCTACCTGGGTAGGAGACCGGATCGTCGTCCGGTACCAGTGCGAACGCGGCCTCCGGACGATGTGGGTTCGCGGCCTGGCGTCCATCGTCGTTGCATCGAACCCAACGACGAAAGGACCGTCATGGAAACCAGGAAGACCAGATCTCTCGGGCCGGCTCGCATCGTCGCTCTGGTGCTCGTCGCACTCGCAGTGTCGGCGCTCGCCTACCTCCGCTTCGCCCCTGATGCCGACCCGGTGTCGGTGCCCTCAGGCGCCCACGCAGGTGAGCTGATCCTCAAGCCGTGTACCTACGGCACGGAGCGCGGCCGGTATCCAGCCGACTGCGGCACCCTGGTCGTGCCCGAGAACAGGGACAACCCGTCGTCCCGGCTGATCGCACTGCCGGTGACTCGCATCCGCGCCCGCTCGGCGCATCGGGGTACGCCCATCTTCCGGCTCGAGGGCGGCCCCGGCATCACGAACATGGACTTCTCGAAGGCGAGCCGCTTCGCAGGCACGCACGACGTCGTCCTCGTCGGCTACCGCGGCGTCGACGGATCATCGAGGCTCGACTGTCCCGAGGTCGTCTCGGTGCTCAAGCACTCCGCGGACATGGTCGGGACAAAGGCGTTCCGCGCCAAGGCCGGCGCCTACAGGGCCTGCGCGAACCGCCTCCGCGCTGATGGCTTCGATCTCGCCGGCTACACCCTGCCGCAACGCGTCGACGACCTCGAAGCCGCCCGGCGCGCGCTGGGGTATCGACGCATCGATCTGATCAGCGAGAGCGCGGGCACCCGCACCGCGATGATCTACAGCTGGCGGCATCCGAAGAGCATCCGGCGGTCGGTGATGATCGCCGTCAATCCGCCGGGTCACTTCCTCTGGAATCCGCAGACGACGGACGCGGAGATACAGCGGTACTCGAAGCTGTGCGCCGCGGACGCGGGCTGCAGGGGCCGGACGGATGACCTCGCGGCGTCGATGCGGCGGACCTCCGCCCACATGCCCGACCACTGGCTCTTCCTGCCGATCAAGCGCGGCAACGTGCGACTCGCTTCCTTCTTCGGGCTGATGGATTCGTCCTCGGCGGCTGCGCCGATCTCGTCCCCGATGACGCTGGACTCGTGGCTCTCTGCCGCCAACGGCGATGCGAGCGGCTTGTGGTTCATGTCGCTCATGGCCGACATCGCATTCCCGCAGGCCCAGGTCTGGGGCGACGTCGGAGCCGCGTCGCGGGCCGATGCCGCGGCCGCGAAGCGCTTCTTCGCCACGCAGGCGCATCGCACGTCGATCCTCCACGATGCGGGCACCGAATTCATCTGGGCCGGCGGACGCCTGGTCGACGGATGGCCGTCCAACCCGAGCGACGACCAGTACAGCCGCGTGCAGGACTCGAACGTGGAGACGCTGCTGATCGGCGGGACGCTCGACTTCGCCACGCCGCCCGTCAACGCAACACGTGAGCTGCTGCCCCACCTGCCGAACGGCCATCAGGTCGTGCTGCCGAACTTCGGGCATACGAACGACTTCTGGACCTACCAGCCCGGGGCGAGCAGCCACCTCGTCAACACGTTCCTCGACACCGGCAAGGTCGACGAATCCCGCTACTCGCACCGGGCGATGGACTTCACCCCGGACGTGAGGCAGACCGCTCTGGCCAAGGGCACCGCCGGCGCGTTGGTGGGCCTCCCGCTGCTGGCTGTCATCTCGCTGCTGTTGATGTGGCGCCGGGTGCGCAGCCGCGGCAGCTTCGGGCGCAAGGCCGGCGCGTTCATGCGCTCGCTGTACCCGATCGTGCTCGGCCTCGGTGGCTGGTTCGCCGGCGCGGTGGTCGTGCTCACGGCCATGCCCACCGTCCCCCTCGACAACGACCTGCTCGCGGGTCTCTCGATCGGGCTGCCGATCGGCCTGGGCATGTACTGGGCATGGGTTCATCGCGACTGGTCGGTCACGACGAAGACAGTCGGATTCTCGGCAGCCGTCAGCGGAGCGCTCGTCGGTGCCTGGCTGGGCTTCAACGCGGCGAGCGGCATGCTCGCGCTCGTGACCACGATCGTCGGCGCAGCGGCCGGCGGCAACCTGACCCTCCTCGCCCTCGACATCGCCTGGGATCGGTCGGCGCACGATCGTGTCGCCGAAACCGTCGCATCGCCCCAACCGGCCTTCTCGAGCGCGGAGGTCCAGTCGCAGGCTCGCTGAACGCCCAGCACGGTGGACGAAACGAAAGGCCCCGCTCCCGGCGGGGCCTTTCGCATCCTGGGGACGCCGCGCCGTCCGGCGTCTGATAAACGACAGCCATGACCACACTCGAGAATCGGCCGAACACCGCCCTCCTCGTCGTCGACGTTCAGAACAGCGTCGTCGAGGGCGCGCACGAACGAGACGCAGTCGTCGCAAACGTCGGCAGCCTCGTCGAGAAGGCTCGCCGGGAGCAGGTCCCCGTCGTCTGGGTCCAGCACTCCGACGAGAACCTCCCGCTGGGGAGCGACCGCTGGCAGATCGTCCCCGAGCTTGCCCCGGACGACGCTGAGCCCCTCATCGCGAAGAGCTACGGCGACGCCTTCGAGGACACCACGCTCGAGGCCGTGCTCTCGGGCCTCGGCGTCGGGCGGCTCCTCGTCGTCGGCGCGCAGACAGACGCATGCATCCGCGCGACGCTGCACGGCGCCCTCGTCAGGGGGTACGACACGACCCTCGTCAGCGACGCCCACACGACGGAGGATTCGACGTCGTGGGGAGCCCCGCCGCCAGACCTCGTGATCGCGCACACGAACCTCTACTGGACCTACGAAGAGGCGCCGGGGCGCACGGCAGGGACTGTCGCGACCAAGGACGTCGACTTCGGGTCGTCCTGAAGCAGCCGTGACGCGCGACCGGCGGCGCGCCGGTCGCGCGACGATCACGGCCTTACCTCGACGGCTGAACGATGATGAGCGCGTTCCCGTCGGGATCGCGCAGCCAGAACATGGGCGGTACGGGACCGCCCCACCGGGCGACCTCGTCATCGACATCGACACCGGCGGCCTTCAGGGCGGCGTGGTCGGCATCGACGTCCGAGGTGTCGAGGCAGATTCCCGTCTGGCCGCCGCCGGCCTGCTGGCCCTCGGGCGGCGGGGCGAGTGCGATCGTCGTCGCTGCTCCGGGCAGCGCGACCTCGACCCAGCGCATCGCCTCGCCCATCGGCACGTCGACGACCTTTTCGAAGCCGAGCGTGTCGACGTAGAAGTCGATCGCGCGATCGGTGTCGGAAACCGTCACGCAGACGCGACCCACCTGCGAGATATTCAGCTTGGACTTCAAGTTGGACATCTGGATCCTCCTGTTCGTCGGGATTCGTCTCTTAGACGGCGGCATGGCCGGAAACTCATCGCCGTCATGGCCGCGCGACCCGGTAGTCGATGAAGGTCGCGTACTGCGACTGCCGCACGCCGAGGTGCTGCAGGTCCAGGGAGTCGGTGAACCCCTCGAAGAGCCGCTTCCCGGCTCCCAAGACGACCGGCGCGACGATGATCGTCAACTCGTCCACGAGCCCGGCCGCGAGCGCCTGCCGGATGACGTCGGCACCTCCCATGACGTGGACGTCCTTCGCGCCGGCCACTTCCACCGCTCGCTCGACGGCCTCCTTGACGCCGGACACGAATGTGAACGCCCCGCTTTCCGGCTGTTCCTCCGGCCGGTGCGTGACGATGAAGAGGGGCATCCCCCAAGGGTTCTCGTCGCCCCAGTGGCCGGCTGCCTCGTAGGTGCCCCGCCCGCTCACGACGGCGCCGATCCGCCCCATCGCATCCGCCAGCCAGGCCGCGTCCTCACCCGTCGCCTCGCCCTTCGGCGGGGCGTCGTACGTCCACGGGCCTCCGAACACCCAGTAGTGCAACCGCTCGCCACCCTCGCCGAGCCCTTTGCCCGGGCCGTCGTCCGGCCCGGTGATGTAGCCGTCGATCGATGTCGTGATACCTGCGAGCACTTTCGTCATGAGAAGCAACCTCTCTGCGCGGAACGCGTCGTCTGGCAGAGGAGACGATCTTCACGGCCGAGACTCATCGCGCGGCTCGCATGCCGTGCGGTCAGTCGACGAGCCTGTCGAGCAGCTCGAACGTGGGACACGGGTCGCCCATGTCCCCGAAGTGACCCTCGTCGCGAATGATCTGCGTCCCGCCCAGCCGGTCGAACATCTGCCGCCCCTGCCCTGCGTCGCATCCGTACGGATCGCGCACCGAGTTGATGAAGGTGATGTCGCGCACGTGCGACTTGATCCTCTCCCAGTCGTATGAGGCCTGCAGGACCGGTTCCGCATTCTCGTTGGGAGGCGTCGAATAGCCCGCGACGAGGATCGCCTGAGCCACCGGAGTCTCGATGTGCTCGAGGATGGCGAGCAGGAGCGCCGCGCCGCCCGAGTGCCCGACGAGGATCGTTCCCTCGTCGAAGACGTGGCTCGCCAGGACGGTCGGGAGGAACGTCTCGATCGGGTCGCTGTTGAGGCCGGGGTAGTGAGGGATCTCGACGGTGTAGCCGCGCGCTTCCAGCCGCGTGCCGAGCCACCGGTACCAGCAGTGGTCCGGGTGGCCGCCCGTGCCGTGGAAGATGATCGCGCGTTTCTCCATCCGGTTCAGGGTAGACCGTGTCCGGCGGGAAGACTCATCTATCGCTTTGGCGGGAGTGAGCGCGCGAATGCCACGCCGACGCCCACCCAGCGCGCGAGCTCGTCATCGGCGCGCACGTCGGCCGCCTCGACTCTCAGCCAGCCCTGCATCGCCCGGCCGCGCATGACCACCGGGACTGCGCGCGACGACTCCACGAGACCTTCGCCCGCGTCGGGATCGACACGGACCATGAGCCCACCCTCACGGCTTGCGGCCACTGACATGTTTCCGTCGATCAGAAAGGCCAGCCCTCCGAACATCTTGCGCTCGGTCACGCCCGGCTCGCCTACAACCAATGCCCGAATGCGACTCGCGAGTTCCTCGTCGAAGGCCACAGCGCAGTATCGCCTGCTCGACGCGCAGCCCGCCAGGGCCTGCGACCCGCAGAACAGCATGCGGTGAGTGGTAGTGTCACCCCGTCGACAGGGAGCGCGATGAGTGCCGGCTGCCCAGCGTGCGGCTTCCTCAACACGGGAGACGCGGTCTTCTGCGGGCGCTGCGGTGGAGTGCTCGGGCCGACCTGCTCCGCCTGCGGCGCCGGGCCGCTGGCGCCCGGCATCACGTTCTGCACCGCGTGCGGGGCCGAGCTCGCGCGCTCTGCGGTCGCCCTGGAGCGCAAGGTCGTCAGCGTCGTGTTCGTCGACGTGGTCGGCTTCACCAGCATGTCCGAGAAGCTCGACCCCGAGGACGTGCGCAGGGTGCTCGACCCGTACTACCTGCGCGCGCGAGAGGAGCTCGAGCGCTACGGCGGCACCGTGGAGAAGTTCATCGGCGACGCCGTCATGGCGCTGTTCGGCTCGCCGGTGGCCCACGAGGACGATCCCGAGCGCGCCGTGCGGGCCGCCTACGCAGTGCGTGAGGCGGTGCACGGTCTGGCGTCCGGCGATGACACACCGGCGCTCCAGGTCCGCATCGGGATCACCACCGGCGAGGCGGTGGTGGACGTCAACTCGCGTCCGGACGAGGGCAAGGCGACCGCCCATGGCGACGTCGTCAACGCCGCAGCGCGGCTCCAGACCGGCGCGCCGGTGGATGCGATCCTCGTCGACGAGCGAACCTACCGCGCCACGCGGTTCCAGATCGACTTCCACTCGGAGCCGCCGCTGCACGCGAAGGGCAAGGCGCAGCCGCTGCCGGTGTGGTCGGTCGTCTCCCCGCGCGGCCGCACGGGCACCGACCGGACACATCACGACCGGCGGCTGGTCGGGCGCCGGCACGAGTCCGAGGTGCTGGCCGGCGCGCTGGCCGAGGGCCTGTCGGCCGGTGAGCCGCGGATGGTGACGCTGGTCGGCCCGCCGGGCATCGGCAAGTCGCGTCAGGTGTGGGAGCTCTACCAGCGCGTCGAGGAGGGCACCGACCTCGTCTTCTGGCGACAGGGCAGGTCGCTGCCCTACGGAGACGGCGTGACGTTCTGGGCGCTGGCCGAGATCGTCAAGGGGCACGCCGGCATCCTCGCGACCGATCCCGCCGTGATCGTCGAGGAGAAGCTGCGCATCGCGGTCGAGGACGTCGTCGCGGATGCCAACGAGGCGCGCTGGATCGAGGACCACCTGTCGCCCCTGGCCGGTCTCACGAGCGCGCGCGAGCTACGCGGCGACCACCGCATCGAGGCCTTCACGGCCTGGCGCCGGTTCCTCGAGGCGATCGCCGCGCGGAGCCCGCTCGTGCTGGTCTTCGAGGACATGCACTGGGCGGACGACAGCCTGCTCGAGTTCATCGCCGATCATCTCGGCAGCCGCTTCTCGGGCCGGCTGCTCGTGCTCGTCACCTGCCGCCCCGAGCTGATCGAGCGCCGCCCAGGCTGGGGAACCGGCAGGAGCGGCGCCGCGATCCTCGAGCTGGCGCCGCTGTCCGACGACGAGACGGCGCGGCTGGTCGCCAACCTGCTCGAGGCGTCCGACCTCCCGGCGGAGCTCCGTTCGGCATTGCTCGCCAGCGCGGGCGGGAACCCGCTGTTCGCGGAGGAGTACGTGCGCATGCTGCTCGACCGCGGCCTTCTGCGAACGGCGGGCGCGGGACCCGAGCTGGCCGGATCGGAGCTGCCGATGCCCGAGTCCGTGCAGTCGATCATCGCCGCCCGCCTCGACGGGTTGCCTCTGGAGGAGAAGCTGCTCGTCCAGGACGCCGCCGTGGTGGGCCGGGCGTTCTGGCTCGGCGCGTTGTCGCAGATCGGTGCGCGCCAGCGCTGGTCGGTCGAGCACCTGCTGCACGAGCTGGAGCGAAAGCAGCTCGTGCGGAGGGAACGCACCTCGATCGTGCTCAGCGAGCCGCAGTTCTCCTTCTCCCACGCCGTCGTCCGAGACGTCGCCTACGAGCAGATCCCGCGCGCCCTCCGCTCCGACAAGCACCGCCGGACGGCCGGCTGGATCGAGACGCTCTCCCCCGAGCGGAGCGAGGACCGCGCCGGGATGCTCGCCCACCACTACCTGCGGGCACTGCGCTATGCGCCCGGCGGGGCGCCGCGCGACGCGTCGCTGGTCGAATCGGCCAGGTACGCCCTGCGCGACGCCGGCGACCGGTCGCTCCGGCTGAACGCCTTCGCCGAGGCGGCGCGGTTCTTCGACGAGGCGCTCGGCCTGTGGCCCGAGGATGCAGCGGAGCGCGTGGACGTGGTGTTCCGCCTGGGCAGCGCGCGCGTCCACGCGGAGAGTGCCGGCGCCGAGCTGCTCGAAGAGGCCCGGGACGCCTTCCTCGAGGAGCGCCGGCCGGAGCAAGCGGCCGAGGCGATGGTGCTGATCGGCGAGCTCTTGTGGATGAGAGGAGATCCCCAGGCGTTCCGGCACTTCGAGGAAGCGGCCGACTTGCTGCGGGACACCCCCACGTCGTACTCGAAGGCGTACGTGCTCAGCAGCCTGTCGCGCTTTCACATGATCGCCGGCGAGAACCAGCGCGCGATCGAGGTCGGCCTGGAGGCACTCGAGATGGCCGACGAGCTCCGCATCGACGAGCTGCGCGCGCACGCGCTCGACAGCATCGGGCTCGCCCGCGCCAGGATCGGCGATCCGAAGGGCATTGCCGACCTCGAGCAGAGCATCACGATCGCCGTCGCCGGCAACTCGCTCGAGAGCGTCCGCGGCTACGCCAACCTGGGCAACGCCCTGGTCGAGCACGGCGACCTGGGACGCGCCTTCGAGCTCTACGAGCAGGGCCGCGACGCCGCCCGCCGCTTCGGCGACGCCGACCGCATCCTCTGGTTCGAGGTGGAGCGCATGTACGAGTGCTACTGGCGGGGCACGTGGGACGACGTGCTGCGCCTGGCCGACGAGATCGTCGCCCAGGTCGAGGGCGGATCGCCCTCGTCCGCGGAGCACGATGCCCGGTTGCTGCGCGCGCGCGTGCGCCTGGGTCGCGACGAGCAGGCGCTCGCACTCGAGGACTCGACCCGCGCGGTCGAGCTCGGCAGGCATGCCGGCTACCCGGAGATGCTCGTCCCGGCCCTGTCGCTGCAGGCCCGGGTGCTCGAGTCGGCCGGCCGGCCCGAGGAGGCCGCGGCCCTCGCGGAAGAGCTGCTGGGTGTGTGGCCGCAGCGCTGCCCCACCTCCTACTGGGTCGCCGACCTGGCGTTCACGCTCCGCGCCCTCGGCAGATCCGTCCTGCTGGACGAGGCGGCCGCGGCAGCGCCTGCGGCCAGCCGCTGGCTGGAGGCGGCGGGCGCGGTCTCGGCCGGCGAGCTCGCCGCGGCGGCCGGCATCTACGCCGGCATCGGCTCACTGCCGGACGAGGCCATGGCGCGGCTCGCTGCCGCGCGCAGCGCGCTCGAAGGCGGACGCCGCAAGGCTGCCGAGCCGCATCTCTCCCTCGCCCTGGGCGCATTCCACCGGCTCGGAGCGAAGCGCCACCTCCGGGAGGCCGAGGCGCTCTCCGCGATTCCGGCGTAGCCGAGGCTCAGGTCGAGCGCTGACTCAGCCAGGTCTCCGAATCGACGAAGAGCGTCACCTCGACGGCGTCGAGCTCCCTGCCGAGGCGGTGCAGCCGGGTGGCGCCGCTCTCCGGTTCGGGCTCCACGGTCTTGAAGAGTGCCTCCGCGTAATGACCGCCGGGCACGAAGACCAGCGAGCCCTCGATGTACTCGGCATTGTTGCGCTCGGCGATGTCCCGCATCGCCTGTTCGGGATCGCTCGGCCAGTTGCCGTCCTTCGGCGATCCGCCGCCATTGAACTTCGCCTTTGCGCGCGGCATGAACAGGCCCCTTCCGTCCGTTGACTCGCGAGACGTCACGATGAAACTAAATCGGGCGTCGTGTTGCAACAGTGCAGCGGGTGACACTCGTCCGACACGCCGAGGAGGCGCAGATGTCTCTCGAATCCAGCACTGCGAACGTGCCTGCCGCCGGAGTGGGCAGCTCGTTCGGCCCGGTCCGGCAGGTCGACGCCGGGGTCCTGAACGTCGGCTATGTCGAGGCCGGCCCTGCGGATGGCCCTGCGGTCCTGCTGCTGCACGGCTGGCCGTACGACATCCACAGCTACGCCGAAGTCGTCCCGCTGCTCGCGGCGAAGGGGTACCGGGTGACCGTCCCCTATCTCCGCGGCTTCGGTACGACGCGCTTCCTCTCGGATGAGACAGCCCGCAACGGCGAGCAGGCCGCGCTGGCCGCCGACGCGATCGCATTCTTGGACGCACTCGGGATCGAGAGCGCGATCGTGGCCGGCTTCGACTGGGGAGCGCGAACCGCCGACATCGTCGCCGCCATCTGGCCCGAGCGCTGCAACGGGCTGGTGTCGGTGAGCGGCTACCTCATCGGCAGTCAGGCGGCGGGCAAGCTGCCATTGCCGCCCGCAGCCGAGCTGCAGTGGTGGTACCAGTACTACTTCGCAACGGAGCGGGGCCGGGCCGGCTACGACAGGTACCGGCGCGAGTTCGCCAAGCTGATCTGGCGAACCGCCTCGCCGCAGTGGGCCTTCGACGACGCGACGTTCGATCGCAGCGCGGCGGCCTTCGACAACCCCGACCACGTCGAGATCGCGATTCACAACTATCGCTGGCGACTCGGCCTGGCCGACGGAGAGGCCGAATACGACGAGCTGGAGACGCGGCTCGCAGAGGCTCCCGCGATCACCGTGCCCGCCGTGACCCTCGAGGGCGACGCCAACGGCGCGCCTCATCCCGAGCCGAGTGCCTACGCCGCGAAATTCTCCGGCCCCTACGCGCACCGCACGATCGAGGGTGGTATCGGTCACAACCTCCCCCAGGAAGCTCCGGCAGCCTTCGCGGGCGCTGTCGTGGACGTGGGCGCGATGCGCACGTAGGAGATGTCCGTCAGGCCGCGCGGCCGGGGTGCGTGACTCCGGGTGTCATCGAACCGGAGTGCGGGGAGAGGGACTCGAGCGGATGTTCTCTCGCGAGTGTCCCCTTCCGGGCCGCTCGTTCGTTGTGGAAGTGACCACTTCTGCGTGAAGGAGGAGAAGCGATGAAGTACGCGTTGCTGATCTACCCGGGACGATCGATGGAGGAATACGAGCGGATGTCGGACGAGGAGCGGCAGTCGATCCAGGACGAGTACGACGCGCTCCTCCATGAGCGCGGCGTGCTGGGCGCCGAACAGCTGCAGCCGGCGGAGAGCGCGACGACCGTTCGGGTGGAGGACGGCAGGACCCTGACCACGGACGGGCCGTTCGCGGACACGAAGGAGATTCTCGGCGGCCTCTACCTGCTCGAGGCGGACAACCTCGATCGGGCGCTCGAGCTGGCGGCGCGGATTCCCGCGGGGCGGATGGGCGGCGCGGTCGAGGTGCGGCCGCTGGTGGAGCGGTAGCGCTGCTCGAGAACGTCTTCCGCGAGGAGTGGGGACGCGTCCTCGCCAACCTGATCGGCTTCCTCGGCGACTTCGACCTCGCCGAGGAGGCCACGCAGGAGGCGTTCGCGATCGCCGTCGAGCGCTGGCCGCGTACCGGCGAGCCTGCCAACCCGGGCGCGTGGCTGACGATGACGGCTCGCAACCGGGCGATCGACCGGATCAGGCGCGACCGGACGCTCGCCGCGAAGACGCGCCTGCTCGAGGTGCCCGAGGTCGCGCAAGAGGAAATGGACGAGCAGACGTTCCCCGATGAACGGCTTGAGCTGATCTTCACCTGCTGTCATCCGGCGCTGGCGCTGGAGTCGCAGGTGGCGCTGACGCTGCGCACGCTGGGCGGGCTGACGACCGACGACATCGCGCGCGCCTTCCTCGTCCCTCCGGAGACGATGAAGCGGCGGTTGACGCGAGCGAAGGGCAAGATCAAGACGGCCGGGATCCCGTTCAGCGTGCCTGCCGACCATCTGCTCCCGGATCGGCTGGCGGCGGTGCTGGCCGTCGTCTACCTGATCTTCAACGAGGGCTACGGCGGGCGGGTCGATCTGGCAGCGGAGGCGATCCGTCTCGGGCGGATGCTGGTCTCGCTGATGCCGGACGAGCCGGAAGTGCGCGGCCTGCTCGCCTTGATGCTGCTGCACGATTCGCGCCGCCAGACCAGGTTCGCGGGCGGCGAGCTCGTGTTGCTGCAGGATCAGGACCGCTCGCTCTGGAACCACGGAGAGCTTGCCGACGGCCGAGCCCAGCTCGACCAGGCGATCGCCCTGCAGGGGCGCGGGCCGTACGTCCTGCAGGCCGCGATCGCCTCGCTGCAGGCCGGCGATCCGATCGACTGGGCCGAGATCGCCGCCCTCTACGCCGAGCTCGCCCGCATGACCCGCTCGTCGGTCGTGGAGCTGAACCGGGCCGTCGCCGTGGCCGAGGTCGAAGGGCCGGAGGCGGCGCTCGAGATCGTCGACGCGCTCGCGCTGGACGACTACCAGTACCTCCACTCGACCCGCGCCGACCTTTTGCGGCGCCTCGGACGCACGGCAGAGGCTCGCGCCGCCTACCAGCGCGCGCTCGAGCTGACGCGCAGCGGGCCCGAGCGGCGCTTCATCGAACGGCGGATCGAAGAGCTCTGAGACTCGCTGTCCCCTCGGACGCGGCTCGTTCGTCGACTTGACGAACAACCACGTTCAGGAGGAACAGATGAGACACATCACTACCAACTCGGATCGGAGACGGTGGCTGGTGCTCGCGGTGACCGTCGCCGCGCAGTTCATGGTCATCGTCGACATCGCGGTCGTCAACGTCGCACTGCCGGCTATCAAGCACGACCTCCACTTCTCCGCGGAGAGCCTGCAGTGGGTGATCACTGCCTACTCGATCCTGTTCGGAGGGACGCTGCTGCTGGGCGGCCGGCTGGCCGACGTGCTCGGGCGCAGGCGGCTCTTCATGGCGGGAGTCGCCGTGTTCACGGTCGGCTCGTTGCTCTCCGGGCTCGCCTGGTCGGAAACGGCGCTGATCGTCACCCGGGGAGTGCAGGGCCTCGGCGGCGCGCTGCTGGTACCGGCGGCGCTCTCCATCGTCGTCACGACCTTCGCCGAGGGGCGTGAGCGGAACATCGCGCTCGGCGTGTGGGGCGCCGCGTCCGGCAGCGGCGGCGCCGTGGGCGTCCTGCTCGGGGGCGTCCTCACCTCGTACCTGAGCTGGTCCTGGATCTTCTTCGTCAACCTGCCCGTCGGCGTGGCCATCCTCGCCGTCACCCCGTGGCTGGTGGGCGAGAGCCGGGCCGCGCTCGCGCGGCGGCACTTCGACGTCGCCGGAGCCACCTCGATCACCGCCGGCCTGATGGTGCTGGTCTACGCGATCACGCGCACGAGTGAGCATGGCTGGAGCGACGGCCTGACCGTCGGGCTGCTGGCGGCCGCGGCCGCGTTGATCGCGGCGTTCGTCGCAATCGAGGCACGCTCCCCCGCACCGCTGCTGCCGCTGCGGATCTTCCGGCTGCGGACGCTCTCGGCGGCCAATGCGGCGATGCTGACGGTCGGGGCGACCGCGTTCGCACAGTTCTTCCTGCTGACGCTCTACCTGCAGGAGGTCCTGCAGTACTCGGCGATCGAGACGGGTGTCGCCTTCATCGCGATCACCGTCACGATCGTCGTCGTCTCGAACCTCGGCCAGGCGATGACCACCCGTCTGGGAGCCCGGCCCGTGCTGAGCGCCGGCTTGCTGATCACCGCGGCCGGGGGGGCCCTGTACGCCCAGATGCCCGCTGACGGGCACTACTTCTGGGACGTGTTCCCGGGACTGATCGTCAGCGGGATCGGGCTCGCACTCTCGTTCGTGCCCGTGACGATCGCCGGCCTGACCGGCGTGCAGCCGGCCGATGCCGGTGCCGCCTCCGGGCTGATCAACACGAGCCGGCAGATCGGCGGCTCGGTCGGGCTGGCCGCGGTGACCACGATCGCGGCCACGGCGACGAGCGGCTTCGCCGACAGCCACGGCGTGCTCGCCACCAGCGGCCCGGCGCTCACGCACGGGTTCCAGGTCGCCTTCTACGGGCTGGCCGGGGTGGCGCTCGTGGGAGCGGCGATCGTCGCCGCCTTCGTCGAGTCCGAGGAGAGGGTCGCCTCGCCTGCACAGCAGGTCGAGTCCGAGGTCGCGCTCGGAAAGGCCGCGTGATCGCGGCCATGACGTTGTCCCCTCCCGCCGTGCCCGTTCGTCGTTCAGGCGATGAGGTCCACGCGAGCTTCGAGCTCGGGACCGACGACCCGGGCAGGCACTCGTAGGACGCAACCACCAATCAGTGGAGGACAATCATGCAAGCACGAATCGACAGCCCCGCACTCACCGTTCCCGGCGCGTTGCAGGCTCTCCAGGGGATGGCCAAGGCCGCCAAGCAGACCGACATCCCCGAGACGACGCTGTATCTCGTCGAGTTGCGGGCGAGCCAGATCAACGGCTGCGGCGTCTGCGTCGACATCCACTCGCGCCAGCTCAAGCTCGCGGGCGAGCCCGATGCGCGCATCAACACGGTCGCCGCGTGGCGCGATGTCTCGTACTTCACGGACGCCGAGCGGGCCGCTCTGGCGCTCACGGAGGCGGTCACGCGCATCGCCGACCGCGCGGACGCGGTCTCGGACGACGTGTGGGACGAGGCTGCGCGGCACTACGACGGCGCGCAGCTCGCCGCGCTCGTGCTGGCGATCGCCTCGATCAACACCTGGAATCGCCTCAACGTCGCGACGAGGCAGGTCGGCGGCGACTGGGTGGGCCAGTGGCTCGCCCAGGAGCAGAAGGACACCGCTGCAGCCTGACCCTGGCGGTCACCAGCTCCAGCGGCCACGGGTTGGCGAGCGGCGCCGGTGCGCGCCGCTCGCCAACGCGCATGGACCGGGAATATTCCGCCGCTCCCGGCGAGCTCACGCGTCGTCGCCCGAGACGCGGGGGGCGACATGCTCGCGAAACAGCTCGAGTTGCTGCCGCTCGTCGCCGAGCGGCCAGAGGAAGATGCGCTGCGCTCCTGCATCGGCGAAGTGGCTGAGCCGCTCGGCGCAGAGCTCGGCGGGACCGATCGGCAGCGAGAGGGCGCGCAGCGCTTCGACCGGACGTTTCAGCATCGGGGCGAGGACGTCGGTCAGGATGCTCTCGGCTCGCTTCGTGTCCTCCGTGATGTACAGCCAGGCCGTTGAGATCGCGTTCGGGAACGACTCCGGAGCCCGGCCTGCCAGCCGCAGCTCGTCGGAGATGCGGCCGAGGCCGGCGCCGAACAGCTCTGGCGTCGTGTTGTAGGCCGAGGCGATCCAGCCGTCGCCGTGATGGGCGACCAATCGCATCCCCGAGGGAGCGCCCCAGCTGGCGACCCACAAGGGAGGCCGCGGCCGCTGTGCGGGCCGCGGCTCGAGAACGATTCCCTGCGTGGAGTAGAACTCGCCCGCGAAGCTCGCGCCGTCACCCTCCAGCAGAGCGCTCAGCATGCCGAGCGTCTCGTCGAAGCGCCTGCGCCGCTCGTCGAAGGGCACGCCGACAGCGGCATAGTCGGCGGCCGACGAGCCAGGGCCGACGCCCACGATCAGACGACCCTCCGACAGCACGTCGATCGCCGTGAGCGTCTTCGCGAGCTGCACCGGGCCGCGGATGACCGGCAGGCCGATGGTGGTCGCGAGCGCGAGGTCGCCCGATTCCTCGATGACTGCGGCCAGTGCCGTCGGGCCGTCCAGCCACGGCCGGGAGAAGAGGAGATGGTCGTTGGCGCAGAGGTAGCGGTAGTCGAGGGCGGCCGCAGCTCGCGCGTACTCCTTGAGGCCACGCAGGGACGGACTCGTTCCGAGGTCGATCAGCGGCAGGTGGGCGCCGAATTCCATGTTCCCTGTCCGGCGGTGGGATTGTGCGGATCCTAACGTGAAGCACATCCTCGACGCAGAGGCCCTCGCCCGCCACGCGGTAGCCTCCCGAACGGCACGAGCGGTTGGAGCGGAAGCGGAGCGTGATGATGCCGCGAAGTCATGACCGGCTGCGGGGGGACACTCCGGGAGAGCTTCTCGGGCCTCTGTCGCAGGCGTCCCTCGCCGGCGCCTCTGCCAGTGTCACCACGGTCCTCGTCGCCTTCGCCGCGAACCTCCTCGTCGCGATCGCAAAGTCGGCCGCGGCGGTGATCACCGGCTCGGCCTCGATCCTGGCCGAAGCAGCGCACTCCTGGGCGGACACCGGCAACGAGGTGTTCCTCCTCGTTGCGAACCGGCGCTCGCTGCGCCCCGCCGACGCCAAGCATCCACTCGGGCACGGGCGCGAGGCGTACGTATGGTCGCTGATCGCTGCACTCGGCCTGTTCGTCGCCGGCGCCGCGGTTTCGATCACCCATGGAGTCCAAGAGCTCCTCACACCCGAATCGGCAACCAACTTCGCCGTCGGCTACGTCGTGCTCGCCATCTCGTTCGTCCTCGAAGGCATCTCGTTCCTGCGGTCGCTTCGGCAGGCCAAGCCCGCAGCCGCGCTGATGGGCCGAGATCTCCTCGAGCAGGTCATGGCCAGCTCCGATCCGACGCTGCGAGCCGTGTTCGCCGAGGACTCCGCCGCTCTGATCGGCCTGGTCCTCGCGGCTGTCGGGCTGGCCGCGCACCAGGTGACGGGCTCCGCGACCCCGGACGCCGTCGGATCCATCCTGATCGGCGTCCTGCTCGCCGTGGTCGCAGTGGTGCTCTTCGATCGGAATCGCCAGTTCCTCGTCGGAGAGGAAGTCGACCCGCGAATCCGCACCGCCGCGCTCAGATCGCTGCTGGAAATGCCCGAGGTCGCTCGGGTCACCTACCTGCGGCTCGAGATCGTCGGCCCGCGGATGGTCTCGGTCATCGGCGACGTCGACCTCGTCGGTGACGACGCCGAGTCCGACGTGGCCGTCCGGCTGAGGGCGCTCGAGGAAAAGGTCAGCGCCTCTGCAGCGGTCGCCGGCGCCGTGCTGAGCCTATCGGCGCCGGACGAGCCGTCGCTCACGATTTGACCAGCCGCGATCGCATGGTCCCGCGACTGATCGAGCTCGGACACCACGCACGTGTTCAACCGTATGGTTGAATACTGTCGTCGGGTACGGACGTGCCGACGCGCGGGAAGAGGAGAGTCGTAATGGGCAGAGTCGACATGACGAAGCTGGGCGTCGTCTTCACCGCTGAGCGGCCGCCTGAGGAACTGGCCGCATTCGCTGCCGCCGCCGAGACGGCGGGGCTCGACGAGTTCTGGCTGTGGGAGGACTGCTTCCTGGCGGGAGGGATCGCGACGAGCGCGACGGCGCTTGCTGCGACGTCCCGCATCACCGTCGGGCTCGGGGTGATGCCGGCGGTGTTCCGCAACCCGGTGGCCGCCGCGATGGAGATCGCGACGCTCGCCCGGCTGCATCCCGGCCGTTTCGTCGCTGGTCTCGGACACGGCGTGCCCGCCTGGATGGATCAGATCGGCGCGCTGCCGCCCAGGCCGGTACGTGCGCTCGAGGAGACGACCCTTGCCATCCGTCGCCTGCTCACGGGTGAACGCTTCAGCACGGAGGGCGATCACGTCAACCTCCGCGACGTCTGCCTGGCCCAGCCACCCGCGTCGCGCCCGCCCGTGGTTCTCGGCGTGCGTCGCCCGCTCGGACTCCGCGCCTCGGGTCGCTCGGCGGATGGGACAATCCTCGCGGAGCCATCCCCGCCCGCCTACATCCGCTGGGCGCGCGGGCGCATCGAGGAAGGCCGCGCGTCGGCCGGTCGAACCGATCGGCATTGCATCACGGTCTTCGTCAAGGGCCGCATCGACGCCGACCGCGGATCTGCACGCGAGGTCGTCGCGGACATGCTGCTCAGCGAGAGCGTCGCCGCGCAGCTCGCGCCACTCCAGCGCGAGGCGGAGCTCGCTGAGCTTCGTGCGCTCGGCGACCCAGCGAAGGTCGCGCCTCTGATACCCGACGACCTGCTCGACCAGCTGACCGCGTCCGGTACCCGGGAACAGGTCGTCACTTCGCTCAGGGCAATCGCGGAGACCGGAATCGACTCGGTGGCATTCGTACCGATCGGTCCCGACCCCGGCGAGCAACTCCGCCTGCTCGCGGACACGATCCTTCCCGAGCTCCGAGGCTGAGAGGAGTCGGGGCATGGAGTACGGACAGTTCGTCAAGAAACTCGCGTTCCCCGCCGGCTTCGTGCCGCCGACCGAGCTTCGCTATGAGGACGTCGTCGCGACTGCGATCGCGCGAACCCATCTGCAGGACGACGTGGCCGGCATCAACGCCAGCATCGATCTGATCCGCCGGACCCGCGGAGGCAACTGGCCGACCGAGCCTGTCACCGGGGACTACAACTTCGTCGATCTCGTGTGGCATGAGCTCGAGTTCAGAGAGGGAGACTCGTTCGCCTACGCCCTGTACAGCACGGAGCCTCGCTATCTCGGGTGCTGCTACCTCTACCCGCTGGGGCGTCGCACGGCGCTGACCGAGCGCCTGCTCGATTTCGACGTCGACGTGAGCTGGTGGGTCACGCCGGCCGCGTACGAGCGGGGCTACTACTCCAAGGCGCACGACGCGCTCCGGCATTGGCTCGCGACCGAGTTTCCGTTCTGGCAGCCCTACTACTCGAACGCCGAGATCCCACGCTAGCCTCCCGCGCCCGAACCCGGCGACCCGGGCAGGCGATCACCTCTGCAGTACGTCATCCTTGGGCCCGTGCACACGCTCCGCGCCAGGCACGTGCCGCGGTGATCGCGGCGGCAGTCGCTGCAACTGCGGCCGCCGCGCTGACGCGCGGCCCCGTGGCCGAGAGCGTCACGCCGCGCAGTGCCACCATCTCGTTCCGCACATCGGCGCCGGAGCATGCCTTCGTGACACTGGAGAGCGGCGCCCGCATCGACGCCGGGGCCGGCCGCGACCACGTTGTCAGGCTGACTCGCCTGAGGCCGGGGATGCACTACACCTACACCGTCGCGGCGAGCTCCGGCGCGCTCGCCAGGGGCACGTTCCGGGCCGCGCCGGCCCGCGCCGCGAACTTCACCTTCGCGGTCGTGGGCGACTTCGGCAGCGGGACTGCGAACGAGACGGCGGTCGCCTCGATGATCTCCTCCTGGCATCCCGACTTCGTCCAGACGGTGGGCGACAACGCCTACCCGCTGGGCTCGCGCGAGCTGCTCGATCCCAGGATCTTCGGCCCGTACGCAGCGGTCATGCGCGAGGCGGCCTGGTTCCCGGCGCTTGGCAACCACGACGTCAAGGCGGACGGCGGCAGGCCGGAGCTCGAGGCGTTCCACTCCCTCGGCAAGGAGCGCTGGTACCGCTTCACATGGGGGAATGCCGCCATGGTGGTGCTGGACTCCGACGTCTCCGTCGGCCCCGGCTCGCCGCAGCTGCGCTTTGCCCGCAGCGCCCTGGCGCTCCCCTCCTGCTTTCGCTTCGCCGCCTGGCATCACCCGCCCTGGGAGCCCCCGGGGAGCAGCCTCTCGCCCGGCCTTCGCCGCAACATCGTGCCGCTGGTCGAGCGGGACGGCGTCCAGGTGGTCTTCGAAGGCCACCTTCACGCCTACGCCCGCAGCCGCCCGCGCAACGGCGTGCTGTACGTGGCCGTGGGCACGGGCGGAGCCGAGCTGGAATACGACGCCGGCGACCTGACGATCCCGTCCGCCCGTGTCGTCCAGGGCCACTTCGGCGCCCTGCGCGTGGACGTCGCCGGTCGCACGGCGCGCTTCCGCTACCAGACGGTCGACGGGAAGGTGCGCGACGACTTCCGCCGGAGTTGCTCCCCGTGACGACCGCGGCGCGAGTGAGAGATGTGCCGCGACGCAGACACCGCGCGAGGAGGGAGGTATGACGACCGACAAGTCGGGGCGCACGAGCGCCGGGATCCTGCTCTGGCGCAGCCGAGAAGGTCGCCTGGAGGTGCTCCTGGCCCATCAGGGCGGGCCTCTGTGGGTCAAGAAGGACATCGGCCACTGGACGATCCCCAAGGGCGAGGTGGAGCCGGGTGAGGAGCTCGTGGCGGTGGCTCGGCGCGAGTTCGCCGAGGAGACCGGACTGGAAGCCCCGGACGATCCGCTCATCGAGCTTGGACAGATCACACAGAAGTCGGGCAAGCTCGTGCTGGGGTGGGCAGTCGAGGGAGACCTCGACCCGTCGACCGCCGTGAGCAACACCTTTGAGATGGAGTGGCCGCCGCACTCGGGGGTCGTTCAGACATTCCCCGAGATCGACCGCGTCGAGTGGTTCGCTCTCGATGAGGCGCGCCGAAGGCTGAAGGCAGCGCAGGTTCCCTTCCTCGATCGGCTCGAGGCGGCCCTCGCCTCCTGATGACGTTCGGCGTCCTCGCCCTGATCGTCCTGGCCGGCCTGGCCGGCCCGCTGCTCTCGCTCGGGAGACAGGCGCTCATCCCGGTGGTCGTCGGCGAGCTCCTCGCTGGAGTCGTCATCGGGATCAGCGGCTTTCGCTGGCTCGATCCAGGGGAGCCGACAACCGCCTTCCTGGCCGAGATCGGGTTCGCGATGCTGATGTTCGCCGCAGGCATGAACGTGCCGCTCCGTCAGCCGGGACTCCTCTCGGGGTTGCGGCGCGGCGGCCTCGCGGCCGTGATCGCGGGGCTGCTCGCAGTGCCGTTCGGCATCGCCGCCGCGCGCGCAACCGGAACGCACCATGCCGCGATCTACGCCCTGCTGCTGGCGAGCGGGTCGGCGGCGATCCTGCTGCCGGCACTGGAGGAGCAGCGCCTGCTCGACGATCCGCGCGCGCTGACGGTGATGGCGCAGGTGGCACTCGCGGACGTCGCAGCCATCGTCGCGCTGCCGCTCGTACTCCAGCCGGGCAAGGCGCTGAAGGCCTCCGTCGGCGGCGTGCTCGTGGCCGTCTGCATCCTCCTGCTGTATGGCCTGACTCGCCTCATCGATCAGCAGGCGTGGGTCCGCCAGGTGCGGCGCTGGTCGAAGCAGCGCGGCTGGGCGCTCGATCTCCGCCTGTCGCTGCTCATCCTCTTCGGGCTCGCCTGGATCGCGCAGCGAAGCGGGACGAGCGTGCTCATCGCCGGCTTCGGCGTCGGACTGATGGTCGCCGCGATCGGCGGGCCGAAACGGCTCTCCCGGCAGGTCGCCGGAGTTGCGACCGGCTTCATGGTGCCGCTTTTCTTCGTCGTCCTGGGGGCGAGCATCGACCTTCGTGCGCTCGGCCAGCACCCCCACCTGATCGCGCTCACGGCGCTGCTGGTTGCGCTCAACGCCGCGGTGCACATCCTCGCCGCGCTGCTGACGCGGCAGCCACTCGCGGCAGGCCTCGCCGCGACCGCCCAGATCGGCGTTCCGGCCGCGGTCGTGACGCTGGGGCTGCAGCGCCACATCCTCACCGCCGGCGAGGGCTCGGCGATCGTCGCCGCCGCGCTGGCCTCGCTCGCCCTGACCGCTGCAGGAGTCACCATGCTCGGCCGGCGAACGCGGGCCCGAGTCGCGCCGGACGGCGAGCTTCAGCCCAGCGCTGACTGAAAGGGCTGACCAAGCAGCCGCGCGACATCGCTGCGGCCCTGCTGTGAGGATCGGGTCGACGTCGGTGCGGCTCGCGACGAGCTGACCGAATCCGCTCGGTACGAGCATCGGCGAGGCGGCCGCGAGCGGCCAGTGCGCGGCGTGCGCATACAGCCGGGAATAAGCATCGCCGATCGGCGTCCTTGGAATTGACACGCACACCCTCTTACGCACGAGGAGAGATGTACACATGAAGAACCTAATTCGGCCCAGCGACGTTCGCGCGGCGCGGCGTGCGGGCATGGCAGCAGCAGTCATGGCTGGCGTGATCGCCGGCGGGATTGCGGCCGTGCCCGCCGACGCCGCCTCGGCCCACAAGGCCGGAAGGAGCTCGTATCGGCACCACTACGTCGCGTTCGAGCGGCCCGAACTGAAGCGCGGAACGCTGATCATCGAGGGCACGCGCGCGGGCGACCGGATTGCGCTTCGCCTGAAGGCCGGCCGACCCGACATCCTCCAGATCGACGCCGGTGACGACGGCTCGGCCGATTTCAGCGTCAGGCGCAAATTCGTCGCGCGCATCGTCGTCGACGGCCGCGCCGGTGATGACAGCGTGCGCATCGACGAGACCAACGGCATCTTCACCGACAGCATCCCGACGACACTCGACGGCGGAGACGGAAACGACAATCTCGCCGGCGGCACCGGGGTGGAGAAGCTGCGCGGCGGTGACGGAAACGACACGCTCGACGGCAACGGGGGCAACGACCTCGCGCAGCTGGGCTCGGGCGACGACACCTTCGTGTGGGATCCGGGCGACGG
>Ga0207683_10000077_pt1 | contig 77710 bp, 66 predicted proteins | sample KBSM73metaG_FD_184333 | JGI IMG/M metagenome (GOLD analysis project Ga0207683, IMG submission 184333) | Miscanthus rhizosphere microbial communities from Kellogg Biological Station, Michigan, USA - KBS M7-3 metaG (SPAdes) (version 2) | ecosystem: Host-associated > Plants > Roots > Rhizosphere >...
TGTCTCAGCCCCGCGACCGCCCGTCCGGAGGTGTCAGCGTGGCCGTCAGACCGAAGAGCAGGATGTCGAGGCCGCGGTCGAGCTCCGCGGCGCCGTGGTAATTGGCCAGATCTGACGCCAACGCGCGCACATGCGGGAACTGGCTCACCGGGAGTCGGTGCAGACCCAGGCGCAAGACATCGTCGGTCTCGTCGGGTCGCTCAATGACTTCCTGAATCTCGGTGAGGATGTGGCCGTGCAGGTAGCCGAAGAGCACCCGATAGATGTGCAGGGCGTCCGCCCCACTGAACCCGGCGGAGGTGAGCAGCGTCAGGACGTCCTCCAATGGCCGCAGCATTCCTATCGGCCGCTGGCCTAATGGGGTGGCAAGTGGTCGAGTCACCAACAGCGGCACCACGTTTGGGTGTGCGAGCGCCAGGCGCCGGAAGTCGTGAGCCACCGCACGCAGCTGGCGCGCCCAGTCCGGATCTGCGATATCCACCCGTAATTGTCCGAGCACGATCTCGGCGACACCGTCCAGCAGTGCCGCCTTGTTCGGCACGTGCCGATAGATCACGGTGGGATCGCGGCCCACCTCGTCGCTGAGGCGGCGCAGCGACAAGCCGTCGACACCGTCGCGGTCGACAATCCTCAGCGCGGATTGCAGGATCACCGACCTGCTCACCTGACCGTCGCCTTGTGCTGTTGCCAGAGCGGTTGCGGCGTCGTCCGCACCCGTCGCGGACCGCTGTTTCGTCATCGCGAGGCAAGCTCCTTCGGCGTCAGAATCGGGTAGGACCTATGTTAACGCCGTTCGTCAACACTGTTGACACATTCTGGGAGAAGGCGTTGACTGAAGGTCTACTAGCGGAGAGACCTCAAATGCTCGTCATCGTCGATTTGATTGTGCCGTTCGTGGCAATCGTGGGCGTGGTGGGCAACGCACGGGCGACGCACCCGCTGACCGAGTTTCCGTGTTCGGCGATCAGACCGCAGGGTCGAGCCGCACGTTGTTCCTCTTCAGGATCACGGTCGGCGTGGTGACGTCGCTCGGACTCCGCATCCTGCTGGCGGATCTGCAACCGGCCGCGAGTCGCGCCGCCGAGGCCCGACGCGCCGTCGCCCGCCTTCACCGCGAAGAGGCTTTCGTGAACCGAGACCGCGACACCCGACTAGCACACCAACTGCGAGCCGACGCCACGCGACACCCGCGCCGTGCGACCGGGCACGACATCTCGACGCAGTAGTCACTCGGTGGTGGCGGCCGACGGCGCAGGCCTTCCGACAAGGCCCTCAACCACCTTCTACCAATAGAAGGACCAGCATCCAGACGATCCTCGATGTGGCGACCCTCGAGTGGGGCTCCTACACTAATCCGCTTTGAGTGGCGGGTTCCGGACCCCGGCGAGCTGCCGGACCTCGCCGTGCGAGCCGCTCCATAGGGTGTAGCGTTGTACGTGCTGAGAATCTCAGCTAGTCCGGGATGGGTTCGGCCGCCCGCCGCTGAACTCAAGGAGCACTCGCTCCGAGCCCCCACACGCCGGTGATCGTCTGGGCCGCCGGGATCACTATGACCAAACTTCTAACACTCACGACGCGTCACGCGGCGCAATTCGACACTCGATGGGCGAAGTCGTCGGTGGCCATTGTCAGCGCATACGGCGACATCGACGCTTCGAACGCAACCACCCTCACCGATTATGCACTCGTGAAGGCAGTTCGCTGCCGCGGGCTGATCCTGGATCTCAGTGGACTGAAATTCTTTGGCACCGACGGTTTCTCGGCGCTGCACAGAGTATCGGTTCGTTGCGCGCACGCTGAAATCGGATGGATTGCGGTACCTGCCGCCGCGGTCTCCCGACTGCTACGGATCTGCGACCCCCACGGATCTCTGCCCATCGTCGACAGCGTCGGTGCGGCACTGGCTAATCTGCAGGACCAGCGGGCGGGCGTGTGACAGCTCTTCGCCAGTGAGTGCGGCGTACACGGTCGCGCAACGCCGATCGCAGCCCTATTATCGGGCCACCCGGTCGGGCGGCCATTGTCGCGCCGGTACCGAACTTGCGTTCCGAGGCGGTTTCCGGCGCGTCGTCACACGTAGCCCTCAGGAATCCGTCGGGAAGCGCCAGTTTGTGGATGGTTCGCAGCGTCAAAAGATACTGGTGCACAAGCGAACCGCTGGTATAAGGCAGGTCGTACTTGTCACACAGCGCCCGAACACGCACGGCGATCTGGGCGTAGCGGTTGCTCGGCAGGTCGGGGAACAGGTGGTGCTCGATCTGGTAACACAAGTTGCCGCTCGAAAACGCCAGCAGCGGGCCGGCTTTGAAGTTCGCGGCGCCTAGCATCTGTCGCAGGTACCACTCGGGCCGGGTCTCGTTGTCGAGTACGTCGGCGGTGAATTTCTCCGCACCATCGGGGAAATGCCCGCAGAAGATCACCATGTACGCCCACAGGTTTCGCACAAGATTGGCTGACGCGTTCGCGGCCAGGGTTCTGCGCCAGCGAGAACCGCTCAGCGCCGGGAAGAGCACGTAATCCTTGACGGTTTGGCTTGCAACCTTTCTCGTCAGCGCCCTTGCCTGACCGGCCTTCTCGGCAGCTGATGCCGCCCGTAGCCGCTCCAAATCGACATCGTGAACGGCGATGCCCCATTCGAATGTCGCCGCCAACAACAGGTTCTGAAGCGGCTGCAGCAGATACTGTGGTTTCCATGGTTGATCGCGGGTTACCCGCATGATGCCGAAGCCGAGATCGTCGTCCACGCCCACGACGTTGCTGAACACGTGGTGGCGGTAGTTGTGCGAATACCTCCACTGCGACGAGACCGCGACCATGTCCCACTCCCACGTGCTCGAGTGAATCTCGGGGTCGTTCATCCAATCCCATTGACCATGGCTCACGTTGTGGCCGATTTCCATGTTCTCGACACATTTCGCGAATGCCAGCGACACGGTCCCCAACACCCAGCCGACCCGTGACCGGCTGGCGCCGATGAGCAGGCGCGCCACCACGTCGAGCGTCCTTTGAAACCTGATGGTGCGCCGGATGTAGGTGGCGTCGTTCTCACCGAGTGACTCCTCGATTTCGCAGCGGATGGCGTCCAGTTCATACCCGAGGGCCTCGATGTCCGCGTCGCTCAGATGTGCATATACAGCGATGTCGGCGATTGCCATTGGTTGTCCTATTGATCCGGCCATGCAGGCGAGGGGGTTGGGCTCTGGCACGAACCCGAAGCGAGTGCGGACGACCGGCCGGGATTGAAGCAAACGACGGCAGCGCGTCGGCGTACACCCAGTCTAGTACTGCCAACGACGTGCGTCTACGTTGTGTGTCAACGCTTCAGCCAGGCTAAAGGGGGTACGGGGGGCATCGGGACCAACCAGGTCCCAGGATCAAGGGGTTCAGCGATGTCTGACAAGTCTGCTCGGCAAACGATGACCAACAAGCCCGGAAGATCCCTGAAAGAGAAGCGCGCCGCCAAGCAGGCCAAAGCTGGCGGCCTGAGCCTCGTCCACGGGTGCATTGCTTCATGACAAGAAGCGCTGAGGCACAACAGCTTTCGCTGGGAGTTCCGGCTCGCTCACGCAAGCCGAACGAGCGCAGATTGCCGATTCACCCGGCACATTTCAGCAGGATCGATCGTCGGGTCCGGCAGCTCACGTCCTCTGCCGTGCGCCGCCTTCGGAAGCCCATGTCGACTGGGTCGCAGCCATTTCCTTCCGTCGAGCCCTGCGGCGCACGCCCGCCCCGAGTATGTCCTTGACGGTCGATGGGATGTAAGGGGCGGCCGGGGTCGACCCGCCCATCTCGGCATGGTTCCCGATAACACGTGGTTCGGTGATGTGCGTCAAGGCTGTCCCGCTATCTGTCCGCATTGGCGGGTCGTTGGTTGAGTTCGAAATGCCGGGTGTCGGCGCCGCGCCGAATCGTCGCGCCTGAGCCGGCGGTTATTCATCGGTTCGCCCGCCGACTTCTGGTGTTCAAGTTGCCGAACCAGCTCGCGCTTGGCTTCAATGAGGGCGCGGGTGATCTCCGGGCTCTCAGCAACAGCTATCAGCTGCGGAAGGCCGGGCAGCATAGTACGCAGTGTGACGCGTTGCTCCTTGCCGCCGCGGTCCTGCAAGGTCACTTCAACGTCCAGATCACGCGGATCCCACCTGCCCAGATGGGACGCGAGCGTGGACAACGCCTCCCGCACGTGCGGGCGTTCCTTTGCTGCGAATCCGACTCCGACGTGGATCACGTTCTCGCGAAAGGTGATTCGTTGTCTGTCGTCAGACTTGCTCATCGTGGCCTCATTTCGGGCGCCATGATTGCGGCGCATTGACAGGCTGGCATGCGTCATCCCCGACGCGATCACACTCGTACGGTTGGCTTGAATTCCGCTGCCCCGGGAAGGGACAAGAACCGCGCCGACTTCGGCCAGGCGTCCTGACACAGCCGCGACCGGCTTCTGAACCAGACCCCTAGTAGACGCCGGAAGGCCGAGCGGTGCCGTCGTTCAGCGAATCTTCTCGGGGATTGAGTTCAGCGCGTGCAGAACGTGCACGGCCAGTTCGCTTGCCGCCTTGTCCCCAAGCTTCGAGTGAGTCGTGATGATGTCCTTGACCAGTTCGAGACGTAGGTCGTAGGGCGTACGGAACGTTGTCGGCGTAGCCATCGAATTTCCTTTTCAGTCGGGCATGTTCGCTCACTACTGAGCTGCCCAATATCAACAACGTTACGCTCTTCCCCGCTCCGAGGGGTTGCGCACGGAATCGTCACGGTCCACCAGCTCCAGGAGGTGCTCAACCGATCGACACCAGCCGGTCGATCGAGTCCTTCGGGAGATCCCCGTCGACGACCGCGGTCACCTCCAACTTGTTCAGCGTGATCGCCCCCTTGTGGTTGTCGAGGAAGGCGGTGTCGGCGGCGTCGCGCCCGGTGGCGATGCGCACCAACGTCTGCCGGGGCGCCAACAGGGTGCCGTCAACCACCCGCCACTGCCCGTCGACGAACGCCTCGGCCACCGCATGGAAGTCCATCGGGAACAATCCCGGCGCATACACCGAGACGACCCGGGCGGGCACGTTCACGGCCCGCAATAACGCCACGACCAGATGTGCGAAGTCGCGGCACACGCCCGCACCGGCAAGGAGTGTGTCGACCGCGCCGTCGATCGGGTCGCTGGATCCTGGCACGTAGTTCAGCCGGGTCCCGACCCACGAGGACACCTTCTCCAGCAATGTCGTCGAATCGAGATATTGACCGAATTCCGTTGAAGCGAAACCGTAGAACTTATCGGCCTCGGCGTAACGGCTCGGACGCAGGTACATCGACAGGTCGTACTCGGTCACCGGCGCCGGGTCCGTCCGCCCGACGATCGCGGCGCTGTACTCGACCTTCAGAAGGCCAACCGGAACGTCCAACTTGTGAATGCGGTTGCCGTGCACGCCGCTGATCTCCAAGGGCTGCACGTTTTCGCCGTCAAAGTCGAATGACAATGCCTCGGAAACCGAGGTATTGGGATGCGGTGCGATCGCGATCTGGAACTCCAACGTCGTCGGGGCCGTGATCTCGACCTCGAGATGAGCGGCGACCTCTCGTCTCATCAGTGTCCCTCCTGTTCACGGCGGTCACGCCTCGAGTGCGGCCAGCAGCTCACCAAGCGGCACGGTCGCGACTCCGATTGCGGCGTCGCCGATTCCGTACGGCAGCACCAACGTCCCCCTGTGCACCAGCGCGCCGCAGGAATATACGACATTGGGGACGTAGCCGTCCTGTTCGTCAACTGCGGGGCTCAGCAAGGGCTGGCGCAGCCGACCGAGAATCCTTGTCGGGTCGTCCAGATCGAGCAGCATCGCTCCGATGCGGTAGGTGCGCATCGGGCCGACGCCGTGGGTGAGCACCAGCCATCCGGCTTCGGTTTCGATGGGCGGACCGCAATTCCCGAGTTGCAACGCCTCCCAAGCACGAGCTGGCTGCTGGCAGGCGACCGAGGCCGTCCATTCGAACGGATAGTCGGAGAATGCAATCGAATTCGATTCGCGGTCGGATCGGGACATCGCCGCGAAACGGCCACGGATCCGACGCGGAAACAGCGCCAGACCTTTATTGGCCGCGGCACGGCCCACCATCGGCATGGACGCGAACGTTCGGAAATCCGTCGTCTGCAGCAGCTGCTGGCTGATGTGAGATCCGCTGTAGGCGGTATAGCTGGCATAGAACGTGACTGAGCCGTCGTCATCGACGAACCGGACGAACCGCGCGTCCTCCATGCCGGCGACTTCCGCGCTTATCGCCGGAAACAAGACACGCTCGGAAAGCGTTACATCATCGCCGAATTCGACGGCATAAGTCCGGTCGGCGATCGTTCGCATCAGCGAAATCGTCTCGGCCGCACGGCCGCGCGTTCGTCGGTGTGTCTGAAGCTTGTCGAGTTGCTCGTCGAGGTCGGCTCGGGTGAACCGCTCACCGAGCGCGTCGAGGACGTAATCGGCGGCCTCGCCCGCCCCGTGCAGCCGGTGCAGTTCGCTGCGGATCACCTTGCCATCCAACAGGGTTGGCACTAGCGGGCCAGCACTAGCGAACGGCGCCGGATCGTCGATCGTGACGTCGCCTGCCCCGTCGACAGCGCCTGTGCGGAATCCTATGGACGACCGATGCCCCTCACCGATGCCCCGCACGCTCATCACGAATCGCAGGCTGCCAACGGCGGTTTGCGACTGGTCCGGGTGAGCGACCACGCTGGGGTTGCACAACGCTGCGCCCTCAATCGCGTACTCGCTAGTGAATACGGCACCGAGCAACAACATTCGCACATCGGAAAGATCACTGGCGGGATCGAGGCGATCGGCGACTTCACGGGCGTGCCGGCGGAACGTGGCGGCCAGATCGCGGTGACGTCCGTCGAAGCGGGTGACGACGTCGTCCAACGACGTGCGCACTTCGTCCTCGTCGAGGGCCAGAATGCGCGCCAGCACTGCACCCGCGCGGGAGTCCTGGCGCTCGAAGCCCTCCTGCCCTGGCACGAACAGCCGTGCGATTACTCTCGACCGGTCAGCCGCGAGCCGCTGCGGGCTCCGCGTGACCAGCCCGCTCTGCACCGAAGTCATTTCCGCCCAGTCGATAAACGTCGCGCCTGCTGCAAGGTCGAGATCACCGCCAGGGTCGACTCCGCGCCCCGGTTACAGTTCACTCCGTCGATGTGCAGCCCGTCGTATCCGCCACCGGTGTCCGGGTCCCACATCGGCTCTGCCGCGTCGTTGTCGCCCATAAACCATGCCGCTGCGGTCGTGACGCCGTCGCGCCAGACCGGGTCGGTGTCGACGGCGGCGGCACGCGCGCACGCGTCCGCGAGCGTTGATACCTCGATGGGCTGCTGATCGAAACCGGGCCTGGCGTCCTCGGGGCCCCTGCCCGCAACGGGAGTTGGCGAAAGGTGGCCGTCGGCCGTTTCGAACGCAAGCAGCCAAGCCAACAGATCCAGGCCGCGTCGACACAAAGTCGTGTCGTCGAGCGCGACCCCGGCGGCGATCATCGCCTCGGGGAGAACGGCATTCGCGTAGGTCAGTCGGGGCTCGGGCCACGGCCACGCCGTGTCACCGTTCGCAGCGGGCACCGCAGCGGCATAGTCGGTGATCAGCGCGCGGGCCCCGCGGTGCTCCGCGTCGAAGGCGAGTAGTTCGGCGGCGCCCAGCGCCGCGAACGCCATCGCTCGCGGCCAGACGGACCTCTCCTGAGCGGCACGCTCGAACTGCATGACGGCCGACTGACGCGTCCAGGCGACATTGCTGTGCGCGGCCGCGGTCCCGAGACCCCAGATACAGCGCCCCCAGGCGTCCTCAAGGGCCGGCTCGTCGACCCAGTCGCCCGTGCTGTCCATCCGATTACGGCAGGCGCCGCCGAGCGCCTGCGCATCGTTCAGGAAGCGCAACGCGACCCCTGCCAGACCGTTCAGTGTGCGGTCGGGCCCGTGGTCTCGGGTGGCGACAACAAGCACACGCGCCACGTCGTCGGTGCAATAGCCGTGCTCGGGCAGCGGCTCGTCGAGCCGGGCGTGTTCCAAAGTGCCGCGGCGGTCCGTCAGCCGTAGCAGATGGTCGAATACCGGCGCCGGGTATGTCGCGGTCACGCCAGGGCCCGTCGCCGTGCGAGGAGTCGGTGCGCCAGCCCGACATACGCACCGGCGACGACCGGCCACGCCATCTCGGGCGCCAGCCGACGGGCCTCGGCCGCCATCGCACCAGCCAGGCGCGGTTGCATCAGCACCCGGCGCAGGGCAGACACCAGAGCATCCGGATCGTCGTGCCCGACGACGATGCCCGCCCCACTGCCGAGCAGCTCGACAGCATGCGGGAACGCGGTGGCGATGACGGGCCGGCCGCTCGCGACGGCGTCGACCAAAACACCGGAGGTGACCTGGTCTGTCGAGTCGTAGGGCAGGACGACGACTGCAGCTGACTGAATGAGCGCGGTCAACATCGGTATGTTGCGGTAACCCGGATCGAAGTACACCGAATCCGCGACGCCGCGGCGCTGCGCCTGTTCCATCCGCGCTTCGCGGTACGCCTCGCCATCGGCGGCCAGCACCTTAGGATGCGTTCGGCCAGCAACCAGGTATTGCGGCCGACCTGGCACATCGTTGAGCGACCCCATCGCCTCGATCACCCGCTCGATGCCCTTGCCCGGACCCATCAGGCCCCAGGTCAACAACGTCGGCCGACCGCGCCTAACGCAGGAGGCGTTCGCCGGGAGAGTCGCGCCATGCGGGATAGTGGTGACTTTGCGGCGGTCGACGTCAAAACCACTGCGCAACCGCTCGTTGGCCGCATCGGACATCACAATGACCTGATCCGCGCGGGCCACAACCGCCTCGAGGACCGAACGCTGGTGTCGCGTCGGGCTTTTCAGGACAGTATGGGCGATCACGATCGACGGTATTTGCAACCCGTCCATGACGTCCACGACTGCGACACCGTCGACGCCTCCGTAGATACCGTACTCATGTTGGAGGACCGCGACATCGCTCTGGTTGAGGAGCTCAGCGCATGCTGCGACGGACGTCGGTGACCCGTTGACCATCTCTCCGATGACGCGGCTAGTTGTCGACGGCGGCCCATCGGACACTCGCACGACGCTGACGTCAGCGCCGTTGGCAGTCAATCCCTCAGCCAGCGCGGCGCTGAACGTCGCCAGCCCGCACGGCGTCGGTGGGTACGTACTGAGAATGCTGAAACTCGGAGCGCCGCGAAATCCCTGACCCACAACGGGAAACGCCGACGACGAGCGTGTAGAAAGCGTGATCAAGGGGTGATCCCAACTGGCGGTTGTCACCGGCGTATCCGGCGTGAGCGGTTGCTCGGCGTGGTCAGCGGCGGTGCGGCTGACTCATCCCGGACTAGCTGGGTTCCCAACTGATTTGACGATACACCCCCAGGGCCGTCACTACGAGACGGGCTCCCCGAACGCTGTTGACGGCATCATGCTTATCGTGCGCCACTGACATGGCTAACACCTTGCGCCACAGCGCTTCCGCCGTTGTCCAAGTCATGTATGAGTCGGGCCGTCCACGATGAGCTCTCGGCCCGAGCCGCGCGTACAACACTCTCGGCGGTCTCGTACAACTCGGTGTCTCGTTGTGACGCTGCGTGGTGCCTGGCCGCCGCGCAACGCATCACCATGATGCCTAGCGCTTGCGGTGTCTCGTGCGGTACGACAAGGAGTTTCGCGGAAACTTGATGACCGGCGACCATCATCAGCCGAAAACTTCTGCGCCGCTGCCAGCGAGCGACGGTCACCATCGAGCTGAGATCCACGGCCGCCTCGGAGGCAGACCAGTTGATGCAGATATCGACGATCTCGCCCAATGGCTTGTGCAATACCTCGATGAGCTCCGGCAGTTCACGCGCCACTACTCCGGTGTGTGGCCACCACGCGCCGTCGATATCGGACCCTAACTGCGGTGCGAGCGCCAACCTGACGGGTCGAGCGAGGCGCCGCGTTCCGGTCAACCCATTCACGACGGCGGCGTAGTCTCGGTCGAATCTCTCTGCGGGCTGTCGGAAAAGGCGGGAAATTGCACCGGTTCCGAGTCACGCTCGGTGTTCGACACGACCTCCCGCTCATAGGGATGCGAAAACAAATCAGACGGTTTCATGTAATAGGTCCTCAAATAGGTTCAGGTTCTGCCCGAACGTTGGTTTATCGGGCGAAGATCGATTCGTGAGCTGCTCGTCTGCACGTCAAGGTCTACGGCGGCATCGCCAACACGAACGGCTTACCAACCAATCTACACCCGTTTGCCAGAAGAGCCGGCAGCTCATCAGCCAGGTCACCTGAACGCGATTCGGTCAACCGCGCGCCCCCCGACGACCGTCAACCCCAGAAACGCTTGGTGAACCGCTTCTGGTCACCTTCGACGTCGGTCCACTCCCCGGACGGATAGCTGAACGGTCGCTTCGCCCCCGTGCGGACGACGTCGAGTGTGCCGTCATGGTGCTTGACGTAAGCGTCGCCGAACCGCATGTAGTTGTCGGCGTCGCCGTTTCGGAGTGTCACTTTGACTGTCATGGTCGAAACCTCCGGACGCGTCGGCGAAATGTCGGGCGGTGATAGGCGTCGGACGCTTCGCCGTCGTGCGCGCCAATCGCAAGCAGGTCGCCCACCGCCGAAGCGTTGTCCGGCGCAGCAGCGGTCATCATCGCCTCGTGTGCGATCTCCGGCTCGGTGTGCGGAGGCACCACCAACAGCAGAATCTTTTCGCGACCGACCCCGAGCACTTGGAGAGTATTGGCTGGTTGCAGCCGGTATCCGTCCAGGCGAACCGCCCGCCCGCCGGTCGTCAGTCGCCTCGGCACCATTGCCCATTCAGCCAGGTTGTACATCACCCGATCAATGGCGCCCAGGCGCACCGACAGCACCGCCAGCAGATCCGGCAATTCAGTCGACAGGTCATCGCTGCGCGGCCACCACGCCCCGTCGACGTGCCCGGTTGCCGGCGCCTTGGGCTTCAAACGCAGCCGCGGCGTGTTCTCGGGTCCTTCATGATGCCCGCCGGGGGCGGCGCCCCCGTTCTGTCGTGCCATTCGACGATCCCGTCTCGGCCGCGAAACGGCCAATTCACCCGAGCCGGCGACGACGCGATCTCAGATGGTCGCGCACGACATACCACCGACTCTGTGCGCATTGCGTCCCGAACGGACGCCGATGCCAGCTCGCCTACGAGAGCTGTTGCGCCTCAATGCTTTTGGATGTGCAGTCTTTCGGTCGACGAAGCGCGCTCATCCTTGGCCCGCTTGTCCGCCCGCTTCTGTTTCAGCGACTTGCCGGATTTCTTGCTCATCGTTTGTCGAGGAGATTTATCAGCCACACAGACCCCTTGATAGTTGGGGGCCTTGGTGGTCCCGATACGTAGATTCTACGCCCAACCGTCGAGCCCGGCCCTGGATCTCTCCAAACGCATTGTGGGCTGGCGGGAAACGACCCACCAGCCCACATGAACTAGAACTCGTCAGACGGCAGTTACTCCGACTGCCTGCGGGCCCTTGGCCCCCTGTTCGATACTGAACTCAACTCGCTGGTTTTCCTCGAGTGATTTGTATCCATTCCCCTGGATTTCGGTGTAGTGGACGAACACATCGTCCGCACCGCCGTCTGGAGCGATAAAACCGAAGCCCTTATCGCTGTTGAACCACTTCACAGTCCCCTGTGCCATTCTTTTCAACTTCTCTCATTTTCAAACGGATGCCGACAGGCATCCCCCTTCACACTATCACGGCAAGCGTGTAAAACGTCTTCGACTGTGACACTACGCTTTTCATGCAGCAGCCACGATGTCCACGACTTGTGCTACGCCGGCAAACTCCTGGGTGTAGTCTCAAGATGAACCGTTTCGTAGTAGCGGTGATCCTCGTTCGGGACACACTCGAGCACGATCAACGTGCGATCCGATTCGTAAGTCGGCCTATGCACCCGCGGTCGGCCTCGAAATGAAGGAACCGTCCATGGATCACACGGGATTACACGTCGATCTCCTTGCAATTCAAGCGGTTTCCGCGTCGGCCCCGGCTGCGCCAGCGGCTCATGACTGACCCGATATACGGACGGCGCTTGAGCAGTCCGGTTCGGTTCACCCTGGCGTCCAACCTGGGCAGCGGCCTCGACGGGGCCTGGTGGCCACGCACGGCGTCGATAGCCCGAGAACTTTCCGACCTCGCCGACGCCCTTCGGGAATCGCTGGGCCAAGTAATCGATATCGGCGTCAACTGGTCCCCGTTGCAGGGTGTACCTGATCTCGACTTGCTCAATCGCCGTGGCGTGGCGGCAACGCCTGGCAGGGACAGCAGGCACCTCCGCGTCATGACCATCACCGGCACGCGCGCCAAGGCGCATCTCCTGGTCGTGCCCTGCCGAACGAGTATCGCGCTGGCTGTCATGCTGCTGCGTCAAGCCGCCGACCTCCCGGTCCTGTACGCACACCAGCACACCGCGGCATTCCAAACCGCCGGTGTCATCGTGGAGACCGCGCGTGCCCAAAACTCACAAACCGCCGCACCCGCGGACAGCTCAAGCTGAAGTTCTCGACCGACGGCCGCCTTGGCGACCATGCCCGGTGTGCCCGAAACCGGCCGCACCTGCTGCGCCTCTGGGGCGCCGGGCGCCCGCGGAGCCACGGCCGCGCGACCCGCCCTTCTTTGCGTTGGCAGGTTTAGTCGACCCGTCAGTCAGGACAGCGGGAGCCTGAAACGGCGCGACATCGCCGACCAGCGCGGTCACCTGGGCTGAATCAGCACCGACCTGCTGAGGGTGCACGGTGATGCCGGCTCGTCGCATCAGGACTTGAACGTCCCTGCGCTGTTCGGGCAGCACCACGGTGACCACGTCGCCTGTGTTACCCGCCCGTGCAGTCCGGCCAGAGCGGTGCAAGTAGGCCTTGTGCTCAGTCGGGGGATCCACATGCACTACCAGCTCGACACCGTCGACGTGCACACCACGCGCCGCGATGTCGGTAGCTACCAGCACCCTGGCCAGACCCGTGCTGAAAGCCGCGAGGTTGCGGTCACGAGCAGGCTGAGAAAGATTGCCGTGCAAGTCAACTGACGGCACTCCGGATTCGGTGAGCGTCTTGGCGAGCTTGCGAGCCTGGTGCTTGGTACGCATGAACAGGATCCGGCGCCCACTGCCGGAGGCAAGCGTGTGCACCAGTTCCTTCTTCGCCTGGACGCCCGTAACGTGGAACACGTGGTGCGTCATCTCGGGTACGGGTGAGTGCGCCTCGTCGACCGAGTGCGTCACCGGATTCCGCAGGAATCGCTTGACCAGCTTGTCGACCCCGTTATCCAGGGTCGCGGAGAACAGCAGCCGCTGCCCGCGCTGCGGCGTGGCGGCCAAGATGCGGGTAACACCTGGCAAGAAGCCCAGGTCGGCCATGTGATCGGCTTCGTCGACGACGGTGACCTCGACCGCGTCGAGGCTGATGATGCGCTGCTTCATCAGGTCCTCCAGGCGGCCCGGGCAGGCGACGACGATGTCAACGCCCGACCGCAGCGCGGCCACCTGCCGGTTCTGCGGAACTCCGCCGAAAATAGTGGTGACTTTGAGCTGTTGGGCGGCCGCTATCGGCTCGAGCGTGGCCGCGATCTGGGATGCCAGCTCCCGAGTGGGTGCAAGGACCAAGCCAGCCGGTCGCGACCGACGCGGCATCGCTGCCAGCCGTGTGACCAGCGGGATGGCAAACGCTAGCGTCTTGCCACTGCCAGTCTTGCCGCGGCCCAACACATCTCGTCCTGCGAGCGTGTCAGGAAGCGTTTTCTCCTGTATCGGGAAAGGGGTGCGGATTCCGCGCGCGGCGAGCGCTTTGACGAGCGGTTCACCGACGCCGAGGTCGACGAAGGATTGAGTTGTTGTCACGTAAAAGGTGCCTTTCAGGCATCGGTTTGTACAAGGCGAGCAAGCACAAGGTGGCGAGATTGCCGGTGGGCAAAATCGATCGCCGCGAGAAGAGCTTGTGCTCGATGCACGGATCATCTGTGCTCGGCGCTTGGACCGGACCCTGGGGTCGACGATCGCGCCGGATGGGATGAAAGCGTTCCACGACGAGCTGGCATCGATTTCTTATCGACACCAACGTTCGTGCACAGCGTACAGGACCGTCTCCGATCACCTGCGGGCCGGTCGCCGATCCGCTACGCAGCTGTGAACTCAACCGGCAGGGTTGCCGGCGACCGGAACGCGACGCCGGTGATGTTCGGCGCCGGTGCGCTCGGATCAAGGTGCAGGTCCGGTAGCCGGTCGAGCAGGCCGTTTATCGCGACCGTCGTCTCCATCCGAGCAAGTGGCATGCCGAGGCAGACGTGCGGGCCGCCGCCGAAAGTAAGATGCGCGATGTTCTTGCGGGTCGGGTCGAAGCGGTCGGGGTCGGCATAGTGCGTCGGGTCCCGGTTGGCCGCCGCGACGCTGACGCTGACGTTCGTGCCTTTGGGAATCGTGATCCCGCCAAGCTCGCAGTCGCACCTCGCCACGCGGACCACCGTGCTGATCGGCGGCTCCCACCGCAACGCCTCCTCGATCGCTCCGCGCAGCATGTCGCGGTCCTCGCGCAGCGTCTCGAGCAATGACGGCTCGCTGAGCATCGCGACCAGTAGGTTGCCCGACGCGCGGTACGTCGTCTCAACTCCGGCCGGCAAGATCAACAACAGGAACGCGAAGATCTCGTCGTCCGACAACCGCTTGCCGTCGATCTCCGACTCCGCGAGCGTGCTGATCAAGTCGTCCTGCGGATCGCGCCGCCGTTCGGCGAGGATTTCTCCGAAATACTCTTTCAGTGTGGCGGACGCGGCGATCCCGATGTCCCAGTTGTAGACCACGCTGAGCAGCTCTATCGACAACTGCTGGAACCGCACATAGTCCTCGCGCGGCAACCCCATCAGTCGCGCGATCACTTGCACCGGGAACGCAAAGGTGAACTCCCGCACCAGATCTGCCCGCCCCCGCGACGCGAACCGGTCGATTAGCTCATGCACCACCACCTCGACCAGCTCAATGCGCCACCGCTCCAACAGCTTCGCCCGGAACAGCGGCGACACCAGCGCCCGGCTCGCCCGGTGCTCGTCTCCCTCCTGTTGGAGCAGAGTGCGCCCCATGACCGGGCCCATGATGTTCTCGTAGATCGACGATGAGAAGTTCTCTGGATGCGTGAGCACCGTTTGGCACTCGTCGTAGCCGAGCACGGTCACCCCCGCGATGTCGAGGTTCTGCGCTGGTGTCTCGACGATTGGGTTGCCGACCATCACCCGATGCTTTTCCCGTGCGAGGCGCAGCTTTTCGTGCACGTTCTCGACTGCCATCAGCAACCCGTCCTGCAGCTTGGCAGGGTCGAACTCCTCCAGCGGCGCGCGGTGGGTCATGACGCCGTCACCGTCTCGGTGTCCCGCCCCGACCGCAGCACTGTGCCGGGCAGCGCGCCCGTCGCGGCGCCGTCATGGCACACCTCCGTGCCAGCCACCCACACCGACGTGATCCCCTTTGCATCGGCCACCAAACGCGGTGCGCCAGCAGGTAAGTCGTAGCGGGTGCGCTCAGGGCCGTGGTCGACGGTCGCCGGGTCGAACATCACCAGGTCGGCGTGCCAGCCTCGAGCGATGCAGCCGCGTTCCTTCAGCCCGTACAACCGCGCAGGCACGTCGGTGATCAGCCGGACCGCCTCTTCGAGCGTCACCACCTGGTGCTCACGGACGCCGTGGCCGAGCAGCGATGTCGTGTAGATCGCACCGCACATCATGTCGAGGTGTGCCCCTGCGTCCGAGCCGCCGATCACTGCATCCCGGTTGCGCCACACCTCGGCGCGTGCTTTCCAGTCGGCTTCGCCGTCGCCGAACGGTTGCGGTGATAGTCCGGTGCGCAGCTCGTCGGCGATCACGATGTCGAGCAGGGCGTCGAACGGCTCTTTCCCACGGGCAGCTGCGACTTCGCCGACGGGGCGGCCCGTTGCGTCGGCGTTCTCGGGGGCGAAAGTTTCGACGATGATCAGTCGCTCCCAATTGGCAAGGCCGCGAAGGATTCCCGCCTCTTTCGAGTGAGCACCTTCGTTGAGGCGGCGACGCACCTCGGGATCGGCGAGGGCCTTGAGCCGCTCGGGCACCGGTAGGTGCATCGTCTCGCGCCAGCCCGGTAGTCCGTCGAGCACAAAGCCGGACAGGAACGACAGCCGGATCTTCGTCGAGTGGGGCAGGGTGAGCGCGACGATGCGGCCGCCCCGCTTCGCTGCGACTTGCGATGCGCGCAACTGCTTTTCGTGTCCTTCGGGGTTGCCCGCCGAGATGCCCAGCACGTTCCAGTTCAGCGGCCGGTCGGCGGCTTTCGACATGTTAGTGAGCAGGTCGATGTCGTCGTCGGTGAAGCCGGACAGGCACCCGGGAATGATCGCCTCGAGCTGGGTGCCGGCCTGTGCCCGGACAGCCGCGGCCAGTGCCAGCAGTTCCTCCCGCGAGGCGCTGCGCGACGGGACCGGCTGCCCGTCGCCGTCGTTGTGGGTGTGCGACTGCGAGGTCGACAACCCCATCGCGCCGTCGGCCAGCGCGGCCTTGAGCAGCGTGGTCATCTTTGCGATCTGATCGGAGGACGCAGTGCCCCCGACCGCGTCTTCGCCCATTGCCGCCAAGCGAATTGCACTGTGGCCCACTAGGAAGCCGGCGTTGACGGCGGTCCGACCCTCGAGCCGTTGCAACCAGTCGCCGAAGGACGACCACTGCCAGTCGAGGCCGGCGCGCAGCGCGTCGAGCGGCATGCCCTCGACACGGGCCAGCATCCGGGTCAGGTAATCCTGTTGGTCGGGCCCCGCGGGCGCCAATGTGAAGCCGCAGTTCCCGCCGAAGACTGTGGTGACGCCGTGCTGTATCGAGGGGCTGGCGGTCGGATCCCAGAAAAGCTGCGCGTCGTAGTGCGTGTGAAGGTCGACGAAGCCCGGTGCGACTGTCTGCCCGTCAGCGTCAACAATTGTTGACGCCTGCTCGTCGACGTCGCCGACCGCAACGATCCGTCCGTCACGCACCCCCACGTCGCCATGTCGTGCGGGTGCGCCTGTGCCGTCGACGATCTGGGCGTCTCGGATGAGCAGATCCAGCACGGCGGCCTCCTATGCTGTGCCGTTCTGGGCCAGCCACGCGCTGTTGGGTAGCGGGTGGCGGAACAGCTGTGCGGCGTTGCGATGGGTGATGCGGGCGGCATCTTCGGGCGACAGGTTTGCGACGTTGCGTGCGACGACGCGCTGGGTGTCGGGCCACGTCGAGTCGGCGTGCGGGTAGTCGCTCTCGATGAGGATGCGCTCGGCGCCGATGGCGTCGAGGGTGCCGAACGCGGTCGGGTCGTCGATCGAGCAGAACCAGAAGTTGCGACGCAGCACCTCGCTCGGGAGCAGGTCGCTCTTCCAGGACCCGCCCTCGGCGCCGGACGCGGAGTGCGCGAGGACGAAGTCGGCGCGGTCGGCGAGCATGGCGACCCAGCCGAGGCCGCCCTCGTCGAGGGTGATGTTCAGCTTCGGGAAGCGGACGGGGATGCCCGACCAGAGCCAATCCGCAGTTGCGACAAGCGCATTGACAGGGAACAGCGTGGTGATGGTCTCGAACGGGGTGTCGGGAGCGGGGATCGGCGCCCACTGTGCAGATCCGGTGTGGAGGCAGATGACGGTGTCGGTTTCCTCGCAGGCGGCCAGGAACGGATCCCAGACGCCGGTGTGCAGGCTGGGCAGCCCGCACAGGGCGGGCAGCTCGGGGAAGCTCACGGCCTTGAATCCGCGTTCGGCATTGCGTCGTAGTTCGTCGGCGGCGAGCTGCGGGTCGGCGAGCCACGGCAGTTGCAGGGGGATGATGCGGTCGGGGTAGCAGCCGGCCCATTCTTCGAGGTGCCAGTCGTTCCAGGCCCGCAGCGTCGCGAGACCGAGTTCGGGGTCGTCGCTCTTCCAGAACACCGTGCCCGAGAACCCAGCGATCAGGGAGGGGAAGTTCAACGATGCCCAGATTCCGGCGAGGTCCATGTCGGCGATGCGGGCGTCGATATCCCAACAGCCGCGGCGCATTTCGTCGAAGCGGGCGGCCTCCATACTCCATTCCTCTTTTGGCCGGCCGATGACGGCGTTGAGTCCGATGTTCGGATAGCTGCGGCCCTCGTAATGCCACATCTGGGTGCCGTCCTCGGACTCCACGATCTTCGGCGCGCGGTCGGCCAGCGCGTTGGGGAGGCGGCCCTCGAACATGTCGGGTGGCTCGATGACGTGGTCGTCAACCGAGATGAGGATGTGCTGTCGCTCCCGCGGCGTCGGGTCAGGCAGCAGCGCCATACCTGACGACTATGGTCGCTTTTGGCCGACTGTCAATGCTATTTGTGTAAAAACAGCAAAGTAATCCGCGGACGCGCATGTTCCGACGACCAACTCGTAACCACAGCAGCGGGTCATGAGAGTCGATCGGTTTCGGTGAGCGACGATTGAGCAATGCTTATCCAGAGGTTCAATCCGGATGGGGTGCATGCGACGCCGGGATATCACCACGTCACCGTGGTGGAGGCCGGTCGGCTTGCGTTTCTGGCCGGGCAGTGTCCGGTTCGGCCAGATGGGACGTACCCACCGGCAGACGATTTGCGGGCACAACTCGATCAGACGGTGGCCAATTGCTTGGCCGTACTGGCCGCGGTGGAGGCGGACCCTTCGGACGTCGTCCGGTCGACGGTTTACGTGGTCGCCGAGAGTCAACACGAACTTGCCCAGGTGTGGTCGCTGTTGATTGAATCCGCTCTTGGCCCGGCGTTTTCGACTGCGAGCACGTTGCTTGGCGTTACTCAGCTGGGGTATCCGGGCCAGCGGATCGAGATAGAGTTAACCGCCGCGCTCGCCTGACCGGAACCGCAGCGCCACGATTCCACGCGCCTCGGTTATGCACAACCGCCTAATCTGGCGCAATCGGCAAGTCGGGACAGGCCTTGAAGTAGTCGATGTCGGGCGACACCCAGTCCCGCCATTGCTTATGGCTCATGTTGGTATTGAGCTTGGCGCACAGCATTTCTGGGGATGCCAAAGCCGGCCACAGCCGCACCGTCTTGTCCCAACTGCCGGACGCGATCCGCGTGCCGTCGGGACTAAACGCCACACTGGACACCACGCCCGTGTGCCCGGTCAGCGGGTCGCCGAGGGGTTGGCCGGTGTCCGCGTTCCACAGCTGGACCGTGCCGTCGGCGCTGCCACTGGCCAGCCGGTGCCCGTCGGGGCTGTACGCCACACTGGACACTCGGTCGGTATGGCCGGTCAGCGGGGTGCCGATGAGCTGGTCGGTGTCGACGTCCCACAGCCGCACCGAGCCGTCGGCGCTGCCACTGGCCAGGCGGTGCCGGTCTGGGCTAAACGCCAGACTGCCCACCCCGCCGATATGGGTGAGCGGATCGGGGACGCTGAGGGGGTGCCCAACGGGTTGGCCGGTGTCGATGTCCCACAGCCGTACGGTCTCGTCGTCGGCGGCGGAGGCAAGCCGGTGCCCATCGGAGCTAAACGCCAGAGTCCCCACCCCACCCGTGTGGCCGGTCAGGGGCGGCCCGAGGGTTTGACCGGTGTCGACATTCCACACCCGCACCGGTCCGTCGGCGCTGCCGCTGGCCACTAGGTGCCCGTCGGGGCTCAACGCCAGACTGCCCACCCCACCGGGGTGAACAGTGAGGGGCGGGCCGAGAGGTTGGCTGGTGTCGACATTCCACACCAGCACCGTGCCATCGAATCCGGCGGACGCGAGCCGGTGCCCGTCGGGGCTAAACGTAAGACTGCCTACCCCATCGGTGTGGCCGGTGAGCGGCGCGCCGACCGGTTGGCCGGTGTCGACATTCCACACCCGCACCGTGCCATCGAATCCGGCGGACGCGAGCCGGTGCCCATCGGGGCTGAACGCCACGCCGGTTACCCCGTCGGTGCCGATGAGGGGCTCGTCGGTATCGGGCTTCCACAATCGCACTGTCTGGTCTTCACTGGCGCTGGCCAGCCGGTGCCCGTCGGGGCTAAACGCCACACTGAACACCCGGCCACTGTGGCCGGTGAGGGGGTCGCCGAGGGGTTGACCGGTGTCGACATTCCACACCCGCACCGTCTTGTCCCAGCCGGTGGAGGCCAGCCGGTGCCCGTCGGGACTGAAAGTCACACTCTCGACCCAGTCGGTGTGGCCGGTCAGCGGTGGGCCGAGGGGTTGGCCGGTGTCGGGGTTCCACAGCCGCACGGTCTTGTCGGCGCCCGCGGTCGCTAGGCGGTGCCCGTCGGGACTGAAAGCGACCTCGTTCACCCCATTGGTGTGGCCAGCCAGGGGGTCGCCGAGGGGTTGGCCGGTGTCAGCGTTCCACAGCCGCACGGTCTTGTCGGCGCTCGCCGTCGCTAGGCGGTGCCCGTCGGGGCTGAAAGCCACGCTTTGCACGGCGGCCGTGTGGCCGGTCAGAGGAGTGCCGACGGGTTGGCCGGTGTCGGCGTTCCACAGCCGCACGGTCTTGTCGGCGCCGGCGCTGGCCAGCCGGTGCCCGTCGGGGCTAAACGCCACACTGTCCACCCAATCGGTGTGCCCGGTCAGGGGCGCGCCGACGGGTTGACCGGTGTCGGCATTCCACAGCCGCACCGTGTGGTCTTCGCCAGCGGAGGCGAGCCGGTGCCCGTCGGGGCTAAACGCCACGCTGACCAACCTGCCGGTGTGGCCGGTCAGGGGCGCGCCGACGGGTTGACCGGTGTCGACATTCCACAGCCGCACCGTGCCGTCCCAGCTGGCGGAGGCCAGCCGGTGCCCGTCGGGGCGAAACGTCACGCTAGTTACCCAGTCGGTGTGGCCGGTGATGATTTTGAGGGTGCTGGCACTTTGGACCACCGCCCTGTACAGCGGGCCTCCGTCAGGGGTGGTGTTGAGGCCACGGGCGGCCAGGATCTGCTGGAACGCCCGCACGTCCCCGCCGGGCTGGGTGCCGGCCAGCATGCTCTGCGCCTGTGCCATCAGCTTCTGCGCGGTCGCCGCCTGCACCACTTGATGTCGGGAGGTCACCGCTTGCTGTTCTGCAGTGGTGGCCCGGCCGAACGCGATCACCGCAACGACCGCACCGACAAGGGCGATCACGGCGACGACCGCTGTTGCGGCCACCACGGCGCGAAGAATTCGCGAACGTTTCCGGAGCGCGGCAGCATGTCTCTCGGCGGTTTCTTGTTTTTCGCGCGCGGATTGCAGTTCGGCTTGCTGGCGTTGCTTCTCGGCCTCTAGACGGTCGTCTTCACGCCGACGGGACGCCTGGACGAAGTCGCGGATAGGATCCAGTCGATCGCGGAAACCTGGCTTGGCGCATAGGGTTTCGGCTTCGGTCAGCCGGGTGCCTTCCAGCAGCCAGGATTCGTTCTGACCGCTGGCGCGCCAATCGATGTCGGCGCGCTCATATGCGTCGGCGTCCTTGAGGTCCTGGGCCTCGTCACGCAACCAGGCTGCCAGTTCCCGCCATTGCCGCAGCAGGCTTTCCAGCGCAACCTCCACCACGGCCTGCCCGTCACGGGTGTCTTTGACCAGTAGCCGCTTGTCCACCATCTGCTGGATGAGGGGTCGGCTTTCGGCAGGCAGGTCGTCCCAACGGGCCAGCCGGCGCATCGGCTCGTTGTTATCGGGATTAATCGTGGCCAGCCACGGGATAAACGCACCATGCAAAATGCCGAGCTGCGCTTGACGCTCCGCCGGATCACTGGCCAGCAGCTTGGCGACCTCGGTCTGCACCACCTCGGCCATCCCGCCCATCGACTCGTACTCGGCCACCCTCAGATCACCATCGGCGCCGAAGTCGCGATAGAGCCGCTCCAGCGTCAACGCCAACAGCGGCAGTGCATCAGCGCTCTGGGCGGTCTCAACAAGCAGTCGCTCCACCAGCGCCGGTTCGATCGTGAGCCGGCGCCCGGCCGCAGTGGCGCGCCCCGCCGGTCCGGTGACGACCTCGGCGTACCCAGCGGGCGGCAGCGGTCTCAAGTCGTCGAAGAGGGCGGTCTTCACCTCAGCCAGCTGCGGAGCGATTTGCAGCGGTTCGTAGCGGTCGGCGCGGATGGTGACCGCCACGATCATCGCCGAGGTGTCCCCGGCCGCATGGTCTACGAGCGCGGCTAGTAGCTCCAGGAAGCTGGCGGCCTCGGGACCCGCGTCAGCGTTGAAGAGCTCCTCGGCCTGATCAACTGGCAGAACCAGGGTGGGGGCTGCCTGCTCGGCAGGTACGTCCAGCAGCCGGTCGCGGGCTGTTTGGCGCGCCTCTGCCAACAAGCCACTCAGATAATCGGCCCGCTCGTGGCGGCAGGCTTCCTTGATCTCACCCAGCAACGGGTGGGCGAAGCCGAGGTCGCTACGTAACTGATGGATCGAGCGCGCTAGGCCAAGCTCGCCGGTCAGCACCGCTCGCTCAGGGCGCACGATCGGCAGCGGGACGAGACGGCGGTCGTCCCGGCGCAGCCTCGGTAGCAACCCCGCCCTCAGAAACGACGACTTGCCTGCACCCGACGGGCCGAGGATGACGAAGATGCTCTCCACTCCGGTCGAACGCATCCCGCGTATCACGTCCAGCCCGTGCAGAATCTGGGCGTCACGCCCGAAGTACACAGCCGCATCGGCCTCCTCCAGTGGTGCCCATCCCCGGTATGGCGCGCGGTCTGGATCATCAGGTGGAGGCCATGGAAAGTGATCAGCACCAATCCCCAAGGTGCGCAAGCCATTTAGCAGCCGTCGCAAGCCCGCACTGTCGAAGACCACCGGCGCCCCGCCATCGGCGATGTCCACTTCGGTGGTGGGATCGTGGTCGGGAAACAGGTCGCAGCGTTGCCATTCCGAGGTGATGTTGGTGTCGGGCACAGGCTCTAGCCGTGCGCACACGATGGCCTTGTGCAGGTTCTCGGCGTAGCGGAATTCGACCGCGCATTCATGTGAGTTCAGCCAGTGCTTCGACAGCAGGCAGATCACCGCCTCGCAGCGAGTACAGGCCCTGTTCAGCGCTTCCTTCCACCGCTCCCCAGGCCGGATCCCGGTGTGCGGGTCCAGATCCAGGTAAATCTCATCAACCAGACCTGGTTCATGCTCAATCAGCCACTGCTTGACCGCCACCGCCTGACGACTATCAAATCTCGAATGACTCAAGAACACCCGCGACACAACCCACCCCCATCGGCAGGCACCCGCAATACGATCGGGCACCCCAACGGATTGTCGCCCCTACCAGGCGCCTCACCCGCCCGAACCGGAATTTCTGTCGAAGATGTCTGGCCGCCGATCAGCCCTTGGCGTGGTGCTCGAGCAAGGTATTCGACCCCAATCACTGCAAGCCAAGCTGATCAGCACCACCCATCCCGTCGAGGACGGCACTGCTTACAACAAGTAGAAGAAACAAGGAGATTCGCGCCGGTGCGGTCCGGCTGCGGACGGACGTGTCGACTGGAAGTCGTCAGCAAATGATGACGGTCGCGAGACGACCACGCCCCATAGCCTGCCGCTTCGCCTTCCACTAGAGCCTGCGGCTAATCCGAACCGGGATCCGATCGGGCATCGCCCAACGCTGTGCGCTGGGGTTCCGGACGATTCAGCGATTCTTGGACGAACTGTGAGCTCAAATCGTCATATCGGCTTACGTACTGCCGATAGTTGGCGTCACGTTCCGACGGATTCAACCTCTGTTGGACCTCCGAGACGAATTCACGGTGCAACGCTTCGACTTTCGCGAGCGCTGACTTTCGTTCCTTCCAGTCCGCCTTCTTGGCCGCGTCGAAGAGATCCACCAGGACGTTGAGTATTGGCTGCCGGATACCGCGGAAAGCCGGTGGTTTCCACGCGCCCTTTTGGTCCTCGAGGAGGTTGCGAAAGAACCACCGGCCCTTGTCGATCTGGCACCGCAGTGACGCGACGAGCTGTCCGCGCCTGGCGTTGAATTCTTGTTCACCGTCTTCGTTCGACAACAGTTCTACAAGCTGCGCCGTCACGTCGACGGTCCGCTCCGCCCAAACCCTCATGTGATCTTCGTATTGGTTCTGCGCCGATCGCAGCGCGTATTGCGTGGACCTATGCGAGTAGTAGACGCTCACCACGGCGGATATTGCGGCCACCCCAGCGGATGCGATTGCTGTCACGGTCTGGGCATCCATGGCCCAGAATCTTAGGGCGCGTGAAGAGTCAGCAAGGCGTTGTCGTAGACACTTCGCTCAGGCAAGACAGGCCCGCTCATTGCCCTGAACGTCGATACGAGCCGCTCGGCGACAGTCCTCAACTTCATATTCGACTGCTGCGAGCGCCATTTCAAGATCTCGAATGCGGCGTCGGCGTCGAGGCCGTACACCACGGCAAGCATTCCCTTGGCCTGTTCGATGAGAGCCCGGTTGTCGGCGAAGTCGGCGACGGCTTCGGTGATCCGAGCCTCATAGTCGGCCTCAGCAGGGGGGACGTCGATGTAGAACCCCTCCGTGCCAAACACGGTTCCCTCGGCGTCGCGCATCAGGTCTCCCACCACGGCGACACGATGGTGGCGACCTTGTTTGTCGATCATGCGGTGCCGGGTGCTGAACGCCGTGCGTGTGCGGCGAGTGTCCTCAAGCACACCCACGACATACGCGTAGTCGTCTGGATGCTTATGCGACAACACCTGTTCCGTAGTCGGATTGGGGATCTCCCCTGGCGCATAGCCGTGGATCTCCTGCACCTCGTCTGACCATTCCCAACGTTCGTCGTCGAAGAAGAAGCGGAACCGCCCCACGGTCTGCGACTGTCCGCCGATGAGAGACTGATCCAGGGCTGAGTCGGGGCGCAACACGTCGCCCAAACCGTCGTCGCGCATCTATCGACGATACGTGCTTGACCTCCCGACCTGCGGCGCCATCGACAGGATTTGGCAGCCATCTGTTCGGGTATGCGCCCTGTAGCGGATGTTGGGCCTGGTTGCACCTTCTGCGTCCGTCAGGCGATCACCGGGTGCAACCCTGACGTTCAGAAACGCAGCGCTGCCCCTGGTCGCCGACCTATTGGATCTCCCGCGAATGCCGACGATGCGTAGAGGGCCGCCTCCAAAAAGTGGACCGCGGCCGGAACCGACAGATCATCCGCGACGGGGCATTCACCGCCACCGAACCGAATTGCCTGAGCGACAACACCTCTGCCATTCCCACCACCGGGCCGCGATTCTTCCTCATCTGCCGAACAGTGAGTGGGCCCATGGGACACCCGCCGCGACGGCCGCAATGGGAATCCGGGACCAGCAAGCTAGCAACCAACCCGTCGTCGGGAGCGACCGTTCAAGGTACCTTCAGCACACGCCAGTCAAGGGGTTGAGCAGGCCGAATATCGCCCGCCCGCGGCAGGCTACGCCGCCGGCGTCCTGGCCAGTGAATCCAGTGGTTACGACGTGGTCACGGATCCATACCTATTCGTACATCACTGACCACAAGAGCCTCAGAGATCACTACTGTCACACCAGTCGACTGCTGACGTCAAAGCGACGTCGTGCCCACTGAAAGGTGTGTCATGTCGCCGCGTCTGCGAATCGCCTCGATATCGATGGCATCGGCGATCGCTATCGGATTGTGCGTCGCCATCGGCGTCGCGCCACCCGCAGCCGCCGAGCCTTGCCAAGGCGGTGCCGCCGCAGCGCAACCTCCTGCCACCCAGGCCGAGACTCCCGACCTACCCTCGTCGTCCAACCGCCGACCGACCGGGCAAAGGCCGTCCGGCGCGAACGAGAGCGCACCGCTCCCGAAGCTCGGTCCGATCACATCGGCTGTCGTTAACGCACTTCGTCCACGCTCCGGGCAAGTCCAGCAGCAAGCCGCCGTGGCGCCTTCCCCCACACCCCCCGACGCTGCCACCCAACAACCCGCGGCCGCTGCGCAACCCGCCCCGGCACCGGCGGCGGCGCCGGCACCACCCTCGCCGCCCGGGACATCGCTCGTCGGCTGGGTGACCGGACCCGACAGCCCGAACAAGACCATTGAAAAGTTCGCCATCACCGGCACTGACCTCGGAATCATGTGGGACAACGGCGATCCCGGCGCCCATCAGGTGCTGATGGCCTTCGGCGACACCTACGGCTACTGCAGCGTCCACGGCCAGCAATGGCGGTACAACACGCTGATGCGCAGCCAGGACGGTTCTCTGGCCAATACCATCAGCGTGCCGAATGGCTCTGTCGGCAGCCAATACTCGGGCTCACCGCTCTGGGCCGCGGGTCTCTCCAAACAGATCATCAACAGCACCAAGTGGGCGCCCGATGAGACGGGTATCATCCCGACTGCCGGCATCGCCGCCGGGGGCGCCCAGTACATCAACTTCATGTCCATCAGGAGCTGGGACGCCAACGGCGCGTGGACGACGAACTTCTCGGCGATCGCCGTGTCTCCCGACAACGGTGAGCGCTGGGGCGTCTACCCAGACTCCGTCCGCGTGGCACGACCCGACGCCGTTCCGGGCGGCCGATACGTTCCCGGTAACGAGAACTTCCAACAGGGGGCGTTCCTCAAGCCCGGGCCTGGCGACCCTTACGTCTACTCTTTCGGAACACCATCCGGTCGCGGCGGCTCGGCGTACGTAGCGCGTGTGCTTCCGGGCGCCGTGCCGGATCTCAGGAGATACGAATACTGGAACGCCGACCAAAATGCTTGGGTCCCAGCCAATCCAGGGGCTGCGACGCCCGTCATCCCCGGGCCGGTGGGCGAAATGTCAGCCCAGTTCAACACCTATCTCAGGCAATACCTTGTGATGTACACAAACGGCGCTAACGACGTTGTGATGAGGACTGCGCCTGCGCCGCAAGGGCCGTGGAGCCCGGAGCAGTTGATCGTCCCATCGATGCAGTTTCCCGGCGGCATCTACGGGCCGTTCTTGCATCCGTGGTCGACAGGTAGAGAGCTGTACTACAACCTCTCGCTATGGTCGGCTTACAACGTAATGTTGATGAAAACCGTTCTGCCATAGCAGTACAGCCTGACGCACAGCGTCTTCGTACCGGGCGCGGGCGTGTGCTAAACCGTCGCGCGCAACGGCCAGCTCCCGCAGGCTCTCGCCACATTAGAAGTCGTGGACAACCGGATCCCGGCCCGTCGGGTGTGATCGGTTCATGGCTAGCACCCTCGAGCCTCCGACAACTCAGGTGAGGCGGCTACCGCGGCACCGGCTGCCGGACGTAACCCCGCGGCTGAGTGAACGCCCGGATCCCATCGGCGCCGAGCTCGCGCCCGAGACCCGACTGCCCGACGCCGCCGAACGGCACCCGCGGATCCTGCGCCGCCATGCCGTGGCAGTTGACGCTGACCGTCCCGGCGACCAGCTGCCCCGTCACCTTGTCCGCCAGCGCATCGTCACCCGTCCACACCGAAGCCGTCAGTCCGAACTCGGTCGCATTGGCGGCGGCGACCGCATCGTCGATGTCGTCATATCCGAAGATCGGCAGCACCGGGCCGAACTGCTCCTCCGTCGCCAACGCCGACTGCGGCGCCACCCCGGTGACGACCGTCGGCAGTACAAAGTACCCATCCGAGTCGGCGTCCTCCTCGCGGATCCGCCCCGCCGTCCGCACCGTCGCCCCTTGTGCCACAGCATCTTTCACTAGCGAGGCCACTCTGTCACGTCCGGACGCCGTGTGCAGCGGGCCCAGCGTCACGTCGTCCGCCAGGCCGTCGCCGACGACCTCGCGTTCGCACCGCGCCAGCACCGCGTCCGCCAGTTCGTCGACCCGACCTTGCGGCGCATAGAGCCGCTTGATCGCCATGCACACCTGGCCGCCCGTCGTGTAGGTCGCCGTCACCAGCGATTCGACGAGCTGGTCGCTGATCGCAACGTCGGGCGCGATGATCGCCGCATCGTTGCCACCAAGCTCCAACAGCACGGGCGTGAGTCGCGTTGCGGCGGCGGCCATCACCGCTCGGCCTGTCGCCACGCCACCGGTCGCCGATATCACGTCGATGCCGGGATGCGTCACCAGCGCCTGCGACAGCTCAATACCCGGTGCCGACACTACATTCACCACACCCGGTGGCAGCGCCGCCGCGAACGCGGCCCCGAACTGCAGCGCAGCGAGCGGCACCGTCGGTGGCAGCTTGACCACCACCGTGTTGCCCGCGCTCAACGCCGACGCAAGCTTCATCATCATCACCGAGAACGGCCAATTGAACGGAATCACCAGCGCTGCAACGCCGTAGGGCTCCCGATGCAGCCGCGGATACGGCGACTGCGGGTCGATCTGCTCCGGCGCCAGCGCCGCCTCCGCCATCGAGCCGAGCACCGCCGCGACCATCGGCGCCGTGTCGATCTCGAAACCCGCCTCGGACAGCACCTTGCCATGCTCGCTGGTGTATAGCCGCGCGCCGTCGCTCTCCTTGAGCTGCACACCTGCCGTCAACGCCGCGTCGGCCACTTTGGCGACCCGCTCGCCGACATCCAACGCCCGCCACGACCGAAACGCGTTTCGCGCCTCGGTCACCGCCGCGTCGAGCTGGGCACGGTCGGCAGCGGGAGCGAAGCCGACGACCTCCGCCGGTCTCGCCGGGTTGTGCACGGGGTAACTTCCCGCGTCGCCGGGCTGTGACTCGCCGCCGATCGTGAGTGTCGCCAAGGTTGATGTCGTCATCGCAGCTCCCCTCGTGCGGTCATCGTAGGTCGCTGTGACGGCAGCGTCTACGAAACGACAGCGGCCGACCGCAGCATGCGTTCACTCACATAGGTCGCGACCGAAGGCGGAGAAACACGTGATACTTGCGCCATCAACCAGTTTCGCCATCCCGGAACGACGACCCCGCGTCCGCGATCGAGTGCCAGAAGCCCAGCGGCCACAACCGGTTCGGGCGACGCGAGGTTCTTGTAAACTGCGACACTCGTCACGTCCGCCCCAAGCGCATCGAAATAGCCGGTGCGGGTCGGGCCGGGGCACAGCGCGGTGACCGTGACACCCGAGCCCTTGGCCTCTGCCCGCAACGCCTGGCTGAACGACAGCACGAACGCCTTCGACGCGCCGTAGGTCGCCTGATACGGCGCAGGCTGGAACGCGATCGTCGACGCGACATTCAGGATCCCGCCGCGGCCGCGGTCCAGCATGCCGGGCAGGACGGCGTGGTTGAGACGCACCAGCGCGTCGACGTTGACGGCGACGAGCTCGTGATCCCGCTCGGCGTCGATCTCAGCCAGTTTGCCGTAGGTGCCGAATCCCGCATTGTTGACCAACACACCGATCGCCCGGCCGCCGAGAGCTGAAATCAGGTCGTCGACACCCGCGGGAGTACCGAGGTCACCAACGACCAATTCGACATCGACATCGTGCGCTTCCCGAACGCGGTGCTGCACCTGCTCAAGGCGCGCCCGGTCGCGGCCTGCGAGTACCAACGGCATGCCCCGCTGTGCCAGCTGGTCGGCGAATATCGCGCCCAAGCCCGAGCTCGCCCCTGTCACCACGGCCCAGCCCGCGCCGCCTTTCAACTTTCCTGCCATGTCGCTCCTTCAATATTGACACTATTAACATACACGGATGTTAGCGTTGTCAACATGGCAAGGCGACCGAAGATTCCCGACACTTCTTCCCCGGAGCGACGCGACACCTACCACCACGGAGATCTGAAACGTGCGCTGACGGACGCCGCCCTCAGGCTCGTGCAGGAAAAGGGCCCGAAAGGGTTCACGCTGCGGGAGGTGGCGCGGCGCGCCGGTGTCAGTGCTGCAGCGCCGTATCGACACTTCGCGGACAAGGCGCAGCTACTGGCCGCGGTCGCGACACTGGGTTTCGTCCAGCTCCACGAGGCGCTGACCGCCACCGCTGCCAAGACCACCGATCTGCACGCGCAGGTGATCGCCATGGGGCGGACCTACGTGCGCTGGGCCATCACCCACGCGGACTATTACCAAGTGATGTTCGGCTCCGAGCTCGACAAGAGCGACAACCCTGAGCTGCTCGCTGCGGGTGCCCGTACCTTCGGTGACTTGCTCGACGCCATCGTTCGGTGTCAACGCGCCAAGCTGCTGCCGGCCGGCAACCCCCGCGATGTCGCCGGGCCGATCTGGGCACTGCTGCACGGCGTCGCCATGCTCGCGATCGGCGGCGACCTGAAACACGTCGACATCAAAGAAAGCCCACTGACGCTGATCGAGCGTGCGCTCGAAGCGATGCTGTTCAGCGAGTAGTGAACACGAGACCCGAATAGCCTTGCTGCACAACATCATCCAGAAACTTTCGGTAGTTGCCGAATCCGCCGGCGTACGGCATGAACACCCGTTTCTTGCCGTCGATGTTGGCGCCCAGATACCACGACGACTGCGCCTTCGGAAACAGCGTCCGATCCGCCGCCTCCGCGACCTGCTCCGTCCATACCCGCGCAGCATCACGACGCGGCTCGACCTCGGTGATCCCACCCCGGGCGGCCGCCATTATCAACTCGACGGCCCAGTCGACCTGCACCTCCGCGTGTAGGACCATGTTCGCCAGCACCGACGGGCTGCCCGGCCCGCTGAAGCTGAACAGGTTCGGCAGCCGCGGCACCATCACCCCGAGGAAGGTGACCGGCCCGTCCGCCCAGATCTCCGACAGCCGTTGCCCGCCCGGCCCGATCGGATCTATCCGCGTCATCGCACCCGTCAGCGCGTCGAAACCCGTTGCGAACACCAGCACATCGCACGGATAGCTCGCCGCAGCGGTCCGCACACCGTCCGACGTGATCGCCTCGATCGGCTCGCGGCGCAGGTTCACCAGCCGCACGTTGTCACGGTTGAATGTCGCGTAATAGCCCGCGTCAGTGCAGATCCGCTTCGTCCCGATCGGATGGTCGACCGGAATCAGGTCCGAAGCGACCACCGGATCGGTCACGATCTCACGGATGCGGTCTTCGGCGAACTGCCGCGCGATGTCGTTCGCCGCGAGCACAGATGTCTGGTCGGGGAACGTCTTGCTGAACAGCACGCCACCGTCGCGCCAGCGCCGCCACAGCGCCTCCTGCCGCTCCTCGACATCCGTCTCCAACGCGTTCTTGTGATACGTGCCATGCGGTGTGCCCGCGGGCGCATACGCCGATCGGCTTCTCCGCTCCGGATACTCGTGGCGGATGCGTTCGAGATCCTCGTCCGACCACGGGTGGTTCGGCATCGGCACCGTGTAGTTCGGCGAGCGCTGAAACACCACCAGCGACTCCGCCTCCTCGGCGAGGATCGGCACCGCCTGGATGCCCGACGACCCCGTGCCGATCACGCCAATCTTCTTGCTCTGCAAGTCCGGATCGGTGCGGGGCCAGGCCGCGGTGTAGTACACCTCTCCGGCGAAATCGGGCAGCCCGGGAATGCCCGGTCTGTTCACCGCCGACAGACAACCCGTCGCGCACAACAGAAACCGCCCGCGAACGGTGTCCCCCGCCGACGTCTGTACTACCCACTCCCCCGCCTCGAACCGCGCGCCGACCGCGTCGGTAGAGAACCGGTAGTGCCGCGCCAGATCGAACCGGTCCGCCACATGATCCAGATACGCCAGGATCTCGGGCTGCGCCGCGAAACGCTCCGTCCACGTCCAGCTGCCCTGCAGGTCATCGTCGAAAGAGTAGGAATAGTCCACACTTTCGACATCGCAGCGTGCGCCCGGATAGCGGTTCCAGTACCACGTGCCTCCGACGCTCGGGGCCGCCTCCATGCCGAGCACCGTCAGACCTTCCGAGACACAACGATGTACGGCGTACAACCCGGCGAAGCCGGCACCGATCACGATCGCATCGAAACTCACGCCAGCAGCCCCCGCATGTCCGACCATAGCAACTCCCGCGCCGAAGCTCCCGCCGCGAACGGCATGATCGTCACGAAGCCGTGGAACAGCCCCGGGTAATCGCGATGCACCACAGGCACTTTCGCCGCGCGCAACCGCTGAGCGTACCCAACGCCCTCGCTGTGCAGCACGTCGAACCCGGCGGTCACGACGACCGCTGGCGGCAGGCCCTCGTGCGATCCGGCCCGTGCCGGCGCGACGAGATACTCGGGCGAGGGTATCGAGCCGTTCAGGTATTGCCGCCAATACCACTGCATCGCAGCTGAGGTGTTGACGTACCCGGTGGCGTACGCCTGGTAGCTGAACGTGTCGAACGCCGGATCGATCACGGGATAGATCAGCACCTGACCGACGGGCATGGGCGCGCCGTGCTCGCGGCACATGAGCGCGGTGACGGCGGCGAGGTTTCCGCCCGCGCTGTCACCGGCGATCAAAACTCGCGCCGGATCGATGCCGAGTTCCCCACTGTGGGACATCACCCAGCAGAACGCGTCGTGCACGTCCAATACCGCCGTAGGCGCGCGATGCTCCGGCGCCAACCGGTAGTCCACCGAGACGACGACCGTCTCGGTGTGGCGCGACATCGCCCGACAGAAGCTGTCGTGCGATTCGAGGTCGCAGAGCACGAAGCCGCCGCCGTGACAGAACACCACCGCGGGGCGCACACCGCTGTCCCCGTGCGGGCGGTAGATCCGTACCGGCACATCGCCGGCCAGTTGATCGTCGGCGCCGGCCACATCGTCGAGGTTCTCGACGGGCAGGCGGCGGCCGACGATCACCGCCCGCGCCTCGGGTGCGCTCATCGTCGCGACGGCCGGAAACCCATCGTCCATGGCGCGCATAAACGCCTGCACGCCGTCGTCCATGAGTTGCACGGTAATGCACCGCAGTACGCGTGCGGTGCCTAATCTGGACAAGTGTCCAGGGTTCGCCTCGATCACCTGCCCGCTGTACGAAGCCATGTGCGGCCTGCAAGTGCGCGTCGACGACGGCGTGCCGTGCCAGATCCGGAACCGATCCTGAGGAGCAATGCCATGGCCGCCCCGAACCTGCCGCCCGGCTTCGACTTCACCGATCCCGACATCTACGCACAGCGGTTGCCCGTGCAGGAGCTGGCCGAGCTACGGCGGACGGCGCCGATCTGGTGGAATGAGCAGCCTTTGGACGTCGGCGGATTCGGCGACGGCGGATATTGGGTGGTGAGCAAGCACCGCGACGTCCGAGAAGTATCGCTGCGCAGCGACGTGTTCTCGTCGGCGAAGAAGTCGATCGTGCCGCGCTACAAGGTGACCGGCGGAGGCGGCCAGATCGAAGCGGGCGCGGCGTCGATGATCATGATGGACGATCCGGAGCACACTCGGTTGCGCAAGATCATCTCCCGCGGGTTCACGCCGCGCGCCGTCGAGCGGCTGCGCGCCGAGCTCGGCGAACGCGCGCAGCGGATCGCCGCGCAGGCCGCCGAACAGGGCTCAGGCGACTTCGTCCTCCAGGTCGCCCGTGAGTTGCCGCTGCAGGCGATCGCCGGACTGCTCGGCGTTCCGTTACAGGACCGCGAGAAGCTGTTCGACTGGTCCAACAGAATGATCGGTGACGACGATCCGGAGTTCGCCGAGTACGACGCCCTCGGTTCGGCCGGCGAGATGATGTGGTACGCAATGCAATTGGCTGCGCGTAAGGCCGAGCACCCGGGCGACGACATCGTCACCACGCTGATCGACGCCGACGCCGACGGCCAGCTCACCGACGCCGAGTTCGGGATGTTCGTGGTCACTCTGGCGATTGCGGGAAACGAGACGACCCGCAACTCGATCACCCAGGGCATGATGGCGTTCACCGATTTCCCAGATCAGTGGGAGCTGTTCAAGGCGCAGCGACCGAAGACCGCTGCCGACGAGATCATCCGCTGGGCCTCCCCTATCACCGCGTTTCAGCGGACCGCGCTGACCGACACCGAACTCTCCGGTATGCAGATCAAGAAGGGTCAACGGCTGGCGCTCTTCTACCGCTCAGCGAATTTCGACGAGGACGTCTTCGGCGACCCGTTCGCATTCGACGTCTTGCGAAACCCCAACCCGCACCTCGGTTTCGGCGGCACCGGCGCCCACTACTGCGTCGGCGCCAACCTCGCACGGATGACCATCGACTTGATGTTCAACGCGATCGCCGATCACATTCCCGACCTCACGCCCGTCGCCGCGCCCGAGCGACTGCGGTCGAGCATGATCAACGGCATCAAGCACTGGCAGGTCGCCTACCGGACGGGGGCCAGAACCCCCTAGTCCCCGCGTCTGGTCTTGATCGTCGTGAAGACGCTCCAGCCGATCAGCGTGCCGAGTGCGATCGAGAAGATCGCGGCGACGGTGGTTCCCAGCGTCGTGATATCGCCGACGCCCGCGGCGGCCTCACCGAGCGACTCGAAGCTCAACGCGCCTGGAACCAATGCCCAGAACGCCGCGAGCATCATCACGATCGCAGGCGGAGACGTCTTGATCCGTGACCCGAGCATCGCGAACGGCACCACCAGAAACGCGCCCACGGCGCCGGAGTGCGTGGGCGACAGGAACAAGCCACCCACTTTCTGCCCGACCAGCGCCACGCCGACCGCCGCCATCAACCACAGCAGCGATCCCCTGGGCGCGGAGAGATAGATGTACAGTCCGATCGCGATCACGACGACAGCGACATACAGCGACCACGCACCCATTTGCGGCGACGGCTGTTGCGGCGCGACCCGGCCTGCGAGATGGATGCCCAGCCCGACACCGAAGACCAGCAGACTCAGCTGTGCCACACCGTAAATCAGTCGGCTGGCACCGCTGATCACCTGCGCACTGGCCAATTCCATGGCCGCGATCGTCAACGCCAGACCCGGCAGGATCGCCACGAGCGGCGGACTGATCACTCGCAGCAGCCCGTCGTTGGCGGCGTCGGCGACGAACCACGTCGCCAGCGCTGTGACCAGCGCCGCGGCCACGGTGGGCAACACCGCATTCAATGTCGGAAACGGCCTGCCCAACAGGAGGATGAGGCCGACCACCGCGCCGAGAAACACGTAGCCCCACAGCGATGCCCAGGTCGGGTTGATCACCATGCCGAACCCGAGGGTGGTGATCGTGTACCCGATCACCGTGGTGACAGGCCCGAACCGCGGCTGCATCGTGCGCGCCGCAGCCGCCTCGTGCGCCGCGTCCGCCGGCGTGATGGCGCCGACCTCGGCAAGTTCGGCGATCGCATCGATCCGCCCCGCGAGGTTCAACTGTGTCGTCGGCTTGACGACCGTCTCGACCTCATAGGCGACGGTGCCGACCTGAACCACTAGCGCTGTCGGCAGCACCACCACGCGCACGGTTTCGCGGGTGTACTGCTTGGCGATCGTGAGCAATCGCGCCCCGACGAGTTGTGTCGGCTGCTCGCACTCGATCAGCGCGATACCCAGCTCGCGCAGCATCGCGGCGACCTCGGCATCGTCATGGTCTTGCCCTTCGGCCAGCGGCTCCGGTATCTCCTTGCGAATCGACCTCAACAGCCGCCTTGCCATGCCGGACTCGTCGTTCATACCGCCGATTCTGGCGCGGCGACGAAATAACGCCGCCCGCGGGGCTCACGCTGCCAGAGCGCACCGCCACCAGGCGTCACACCCTCCTGGATCAATGTGCGCTTGAGGACCTTGTTGGTCGCCGTCTGCGGCAGTGCGGTGTTGATGCGGACGTAGCGCGGCCATGCCTTGGAAGACAGATCGGGCTGTGACGCCAGGAACTCCTCGAACCGCATGGGCGTCAACGTCGCTCCCTCGTTCAGCACGACGGCCGCCATCACCTGGTCGCCGACATGCTCGTCGGGCACGGCGTACACCGCGACGTGGTTGATCTCGGGTATGCGCTGCACAATCCGCTCGACCGGCCCCGCCGCAAGGTTCTCGCCGTCCACCCTCATCCAGTCGGAGGTCCGCCCGGCCAGATAGATCCAGCCGTCGGCGTCGCGGTATGCCAGATCGCCCGACCAGTACATGCCGTGCCGCATCCGCTCGTCCGTCGCCGCGGGGTCGTTGTAGTAGCCCGTGAACCCGCCGACACCGTAGGTGTTGACCAGTTCGCCGACCGCCTCATCGAAGTTGGCCAGCGCGCCGTGTTCGTCGAAAACCGCTGGTGCACACTCGCTCACGGTGTCCGAATGGTACACGCTCACACCTGGGTAACCCCTGCCGATCGACCCCGGCGGACATCCGTCCTCCCGCATCACCACGACAGCGAACTCGCTCGACCCGAAACTGTCCACCACCCTACACTCGAAACGCCTTGCGAACTCCTCGATATCGCGCTCGGTGGCCTCGTTCCCGAACGCCGCCCGCAGCGGGTTGTCGGCGTCGTCTGGCCGCTCGGGCGTCGCGAGCACCAGCGCCAGCGGCTTGCCGACGTAGTTCATGTACGTGGCCCCGTACCGGCGGATGTCGGCAAGGAAGCGCGACGGCGAGAACTTGGCGGGCACCATCGCCGCGCCACTGTTGATCGCCACCGCCCAGCCCGCCGCCACACCGTTGGAGTGGAACAGCGGCATCGACAGGTAGCACACATCGTCACCCGTGAGCTCGAACCGCTCGACCAGGCTGGCGCCACACAGCACCGCCATCGCGTGTGCGAAGCGCACCGCCTTCGGGTCGCCACTGGTGCCAGATGTGAAGATCATCAGCACCGGGTCTGCGCCGCCGACTTCGCGGTGCGGCACAAGCGGTCCCGCTGCGGCCACGGCATCCCGGTACGGCGGCCCGTCGACGTCGATCACCGTCGCACCACCCAGATCCAGCCCGTCGAGCAGTGGCATGTGGTCGGTGTCGGCGAGCACGAGTTGGCAATCCGATCGCCTGATGTCGCCCGCGAGGCCGTCGCCGCGGCGCGTCGTGTTGATGCCGCACAGCACGTATCCGCCGAGCGCCGCAGCCGCCATCGACCGCAGCATGGCCGGCGAGTTACCGAGCACGGCCGCGATGTGCATCGGCCGCGACGGGTCCGTGAGCGCGATGAGCGCCGACGCCTCCGCCGCGGCTTCGGCCAGGTGCCCACGCCACGTCCACGTCCTGTCACCGTGTTTCATCGCCACGGTGTCGTCGGCCATCCGCGACCGCAGTAGCTGCTGCACCGTCTCAAACATGGGCGGGCCTGTACCGCAGCAACGTGATTCCCGCCTCGTCACAGAACACTGGCGTGACGCGCATCCCGATCCGGATGTCCTCGGGTGCGACGTCGACCAACTCGGTGCTCACCCGCGGACCGGCGTCCCATTCGACGACCGCCAGCAGTTGCGGCAGCTTCTCGGCCCACGGCGGTCCTGTCGGCCTGCGCGCAACGGTATAGGTGTATAGCGTTCCGGCGCCGTCGATCTCACGCCACTCCAGATCGTCGGCCAGCGTTCCCGGCACCAGCGTGCGCGGGTAGAACACATATCGGTCCGCCGATGGCGAGTACTGGATCAGAATCCGGTGCTCCCGCAACGCATCCCAGAACGGCTGCGATACCGGGGTCGGCTCGGGCAGTGGCGCGGTCACCTCAGTCTCCGCCCAGGATCAGCGCGACCTGCTCGCTCATGATGCCGCCGCTGCCGGTGACGAAGGCGACATTGCAGTCGGCGATCTGCGCGTCGCCTGCGCGGCCCATCACCTGTCGCGCGCCGTCGACCACGTGGTGCATGCCGCCCGCCATGCCGGCCTGTCCGAACGACAGCTGCCCACCCGCGGTGTTGACGGGAAAGTCACCGCGGAAAGTCAAGTCGTGTTCGTTCAGCCACGCCATACCCTCGCCCTTGCCACAGAATCCCGCGTCCTCCAACGTCATCAGCACGGTGATCGTGTAGCAGTCGTAGATCGACGCCATATCGACATCAGACCGCTGCAGCCCCGCCATCGCGAACGCCCGTTCGGCGGCGCGGGCGACGGGTGTGCGGATGAGGTCGTCGGCGTACGTCGGTGTCTTGAACCGGATGTGCTCGCCGAATCCCTTGATCCACGCTGGACGATGGCGGGCGCGGCGCGCGATGTCGGCGTTCGCGATCAGCACGCCCGCACCGCCTTGTACCCGCATCACGGTCTCGAGCATGTGGATCGGGTCCGCAATCACCGGGCTGTTCAGCACGTCGTCGACCGTGATCGGCTTGCCGTAAAACACGGCGCCGTGATGGGCGCAGGCGTTCGTGCGTTGCTGTACCGCGATCCGCGCCAATGCGGCTGCGTCGTAGCCGTATTGGAACGCGTAGCGCTGGGCGATCTGCGCGTAAGGTCCGTTCTGCCCGACGTTGCCGTACGGGATCTCGAACTCGGCCTGCGGGGAGCCGTAGTTGTTGCTCGACGCCCCGTACCAGCCGAGGGTCCGACCGGGCCGCGCTTCCGACCGTGGGATCTCGGTCGATCCGGGCACCACGGCGAGCACCGCGTCACACTGCCCGAGCTCGACCGCCGCCGCGGCCCGCCACACCATGCCCGCCGCGGTGGCGCCGCCAAGGTCCACCCGGTCACCGAAGTCGAGCGGAAGCCCGAGATACTCCGACAGCGTGGCGGGTGCGAACATGTCCGACTCGGCGATGCCGTGGCATGACAACCCGTTCACCACAACCGGATCCACGCCCGCGTCCTCGATCACCAGCTTTGCCAGCCGCGCGTACTGGTCCAGCGTGAACATCGGTCGGCCGCTCTGTCGCTTCTCGGCGGGCAACTCCGCGATGCCGATGATGGCGGCCTCACCACGCAGGCCCGTCACGGCGCAGCCCGCTGCGGCAGTGCCACGGTCGCGGTGCCCGGCATCAGCACGTCGTCACCACGCTTGCAGAAGATGTCGAGGTCGACGAGGCCATCCCGCTTCCCTGTGACGACACCCCCGAACGTCAAAGCCTGTCCTGGATGGGCGATCGCGCGGTTCTGCACCGAGAACGTCACCAGTCGTCCGTCACCGCCGATCCAGTCGGTCAGCGCACGAGACAACAGCGCCGCCTGCAACGGACCCTGGACAAGGACATCGTCATATCCCTCGACGTCGCGTGCCCACTGTTTGTCGTAGTGGATGCGATGGCCGTTGTAGGTGGCGGCACTGAAGAAGAACATCTGCGTTTCGTCGACGGTCACGGTCAGCACCGGGATCACATCACCGGTGTCGACCTCCTCGAAATACGGGCTCATGCCGGCCTGGCGATCATCGACGTGGTGGCCTCGGCGAGCAGCTCGCGGTGCTGGTTGCGGTATTCGGCCCGCCAGGTCACCAGGACGAATGTGCCTGATCTGCCTTCCTTTTCGACGATCGATTCGACAGTGCGGGTCATCTCGATCTCGTCGCCGTGGTAGGCGGGCAGATGGAACGTGGTGCTCTCGCCACCGGCCATCCGCCGCGGCGCGCGAGGGAACGCCATGCTGCCGGTCACCGCACCCGACGACCCGTCAGGACGCAGATCACCGAGCGCCGCCACGCCGAGGATCGCGTACTGCAGATACAGCGGCGGGCAGATGATATTGCGGTAGCCGTGCGCCCGCGCGTAGTCGGGATCGAACCACAGCGGATTGCGATCACCGACCGCTGCGGCCCAACGCTGCCAATCCCGCCGGTACACCTCGCCGGTGGCGACAGCGACGACCGTCCCGATCTTTTCTAATGACTCAGGGTCGATAAGGCTGTCAGCCGTCATCGGTTACTGTCCCAGTTCATCTCGTCCTCAAGCCATTTCGCGGCGATATCGGCACCACCGCCGAACGTCGACAGGATGCGGGACCGCTCGGAGAACAGATGCAGGCCGGTGTCGACGACGTAGCCCATGCCGCCATGTAGTTGGTGCGCGTCGAGCGTGATCTTCTTGACCTCGGCGGCGCGCATCCTGGCGACCGCCGTCTGCCGGGTGGCGGTGTGGCCTCGCCCGATCCAGAACACCGCCGACTGCGCGGCCAGCCGGGCTGCGGCCAGCGCGATGTGCATGTCGGCCACCAGATGCTGTGCCGCCTGGAACGACGCGATCGGCCTGCCGAACTGCTCGCGCATCTTGGTGTACTCGACGGTGCGCTCGATCACCGCTTCGCCGACGCCGACCAGATCGAGACAGTCCAGCGCCACAATGGCGTTGGCCACCCGGCGCAACTGTTGTGCATCGACGGGGGTCGCTTCGTCGACCCCAACCTCGTCGAACCGAACCGTGAATGCCGGAAAGCCACCCATCATGGCCACGGGCTCGATGCTGATGCCGGACGTCGTGGTGTCGACAGCGACCAGGCCTGCGTCGGTGGTCGCAACGATCACGTCGGCAACGTCCGCGTCGGTGACGAAATCCGCGACCCCGCTCACCCGCTGGCGGTCGCCATCGCGGTGAGCCTGCAACCGGGGCATGTCGGCTGCGTCGCGGGGGCTGAACAGCGCCGTGGCCGCACGCGCCTCGCCGGAGGTCAGTCGAGGCAGCCAAGCCGACCCCACACTGAGCCAGTCGATAGCAAGTGCCGCGTACACCGTGCTCTGAACCACCCTGGGACACAGCGCTCTTCCCGCTTCGATGCAGAAGACGCCGACATCGCCAAGACTGCCGTCGATCGCCAGGCCGAGCACACCCGCCTCGGCCAGCGTCTTCCACTGCTCGGCGGCCTCGAGTTCGGCAGCCAGCACGCTGCGGCACATCGCGGCGAGATCGCGCGAATCGTGATCGGGAATCACTCGCATGCCGTCACCGCCCGTACGACGGCATCCCGTGACCGCGCTGGGCGATCACGTCGCGTAGCACCTCGTTGGTGCCGCCGCCGAAGCGCATCAGCGGCGACACCCGATAAAGCCGCTCGAAGAAGTTGCCGACGACCAGCCCATCGGGCCCGAGTAGATCGATCGCGAGATCTGCTATTCGCTGGCGCAATTCGCTGGTGAAGATCTTCTCGACGCTGACCTCCACGGTCGGTATACGACCACTGTCGAGCATCGACGCCGCCTCGTAGCCCATCAGCTTGGCGACTTCCACGTCGGCCTCGGCCTGCGCGAGGCGGCGACGGAACACCGGATACGAGCCGCCTGCCATCGCGATCAGGTCGTCGAGTGCGCGGCGTAGGTCGCCGGCGTTGGTCAACGCGCCGCGCTCCAGGTCCAGGGCGCCGGTGATGTAGGTCCACCCCATGTTGAGCTCGCCGATCAGGTTGGTGACCGGCACGCGCACGTCGTTGAAGAACGTCTCGTTGGTGCGGTATCCCGACCACGCGTACAGCGGGTGGATCTCGATGCCGGGGCTGTCGATCGGTACTGCCATCACCGAGATGCCGCGGTGCCGTGGCGCGTCGGGGTCGGTGCGCACGCACAGCCACTCGTGGGTCGACCGCTGGGCCCCGCTGTTCCAGATCTTCGACCCGTTGATCACCCACTCGTCGCCGTCGCGAACCGCGCGGGTGCGCAGGCTGGCCAGGTCGGTCCCGGCGTTGGGTTCGGAGTAGCCGAGCGCGAAGACGATCTCGCCCCTGGCGATGCCGGGCAGGAACTCCTTCTTGTTCTGTTCGGTGCCGTGCCGCATGATCATCGGCGCCACCGAGGTCACGGTGAGATCGGGCCCGGGCACGCCGGCGTATTCGAACTCGCTCATCAACAGATGTTGATGCATCGCTGTGAGGCCAAGGCCACCGTACTCCTGCGGCCAGTTCAGTCCGAACCAGCCCTTCTCGCCGATCTTGCGACGGAACGCCGTGAGCTCGCCGCCCTGGTACTCGAGGCCGTGCTCGGCCATCTCGGCCCGCAGCGCCGGTGTGACGTTCTCTGCGAGGAACTGTCGTACTTCGGCCACCCAGGCTCGCTGCTCGTCATCGAGCTCGAAGTCCACAGAGGCGACACTATCGACAAGTTGTCTACTCGGCCGACGTTTGCCCTACAACGGGTACCGGGTGGGGCCTTCCCAGGAGGCAATGATGGCAACCACGGAGCAGCCGGATCCACGGATCGTGGGGCGGGCCCTCGAAGACTGAGTCAACCGAGGCGGGCAGTTCTTATATCGCCCCGTGCCGGTCGACCCGCGTTCAGCCGCTCGCGCTGTGGCACCACCACATACTTCGGGTCGCGCGTCGACTCCACTCCCGCCTCGAACACCCCGAAGCGCTGCAACGCGCTGCCCGCCAACAACGCCAGGCCCGACACCGCCAGCACCGCCCGGCCACGGCCCGCCGCCGCGCCCAGTGCCCCACCGACTGTCAGGACTTCTGACAGCTGACGCAGCCTATGCGCCTTTCCTGTGGTGTACGCCTCCGCCGAAAGTCCGAGCCGGTGCTCCATCAGCCGTGACGACGCCACCTCCAGACCCGCCCCCGCGACAGCCATCCGCCGTGCCGGACCTGACTCGTGCACCGGCGCGAAGACCATTCCCCAGCCTCCGCCGCTCGCAGCCGCCGAACCGGTGAACACGAACGGCAGGTATGGGTGCGCCTCATGCCACGCCGGAACCGCGGTGTGCGACAACAGAACTGCCGTGTACGACGCCACCCCCGGTGCCGTTCCGGCGGCCCATATTCCGGCGGGCCTAGCCAACCAGCGAATCAGCCGACCCAGCCAGGTCCGTTGCAGCCAACCCGGCATCAACTCCGCCGCGCCGGCCAGACCCGCCCCCGGACCGTAGGCCGTGAGGATCCACGTGCCCACGCTCATCGGCGAGCTCGGCTTCGCCACCCGCAGCATGTGGTGGAACCGCTCCGGCCTGCCGAGATCCGCGACCAGGAAGTACATGCTCGCCGCGATGCTTCCCAACGCGCCCAGCCTGGACCACCGCCGCAACGCCTGCCGACCCGTCACGTCCGCGCCGGCCGCCAGCATCGCCGAACCCGCCGACAGCCCGCCCGCGAACAGATACGCCGCGATCTTCCACTCCCACACCGGGTGCTTCAGGATCGGCCGCCCGTAGTACGACGCGAACTCGGCCCGCGGCACCGCCAGGTCTTCGCGCGCCATCATCTCTTCCCCAGAAAAGCCGACACAGCCAGACCGACCAACGCCGACGCCGCCATCCCCGCGTACTTCCACATCGCCCCGGCGTCGCGTGTCGGCACCACCGGGTCGGGCGGCAGCCCGTACACCTCAGGCTCATCGAGCAGCAGGAAGAACGCGCCGTCGCCGCCTACCCCGTCGTTCGGGTCATGCCCGTACAGCCGCGCCTCGGTGACCCCGCGCTCGTGCAACTCCTCGACGCGGCGAGAAGCCCGTTCACGCAACTCGTCCAGCACCCCGAACTGGATCGAGTCCGTCGGGCACGCCTTGGCGCACGCCGGTTCCAGGCCGTCGTGCAGCCGGTCGTAACACAGCGTGCACTTCCACGCCCGGCCGTCGCTCTCGCGCCGGTCGATCACCCCGTACGGGCAACCCGAAACGCAGTATCCACACCCATTGCAAATGTCTTGCTGCACAACAACTGTGCCGAACTCGGTGCGGAACAACGCACCGGTCGGGCACACATCCAGACACCCCGCGTGTGTGCAGTGCTTGCACACGTCGCTGCTCATCAGCCACCGGAAGTCTGTGCGCGTCTCCGCGCCGTACGCGTCGCCGGGCCGCTCGAGACCGGGCATCCCGAGGTCCACCGGCTCCCGGCCCGGTTGCTCGATGAACGCGACGTGCCGCCACGTGCTCGCGCTCAGCATGCCCGTGTTGTCGAACGACATGCCCAGCAGGTCGAACCCGTCGTCGGGCACCATGTTCCATTCCTTGCACGCCACCTCGCACGCCTTGCAACCGATGCACACCGACGTGTCGGTGAAGAAGCCCACCCGCGGCGGGTGCTCGTCGTCGTAGCCGGCGTTGCCCGCCGGATCCGGCAGCGGCCCGTAGAAGCTGTTCTCGCTCATGGCTTCTCCTCGGTGTGGTCGGCGGGCGGCCCAGTGGTGTCGAGGTTCGTCCCCGTCTCCACCGTGATGCCGGCCCGGTGCCGGTACTGCGCGACGTACTCCAGCAGCGCCGGTCCCCTCGGTCGTCGTCCCGGCTGGATGTCACACGTCGCGACCTTGCTCTCCTGGATGAACACATTCGGGTCCGCCACCACCCCGAACAGGTCGTTGACCACGTCGCCCTCGATCAGCCCCTTGTTCCCCCAGTGATACGGCATCCAGATCTGGTGCACCACATGATCTTCGACCCGCAACGGGCGCAGCCGATCCGTCACGAACACGCGCGCCTCCACCGCCGTACGACTGGTGATCACGTGCGCCCAGTCCATGTGCGTCAGGCCGCGCATCGACGCCAACTCCCGTGACACCTCGACGAACAATCCCGGCTGCAATTCCGAGAGATAGGGCAGCTGTCGGCTCATCCCGCCCGCGGTGTGGTGCTCGGTCAGCCGCGAGGTGGTGAACACGAACGGGAACACCTCCCCGTGTAGCTCCGGCGGCGAGGGGTTCGACGGATTGTCCTCCCGCCCATACACTCTGCGCGTCGGGTTGCCCTGCTGTACGTACAACGCATTGCGGAACGGCGACTCGTGCGGCTCGTAGTGCGTGGGCAGCGGACCGTCGAGCAGGCCGTTGGGCGCGAACAGCCAGCCCTTGCCGTCGGCCTGCATGACGAACGCGTCGTCGCCACGCAGCGCCGCGACACCCACCGCGCCCTCCGGCGGGCGGTAGTCCGGCGGCTTGGTCTCCTCGAAGTCCGGCACGTCGTAGCCCGTCCACTCGCCCTTGTCTGGGTCCCACCACACGAGCTTCTTGCGCTCGCTCCACGGCCTGCCCTGCGGGTCGGCGGACGCCCGGTTGTACAGCACCCGCCGGTTCATCGGCCATGTCCAGCCCCACTCGGAACCGTCGTGCGGTTTGCGCCGCGCGGCCTGGTTGACCTCGTCGGCGTACACCCCGCTATAGATCCAGCACCCGCAGATCGTGCTGCCGTCGGCCTTCAGCGAGATGTAGTTGTCGACAGCACGTCCCGTCGTCAGGTCCACACCGCTGATCCGCCGCAGCACATCCTCGCTCGACGGCTCGTCGCCCTCCATCTCGTAGTCCCACCACAGGTCGAGCAGCGGCCGGTCGCGCTCGTCGGTGGAGCCGGCCAGCTTCTCGCGCAGGATGCGGCCCAGGTGGTAAAAGAACCACAGCTCCGAACGGGCGTCGCCCGGCGGTTCGACCGCCTTCTCACGCCACTGCAACATCCGCTGCGTCTGCGTGAACGTACCCGCCTTCTCGACATGCGATGCCGCCGGGAAAAGGAACACCTCGGTCCGGCAGGTCTGCGGCGAGATCTCGCCCGTCTCGACCTCAGGGCCGTCCTTCCAGAACGACGCGCTCTCGATCTCGACGAGATCGCGCACCACCAGCCAGTCGAGGTTGGCCATGCCCAGCCGCTGCAGCCGGCCGTGCGCCGAACCGACCGCCGGATTCTGGCCCAACAGGAAGTAGCCGAACACCTTGCCGTCGACCATGTCCATGACCGTGCGGTACGTGCCGTGGTCGCCGTTGATCCGTGGCACGTAATCGAAGCAGTAGTCGTTCTCCGCCGTAGCGTTCTCGCCCCAGTACTCCTTGAGCAGCGAGACCATGTACGTATCGGCGTTGCGCCAGAAGCCTTTCTGCTCATCGCCCGTGATGCGGTCGAGGTAGTCGGCCAGCGAGGCTTCGCCCGCCTTCGGCATCGCCAGGTAGCCGGGCAACAGGTCGAACAGCGTCGGCACGTCGGTCGAACCCTGAATGCTGGCGTGCCCGCGCAGCGCGAGCACCCCGCCGCCGGGCCGACCTATGTTGCCCAGCAGCAGCTGAATGATCGCCCCCGCGCGGATGTACTGCGCACCGACCGAATGCTGTGTCCAGCCGACGCTATACACCAGCGCCGTGGTGCGTTCGCGGCAGGAGTTCTCGGTCCACGCCTTGGCGATCTGCAGGAACTGCTCGGCAGGCACCCCGCATACCCGTTCCACCATGTCGGGCGTGTAGCGGGCGTAATGCCGCTTGAGGATCTGGTACACGCAGCGCGGGTGCTGCAGCGTCGGGTCGGCAGGGACGTCATGGGCACCTTCGATCGGCGCGCCGCCCGAACCGTGCTGATCCGGGGTGGCGTGTTCCTTCGCGCTTGTCGATTCGTAGTGCCAGGACGACGGATCGTATGACGCGGTCTCGTGGTCGTAGCCGCTGAACAGCCCCTCGAGATCCTCCGTATCCCTATAACTTTCGTCGACGATGAACGACGCGTTGGTGTATGCGGTGACGTATTCGCGGAAGTCCAGCTCGTTGGAGAGGATGTAGTTGATCATCCCGCCGAGGAACGCGATGTCACTGCCCGCGCGCAGTGGCACGTGCCGGTCGGCCAGCGCGCTGGTGCGGGTGAACCGCGGATCGATGTGGACCACCTTCGCGCCGCGCGCCTTGGCCTCGATCACCCACTGGAACCCGACCGGATGTGCCTCGGCCATATTCGAGCCCATGATGACGATGAAGTCCGAGTTGACGAGGTCTTGCAGGTAGTCCGTCGCCCCGCCGCGACCGAAGGAGGCTCCCAGACCGGGAACCGTTGCGCTGTGTCAAATACGCGCCTGGTTCTCGATCTGTAACGCGCCGAGGGCGGTGAAGAGCTTCTTGATCAGGTAGTTCTCTTCGTTGTCGAGCGTCGCGCCGCCCAGGCTGGCGATTCCCATCGTGCGGCGCAGCGTGTTGCGGTCGGCGTCGAACTGCTGCCAGCCCTTGTCGCGCGCGTCGAGCACCCGGTCGGCGACCATCTGCATCGCGGTGTCGAGGTCGAGTTCCTGCCATTCGGTGGCGTAGGGCGGGCGGTAGCGGATCTTGGTCAGACGTTGCGGCCCGGTCACCAGCTGTGTGCTCGCAGAACCCTTGGGGCACAATCGGCCTCGCGATATGGGGCTGTCGGGGTTGCCCTCGATCTGAATGACCTTCCCGTCTTTCACGTAGACCTTCTGCGCGCACCCGACCGCGCAGAACGGGCACACCGAGTGCGCCACACTGTCCGCATCGGCGATGCGCGGCATCAACGTCAGCGAGCGGTTGGATTGGGCGGCCTTGCCCCGGCCCAAGGGGTCGTCGCCGGTGAGCTGCCGGTAGACCGGCCACGACTCGACCAATTTCTTGAAGTCCATCAGCGTCTCCTCTACCCGGCCTGTTTCGATCAAACCACCGTTCGCGTGTTGTCATCGCTACGCCGCGTAATCTGCCGCGCGTCCAGTTGTTCGAGCAACGGCACCGCGACCCGGCGGGTCGTCCCGAGAGCGCGGCGGGCGTCGCTGACGGTGAACGGCTGTGGCAGCGCCCTCAGGACGTCGGCCGCGCGTTCCAGCGCGTCGGGCCCGAGTACGACGCCGTCGGCGATCCGGGTCAGCCGTCCGACGCGAACCGCCGCGGCCAGCTCTTTGGCCCCGAGGTCCAGTTCTTTGAGCTCGTCGGCCTCCGGAGCGCGGAACGGCTCTTCGGCCAGCCAGTCCTCCACCGCGCTTACCGCCTTGTCCACCCTCGGCGGCAGGCCCGTGTTCGGTGGGCGCACAAGCCCGTCGGCGATCTCGAGCCCGGTGCCGTCGAGCAGGCTGGGGATCAGCTCGGCGGTGGGGAGATCCGCCTGTTGGCGCAGTGTCTCCAGCGGCATGCCTGCCGCGACGTCGTGATCGGCTGCCCACCGTTTCACGGCCGTCATCATTTGTTGACGACGCTCAGCCCACCACTGTGGGTCGACGACCCACTCGCCGATCCGCTGCCCCGTCGCCTCAAACCCCATGGCGCGCAACTCATTCGTTCGCGCGCATACCGGCGGGTGCGCGCGTCCGGTCGCCAGTTCGTCCGCCCGGTCGCGTGCAGCGCCGCGGCGACGCAACCGCGGCGGACGCACGTCGAGCACCTCGATGCCCGCCGCGATGCGGTGCTCGCCGGGGTCTCGCAGCAGCCCGATATCGCCGACACGCAACGGCAGCGGGCGCGCCAGCCGCAATCGTGCCGCCGTGCCAAGTGGCCGCACATGCACCGGCACCGCCGCCGAACCGATGTGCAGCACCAGTTGGCGGTGCAACTGCCCGGCGGCCCGCAGCGCGACGTCGACCTCGGCCGTGTCGAGCCATGCTCCTGGAGTCCGGATGGCGTCGCCGCGGCCGATGTGTTGACGGTCCACGCCCCGCAGGTTGAGCGCGACGCGCGCGACGGCATCAACCTCTCCCTCGACCTGTCCCAGCGACTGCAGACCCCGCACCGTGACGCGTCGCCCGGCATGCTCGAGTTCGTCGCCGACGCGGATGGTGCCCGCTGCGAGCGTTCCTGTCACGACGGTCCCAGCCCCTCGGACGGTGAACGAGCGGTCGACCCACAGCCGCACATCGGCGTCGCGATCCGGTGCTGGCAGCCGCTCGACCAGTGAAACCAATTGGGCGCGAACCTGATCCAGGTCCGTTCCGAGGACGACAGGCGCGTCCGGCAGCCGCTCCCGGACCTGCGCGACAGCGGGCCCGGGGTCGGCGAGATCCGCCTTACTGATCACCACCAAGACATGCTGGACGCCGAGAGCCAGTACCGCGGCGAGATGTTCCTCGGACTGCGGCATCCAGCCTTCGGTGGCGGCGACGACGAACATCACCGCAGGCGCTGCCCCAACGCCTGCGAGCATGTTTGCGACGAAGCGCTCGTGGCCAGGCACGTCGACGAATGCGAACCGCCTGCCGTCGATCTCGGTCCACGCGAAGCCGAGGTCGATGGTCAGGCCGCGGCGCTGCTCCTCGGCGAGCCGGTCCGGCCACATGCCGGTGAGGCGGTGAACCAGCGTCGACTTGCCGTGGTCGACATGACCCGCGGTCGCTATGACGTGCATGCCCGCACCGCCTGGACAACCAATTCGTCGTCCGCTCCAGCGACCGTACGCAGATCCAGCAGGCAGCGGCCCGCCTCGAGACGGCCGACCACGGCAGGCGAGCCGGTGCGCAGCGGTGCGGCGTAGGACTCGGGCAGGCTGACCGCGGCGCTTGGCAGCTCGACGCCGGGCGCACCGCCGCCGCCCACGGCCGCGATGCAATCCACCGCGTCGGCCTCCGGCAGCTGTGCGGCCATTCGTTCGGCGCGCCCGCGCAACTCGGCCACGTCGGCATCGAGCGCCAGGGCCACCGGCGACGGCGGCCCGACGAGGGTGGCCTCCAGCGCCGCGAGGGTGAGTTTGTCGACGCGCAGCGCTCGGGCCGCCGGATGCCGTCGCAGCTTCTCGATCAGCTCGGCCGTGCCGAACAGCAGACCCGCCTGTGGCCCGCCGAGGAGCTTGTCACCGCTGGCGGTGACAAGATCGGCGCCGTCACGCAGGACGGACGTGGCGTCGGGTTCGTCGGGCAGCAGCGGATGCGGCGTCAGCAGGCCGGAGCCGATGTCGACCACGAGCGGCGCGGCCAGCTTGGCCAGCTCGCTGATGCCGACGGACGAGGTGAATCCGCTGACGTGATAGTTCGACGGGTGGACCTTGAGTAGGAAGCCGGTCGCGGGCCCGATGGCCTCGGCATAGTCGCGCAGATGCGTGCGGTTCGTCGTGCCGACCTCCCGGATCCGGGAGCCCGTCGAGGCCATCAGTTCGGGCAGCCGGAAGCCGTCGCCGATCTCGATCAGCTCGCCACGGCTGACCACGATCTCCTTGCCGGGGGCCAGCGTCATCGCGGTCAGCAGCAGGGCAGCGGCGTTGTTGTTGACGACGTGCACGGCGCCCGCGGTCGGCACCGCGCGGGCCAATGCGCCCAGTGCACCGCGGCCGCGGCGGGCGCGACGACCCGTTTCCAGGTCGAACTCGACATCGGTAGCCCCGCTGGCGGTCACCACCGCGTCGACGGCGGCTTGTGACAGTGGTGCGCGGCCGAGGTTCGTGTGCACGACGACACCGGTTGCATTGATGACCGGCCGCAGGCTCGCCGCGCTCACAGGCAATGCGGCGACGGCGTGGTCGGCCACCTGCTCCGGCTCGATCTCGCCGGCGCGCGCCCGCTCTTGCGCTCGGGCGACAACGGATTTCACCAACACGCGGCCGAGCAGCCGCTCCGCTTCGGCCAACCGAGGGTCGGCGAGCAGCAGGTCGGTGCGGGGCACACGCCTTCGCGGGTCGGCCATGTCAGGTTCCAGGCTCATGGCGGAGGCGGACGGGAATCGAACCCGCCAGCGACAGGACCTGCCGCTCAGCGATTTTGAAGATCGCGCCGATCACCAGACCGGATACGCCTCCCTGGCCCATGACGACATCATTGCAGGCAGCATGGAGGCCATGAGCTATCGGTTGACCCAGTACGCCCACGGTGGTGGCTGCGCCTGCAAGATCCCGCCCGGTGAGCTGGAAGATATGGTCCGCGGTCTGACGAAGGCCGCGCCGCGAGATCCCGTCGGCGAGCTACTGGTCGGGTTGGAGGCCGGCGACGACGCTGCGGCGGTGCGCATCGATGGCGGGCACGCGCTGATCGCGACGACCGACTTCTTCACCCCGGTGGTCGACGATCCGTACGACTGGGGTCGGATCGCGGCGACGAACGCACTCTCAGATGTGTACGCCATGGGCGGGCGGCCGGTGGTGGCGGTGAACCTGCTCGGCTGGCCGCGGGATGTGTTGCCGTTCGAGCTCGCCGCCGAGACGCTGCGTGGTGGCCTCGACGTGTGCAACGAGGCGGGATGCCACCTCGCGGGTGGGCACAGCGTCGACGACCCGGAACCCAAGTACGGGCTGGCGGTCACGGGCCTCGCGGATCCGAATCGGTTGCTGCGCAACGACGCCGGTAAGCCGGGAACACCGCTGTCGTTGACCAAACCACTCGGGATCGGTGTGCTCAACAGCAGACACAAGGCCACGGGCGAGGTGTTCGGTGACGCCATAGCGGTGATGACGACGCTCAACGCCAATGCCTCGCGGGCCGCGCTGGACGCCGGCGTCGAATGTGCCACGGACGTCACGGGTTTCGGTCTCCTCGGCCACCTGCACAAGTTGGCCAGAGCCAGTGACGTAACGGCCGTGGTCGACTCCGCGGCGGTGCCCTACATCGAGGGCGCACGTGAGGCGCTGAAGGCCGGCTACGTCAGCGGCGGGACGCGTCGCAACCTCGACTGGGTGGCACCGCACGTCGACTTGACGGCCGTCGACGAGACCGAGGCGCTTCTGTTGGCTGATGCGCAGACCTCCGGCGGGCTGCTGATCGCGGGTGAGATTCCCGGCGCGCCCGTCATCGGTGAGCTGGTGGCGCGTGGCGCGCACACAATCATCGTGCGCTGACGGCGCGCCTGTGAAATCCGTTGCCGGGCAACATCATTGCCCGACGCTCAGTACCGCGACGCCCCGTCTCTCCAGCTAATTTGCGGAAGTAACGATATGACACCCTTATTACGTGGAAATCCTGTCGCTTAGATGTGCTGAACAGATTGCTGACTTATTTGTCGCCAGCGTCATTATCACTTTGCGGACGCAACTTGTCGAAAGCAAGTAATGGCAGGTGTTCGCCTGCCGCCTTTGAGGACTCCGGGTGCCCGGCGCTGGCAACATAGCAGCTGACGGCAACGCCCGTACGCCGCAACATCGACCTGGACGAGGGCTGTCAACTCAGCTGGGCTCCTATTTGCTGTGTTTGCTGTCGTCTGCAATGGACGCGCTAGAGTACGTTGCGGCGCGATCGATGTCGGTACTATTGCGATGCTTTCTGCAAGCCTTGCGCCACAACGTAGTTCGTTCATATCACTGCTGTGGTGATTCTCACGATCCGCGCACCCGGCGGCGCATCAGATGCCACAATCAGCCGACATCGTGAATATTGCCGGGCAGTGCATCCTGGCGTTGGTGAGGCGGAATGGTGAGGGCGGGGACACACCTGGCGGCAGGCGCCATGGCCGCTGCGCTGCTTCTGGCCGGTGCCGGCGGCGCACTGGCGTCTGCCGACACCGGTGGCGAGTCGGCGGGAGGCGAAAGCGCCAGCAGCAGTAGCAGCGGGGCCGCCGACAGCGGGCCCGCCCCGGCTGCCCGCTCTGTCGACGCCGGCGCGGCTTCCGGCCCCGAGCACCCCACCGCCACCGTCGGCGACCAGTCCGACAAAGCGGTTGAGCGCCCCGCCACCGAAGCGGCCGAGTCCGCTCGGGAAAAGCCCGCTGAACAGCCGACCGAAGAGAAGCCACCCGTCGAGCACGATAACGGCTCTGATGAATACCCCGGCAAGACCGTCACCAAGGCGCCGGCTATTTCGGAAGCGCCGCCTCCGATGGAACTGGCCCCGGTCCCCGAAGCACCTGTAGTCGCGCCTGCGATCGAGGCACCGGCGCCGGCCGATCTGCCGCCCGCGATACCCGCCACGCCCGTCGACCCCAACACTGTCGACTCGGTTGTGGGCGAAGGCGGTCACCGTCCGGTCGGGAATGAGCCACCGGTCTTGACAGTGCCGGTCGTCGTCGCACCGGCGCCGCTTCCCCAGGTTCACCTCGGGGCGTCGGTTGCGCCGCGGTGGACAGCAGGCGGGCGCACCGTCGAATCCCAATCGGCCGGTGAAGCGGCGCCAGAACTACTCCGGGCATCGACGGATGGACGGCTGCTGAACGAGTCGTCGTTCACCACCTTCGGCGTGACTTCGGCGGGCCAGATTCCCTATCGGACCGGGTACAGCGACTTTTCAACCCGATCGCTGGCCACGACGGCGGCAGGAGCTCTGCCGGGCCTGGCGGGCCTGGTGCTCGTCACTGCCGCCGGCATCTGCCTCGGATACCGGCAGGCGAACATGGCTCAACAGCTGCGACCCGACGGCGCTGTCCGCTTCCTGATGTAGCGGTCGATCAACCGATCGCGCCGTTGATCACCGGCTTGTCGATCATGCCCTTCTCGACACCCCACATCGTGGCGATGGTCTTGTACTCGCCGGTCTGCATCAGATGCTCCAGCGCCCGCCGCAGCGACTCCGCCAGTCCCGAACCCTTGGCCACCGGCCAGCCATACGGCGCGGTGTCGGCGATCTCCCCCGCCGGCGCCAGCTGCCCGCCGGAAAGCTTGATCGCGAACCCGGTCACCGGTGAATCGGCCGCCATCGCCTCGACGTCACCTGCGATCAATGCCGCGGTCAAGTCGTCCTGCCGGGTGTAGACCACCTTGTCGATCGCCGAAACTCCAGCCGCCACGCACTGATCGCTCTTGGCCGGAACCTCCTCCGTCTCCTGAATGGACGCGTACGTCACACCAATCTTCAAGCCGCACGCGGCATCCGGATCCACCGACGACCCCGCCCGCTGCGCCCACAGCGTGCCCGCCTGGAAGTAGGTCACGAAGTCGACATTCGCCTCGCGCGACTTGGTGTCGGTGAACGACGACATCCCGACGTTGAAGCTGCCGCCCGACACCGACGGCATGATGCTCTCGAACGCCGTCTCCCGGTAATCCGGCGTCAGCCCCAGGGTCTTCGTCACCGCATTCATCAGGTCCACGTCGAAGCCGACGATGTCACCCGCTGAGTTCTTGAATTCGTTCGGTGCATAGGGAACATTGACGCCGATCACCAACCGGCCCGTCTTCCTGATGTCCTCGGGCACCGTCGCCGCGATCTCGGGCACCGCGCCGGGGACCGCGACCGGCGTCGCCGTCGACGTACTCTCCGCGACGCTCGCAGGCCGGGCATCCCCGCCGCCCGATCGGCCCAGCCACTGCCACACCCCGAACGTGCCGAGCGCGGCCACCAACACGACCACGGCCACAATCGCCAACGCCCGCCGCGACACTCCTCCGGCGCCTTGCTTCGAATGCTTCCCGGAGCGACCCGTCGTGCGCACCGGCGTCTCCAGCGCGCGCCGCGCCGCTGCGGCCAACTCGCCCGCCGTTTGATACCGCTTCGCCGGCTTCTTCGCCATGCCCTTGGCGATGACGTCGTCGAACGCCACCAGTTTCGGGTCGATGGCTGACGGGCGCGGCGGCGGCGACACCATGTGCCCCTTGATCTGCTGCTCGTAGCTTTCCGCCGGATACGGCCGCGACCCGGTGATGCACTCGTAGAGCACACACGTCAGCGCGTAGATGTCCGCGCGCGGATCGATCTGCGCGCCCTCGAACCGCTCCGGCGCCATGTACGCCAACGTGCCCAGCGTGTTGCCCGCGGTGGTCAAGCCCTTCTCGCCGGCCGTGCGGGCCAGGCCGAAGTCGATCAGGTACACGAAGTCCTTGGCGGTGATCAGGATGTTCGACGGCTTGACGTCCCTGTGGATCAGGCCCGCCTCGTGCGCGGCGTCCAGCGCCGTCGCGACCTGCTCGACCACCTTGACCGCGAACTCCGGGCCCAGCGGCTTCTCCGCGTCCTCCAGCATCGTGCCGAGGTTTTGGCCCTCGATCAGCCGCATGTCCAGATAAAGCAGGCCATCGATTTCGCCATAGCCGTGGATCGGCACCACATGCGGGTCGTTGAGCCCGGCCGCGGCCTGCGATTCGCGCCGGAACCGCTGCTGGAATGTCGAATCCTCGGCCAAATGGTGCGGCAGCACCTTGAGCGCGATGATGCGATCGGTTTTGGTGTCGTAGGCCCGGTACACGTCGCCCATACCGCCCCGGCCGATCAGCTTCTCTAGCTGATAGTGCCCGAAGCTTGTCGCGTCCACCGTTTAACTCCTCAGCAGCGACTGTCCCCGCTGTGCCGTTTGAAGCTACATCACGTTTGCCAGGTTGTCGTGGCGCATCTCATATGGCTACGGGCCCTTTAGGAACTTAGCCAACGCTAAGATGGATATGTCCGTGCCTCGCCGCGGCGGCGCGGACAACACAGCCAAGAAAATTGCGACACTATGCGTCCAACTGCAGGTCTGGTTTGATTTTGCCTGTGTGGTCTATCCACACCTCGGTGCGCGAGTGACCGAGGAGGGTGTCATGCAGTGGTTCACAGTGGCCTGGTGGCGCTGGCGCCTGGCGCAGCTCCGCGGGCGAAATCCGCTCGTGCGCGCGAGCGACCGTATCGAGATCGCTGTCGTGGCGCTGGCCATCGTGGCGTCGCTGGCCGTCGTGCCTTTCGCAGGCGCGATCGGGACCGCGATCCACGACGAACACGCCCAGAGGTACGCCGTAGAACGCCAGGAGCGCCACCGCGTCGCGGCGCCTGCGACCGACGACCGCGCCCAGCGCCCGAAGGGGCCTGACGCCGTCGTTTCGGCCCGGCCTCACGTCGGCGACGTCGAGAACGCCGGGGCCTACATGTGGAACTCCCGGGTGAAAGACAGCGCGAACAATGACATTTGGGTGGACCGGAGTGGCAGTCAGGTCGGCCCGCCTCCTCCGGCGTGGCAGGCAGGTGTCGACGCCGTCGTCGCCGCGGTCGGCTTCTGGCTGTCAACGACCGCAGTCGCCGCGCTGCTCGTCGCACTCGTTCGATGGGGTCTGAACCGCACACGCTACGCCGGATGGAATCGTGATATCGCGAGCCTCGTCCACGACGACGGAGGCACGACCAACCGACGCCGGTGACCCTGGGCTTTTCGCGCGTGTAGCCCTACCGTGTGGACATGGCAGAACAGTCACCAGCGGTCTTCGTCTCACATCCGCCGGAGGCGGTCCTCCGCTTCGTGAACCCGGCCTTGAAGTTCCTGCTCGGCACTCCGCTTGCGGGTCCCGCACGCAAGCAGTTGATGGTGCTCGGCTTCAAGGGACGCAAGACCGGGAATCAGTACTCAATCCCTGTGAGCGCGCACCACATTGACAACCAGCTCTACGCCCTGGCGGGTGCGGCCTGGACGCGCAATTTCCGCAACGGCGCGGCCGCCGAAGTGCTCCACGATGGGAAGAAGACGGCCATGCGCGGCGAACTCATCGAAGACCCTGCGGTTTTCGCGGAGCTGGCGCACCGTGCGGCCGAGGCCTACGGCGTCAAGCGAGCACAACGCATGATGGGGTTGGGATTTCGCGATCAGCGGATTCCCACCCTCGATGAGTTCAAAGAGGCCGCCGAACGAGAACATCTCGTCGCCGTCAAGTTGACGCGGACCGACTAGGCCCAATGCCCGAAACCAACGTGCTCGGTGGACCGCTGGAATCCTGCGGCACCGATCCGCTCACCGGGTTCTACCGCGACGGCTGCTGCTCGACCGGGGTCGCGGACATCGGGCTGCACACCATCTGCGCCGTCGTCACCGCCGAGTTCCTCGAGCATCAGCGCTCCATTGGCAACGACCTCTCGACGCCGCGGCCTGAGTTCCGGTTTCCCGGCCTCACGCCCGGTGATCGCTGGTGCGTCACCGCCGCCAACTGGTTCCGGGCGTATCACGACGGCTGCGCCGCCCCGGTCGTGCTGGCCTGCACGCACGAGCGCACGCTCGAAGTGGTGCCGCTGGACGTGCTTCGTGAGCACGCCGTCGACGTGCCCGACGACCTCGGCGACCTGTAGCGGCCCGCTATCCGTCGGCGACGATGCCGAGCAGCCGTTCCAGCGTCGCCAGCTGATGGGCGTAATCACCCTCCAACTTCGCCAGCAGCGTCGTTATCCCCGCGGCCCGATACCTGTGCAGCCGCTCGGCGATACCGTCAGGTGTACCAACAAGATTCGTCAGGCGGCCGAGATCGAGCGGCACCGCTTGGCGAGCTTCGTCGCGCTTCCCGTCTCGCCATAACTCGGCGACGACCCCGACTTGTTCGCCGTAGCCCAGCCGTGTGAACGCATCGTTGTAGAAGTTACGGCCGCCTGCGCCCATCGCGCCGATGGTGAACGCGTACCCGTCGGCGTGCCGGCGCGCTGCGGCTTCGGCCGACGCCTCGTCGTCGTGGATTTCGACCGCGACGGGCGCCACGAGATCGAGATCCGCCAACGCGCGTCCGGACCGCTCGGCGCCCTCTCGCAACGGACCGAAGAACACCTCGGCGGCCTCGGGTATGAACGCGTTGCCGAGCCAGCCGTCGGCCAGCTCGCCGGTCAGCCGCAGGTTGCGGGGACCCATCGCGGCCACATAAACCGGCACGTGCCGTGGTCGCACCTGGGGTCTCAGCGCAGCGCCGTTGCTGTCCGGCAGCGGAAGCGGGTAGATCTCACCGGGATGCTCGAGCCGGTCTCCACGGCTGACGATCCGGACGATCTCGATGGTTTCCCTTGTCGTCTCCACCGGCTTGCGGAACCGGACACCGTGCCAGCCCTCCATCACCCGCGGCCCCGACGTGCCGATACCCAAGAGGAATCTGCCGTCCGACAGCTCCTGCAGGCTCAACGCGGAGGTGGCGAGCAGCGCGGGACTGCGCGAACCCAGTTGCACCACAAACGTTCCGAGCTTGATCGTCGACGTCTTGGCCGCAACGTACGCCAGTCCCGTCAACGCGTCGTAACCCCACACTTCGGGCAGCCACAGCGAATCGACACCGATCCGCTCGGCCGCCGCAGCGAACTCGATCGCACCCGGCATCCGGGGCTCGATCATCGCGCCGACCCTCATACCGGGTCCTCGCTTTCCTGTCGTTCCGCTCGCTTCGTCGCGCATCCTTGGCATGCTGCAACCGTGCGTTACCGTGATCAGCCCACCTTAGAAGTGACGCAGCGCGTTCGGTGCGATGTCGCCGCCGCGTGGAAATACGTCACCGACATCACCCTGCCCGCGCGATGCTCGACGGAGCTGCAGGACATCGAATGGCTCGACGACGCCGACCACGTCGAGGTCGGCGCCCAGTTCAGCGGACGCAATGAGCACGACGCGTTCGGTAACTGGCAGACGGTGTGCGAGGTCGTCGAGGTCGAAGACCAGCGTCGTTGGGTGTGGAACGTCATCGGCCCCGACGGTGTGGGCGCCACCTGGGGGTTCGAGGTCGAACCAGCCAGCGACGGCGTGCTGATTCGGCAGTGGGGCCGGATGGGCCCTGGACCGTCGGGCTTGACGATCGGAATCGCAGCGCAGCCGGACAAAGAGGCCAGGATCATCTCGCGGCGGCTGTCCGAATGGCAGCAGAACATGCAGGCCAACCTCGAGTGGATCCGGTCGCAGGTCGAAGGCTGAGCACTACGCGTTTTCGCGCGCAGCGCGGGCCGAGGTCGCGTTCCCGAGCCAGTAGATGCCGACCGCGACGAGCAACGACAGCACGGCGATACCCGCGACGAGATAGAACCACGCGCCGTAGGCGATGGCCGCGCCGCCGACCGTGACGGCCCCCGAATCGTTGGAGATGAGCGGCGTCCACGACCCACTCAAAGTGGCGATGACTGCGACGAGCCCCGAAAGGCCACCGACGACCGCGCAGGTATAGAACACCGCCGGGTGCGCCAACCGGGTCTCCCGATACCGGGGCAGGAAGCGCCGGATAATGATCACCACGTCGACGAACAGCACGACCATCGAGATGCACCAGATCACCGTGACCGCGGCCTGAAGCACGTCGTACACCTTGGTCTGGATGTCGATCGGCTTACCGCCGCCGATGCCCAGCGACGGGAACACGATGAACGCGACCAACGCGAACAGCGACGCGATGGCCGTCTGCACCCACACCGCATTGCTGGGCACCTTGTTCTTGTTCACCCGCGCCATCGCCGCGGGCAGTTTCTGATCAAGGCCGGACACGAAAACCAGTCGGGCGAAAGAGAAGTTGTAGACCACCGTGATGAACAGAAAGAACGCGGCGAGCAGGATCGCGACGAGCTTCCCCAACCAGCCCGCCATCGTTGTCCCGACGGCTGTCGCAAGAGCCGTCACCTGCGCCGACTCACCGTCGGCCGCGGGCACCGTGACCATCACGGCCCATGTCGCCAGCAGATACGCGACGATCACAGCCAGCGAGCCCCACAAGAGATACCGGGTGATCGAGCGCTCGTCTTTGATCTCGACGCCCATGTTGAGGGGCACCTCGACGCCGAGAAGCGCCAGCACCACCAGCCCGAAGAAACTCCAATTCGTCAGATTGATACCGCTGTCGGCCGACGGTGACCACGCCGACCAATCAGCCGGATTCGTTTCGGGCGCCATCCCGCCCGCCAGGTGCACGACGCCAGCGAGAACCACCAGCCCGATCGCTATCGCGTAGAGCACGCACACCACGTTGACGATGTTCTGAGTCAGCCGGAACCGTTGGTTGGCCAGCACGGCCGACAGGACGATGAACGCAATGATCACCACGCCCTGCACCTGGACGCTGGCCGCACCGATCGTCGAAGGGAAGACGTAGCCGAGGTAGCTGAGCACGACGGTGCCGGTTGCGACCATCACCAGCACGCCAGGCCACCAGGCACAGAACCCGGCGAAGAAACCCCAGAACGGCCCAAAAGCCTTCTGTGTCCACAAGTAGATGGAGCCTTCTCCGGGGAACATTCGGCCCAGCTGCCCGGTGACGATGGCGCCGGGAATCAGAAACGCCAGGAATCCGATGATCCACCAACCGAACGCGGCGGGCCCGGCGCTCTGGATGACTGCCGCATTGGTGATGAAGAGGACGATCGATACGAAGATCGCCACCATGTCGGTGGTGTTGAGAACGCGGGGCAGCATCCCTCCGGCGACGCGTTCAGCGATGGATTCGTTCGGCTGCTCGGTCCCGGTGGTCGCCATCTCGTGGTCCTCTCCAGACGCCCAAATCGAGCGTAGGACCGGGCATTCGCGGGTTCAATACCGATCAGCAGCCGAGCAGTTCGTCGAGTTCGGTCTCGAAGCGGTCGGCTAGCGCCCACAGGTCGTCGACCAGTTTTCGACACGACATGATGCCCACATTGAGCTTGCCGGACAGCGACATCACCGTGATGTTCAGTCCCGAACTGTGAAAGATCGGGCCGAGCGGATACAACCCTCTGATTTCGGCGCCCAGAGCGTACAAGGGCGCATCGGGCCCAGCCACGTTCGAGATGATCACGTTGTGGATTGCAGCGTGAGTCAGCGGGGTGTGGGCTGCCAGCCCAAGTGCGAGACCGAACACCGCCCGAGCGACCACTTGCGTCCAGTCGAGCACCAGCGTCGGATCGATGGCTCGACTGTGTTCCTTTGCACGTGAATTCGCGAGCGCGATGGCCTGCAGTCGCTCACCCGGATGTTCGATGTGAGTCTGCAGATTGCAGAACATCCCGGATATTTGATTGCGGCCCGGCCGATCGGTTTTGTCGTGCACCGACATGGGCACCACCGCCACCAGCGGCTTATCCGGCAGTTCTTCCCGATCGTGCAAGAACCCGCGCAACGCGCCGGCGCACAGCGCCAGAACCACGTCGTTGACCTTGACAGCGAACCGGTTCTTCACGCGTAGCACGTCTTCGAAGTTCAGCTGGGCCAGCGCGATGTTGCGCTCGGCGGTGATCTCCGCGTTGAACAACGTCGAAGGCGCGGTGAAGGGCGCGGCCATGGCCGCGCCGCTGCGTGCCCGACCGACGGTGTTGACGATCGTCGAGGCAGTCGTAGGCAATGCTTTCGCGAGGAGCAACGGGCGGTAGAGAAACCTCAGCAATCCCCCCGCGGCGATTCCGAACCTCGTCGCGTCGCCGGGCCCGTCCACCGGGTCAGGAGGCGGGGAGTCCGGCTCCGTGCTGCAAAGCTGAGTAAGCAGGTTCGCGGCCGTCACGCCGTCCACAGCGGCGTGGTGCACCTTGATCATCAGCGCGAGCGTGCCGCCGTCGTGTGCATCCGTATCGGCAACGCCCTCGATCGCCCACATCTCCCATACCGGTTTGCTCCGATCCAGGGGCACCGCCGCGATATGCCCGCATACTTCGGCCAGCTCCCTGCGGCCGCCCGGCGACGGCAAGCCGATGCGGTAGAGATGACGAGACAGGTCGAAGTTCTTGTCCTCGACCCACACCGGATGGTCCAGGTTCAGCTGGGTATCGGCGAGCTTTGCCCGGAACTCCGGCAACGCCTTGATCCTCGACGCCAGATCGTCATGGAATCGATCGAAGGTGTAGCCACCGGGAATCGTGGACGTGTCCAACTCGACTATTGAACACACATGCAGCGGCACCGTGGGCGATTCGATGTAGAGGAAACTGGCATCGAGCCCGCTTAGCCGTTCCATGTCAGCCGTTCCATGCCATCCACGTACCCGCATTAGCTGCAACGTCAAACCGCGGGTCGGCGCCCTATGCGGCGGTGGCAGCCTCCGCCGACGACGACACCGAGATCGCCGCCGCATTCGCCGTCGGCAACGACAGCGTCATGCTTGACACTTTCAGCACGCCCAGCGAAGTGATCGTCTCGTACGGGAACGCCGACGCGACCAGCTGCAATGTCACCGACTCGCCGGGTTCCAGCGTCTGCGCCACCATCTCCATGGGCACCGAGATCGTGTGTGTCTCTCCGTCCAACGTCACCGGCACCGGCGTGACGAGGTTGCCCAACACCAGACCCGTGCTGTCGTCGACCAACTGTGCGTATACGTGGCGACTCGTGCCCGTGCCTGAATACGTCAGCGTCAGCTGCGGCGCGCCGACGATGTAGGTCGTCGTGGTCGCTTGCGGGATGGTGAGGCTCAGCGCGTTGATCGCCCGCGAGCCGGACGGAATGCCGAGCAACGCACCGATGGGACCCGCGGTAAGGATCCGGAGGTCTGGTCCCGAGCCACCGATGAGCGGAAGTAGCGGCAGCACACCGCCTTTGGTGCTGGACGCGACGATCGGCTTGCCCTGTGGGACCGGATAGGTGTTCGACGAGAACTGTGTCCCGTGCTGGTCGACCCATTCGAACTGCGGACCGGTGTCCACGGTCAAATCGCCCTTTACGTAGCGGTCGAGCCAATCCATGGTCGCCTGCTTGACCATCACACCGTCATTGCGGGTGGAGATGCAGGCGCCGTGGCCGCCGCAGTACCACACCACCTTGGTCGGAACACCCGCAGCGATAAGCGCTTTCGCATTCGCGTCGGCCTCCGCCAACGTGAACAGCGTGTCGACGGTGCCCTGGATCAGCAGGGTCGGCGCGGTGATCTGGACGACCATCTCGTCAGGGCCGCGTTCGTCGATCAGTTGTTGGTCCTCCGGCCGGAGCGTGCCTGTGATGTCGCCGTAGATCAGGCCGGGGTAGATGCGCGGATTCACGCTGGCGTTGGTGCCGATCAGCGCGGCGACGAGCAAGGTGCCCCAGCTGCTCTTGAACGCCTCGTCCTTGTACAGCGCCGTATTGAGGCTGTGCCACGCGATGGTCGGCACGATCGCATCGATTCGGTGGTCGTTGATGGCGGTCGCCAGTTGGATGCCGCCGCCGTAGGAGGCGCCGACCATGCCGATCCGCGGATCGAGCGTGTCGGGATTGTCGAGTTGGACCTGAGGCTGCGTCGCCACCCAGCTGATGATCGCCGAGACGTCCTTGCCCTCGAAGTCCGGATCGTCGACTTCCAGCGTGCCGCCCGAACTCCACTCACCACGCGGGTCCCAGGTGACGACGTTGTACCCGGCCTGTCGCAGTGCGCCGACGCCGATGACGTCGTTCGGCAAAAGTGGGTCATTGATCGAATTCAGGCTCGTCTCGCCGGGTAGTGCCAAACCCGGACCGTCGAGGATGGTCGGCGCCGTCTGCCCTTCCTCCAGCCCGACCGCGGGCATGAAATGGACATAGATCGGCGTGCCGTCGAACGAGATCACCTCCACGTCGCGCGGCACCGGCGCGCCGGGCGCCAGACCGGGCTGCACCGGGTAGCCGATGAACGGGTGCAGCACGTCACCGACGACCGGTATCCGATGGATGAGCGCCACCACCGGAGTGACGAACGCCGGCCCGATGACCGGCAGATACTGCAAGCCCTCCAGCGGCGCCGTCTGCGGGATGGCGACGGGTGGTGTCACTGTTGTCGCTGCGGCGGCCAACGGCGTCGGAGCGGCGGCGGCCGACGTCGTGGCGAGGTTGGCCGGCTTGGTGAGCCCGGACGTCCGGCCGAACTCCTGCCGGGCGGCAACCATCATCATCCACGGCAACGGCGAGTCCAACGGAGCCGTTGGTGAATTACCCGCGAGCGGGCTCCGGACCGCGCTGACCACGCTCGATATCGCCGTCGTCACCACCATGACCGGAGGCTGCGGCCGTTGTTTCGGTGTCTCGACGACCAAGTCCGCGATGTTCGGCACCGAGAACACCGTCACGTTGGTGGTGGGTGCAGGCTCCTCGGCCGCCTTGGGTGCGTCGGCCTTTCTGGTTTCGTCGGCTGTCTTCACCGACTCCGTCGCGGCGCGCACCGTTCGAGCCGCGGCGGTGCCGGCCTTTTCCGTCTTCCCGTTGGGCTCGTGGGTCGATTGTCGTGACGCGCTCGACTTCTTCGTTTTCTTCGGCGTCGACTCGGTGGCGGCGGCCTTCGCATCGCTGGAATCCGTTGTCGTGTCTGACTTTTCGCCGTGCTGCTGCTTGTTCTCCGACGACGCGGCGCCGGACCTCGACTCCGATGACGACGCCGATCCTGATGTGGTCGACGGCTCGGCCGACGCAACTCCCTGTCCCACGAAAACGGCGGCCCCGATTCCGAGAGCCACCGCTAATCCGCCAATCCGCCCCACGTGCGCCCCAGCACCCATGCGTATGTACATACCGTCGGCGGATGCGTTGCGTCCCCGTCTTCGCCGAGATGCCACGATCCGGGGGTGGCCAACCTCCCCAACGTCGCGCAGACCCTGCTGGCGCAGTGGAAGCTGCGCGGCGACGGCGAACCGGTCCAGCGTTCCGGCTCGATGGTGTTGCCGGTGCGGACGGACGACGGGGTGCCTGCCGTCCTGAAGATCTCGCTTGCCGACGCCGGGTCCGAACACGAACACCTGGTGCTGCGGCGATGGGGTGGCGACGGCGCGGTCCGGCTGCTGAGCGCCGACCCGCCGCGTCGCGCCGTCCTACTGGAGCGCCTGCGCCCGCAGAGTCTCGCCACTTTGTCGGACGTCGACGCATGCGAGGTCGTCGCCGGGCTGTACCGTCGGCTCCACGTCCCTGCGCTACCCCAATTACGCACGCTCACTTCTTATCTCGACGCGTGGGCGAGCGAATTCGAGGCGCTTCCCCGCAGCGCGCCCGTCCCCCACCGGCTGGTCGAGCAGGCGACGGTGCTGGGCCGCGAATTGGCGGACCAGCCGGGCAACACCGTCGTACACGGCAACCTTCACTACGAGAACGTGCTCGCAGCCGACCGTGAGCCGTGGCTGGCCATCGCTCCCCGGCCGATGAACGGCGATCCACATTACGAAGTTGCACCCATGTTGTGGCACCGCTGGAATGAGCTCACCGGCAACATCCGCGACGGGGTCCGGCGCCGCTTCTACACACTGGTCGATGCGGCAAACCTTGACGAGGAACGCGCCCGTGCGTGGGTGATCGTCCTGGTCGTTCGGTATGCCATTCGCGACCCCGCGAACGTGACCAAGTACGTGGCGCTGGCGAAGGCCGTGCAGGACTGAGGCCGATGTAGTGAATACATGCGTGGTGCGACGGTTGTCAACACACCACCGGCCATGTGGTCCGTACTTTCTTGTGCAAGAACCGCATTGCACAACCGACCATTCCTGCGCAGTATCGACTGGCGTAGTGTCGGCACAAGTGTTAAAGCAGCTGACACTGGATCAATCGCCCGTATTCGAGTGTCAACAGGGATGCACGGTGACAGATACATCAAGCGGTACACACACCAGAACAGCGCAGTCCAAGTGGCTGTCCAAGTCCGCAGCGCAGGTGCGCGGATCGGACAAGAACGAAGTCCAGTTCCATTACGACATCTCGAACGACTTCTTCAAACTGTGGCAAGACCCGACGCAGACGTACAGCTGTGCCTACTTCGAGCGTGACGACATGTCGCTAGAAGAAGCACAGATGGCCAAAGTGGACCTGTCGCTGGGCAAGCTGGGGTTGCAACCTGGGATGACGCTGCTCGACATCGGCTGCGGATGGGGCTCCACGATCATGCGGGCCGTCGAGAAGTACGACGTCAACGTCATTGGCCTGACGCTGTCGGAGAACCAGAAGCAGCACATCGAGAAGCACTGGTTCGCCAACTCCAAGAGCGAGCGCCGTATGGAGGTGCGCCTACAGCCGTGGGAACAGTTCGAGGGCAAAGTCGACCGGGTCGTGTCGATCGGCGCCTTCGAGCACTTCGGCTTCGGTAAGTACGACGACTATTTCAAGAAGACCTTCAGCTGGCTGCCCGACGACGGGGTGATGCTGTTGCACACGATCATCATTCCGAGCGACGAAGAGGTCAAAGCCAAGAAGTTACCGCTGACCATGTCGAACGTGCGCTTCATCAAGTTCATCCTTGACGAGATCTACCCCGGCGGTCGGCTGCCGCTCGCCGCGCAAGTCACGGAGCACGCCACCAGGGCCGGCTACACCGTCACTCGCGAGCAGCACCTCCAGCCGCACTACGTGCGCACGCTGGACACCTGGGCGGCAAATCTCGAGTCCAACAAGGATGAGGCCATCGCGATCACCTCCGAACAGATCTACGAGCGGTTCCGGAAGTACTTGACCGGCTGCGCGGATTTGTTCCGTAACGGCTACACCGATGTTTGCCAGTTCACCTGCGAGAAGGGCTAATTCAGCCAAGAAACGCAACGTGAGGTAAAACATAAGGGGGTCAGATCCGTCTAGGATTGCAATGCGATCTTTCCGGAGGAGGTCGATGACAGGTGGCTGAAAGCAGCACGAGCACGATGAAGAAGAAGATGCGGCCGCACTTCGAAGAGATCCAGGCCCACTACGACCTCTCCGACGATTTCTTCGGGACATTCCAGGACCCTTCGCGTACCTACAGTTGCGCGTTCTTCGAGCGTGACGGCATGTCGCTCGAAGACGCCCAGATGGCCAAGATCGATCTCGCGCTCAACAAACTGAATTTGCAGCCCGGCATGACGCTGCTCGACGTCGGCTGCGGCTGGGGCTCGGTGATGAAGCGGGCGGTCGAAAAGCACGACGTCAACGTGCTCGGCCTGACGCTGAGCAAGAACCAGTCCGTCTACTGCAGGCAGCTCTTGGAGGAGATCGATTCCAATCGCTCTCGGCAGGTGTTCCTGCGCGGCTGGGAGCAGTTCGACGAGCCTGTCGACCGCATCATCAGCATCGAGGCGTTCGAGGCGTTTCCGAAGGACCGCTACGCGGCGTTCTTCGAGACGTGCTACCGCATCCTGCCCGGCGGTGGCCGGATGGTGCTGCAGACGATTCTGGGCCATCCGCTCAAGCGCTGGCCGGAGATGGGCATACCCATCACGATGACCGATCTGAAGTTCATGCGGTTCATTGCCAAGGAGATCTTCCCCGGCGGCGCCATCCCCTGCGACGAGGACATAGCGAAATACTCAGGCGCTGCGGGGTTTTCGCTGGAGCACACGCAGTACTTGAACGAACACTATGTCCGGACACTCGACACCTGGGCGACGAATCTGGAGGCTGCCAGCGAGGAAGCCGTCGCCGCGACGTCCGAAGAGGTCTACGACCGCTACATGCGTTACCTGGTCGGATGCTCTGACTTCTTCCGCCGCGGCATCAGCGAGCTGGGTCAGTTCACCCTCACGAAGAGTTAGCTGGCCCTCACGCGGCGCCGAAGACCACCGCCACGTTGTTGCCGCCGATGCCAAAGGAATCGCTGACGGCGTAGCGGTAATCAGCGCGGCGAGGACTGCCGCTGACCACGTCCAGGTGGATCGCGGGATCGAGATCTTTCAGGTTGAGGGTGGGCGGCACGACGCCGTCGCGCAACGCCTGCACGGTCAGCACGGCCTCTACCGCCCCGGCCGCGCCCAACGAATGTCCCAGCGCGGCCTTCGGCGCATAGACGGCAGGCGCGTGGTGACCGAACGCGTGGCCGATGGCATGGGCCTCGGCCAGGTCTCCGGCGGTGGTGCCGCTGGCGTGCGCGTTGATGTGGTCGATGTCGGTCGGCGTCAGCCCGGCTATTTCGATCGCACGCGCGATCGCGTCGCCGGCCTGCTGACCGTCCGGATCCGGCTCGACGGGGTCATAACCGTCGGACGTCATGGCTGCTCCCATCACCCGCGCCAAGATCGGAGCATCGCGCGCCTTGGCGTGTTCCTCGGTCTCGATGAGCATCAGCGCGCCACCCTCACCGAACACCATGCCGTCGCGGTCCTTGTCGAACGGGCGGCAGGCGCCGGGAGGATCGTCGTTGTTTGTCGACAACAGCCCCAGCTGCCAGAACGACGCGACGGGCACCGCTTCGATGTGCGTCTCGACGCCGCCGCAGATCGCGATGTCGGCCTCGCCGAGCACGATCTGTCGCCACGCTTTTGCGATGGCCGCGGAGCCCGAGGCGTCCGCCATCACCGGCGAGATGATCCCCGCCTTCGCCTCGCGATCCAGGCCGACCGCCGCGGCGGGCGCATTGGGCATGTACATCTGCACCGCGAGCGGGGACACCGCGCGCAGGCCCTTCTCCTTCCAGGCGTCGTACTGCACGGGGATCTCCTCGGTGCTGCCCAGTGCAAGCCCGATCGAGATCATCAGCCGCCTGGTGTCGATTTCGGGCGATCCTGCGCTCTCCCAGAGCCGCCGCCCCAGTAGCAGGGACATCTTCTGCATGAACGACAGCCGGCGCAGCTCAACGCGGCTCAGGTGCTCGTCGAAACTCTCCTGCAGCGGTCCGCCGATGCGGACCGGTGACTTGAACTCTCCGACGAACGGCTTGTCCAGATGGCGAATTCCGCTTTGGCCCTCCAGCAGCAACTGCCACGTCGTTTCCGCATCGGGCGCAAGCGAAGTCGTCGATGCGACTGCAGTGACGACGACGTCGGGGAATCCGTCGCCGGTTCTCAACGGTGCCATGCCTGCAATCCCTCACTCGCTAGCTGACCGTGTTGAGGTGCCTGACACCAGACTAGGGGCCTCTGCGGGGTGCTGGCACCCTTTCTCGTCGCCTTGACGTTCGATGACAACCCGACAGCCGCCCGATTCTGTTTGCTCCGATACCCGGCCGAGCTCGTCGAAACCACCTGTTGGGGCCCTGTCCCGGACGCCGAGCGGCGCGACAGGGCGAACGGTCGCGCGGCACTCCATCAATCTAAGTACTGCATCATTCGGCCGTATTTCGACTTGGACAAGCATTGATACGCGTCCTACCGTTGCTGATAGACCACGACCGACCGCGGCCTGGCGCGAGATGGTGACGGCGGTACAGCTCGAGGGGATGATGACCGGCGAGCTCGATCTGGGCATGGCGCGCCCGCCGGTGAGCGGCCTGGCCTGGTTTCGTGGCCGCTGTTGCACGAGCAGCTGATTGCGGCACTGCCGGAAGGGCATCCGATGGCCTCTCCGGGACGCCAGCTCACGCTGGACGACCTCGACGGCCAGGACGTCATCATGTACTCACCGGTGCAGGCGCGGTATTTCAACGAGCTGCTGATCAGCACTTTGACGATCGCCGGGGCGACGCCGCACTATGTGCAATACGTGACGCAGGTGCACACGATGCTGGTGCTGGTGCGCTCGGGGATCGGCATCGCGCTGGTGGCCTCGGGCGGCGACGCCGCATCCTGACGGCGTGGTGTTCCGGTCGATCGCGGCCTTCCGAGAGCGGCCTGTGGACCTCGACGCCGTGCGGCGGGGAGACAGTTCGAGTCCCGCGCTGCTGCGGCTGCTGAGAGACGTTCTACCCCAGCGAGAATGGACGACCGACGACTTGGTCGAGGACGTGCTAGCGTAGCGCCATGCTGTCGAAAGTGAAACTGGTTGTCGTCTCGGGCGGGGTGGCGTTGGCGCTGAGCACTGGGGCCGGGATCGCATCGGCACAGCCCGACACGAGCGTGATCGTCAATTCCACGTGCACCTATCCGCAGGTCATGGCGGCTCTGAACGACCAGGATCCTGGTGTTGCCGCCGAGTTCAACGCGCAACCAGCAGCGGTCGGCTGGCTCCAGAGCCTCGTCGCCGCGCCGCCGGCGCAGCGTGCGCGGATGGTCAACCAAGTGCAGGCTCTGCCTGCGCTTCAGCCCTACATGCCGGTGATCTTCCAGGTCGCCAGCACCTGCAACAACTACCCGGGGTGAACCGCTGCGGAACGTGGTGCACTTTCACTCGCCGAACGTTCCTTACCGCGCGACAATTCGCGGAGATTTCGAGCGGTAAGGAACGTTCGCCGTCGACGGGATTGTTAGCCGGGCGAGTACTCCAATGCCGGCTCCGCCGAATCCACTCGCCCTTTGCTGTAGATCGTCAGGTGATCCGGACGCACCTCGTAGCGGGCGCCGTCGGCGGGATTCGTGACATCGAATCCACCCCCTGCGGGGACCGCATTCGCCAGTTGGAGATTGGCGCCGTCGCTCAGCCGTTCGCCGCGGTAGTAGTAGCTGCCCTGCCCCGTCTGGCACACGACCGCCAGTGAGTTCGCGGTTCTGATCGCGGCCGCAGGTGTGGTCCCGGCGTCGCAGCGCGCCGAATGCCCGACGAAGCCCTGCGCATCGGTCCCCGACACGCCCGGTAGCGGTGCGCCGCTGGTCGTCGGTGACGTCGTGGTCGGCGTAGTGGTTGTCGTCGATGTCGCGGATGGCGTCGTCGTTGTCGACGGCTCGACCGTCTCAGTCAGCGTGCTGACGGACGGCGGCGGCACGGCCATCGTGGTCTGCGGCGGGGTGGTGGTGTCCCCATTGCCCGACAACAGCTTCGTTGCCAGCACCACAGCCACGCCGAACAGCACGATCGTCGCCACAACCAGCGCCACGTGGCTGCGCCCGAAGCGCGGCTTCCGCGGCAGCGCCTCTGGCGGCCCAATCACCGGCGGCGGGTACGGCGTGTAGCCCGTACCCGCCGGATCCGCGTACGCCGCCGAGAACTGCCTGGTGGCCGCCGGGGGCGGCGGGCCCGGCGGAACCACCGGTGCAGGCGGCACCTGCGCCCCCAACGCGGCAGCCGTCGCCGCCTTGGCCAGCTCGCCCGCCGACGCAAACCGGTCAGCCGGCTTCTTCGCCATGCCCTTGGCGATGACGTCGTCGAATGCGCGATTGATTCCGCGGCGCATGATGCTCGGCCGTGGTGGCGGCGAGAACATGTGCGCGGTCATCAGCTGCCGCAGCTCTCCCGTTTCAAACGGCGGACGACCAGTGAGGCTCTCGTAGAGCAGGCAGGTCAGCGAGTACACGTCCGACGAAGGCCCGACCTGGCCGCCGCTGAACCGTTCCGCGGACATGTACGCGCACGATCCGATGATCAACCCGGTCATCGTCATGCTCGCGTCCCCGCCGCCATGGGCGATCCCGAAGTCGACCAGATAGGCGAAGTCGTCGGGCGTGAGGAGGACGTTCTCCGGCTTGATGTCGCGGTGCACCAGGCCGTCGGCGTGTGCGGCGTCCAATGCGGCAGCCACCTGCGCGATGATTGACGTGGCCCGGCCCGGGTCGAGAGGGCCGTTGGCCCGCAACTCATCCTTCAGGCTGCCGCCATCGACCAGGCGCATGTCTATGTACAGCACGCCATTGATGTCTCCGAAGTCGTGAACGGGAATCACGTGCGGTTCCTGCAAGCGCGCGGCCATTCGCGACTCACGCCGGAAGCGCTCCTGGTAGTTCGGGTCTGCGGCCATCTCGGCACGCAGCACCTTGACCGCCACCGTGCGCTCCTTCACGGTGTCGTAGGCGCGGTACACCTCACCCATCCCGCCAACACCGATCACAGCATTCAGCTCGTAGGGCCCGAAACGGGTGCCCAGACGCGAGCCACCCTGTGGGGACGTCATCCGTGTCCTTTCCGTCCTATCCGTCCGAACCCCGACCGACGCGCAGCGATACACCGTGTTCCCACATTGGACGCACGCTTAACCGTGCCCGAAGTTGATGAGCAGCAAAGTAACTGGGTTCGACAACAACTCCACCGACGACGACACGCACTTACCACCGTACGTCGGGCCGATCGTGGCCGCATGCCCGCTAGATTGAACAATGTAACCGATGTCTTTCGTTCTACGTACAAGAAGGGAGCGGAGGACAGACGCTGCTGCATTGGATCGCCCTGCTGGCCATCGCTGCACCGCGACGGGTTATCGCGTTCGCGGTGTTGCTGACCGTCGTGCTAGGTGTATTCGGGATTCCCGTTGCGAAAAGCCTGTCCGCCAGCGGATTCCAGGATCCGACCTCCGAATCAGCCGCGGCGGCTCAGGTCCTGACCGACAAGTTCCTTCAAGGCGCTGTGCAATTGCTGGTCGTGGTGTCGACACCCGACGGCGTCGACAGTGATCCAGCGCGCGCAGCAGGTAACGACATCGTCGACCAGCTTCGCAGTTCGCCACACGTGGCGGAGGTGACATCACCATGGACCACGCCGCCCCCCGCGGCCGCGGATCTGGTCAGCCGCGACCGCACGTCCGGCCTCATCGTGGCGGGCATCAACGGCGACGAGAGTCAGCAGCAGAAATTGGCCAACGAGTTGTCCGACCAGGTGGCCGGCGACCACGACGGCGTCACCGTGCGGTCGGGTGGCACCGCGATGGTCAACGTCCAGCTCACCAAACAGTCGCAGCGCGACCTGGTGGTGATGGAGTCGCTGGCGATCCCGCTGAGTTTTCTCGTGCTGGTCTGGGCGTTCGGCGGACTGGTGGCCGCCGCGTTACCGATAGCTGTCGGCGTGATGGCGATCCTCGGCGCACTCGCGGTGCTGCGGTGGATCTCGTTTGCCACCGACGTGTCGATCTTCGCGCTCAACCTCACCACCGCGTTGGGCCTGGCGCTGGCTATCGACTACACGCTGCTGATGATCAGCCGGTTCCGCGACGAGTTGGCTGAAGGCGCGAGCCGCAACGACGCCCTGGTCCGGACGATGGTGACGGCGGGTCGCACCGTGGCGTTCTCTGCCACAACGGTTGCGCTGTCGATGGCCGTGATGGTGCTTTTCCCGATGCACTTCCTGAAGTCGTTCGCTTACGCCGGCGTCGCGACGGTCAGCTTCGCCGCGGTCGCTGCGATCGTGGTCACACCCGCCGCTCTGGTCCTGCTCGGCGACCGCCTCGATTCCTTCGACGTGCGCCGACTTGTCCGCCGAGTGCTCGGTCGCGCCGAGCCGAAACCAGTCCCCGTCGAGCAGCGGTTCTGGTACCGATCCGCGAGTTGCGTTATGCACAAAGCGATTCCGCTCGGGCTGGCCGCCGTTGCGTTGCTGTTGTTGCTCGGCGCGCCGTTCTTGAGTGTGCGCTGGGGATTTCCCGACGATCGTGTGCTGCCGACCACAGCCTCCGCGCACCAAGTGGGCGACCAGTTGCGGCGGGATTTCGTCCACAACTTCGATGCCGCGGTGACGATCGTCGTGCCAGACACCAACGGCGTCAGCGCAACCGACATCGACATCTACGCGGCCGCCCTGTCGCGGGTGGCAGACGTATCGGGCGTGTCCGCCCCGACCGGAACGTTCGTCGACGGCAATCGGGTCGGCCCGCCGTCGGCGCGCGCCGGACAAGTTCCCGGTAGCGCGTTCCTCACCGTCGACAGTTCGGCCCCATTGTTCTCCGACCCGTCGGAGGCGCAGCTCGACAGCCTGCACGCCGTACCAGGTCCAGCAGGCCAACACGTCGAAATGACCGGTACCGCGCAGACGAACCGCGACAGCGTCGACGCCATCACGTCGCGGCTGCCATTGGTGCTCGGCCTCATCGCAGTCGTCATGCTCGTGCTGCTGTTCCTGCTGACCGGCAGCATTGTCATGCCGCTGAAAGCGTTGGTGCTCAACATCCTTTCGCTGACGGCGGCGTTCGGTGCGATGGTGTGGATCTTCCAGGACGGCCATCTCGGCGCGCTCGGAACGACACCGACCGGCACATTGGTGGCCAACATTCCGGTGTTGTTGTTCTGCATCGCGTTCGGCCTGTCGATGGACTACGAAGTGTTCCTGGTCTCACGGATCCGCGAGTTCTGGTTGGCGTCGGGTAGGACGCGGACCGACAACGATGAGAGTGTGGCCCGTGGTATCGCTCACACCGGGCGGATCATCACCGCCGCCGCGCTCATCATGTCAATTTCGTTCGCCGCGTTGATCGCCGCGCAGGTTACAGTCATGAAAATGTTCGGCATTGGCCTGACGCTTGCGATCCTGGTCGACGCGACGCTGGTGCGCATGGTACTCGTCCCCGCGTTCATGCACGTTATGGGCCAATGGAATTGGTGGGCACCGCGGTGGTTGGTCTCGGTGCACCGACGACTGGGTTACGGTGACGGCCATCCGCGCGCAGCCCAGGAACCGCACAGCGGCGAGATCGAACCAACGGGCTCTGGGCCTCGTGTCTAAGTAGTGAGTGTTATTGCAGCCGTAAACGGAGTTGTCCCCCCGAACCGGTACAGCCAAGACGAGATCACCGAAATGTTCGTCGCGATTCCGGAATTCGCCGGATACGAGCAGGCCATACGCGGCCTCCACGCCAGCGCCAAGGTCAAGAGCAGGCACACCATCCTTCCGATGGAGCAGTACCCGACGCTCGACGATTTCGGCAAAGCGAACGACCTTTTCATCGAGCACGCCGTCGAACTGGGCTGCGCGGCCCTGTCGGGCGCCCTCGAGGACGCGGGCCTGCAGCCCAGCGACGTCGACTTGATCGTCACGACGACGGTCACCGGCATAGCGGTGCCGTCGCTGGACGCACGCATCGCGGGCCGGCTGGGCCTGCGGCCCGATGTGCGTCGCGTGCCGATCTTCGGCCTCGGCTGCGTGGCAGGCGCGGCGGGTGTCGCGCGGTTGCACGACTATCTCCGCGGTGCGCCCGACGATGTCGCCGTGCTGGTCTCCGTCGAGTTGTGTTCACTGATGTTTCCTGCCGCCAAGCCGACGATGGCCACCCTCGTGGGCAGCGCGCTGTTTGCTGACGGCGCTGCGGCCGTCGTCGCCGTCGGCGAGCGTCGCGGTCTTCAGGAAGGCATGACCGGACCGGATGTGCTCGCGACGCGCAGCCGGATGTACCCGGAATCCCTGGACATAATGGGTTGGGACGTCGGCTCTGCCGGCTTCCGGCTGGTGTTGTCCCCTGATCTGCCCGACCTCATCGAGCGCTATTTCGCCGACGACGTCACCGCCTTCCTGGCGGAAAACGATCTGACGATCGACGACATCGGATCGTGGGTGTCCCACCCCGGCGGGCCCAAGGTACTCGAATCGATCAGCGCCGCACTCGGCATCAGCGACGACGCGTTGGAGCTGTCGTGGCGCTCTCTCAGCGAGATCGGCAACCTCTCGTCGGCGTCGGTCCTACACATACTGCGCGACGCACGCGCCAAACCGCCGGCTGGCGGAACGCCGGGCGTGCTGATGGCTATGGGACCCGGATTCTGCGCCGAGCTGGTGCTGTTGCGCTGGCACTGAACATGGTCTGGTATGCGTTACTGATCGCCGCGGTGGCGGTCGAACGAATCGCGGAACTGGTTGTCTCCCAGCGCAATCTGTCCTGGAGCCGCGCCCGCGGCGGCGTCGAGTTCGGCGCGCGGCACTACCCGGCGATGGTGGCATTACACACCGCCCTGCTGGTGGGATGCCTCCTGGAGGCGTTTCATCGCCGGTTCGTGCCGGCCCTCGGCTGGCCGATGCTGGCGGTCGTGCTCGCCGCGCAGGGACTGCGCTGGTGGTGCATCGCGACGCTGGGCCACCAATGGAACACGCGCGTCGTCGTCATCCCCGACGCGACGCGCGTGACCGGCGGCCCGTACCGGTTCTTCTCCCACCCGAACTACGTCGCGGTCGTCGTCGAAGGGATCGCTCTGCCCTTGGTGCACACCGCATGGATCACCGCTGTCGTGTTCACCGTGCTCAATGCGGTTGTGTTGCGGACCCGACTCGGCGTCGAGAACGCCGCACTTGCGGGGCTGCGATGATCGACCTGCTGGTCGCGGGCGGCGGACCTGCAGGACTGGCCACCGCGATCCTGGGCGCGCGAGCGGGCCTCGAGGTCGTCGTGGTCGAGCGACGCCACGGACCCGTCGACAAGGCGTGCGGCGAGGGGCTGATGCCGCATGCCCTCACGATGTTGCGCACCCTCGGGGTGGAAGCACCGGGCAAGCCGTTTCACGGCATCACCTACATCGACGGCCAGCGCCGGGTGACCGGCCGGTTCCACGGCGGCGCCGGGCGCGGTGTGCGCAGGACGGCCCTGCACGCCGGGCTGTTGGAAGCGGCGACGGCGGCCGGTGTCCGCATCGAGCATGCCGAGATCGGACCGGTGAACCAGAGTGCAACGTCGGTGCACTGCAGCGGCTTTCAGGCCAGATACCTGGCTGCCGCCGACGGGTTGCACTCGCCGATCCGCGCGGCACTGGGCCTGGCCCGGCCATCTGGCGGCGCGCGTCGGTGGGGAATCCGCCGTCACCATGTGATCACACCGTGGAGCGACTGCGTCGAGGTGTACTGGTCCGACGACGCGGAGGCCTATGTCACTCCAGTCGCCGACGACTGCGTCGGCGTCGCGATCCTCACCTCGCGCAAGGGCGGTTTCGACGCGCACCTCGGCGCCTTTCCCGCCCTGCAAGAGCGGGTGTGTGGTCACGCTCACGGCCCTGACCGCGCGGCAGGCCCGTTGCGGCAGAAGGTGATTAACCGAACGGCGGGCCGTGTGCTGTTGGTCGGTGACGCCGCCGGTTACGTCGACGCGTTGACCGGGGAAGGCCTTGGCATCGCGTTCGGCGCGGCAAAACTTCTGGTGGAGTGTGTGGCAGCGGACCGGCCGCAGGACTACGACCGCCGCTGGCGCCGGATGTCTCGGCGCTACCGGTTGTTGACGGCGGCCGTGCTGCAGGCGACTGCGTCGCCGCTGCGATCACGGATTGTGCCTGCGGCAGCGCAGTTTCCTGGCGCGTTCACGCGCCTCGTCAACCTGCTGGCCGAATAGGGATGCGCGCCTGCCGGTGCGCCCGGACACGAATGCGTCCGCCGTTGCGCGGCACCATGATCACGTGCTTGACCCGCTGGGTTTCGCTGGGCGCCGTCGTCGTGGCCAATTCGACCCGGCGCAGAATCTCGCGAAGCACGACCCGCATCTCGACCATCGCAAAAGTCGCGCCGAGGCAGCGCCGGTTGCCGCCACCGAACGGGAACCACGTCGTCGGGCTCAAGTTCGCACCCACCATCCGGTCGGGGTCGAACCGCTCCGCATCCGGGTACACCTGGGAATCGCTGTGCACCAAGCCAATTGCCGGAACCACCATCACCCCGGCAGGCAGCTGATAGCCTGCGAGCTCCACCGGCTCCTTCAGCGCGCGGCCCACGTCGAATACCACCGGCCGGATTCGCAGCGTCTCCTTGGCCACCGCGTCGAGATACTCGTCGCCAGCGGAATCCTCCGCATCGGCGGCCTGGACCGCCTTGTCGAGGATGGTCGGGTGACGGGTCAACCGCTCGAGCGTCCACGACAACCCGGTCGCGGTCGTGTCGTGACCAGCGACAAGCAGCGTCATCAGCTGGTCCCGCAGTTCACGGTCGCTCAGCGCGCGCCCGTCTTCCTCGGTGGCGCGCACCAGCATGGCCAGCACGTCGGTGCGCTCCGCCAGGTTCGGGTCTGCGCGACGCTCGGCGATTTCGGCGTACAGCAGCCGGTCGGCTTCCTGCATGCGATCTCGCAACGCGCGCCATAGGCGGCGGCGCTGCAGCTCCGGGCGTGCGATCGCAAACGACGCCCACAGACCGACGTTGAGCAGCTTCGGCATGACGGCCCGCAGCGCAGCGAGTCGCGCCGGATCGCTCGCACCGATGACCGTCCGCAGGATCACCTCGAGCGTGATCTCGGACATCTTGGGCGCCACCGCGAACGGTCGGCCCACCGACCAGCCCGCGATGTTCGTCGCGGCGATCTCCGCCATCAGCCCGGCCTGCCGGGCCACCGCGTCGCGGTGAAACGGCGGCAGCATCAGGCGACGCCGCTCGCGGTGCACGTCGTCGTCGATCACCAACACCGAGGTGTCACCGAGCAGCCCGCCCAACATCGCGTTGGCCTCGCCGGCGTGAAAGATGCTCGGGTCGCCTGCGAACACCTTCTTGATCTCTGCAGGATCCGACACGTACACCATCGGCGGCGCCATCGCGGCGCGAATCGTGAACACCTTGCCGTAGCGACGCCTGCACGCGGTCACGAACTGCGCCCAGTACCGCATGAACACGATCAGCTGGACCCACTGCGGAAGCCGGGGCCCTGGCGGCAACGCGGTCGACGCTATTGGACTCATGCCTAACAGGCTACTCGCGGCGCTGGACGTTGTGAACTACATCACGTGCAGTGCTGGGTCTCGGTCGGCCACCACGAACTAGTCGGCAGACGGTAGGTGGCGAGGACCGTCGGCTCGGCGCAGCTCCGGGTGTCCTTCCGGTTCCGTCGTCATTTGTTGACGCTCCACAGACGACACCACCGACGCAGGTGCCGCGGGTGGCTCGACTGGCTCCTTGGCCGCCGGCCCGTGCTCCTCCGAGTGGACACTCACCTTCTGTGTGCGCCGCAGCGAGAAGTGAATCTCCTCCGTCTCTTCGAACACCTGGCGCGCACCGCGCAGCGGCTTGGTGGTGGTGTCGATCGCGCTCGCGATGATCGGCGGCACGAACGGGCGAAGCCACCGCGCGGCAACTTTCGTGACGTCAGGAATCGTCGGGATCAGCGAGGCGCCCTCGCGGCGCGGCTCGACGGCGTCGCCCCCGGCGAGCGCGGGCAGGTTGTCGGACTCCGCCGAGGGCAACTCTGGCGTTGGCTCGGTGACCCGCTCCAATCGCGCCTGGACGGGCGTCGGCGTCTCGAGCGCGTCCATCACCCTGCGGCGTTGCTGTTCTCGGTCGATCTCAGTCTGCGCTTCGACGGCGAGCTGGGCGCTGGCCAATTGCTGGTCGGCCCACAGGGTTTCGACGGCGGCGCGAACTTCGGCGCGTTTCATCGCTATCGCGGTGTCGGCCTCCAGTTCGGTGCGCTCGATCTCGGCGCGCGCCGCAGCGCCGCGATCGTGGCTGGTCTAAACGCGCCACAGTTTGAGGATCAGGTGCGGGCCACAGCATCACCGCAGGTCAGGGTGGGTCTGCGGCCGGCTATCACGACGGCGTGCCACCAACGTGCCACTATGACGCCGGCGTAGTGCGACGATGCTCACATGCCCCGATTCTCCGCGGTGATACAGAAGCAAGTGAATGCAGCGATCGTCGCCGCGGATTTGTTTTTCGGGCGCACGGGCATCCTGCCCGGACCGCCGGCCCTCGAGCTCGTGCAGCTGATCGATTCGCTTCCGCACCTGGAATTCGTGGGGTTGCAGTCGT
>Ga0207683_10000078_pt1 | contig 77219 bp, 64 predicted proteins | sample KBSM73metaG_FD_184333 | JGI IMG/M metagenome (GOLD analysis project Ga0207683, IMG submission 184333) | Miscanthus rhizosphere microbial communities from Kellogg Biological Station, Michigan, USA - KBS M7-3 metaG (SPAdes) (version 2) | ecosystem: Host-associated > Plants > Roots > Rhizosphere >...
GTGTAAAGCCCCACCTGTACTGGCAGCCCCGCAATCGTTGCATAGGCCATTGCTTTTGGAATGACCACCGCAGCCGAAGTCACGCCTGCAACTAGATCTGGCCCCAACCATTTCCTCCGGTACGAAAAAATCCAATCCGCAAGTAGGAAGGAGCCGCGATTCTGATTGCCGGTCGACAAGTTGTTCCCTCATGGAAAGGCTTCGTGTCGGAGGGCCGCAGCCGATGGTCCGGACTGTTTTAACCTTGGTCTGACAGCCTGCTGAATTCCAAATCATCAGACGTCCGCCAATGCACAGTAGCAAAACTGACTTTCTCTAACCACTGTCAATTTGAACAGTACCGCTCGCCCCCTTGGAGCGCGTAGGCTTAGGGCCAAGTAAGGAGGCATCTTGGAGACTCTATCCCCCAGCGCGTCTCGTCCTCGAATTCTCATTGCAGATGACCACGCGATCTTCGCCGAGACTCTGCGCGCCTATCTGACGAAGACTTTTGCCGTTGTCGGAACGGTAGCTGATGGTCGATCGATGGTAGTAGAGGCTGTGAGACTCAGGCCTGAAATCGTTCTGGCAGATGTCTCAATGCCATTGCTGAACGGGATTGATGCCGCGTGCAGAATTCAGGAGCAAGCTCCGAACGTTAAGTTCGTGTTTCTGACAATGCACGACGATCCGAATCTTGCTGCTGCGGCAAGCTCACTCGGGAACGTGGGTTTCATGCTGAAAAGTTCTGGTGGAAGGGAACTGCTTGAAGCGATTGAACAGGTTCTGCAGGGTCGAAGCTATCTGACTCCCAAGCTGAGAGCCGCCGATTGGGTCGAAGCCAAGGCAAGGGCACGTCAGTTTTCAAGGGACCTAACCAAGAGACAGCGTGATATTTTGCAGATGCTTGCTGAGGGGCGGCCCATGAAAGAGATTGCTTCCATCCTCAACCGGAGCATCAAGACCGTAGAATTCCATAAGTATCACATTATGCATGCTTTCAACGTCAAGAGTAATGCTGATCTAGTCTTGTTTGCTTTGGAACTCGGATTGGTTGAGGTTGATCCGGGTCTCAAGCGGGAGACGATGGCTGACCAGCATGTTTCTTGATTGCCTGCTTGCCCGAGACCCTGGCATTAGCGGCTCCATCTGCAGCAATTCACCCTCGGTAAACCATGGTAGGACGTTGGACCAATCCGTGGAGCCCCGTCTTCCAGGGAGTGACTTCACTTTCTCGCTTGATTGGGGGTCGCGCGCGGGCACAAGATCATGGTGGAGGTTGGATTCAACGGTGTGCCACTTGTCTACACCTATGAAACGGACCCGAAGGAGGAATTGAGATGCGTGGCATCGATCATAGGGTATCGATTCTTAGGTCAATGCGTCTCTGGACTTTGCTCCTCGCAGCTCCGTTCCTTTTCTTTTTGGTTTCCTCGCCCGCTCAGGTTGTGAAGTCTCCTATTCCGACTTCCACGAGTCCCGAGCCGGCTGGGACGGTGGCACTGGACCCTCTAGGTAGAGATACACCTCGAGGAGCGCTCGTAGGCTTTCTCAAGTATGTTCGTCGCGGCGACTACGCAACATCCGCGAGATTTCTGGAAGCACCTCAAGGAAAACATGCAGAACTTGAAAATAAAGCGGCAGAACTGCAGGAGTTGATGGATCTCACGTTCACTGGGCCGATTGACCTTGTGAGCGACAAAGCTACTGGAGACCTCGATGACGGGCTTCCCATTGATCGCGAGCGAGTGGGTTTCTTCAGCGAAAATGGACATCGTGTCGACCTTATATTGACGCGCGTTGATACCGGCGCGTCAACGGCGATCTGGCTGATTTCAAGACAGACTGTCGCCGATGCCGATGCGCTCTACCAGGAACTAGAGCCATCAAAGGCACTGAAGTATGTCCCCGAAGTATTGACCACAAACTATTTTCTTTCAGTTTCTGCTTTTCAGTGGATTGTCTGGCTCGCCTCGGTCCCCATGGCATATGGAGTGTCGTGGTGCTTGCTCGCCGCTGTCAGGTTGGTACGCAGGGTCATACAGAGAGCTCTGAAACATTCCCAGACTCCGCTATTCCCGAGTTTGCGTGCGCCGTTCGCATTCACAATTGCGGTCCTATTCCATAGTGTTATTGTCTATCTTCTGCGCATCCCGCTGTTCTATCGCCTGTACTACACTCGGTTTGTAATGAGTCTCTTGATCGGCGGAGTCTTCTGGCTGATCAGCAGAGTAATATCCCACGGATTCGATCGTGCGGTGAATCGTCTCGGGCGCAGCTCAGAGCGAGGAACTTTTTTGCTCCTGATAGGCCGCTCAATGAAGGTTCTCCTCGCCATTATCACTGCACTTTTAATCACCACCGAGCTCGGGTTCGACACCAAGGCAATGTTGACGGGCCTTGGTATTGGCGGATTAGCGATCGCTCTGGCTGGGCAAAAGACGCTTGAAAACATAATCGGGGGTGCGTCCTTATTGCTCGACAGTGTAGTTCACGTCGGAGATACATGCAGAATCGGCGGTCAACAGGGCAAGGTCGAAGATATCGGCCTCCGATCCCTTCGGTTCCGCATGCTCGATCAGACAATGATGATTGTGCCTAACGGGGTTTTGGCTCAAGTCCAATTTGAAAACCTGACGACGCGGAAGAAGCTTCTGATCAGTGAAACCTTCTCAGTAAGGATGGAAACAAGGCTCGAACAACTGAAGAATGTGCTAGCAGCTGTTCAAGAGATGCTGGATCGCAATGATCAAGTTGAGAAGAAGACTTCCAGAGTCCATGTTGTGCGAATTCCAGGTGCATCCATCGAAGTGGAACTGGTCGCCTATGTTCTTACGAGCGACTGGGCAGTATTCACCGCGATCAGACAACAGATTTGGATGAGCGTTTTGGGCACCCTCGAGCAATTTGATGTGAAGATTGCTGGCCCAACTCAACTCACCTACATTGAAACAAAGGAAAGCATCGGTCTCGCGGACAAGCAGACGACGGCCGAACATGCTGAGACGATTGAAGTGTAATGCCTCAAAGATTGACGACTGGTATCCGTAGACTACGGATATCCTTCCGCCAACTGGTTATCCCGCCACCTTCGAGCGGTGCGCTGTTGCGAAGATCACCAGGTTCCCATGCGCACCACGAGGCCGCCACTTACCTTGATAGCGTTACGGTACTCGATACCGTTCATCGGGCCGAGCCACGTGTGTTCGTATTCAAGCGTTGCGAGGCGTATTTCGAAAGCGTGATTGGGTCGAAAGTTCAGGCCGCCTCCGGCATGGAGGGTGAAGCCGTTGTCGTCCCAATCGGTTGTGTAGTAGTAATGTTTCGCGAGCGCCTCTCGTTCCGTATCGTCGGGCATGCTGGCTGCAGCAACTTCGCGGACGGGATCCTTGTACTCTTGTGTGATCTTCATGCCGCCCAGCAGAATTTCGAAGTGCGGAATCCAGCGCTGGGATTTCTGCACTGTCCAACGGGGACCGATAACATAAGACAACGTGTCGCCGCTCCAGTTTGCCTTCCACTCAACCACCCGGCAACCGCCAACGTCGGTGATCAACTGCACGTTGGATGCGAGACGGAAGCCCGCTGTTCCTCCCCCGCCAATGCAGGTGCCGGCGTCGGTGTTGCCGAAGTATTGCCGGGCCGTCGCATCGAAAGAAAACTCGAAGGGCGCTACACCGGACGGTGGATCAACCGGTGGAAGCTCTCCAATTGCTGGTTTAAACATTGCGGCGCGCGCATATTCCGGGATGTGCTTGAAGACGCCGGGACGATCATCGCGGCTCCAGGGAACCTTTCCATTCATCGTGTTGGAAAAGGAGCGGGCGGGATTCAACAGGCCCCGCAGAAAGACGCGGAAATAAGGATTCGCCACACGGGTCTCAATTCGCTGAATGAACATGCGATCCACTGCATCTTCGCCGACGGCCCAGCCTGTGCCAATGGTTGGGGTGACTACCAAATCGACAAGACCGAACTGGGGCCAACGCGCCTGAACATTGCCTAGGGAAGCCTCACTGACTGGGCCGATTTCAAACTGAGTACTGTAGGCGAAGGCAAATGCCATTCCGCGCAATTTGGCTTTCCAGTAGCGTCGGTTGCGGCCGAATTCAGCGGTTCGGTAAGCGCGATCATTGTGCTGCCACATGAAATTGCTGACCGCTCCCTGCATGGGATGACCGATGTAGTTGACCATGAATTCGTCGCCGTCGCCCCAGCCATGCAGATTCGTCACCGAATCAACGTATCCTTCCAGGGAAGGATCTTGCACGTAGTACCGGGTGGAATCTTCTGTGGAGTAGCGGAACGTGTGTTCAATCGCCAGGAAATTGGCGGAACTCAGGAGAAGGTTTTTCCAGTCGATCCCCGTTTGAGTCTTCGGCAGCGCAGAAACATAAAAAGCATCAGCCATAACGGTTGGACCGGATCGCAAGGGGCTTTGGGCGGTCGGGGCCTTCGGCGGGTCGGAGCGAGAGATGGTGGGGAAATCGATCATACGTTCGCGCGCGTCGCTGGACGCCTGGCAAAGGGCGGAACGAGGTGCGCAGGAGACCACGGTCAAAAGTACGACAAGAAAGCGAATTTGGGCTAGCGATCGCAATACAATGATCCAAGTATGAAAGAGATGAAAGCTCCCCTATCCTAGGGAGCGATAAATGATAACTATTAGTATTCCAAATCGGATGCAACTGGCAGTATTTACAGATGAGAATCCCGGTGCGGAGCGGAGCACCGGGAATGAAGCAACGCTGCCGGTTATACCACCCGCCCCGTGACTTGCTCACGCGTCATCTTTGCGATCGTCGTGAACTTGTCGAATTCGAGTGACCGATCTGGATCCAATCGGGCGAACATGTCGATGAGACGCGCAACGAGGCCGGTCCATCCGGTTTGATGGCTTGCGCCAAGCCCGGCCCCGTTGTCTCCGTGAAAGTACTCGTAAAAGAGGATGTAATCCTTCCAGTAAGGATCTTCCTGAAATTTGGCGGATCCTCCATACACTGGACGTTTGCCGTCCGAATCGCGGAGGAAGGTCGACGACAATCTGTTGGAAATCTCCTTCGCCACCTCGAACAACGTCAGGAGGTTCCCTGATCCAGTCGGGCATTCGACCTTAAAGTCTTTTCCGTAGAACTGATACAGATTCAGCAGTCCACGAATTATCAGGATGTTTACTGGCATCCAGACAGGTCCGCGCCAATTGGAATTTCCTCCGAACATTCCCGTGTTTGACTCAGCTGGAAGATACTGAACCTTGTACTCCACGCCGCTGAGATTGAACACGAATGGATGGTCGAGGTGATATTTGGACAGGGAACGGATGCCGTGCTGACCAAAGAACTCGCTTTCATCCAGCATGTACTTCAGAATCTGTTCGACCTTGGTCTTATTGCACACAGACAGAAGCCGCCGATTCATGTACCCAATGAACTTGTCGTCGGCCGGCGCAATCTTCTTTATCACTTCAGGGTTCCGTCTCTTGAACAACTCAACCAATTCCTTGATCTTGGTGTTGCGAGTCATCATTGTGTCGATGGATCCAAGCACCGTGGAAGCGCACAGCGGAAGGAGGCCTACCATCGAGCGGACTTTCAGTCGCTGAGCATCACCATTCGGCAGGTGAAGCAAGTCGTAGAAAAAGCCGTCTTCGGAATCCCACATCTCATCGTGGTTGTCTCCGACTCGATCCATCGCGTAGGCGATCCACAGAAATTGTTCAACGAACCGGAACGCAATCTCCTCGTATTCGGGGTCGTACTCGGTTAGGACGAGCGCGATCTCGAGCATGTTCTGGCAGTAAAAAGCCATCCACGCTGTACCGTCTGCCTGGTCAAGATGGCCGCCAGTCGGGAGTTCCGCGCTGCGGTCGAATACTCCGATATTGTCGAGGCCGAGAAAGCCTCCCGCAAAGACGTTTCTACCCTGCGGATCTTTTCGATTGACCCACCAATTGAAGTTCGACATCAACCCTTGGAAGGACCTTTCCAGGAAACGAATATCGGAGCGGCCCAATTCCCGCTCAATGTTGAACAGCAGCAAAGTCGCCCAGGCATGGACGGGCGGGTTCACGTCGCTGAAGTTCCACTCGTAGGCTGGAATCTGGCCGTTCGGATGCGCGTACAGACTCCGGAGCATGAGCAGGAGCTGGTCCTTCGCAAAATCAAAGTCCACGAGTGACAGGCAAATCGTGTGAAATGCCAGGTCCCATGCGGCATACCAGGGGTACTCCCACTTGTCCGGCATTGAAATGATGTCGTTGTTGAGCATGTGGAACCACTCTGCATTGCGACACGTTGCCTTGCCAGTTCCCTTAAGGGGATGAGAACCATGCTCCTCGAGCCAGCGGTCCAGATCGAAGTAGTAGTACTGTTTGCTCCACAACATTCCTGCTAGTGCCTGGCGGTGAACGCGGCGCTCGTCCTCGCTCAACGACGCTGGAGTGATCCGATCATAGAAATCGTTTGCGTCCTTCAGTCGAACGTCAAACGTCGTGTCAAAGGTTGCGAAGGGATCGGCCGGAGCTTTTTCGCTCAGGCGCAAACGCACAACCTTACTGTCCTTGGCTGGCACATCCAAAACGTAATGGGCGGCGGCCTTGGTACCGGTATGCGACGGATCCACTGCATCATGATCGCCCGAGATCACGCAGTTATGGAAGGCGTCCTTAACATAAGGTGAGGGATTCGGTTGCCCCCAGAGTCGTAACAGATTGGATTCATTCTCAGTGAATAGAAGTTCCGGTGTTGCATCGCAAGAGAGCGTTCTCTCACCGAGGACAGGGTGCGAGGCAACAATCGCCCCTTCCTTAACCATGCCCAACACAGGTTTGGTTGTATCTCCAGACGACCATGTGTTGCGGAACCAGAGTGTGGGTAGCAAGTGAATTGTCGCGGCTTCCGGTCCACGATTGTGCACTGTGATCCGGATGAGAACGTCTTCGGGATCAGCCTTGGCATATTCAACGAAGACATCGAAATACCGGTCTTCTTCAAATACACCTGTATCGAGGAGCTCGTATTCGAAATCTTCGCGTGATCGGCGGCGGTTCGTCTCGATCAGGTCTTTATATGGGAACTCCGCGTGAGGATACTTGTACAGATACTTCATGTAGGAGTGAGTTGGGGTGCTGTCTACATAGAAGTAGTATTCCTTTACATCTTCGCCGTGATTACCCTCGCTGTTTGTCAAGCCAAAAAGGCGCTCCTTGAGGATGGGATCGCGGCCATTCCAAAGAGCGACCGCGAAGCAAAGTTGCTGCCTATCGTCGCTTATGCCGGCGAGACCGTCTTCTCCCCACCGATAAGCCCGCGATCGTGCCTGGTCATGAGTGAAGTAGTCCCAGGCATTCCCATCTTTGCTGTAATCCTCACGAACTGTGCCCCACTGCCTTTCGCTGAGATATGGTCCCCATTTCTTCCAGGGAATGCCTGTCTCGCGTGCTTGATTAAGGCGTTTCTGTTCCTCTGTTTCATTTTCATTCAGCCGAGGATCGGTAATTCGGCTCATCGCTCGTCTCTCCTTTTGGCTGGAAGTTGGTTGCGGATTCTGTTTCAAACCAGCCGCCGCAGGGTCAGTTATGGGTGTTCACTTCGCACCGAAGCAGGTGATACCCCCAAGGGCCTAGCTCCACATACAGCCCGGATGACAGCATTTCATTTCCGTCTCTCACGCAATTGAAACCGGATAGCGAGTCGGTTAGCGACCATGTGCTATCGCGCAATTCGGGCCATGAGAGTTGCACCCGGGCCTGACTGTAGTGATCGCTCAGATTTACAACGATCAGGTAATGTTTGTCGTTACCGCTCTGCCAGCTCCAAGCCACCAGGTTTTGAAACGTCGAATTATCGGGCCAGCCAGATCTTGCACACAAGGTCCAGTCACCGCCGTGAAATGCGGAATCGCGAACACTCTTTAGAAGTTCCCTGTAAAACACCTGAAGCTGCAAGTCAGATGCTTCCTCAGGGCGTCTTCCCAAAAATACTGGAAGCCTGACCTTGCGCCCCTCCAACTGTCCTTCATGCAGGAGCCTCATTCCGGGAAGTGTAATCGTTGCTAGAGCCGCGGCCTGTTGCTTTGCAGAGAGGAAGGCGGAAGCGGCTCTTGGCTCGTCGTGGTTCTCGATAAACCGAACGAGCTTCTCCTGATAGCCCATATCGGCGCAGAGGTGAAGGCGGACGCTCTCAGCGTTGTTATGTTCCAAACGATCGTAAAGCTTCTTGTCGTAACAGAAATCAAATCCCTGTTGCTGGAGTTCCCATTCGAGATCCCAATATGCCTCGGCGATGAAAATAAAATCAGGAAAATCCTTCTTCGTTGCGGCGATAAGCTCGGTCCAATATTCGGCTGCCGGAGCCAGCCCGGAACGGTCCGCCCAAGTGCGCTGAAATACCGAGTTGATGAATAGCATTGCCATGTCGCAGCGTATGCCATCGCATTGTTGAGCAATCGCGGCAATTGTCTTGCGGACAGCGAGTCGCAGTCCGGGATTGAAAGCGTTCAATTGGAGAACGTCGGGCCATGCAGGAAAGAACGGATCGCGTCCGCATGCGTACAAATTCCCGCCGATCTGAATGCACGAAGCCGGGTCCTTTTCAAGATCGTCAGGTCGGCCCGAAATGAAATACTCGGGATGCTCGGTCGTCCAGGGGTGATCCGGGGCAACGTGGTTCGGAACAAAGTCGAGAATCAACTTTATTCCACGTTCTTGAAGGTCGCGTCGTGCGATCGCCAGACCTTCCGGTCCTCCGAGATGTTGATCCACGACGTACCTGCGCACGCAGTAAGGTGAGCCGACATTGTCTTCCAGATGGAAGTCGGGCAGTGCTTGTCGAAAGCTCTTCAGGAGACGTTCATTCTTGTTGGCGATTGAAATCCCAAGCGGGCTTCGCTCCCACACGCCCATGAGCCACACGGCGTCGAAGCCGTAGCCTGAAATTGCCTCCCATTCAATCGATGGGACGCAGGACAGATCAATCGCCGTCTGGTATTTCCGGCTCAGGTCGGAAAGCCAGACCCACGTATTGATTTCATAAACGTTCGGAAAGCGAGGCCATGCACACGCCTCACTCGGTTTCCGGCTCATCTTGGACACGATCGTCGCAGCCATTGCGAATCTCCCCCTGGACTCTGGCAACGAACCCGACTCGACACCGATATGCCGTAGCCAAATTACGACGATCCTAAGGCCAGCGAGCGTGTCCGCAACACTAGGAAAAATACCAGTATGCGTCCCCGTCAAATGAGGTTCTGGGGTTTTGTCGTCCGTTTTGCAACCAATTTTCCACGGGGAAATCCTCTTGAATTCAACCATGGGATTCTTGTGGAGAGTGGGCGAAGAGCGACTAGCGCCTTCCGCAAACTGCACATTCGTAACCACTTGTTAGGGAGTTTTGGGCTCTTGATGACGTCTCCGGGCAATGACGCAAGCGCGCGGTTGCACAAGATCTACGTAGCTTGCCTAGGAATTTCCCCAGTAGCGGAATCTCCTGACAACAGCTAGCGTCGATTCCGGTTGCAGGCTGTGGAAGTTGCACAGCTCGAGTCGAGGCGCGATCGATGACGCGTTGATCGATATGGAAGTGGTTGGAGGCGTTCATTGGTTCTCCCGCGCATATTTTTGGCCGATGATCATGCTCAATTCCTGAGGGCAGAAGTCGCTCTCCTGGAACCCCATTTCGATCTTGTGGGAACGGCGAATGACGGGATTTCGATGGTGTCAGAGGTTCGACGTCTCAACCCTGACATTGTTGTTGCCGATATCACAATGCCGGGTATAAGCGGGATTGAAGCCGTTCGCGAGCTCGTCAAGTCGGGTTCAACGGCTAAGTTTTTGTTCCTTACGATTCACTCGGGTGAGGAGTTCGTAAAGGCTTGTCTTGAAGAAGGCGCACGAGGTTTCGTGGCAAAGCCGCGAATGAAAGCCCATCTGATTCCGGCGATTCACGCGGTCCTGGACGGTCGACAGTATGTTTCTCCTTCTTATGCATCAGTTGAGAATCCGCAGAACCTGAATGAGCCTGCTGACTGGGGATTCTCCTAGGTGTGAAATGCAGCGTTCGATGTTAGCTTCCGATGTTGAGTTACACGTTTGTTCAGAACCGAAATTGCCCCGGAAGATCGCTTCCGGCCGATGTGTGCACTCCCAAGTTTGTTTTGAAATCTGGAGAAGCCTTAAGTGGAAGCTGTTCAACAGGATCAACTCATTGACGGACGGCGCACGATGGTAGTCGCTGTACTGAGGCGAATGCGAATGACTACAGAAGTTAACTGCTCCGCAGTTTTGCGGTCGAGAAGTGGAGGAGCCTCTACGCTTACTCCGACACCATCTCTCAAATGCACTCACCAACGACGCCTGGTTGCACCCATGCAACTTCTCATGGCGGGCGCTCTCATATCCATCCTTTTGGTCGGATGCTCCAATAAGGAAGAAAAGCCCGCTCCGCCACCGCCTGGTGTAACCGTTGCTCCTGTCGTGCAAAAGGATGTAGAGATCCATCAGGAGTGGGTCGGAACAATGGTCGGCAACATCGACGCGGAAATTCGTCCCAAAGTCGAGGGGTTTCTGCTGACCCGCCTGTACACCGAAGGTTCCTACATCAATAAGGGTCAGGCGATGTTCCAACTCGACCAGCGCCAGGCTCAGGCTGCCGTTGAACAGGCTCAGGGAAAGCTTGAGCGCACGCGGGCAGCGCTTGCGCAGGCTGAGATTGACGTAAACAGGTACACGCCGTTGGTTGCCCAGAAAGCGGTGAGCCAGGCTGAACTCGACAAAGCGTTGAGCATGAAGCGAGCTGCCACGGCAGAGATGAACGCCGATCAGGCAATGATCGACAACGCGAAGCTCGATCTAGGCTGGACTACCGTGACTTCGCCGATTGCTGGAATTGCCGGTATTTCAAAAGTTGGCGTGGGAGATCTCATGACCCCCTCTACTGTCATGACAACGATCTCAAACGTAGATCCTATCTACGTTGATTTCAACATTGCCGAACAAGACTACATGCGATTCACGCGTGACAAGGAAGGACAGGCAGCGCGGAGGTCGCTGCAGATGATTCTCGGGGATAGCACCCCCTATGCCCACACCGGTCATCTCCTCCTCGTCAATCGTCAAGTAGATGTAAGCACCGGCACGATTCAGGTTCGAGCTGAGTTCCCAAACCCAGGGAACACTCTACGTCCGGGTCAGTATGCTCGTATTCGAACCGTCACAGACACGCGCAGAGGGGCGCTTCTAATCCCGCAGCAGGCAGTTTCCGAACTGCAGGGCATCTACCAGGTTGGAGTGGTGGGACCCGACAACAAGGCCACAATCAAGACCGTGACGCTCGGTCCACAGTCTGGTGACATGTGGGTGGTCGAGTCCGGTCTCCAACTCGGAGACCGCGTGATCGTCGACGGATTGCAGCGCGTTAAGACAGGCGTAACGGTTGCAGCCACAGATTTCAAAGACACGCAGGCAAATGCTGCCGCGAGCGGTAAGTAGCCATGTCAAAATTCTTCATTAACAGGCCAAACGTCGCGATTGTCATCGCGATCCTTACTGTCATCGGCGGACTGGTGGCGATGCTGAAACTGCCGGTTGCCCAGTTGCCAGACATCGTTCCTCCACAAATCAACGTGTCTGCAACCTATACCGGTGCGGATGCTTTGACGATTGAACAGTCTGTTGCCACACCTCTTGAGCAGCAAATGAATGGCGTGGACAACATGCTTTATATGATGTCCACCAACGCCAACGATGGCACGATGACACTCAAAGTGACCTACGACGTAGGCACCAATGTGGACATCGACCAGGTCAACACTCAGAATCGTGTCTCCCAAGCCAGTCCGAATCTTCCGACCTCAGTAAATCAGTATGGCGTCACGGTCAAGAAGTTGATGGGCCTTCCACTGCTCGTGCTTGCTCTGCATTCGCCCAAAGGAACCTTCAGCGGTCAATTCCTGGGGAACTACGCCACCATCAATGTTAACGATGCTCTGTTGCGCGTTCCCGGGGTAGGGCAGGTTACCAACTTCGGGGCGTCGGATTACGCCATGCGGGTTTGGGTTAAGCCAGACCAATTAACAAAGCTTGGCTTGACTGTAACGGACCTTACGAATGCTGTTCAGCAACAGAGCGCCGTTAACCCTGCGGGCCAGATCGGTGGCGAGCCCGCACCCAAGGGACAGCAATTTACCTATTCGGTGCGCGTACCTGGCCGGCTCATTAACGCTGAAGAATTTGGCAACATCATTGTCCGTCAAAACAAGGACGGATCAACGGTCAGATTGAAAGATGTCTCGCGCATCGAATTGGGCTCACTGGTCTATCAACAAATCGGTCGTTTCAATGGAAACCCCTCGGTCATTATTTGCGTTTATCAAGCCCCCGGTTCCAATGCCCTGGCTGTCGCAAAGCAGGTCAAGGCGCAAATGGAAGACTTGAAGTCGCGCTTTCCCGACGGCCTCGAATACACCCTCGCAATGGACACGACCCTTCCTATCACGGAGGGAATGAAAGAGATCGTTACGACGCTGCTTGAAGCGATCGTCCTGGTCATCATTGTCGTATTTCTCTTTCTTCAGAACTGGCGCGCAACCTTGATTCCTTTGTTGGCCGTGCCGGTGTCCCTGGTTGGCACGTTTGCAATCTTCCCGCTTCTCGGGTTCTCGATCAATACACTCTCTCTGTTTGGGTTGATCCTGGCAATCGGTCTTGTGGTCGACGACGCGATTGTTGTTGTCGAGGCGGTTGAACATCACATTGAACACGGCTTATCGCCTAAAGATGCGACCTTCAAAGCTATGGAAGAGGTCACCGCACCGGTGATTGGAATTGCGTTGATCCTGTCCGCGGTGTTCGTGCCGATGGCTGCCATGGGCGGCATCAAGGGCCTCCTGAACCAGCAATTCGCTGTTACCATCGCGATCTCGGTTCTGATTTCGGCATTCAACGCTTTGTCACTTTCGCCGGCGCTGGCTGCCCTGTTGCTGCGTCCTCGCAAAAAGTCGAAAGGCCCCTTGGGAAAGTTCTTTGACTTGTTTAACGTCTGGTTTGGGAAGTTGACGGGGACTTACGTAAGCTGGAGCGGCGTGCTCATCCGTCGGTGGGTCATTTCTCTGCTTCTGCTCGTTGGGATTTCCGTAATAGCTGTGGGCATGGGCAGAAAGCTTCCTGCCAGCTTTATCCCTGAAGAAGATCAGGGTTACGCATTTCTTCAGCTCCAATTGCCCGATGCTGCCAGCCTGCAACGCACCGACGCAGTCATGCGCAAGGTTGACAACATGCTCTTGCACACGCATGGCGTTAAGAGCATAAGCGGAATTTCCGGCTTCAGCCTCTTGTCCAATACATCAGCCTCATACACCGGTTTCTACTTTCTTCAACTTGAGCCCTGGGAGGAGCGCACGGCCGATGAACTGTCTGCAGAAAGCCTGATGCGCAGCCTCAATCAAAAGTTGAGAGCGGAGATTCCGGAGGCCATTGCGTTCGCATTTGGTCCACCCGCAATTCCTGGACTCGGCACCGCAGGTGGGTTCACCTTCATGCTTCAGGACCGCAGCAGTGGAAGTGTTGCCCAACTCTCAGAAACACTGGACAAGCTGACGCTGGCGGCTCGAAAGCGGCCTGAGATTGCGTCACTAGTGAGCACCTTCCGTCCAACTGTGCCCCAACTCTATATTGAAGTGGATCAAGATCGGGTGCTGAAACAAGGCTTGCAGTTTGGAGAGGTCTACCAGACACTTCAGGCATTCCTGGGCGGCTCCTATGTCAACCAGTTCAATCGATTCGGACGCCAATGGAAGGTCTACCTTCAGGCGGAACCGGAGTACCGCAACGCTGCTGACAAGATTAACGACTTTTATGTTCGAAACTCGAAAGGCGAGATGACGCCTTTGGCTTCGCTGGTCACGATCAAACGGGTATCCGGACCGGAATATACAAACCGCTTCAATCTCTACCGAAGTATTCAGATCAATGGCTCTCCGGCCCGCGGATACAGTTCCGGGCAAGCCATGGCCGCGATGGAGCAGGTTTCCAATGAAGTTCTCCCGGCAGGATTCAGCTACGCATGGAGCGACATGTCGTATCAAGAGAAGAAGGCCGAAGGCGGAACGGCGATGGTCTTTGCCATGTCGTTCGTCTTTGTGTTCCTGATTCTGGTTGCTCTCTACGAAAGCTGGTCGCTACCGTGGAGCGTGCTGCTGTCGGTGCCCGTGGCGGTTTTAGGAGCAAACGCGGGTCTTCTCTTGCGCAAATTTGATAACAACGTCTTTGCCCAGATCGGACTCATCATGTTGATCGGGCTTACAGCCAAGAACGCAATCTTGATTGTTGAGTTCGCGATTCTTGAACATTCGAAAGGGAAAGGATTGGTAGAAGCTGCTCTCGAGGGAGCCCGATTGCGGTTACGACCTATCCTGATGACGTCGTTCGCCTTCATTCTAGGGTGCGTTCCGCTCTGGACTGCGAAAGGCGCCGGTGCGATCGGCCGCAAGGTCCTTGGGAGTTCCGTCATTACGGGAATGTCGGCAGCCACGATCCTGGGAGTCTTCCTCGTTCCCGTGTTGTTCGTAGTTGTTGAGCGCATTGCCGGAAAGAAATCTCACGCACAAGAGAGCCAGCCGAGCTCGCTCGTTGGAGGGCACGACTGATGCGAAGACTATTGAAAGTTGCGCTCCTCGCTTTCCTCTTAACTGGCTGTACCGTCGGACCGAAATACAAAAAGCCGACATTCCAGCCGCCGCCTACCTTCTATACAGAAGCGCAGGCATCGAGTGACTCAATTGCCGATCTAGGGTGGTGGGATCTATTCAAGGACCCGGTTCTTCAGGGGCTGATCCGCGAGGCGTTCAATAACAACTATGACCTGAAGCTGGCGGTTTCGCGCGTCGAACAGGAGCGCGCTCTGCTAGGTGTCACACGCTCGCAGTACTACCCTCAAGTCGGCTATGACGGGAACATCTCGGGGCAGACGTCTCCCTTGATCGCTAATCACACGTATTACGGGTATAGCATTAGCACGTTCTGGGAAATAGATCTCTTCGGTCGGCTCCGCAGAATGAATGAGGCGCAGCGTGCAGTTTACTTCGCAACAGAGGAGGCGCGGCGCGACATTCGGCTCCTCGTAATGTCTGAGGTCGCGCAAGGTTACTTCCAATTACGCGCATTAGACGCTCAATTGGAAGTCGCGAACCGGACTGTGGTCGGATTCAATGGGACCCTCGAGATCTTCCAGCACAAGTTTGAAGGCGGAGCTGCATCCGGGCTCGAGACCGCACGCGCGCAGGCAGCGCTCTCCAACGTTGCCGCAATTGTTCCGGACCTCGAGCGGCAAATCGTAGCGCAGGAGAATTCGCTAAATCTGCTTCTCGGCCGCAATCCCGGTCCGATCGCAAGAGGCACCACTCTTATCGATCAGTACGACCCACCACAGGTTCCCGCGGGGCTGCCGGCGTCGCTGCTTGAAAGGCGTCCGGATCTACGCGAAGCCGAGCAGCGATTGATTGAGGCGAATGCGAATGTGGGAGTGGCCAAGGCAAACTTCTTTCCGACGCTTTCGCTGAGTGGTTTCTTTGGCGGCATGAGCCCTCAACTCTCGGAACTCACCGCTTCTGGCAAGGCCTGGAGCCTTGCAGGAGATTTGGCTGGTCCTTTATTTACGGCGGGGCGCCTGAAGAATCAGTATCGCGCCTCGATGGCACAGCGAGATCAGGCAAGAATCGCTTTCGAAAAAGGAGTTACTCAGGCATTCGGGGAAGTGTCTACCTCGCTGGTGGCACATGAAAAGTTAGGTGGAGCCTATCGCGAGCAAGCCAAAAGCGTAGAAGCCTACATCGAGTCCGTTCGGCTATCAAAGATCCGGTATGACAGCGGCCTGGCCAACTACCTCGAAATCATTGATGCTGAGTTGCAGTTGTATCCCGCAGAGAGTTCGATGATCAATTACGATCTGGGACGCAAGCTCGCTCTCGTTAGCCTCTATCGCGCCCTGGGAGGCGGATGGAATCTCACCGACACGCAATGGTCCGGTACAGCGGGAGCGCCGCCCCCTGCACCGACTGCAGCCCCATAACACCTTCAGCGAAACTCTGACGCAGAAGTTGTTGCGGATCGTTTACGTAGTTTCGGGTTTTTTGGAGTTTCGACAAAGGTGGATGTCCGCACGTCGCAAGGAGGAACAATTCAGTGGCTCACAAGAAGGAAGCGCAAGTTGAAGGGATCTCCAAACGCAAGGAATACGAGAAGGAATTGCGACGGCTTCAGGCGGAGCTCTGCAAACTCCAGGACTGGGTGAAATACAAAGGGCTTCGAGTCATCGTCATTTTTGAAGGGCGCGACGCAGCCGGAAAGGGGGGCACAATTCGTGCGATAACTGAGCGCGTCAGTCCCCGGGTTTTCCGCCAGGTTGCTCTTCCGGCCCCATCGGACCGCGAAAAAAGTCAAATGTACTTTCAGCGCTACATGCAGCAATTCCCGACGGCTGGCGAAATCGTAATCTTTGATCGGAGCTGGTATAACCGGGCCGGTGTCGAACATGTCATGGGATTCTGCACCGAAGGGCAGTACGCTCGCTTCCTTGAATTATGCCCTACAGTCGAAAAGTACATCGTGGATGCCGGGCTCATCTTGATCAAATACTGGCTCGAGGTCGGCATGGACGAGCAACACCGTCGCTTCGAGGCCCGCATCGCGGACCCTCTTCGTCAATGGAAGCTCAGTCCAATGGATATTGAATCCTACCGGCGCTGGTATGAATACTCGCGAGCGCGCGACAGGATGCTGGCAGCAACAGACACTGCGCATGCCCCTTGGAACCTGATTCGCTCGGATGATAAACGCAAGGCCCGCTTGAACTGCATCTCTCACTTATTGAGCTCGATTCCTTACAAAAAGGTCCCCCGGGAGAAAATTAAATTGCCTAAGCGTTCCGCCGCACGTGGCTATGACGATCAAAAGAGTCTTAAGGGTCACAACTTCATCCCGGAGAGATACTGACGAGACTTACTGGTATGCTACGAACCTTTATCAACGCAAAATGCACCTTTGTGATTGCAGCCCAGCGTGAGCCTGCGTTTCCCGTTGGGCTCTTGGAATGAACACAAGAGAGGTAGCACACTAGTATTTTTGACAGTTAACAAAGACTCGTCAGTTGATTACCGTCGATACGGTCGTTTCATCGTTTTTGAGAACTCGATGACGGGTCTCATTCACGTTCGTGTCTCAGAGGAAGGCAAGGAAATGAAGCCGAAAATCCCATCTTTCACATCGTTGTTGCGAGCGATGCACAGTGCGATCGCCATCCTAATGTGCCTGTTTCTCATCGTTTCGGCAGACCCTATTGCATTTGCTGCGGCGGTGCAAGAGCAGCCGGCCGGTGCTGCTGACCCCAAGCTCCCCAACGACGAACTGGACTCCCTGGTAGCTCCGGTCGCGCTCTATCCGGATAACCTGCTAGCCCAAATTCTGGCGGCATCAACCTATCCCCTTGAGATCGTTCAACTCAGTCAGTGGATGCAGAAGAACCCCAAGGTCACCGGGGACAAGGCAGTAGCGGAAGTAAAGAAGCAAGACTGGGATCCCAGCGTCCAGGGTCTCGTGATTCTGCCAGATGTCGTCAAGATTCTGAATGACAACATCAAGTGGACGACGGATCTTGGCAACGCATTTCTCGCTCAACAGAGCGACGTGATGGACGCGGTGCAGCGGATGCGCGCCAAGGCGAAATCGACAGGAAATCTCAAGACCAATGACCAGCAAAAGGTCGAAACAAAGGTTGTCGAGACCAAAGAAGTGATCGTCATTCAACCGGCAAAGACAGAGGTTGTCTACGTACCGTCCTACGATCCGGTTGTAGTCTATGGACCGCCAGTTTACCCATATCCCCCTTACGTTTACCCCCCGGGATATGCTGTGGCCGGGATGGCACTATCCTTCGGAGTCGGAATGATGGTCGGTGCTGCCTGGGGTGGTGGTGGCTGGGGGTGCGGATGGGGACATAACGACGTAAATATCAACGTCAATAACAACTTCGTCAACAATTCCAACAGAACCAACAACATTCAAGGCGGAAACCGGGTTAACGGCGGGGGAAACAACAGTTGGCAACACAATCCGCAGCATCGCGGCGGAACCCCCTATTCAAACAAGGCGACTGCAAATAAGTACGGCGGAACGGCGCGAGGCGATTCGATGTCATCGCGTCAACAGAATGCCCGGCAAAACCAGGGAATGCAAGGCAACCGCGGGCAATCGGGAGTGGGCGATCGCAACAACTCGGGGAGAGGTGGCGATCGCGGCGGCGCGTCAGTCGGCTCGAATGATCGGGGCGGCGGCAATCGCGGCGCGTCAGCCGGAAACATGGATCGCGGCGGTGGCGGCGGTGGTGACCGCATCGGAAACCAGAAAACTTCTGGCGGTTCCGGCGGCACATTTGGAAGTGGCGGCAGCAACCGCTCCTCCGCGTCGGCAAGTAGCTCGAGGGGATCATCGAGTATGGGATCCCGCGGCGGTGGGGGCGGTAGTCGCGGCGGCGGCGGTCGTGGTGGCGGTGGGCGGCGGTAAACGAAATTCAAGCGAGGATGAAAGTGACTATGAACATCAGAGATATCAAAACGATCAATGTAATTCCGTGGGTAGGTGTCTCGCTTTTAGCTTTCGCGCTTGGATCCACGCGCCTGGTTTCCGCGCAGGCCAACCAATCTGCTAACGCTGTGCAGACCCAGAGTTCGTTCGATACCCCGGAGGCAGCCGCTTCAGCGTTGATCGATGCTGCGGCAAAATTCGATGTGACCTCCATGAGCGCGATCCTGGGGCCTGGCAGCGAAGATCTTGTTGTGACAGCAGATCCAGTATCGGACAAAAAGCGGGCGGAGCAATTTGCCGAGTGGGGGAGAGAGAAGCAATCGATCGAACTTTCCAAAGACAAGAAGCAGGCAACACTTTCTGTAGGCGCCGGGGACTGGCCCTTCACGATTCCGATTGTTAACCGGAAAGGGAAGTGGTACTTCGACTCCAAGCAGGGTCGGACAGAGATTCTCGCACGTCGCATCGGGTCAAACGAGTTAGACGCGATTGCAGTCTGCAGGGGATTTGTAGAGGCGCAAGAGCAATATGCGTCCGAGACGCACGACAATTGGAACCTGCACCAATATGCTCAGAGAATCATCAGCACTCCCGGGAAGCAGGATGGGCTGTATTGGGAGAATGCAGACGGAACGGGCGGTGGTCCTGCGAGCAAAGCGATCGCAAAGGCCATTCAAGAGGGATACAAAGATAAGAGCAGCGCTTTCCACGGGTACTACTACAAAGTTCTCAAGGCTCGCGGACCATCGGCGCCGGGAGGCGCCATCAACTTCGTTATCGACGGAGCCATGATTGGCGGATTCGCATTGGCGGCTGTGCCCGCCGAGTACGGAGTTACGGGCATCAAGAGCTTCATTATTAGTTATGAAGGGATTGTCTACCAGAAGGACCTCGGGCCCAAAACACTGGAGGTGTTTTCTCAAATGGAGGCCTACAACCCCGATAAGACCTGGACTTCGACAGACGATGAATGGCCTTTTGACGTCCATGCTTCATCGGCAGAATAGGAATGTGCCAGAAGCATCGGCAATGTGCTCGCAAGTTTAGGCTCGTTGCATTCAGTGTGCGATAAATCGCGCCATCCTTGAGGGCTACGATCGCAAAACTACAAGCGAAGGCATAGCGAGTATCAGCCTTTTGCGACGCCTTGCGATCGGCGATATGGTGACATGGATATTGTGCGGACTTCGCTGCGAGGGGTTCGTCTCCTCAGGTTCGAATCGCATCCTTTGAGCCAAATCTATCTCTTGTTTATTCGCCATATTTCGGCAGCGTTAAAGGCGAGGACAACTGGAAGGTAAGCACGGTTTCGATCGGGATCTCAATCTGATTGTTGCCGGTTATCATTCCCCCTATAAATCCGGCGCTGCCACCAATCACGGCCCCAATCCCCGCTCCCTTGCCGCCTCCCGCGATACCTCCGATCAAGGCGCCACCAGCGGCTCCGCCTCCAGTCGTTCCAGCTGTCCGCTTGCCTTTCCCTTTGACTGTGCTGTCGAGTGGATCAGTCTGAATGGAATAGGGTTTTGCGTTTACCGTGATGCTGGTTAGAGTGAGGCTCAGTTCTCCTTGGCCTTTGAACCTGCCTTTGGCCTTCGCATTCAATACTTTGCCATCGATTGCCGAGCCTCGACGAATCGCGGTTCGTCCATCGATATTCAAATCTTGTGCCAATGTGGCAATGAAGATGTCGCCTGTCTTACTTTTCTTGGATCCCAGCACCTGGCCAATCCTGACTATCAGAGCGGTACCTTCAGGCAGGACTACGGGCTGAGGCTCGAGCCTCTCAGCATTATCGACTGGCCGGCGGCTGGCAATTGTTGTCTGATCGTCAACGGCTGTGGTTCCAGGTTCTTCCCGGGCAATCTCTTCGAGTTTTTGCTGTGCCGCCGCGTTCTTAACGACTCCGGTGATTTTGACCCTTCCATGCTGCGCGATTACTCGAATGTCAGAATCCTTAGTCTCGATGGCTGAGGCAGCCTTAGTCTGAATGTTCTTCGCAATTGCCGAGTCTCTGGGACGCTTGGAACATCCAAGCGATAATCCAAGCAGTGTGGTCAAGAGGACAATTGACGGAATCAACTTCTTCAGGCGCATTCGGTATCCTCGAGCTCCCTCGTCCCTATCTCGGCTTCCACGGCCGATCGTCAAAGACAACCCTAGGGGTGGCTTACTATCAGCGCAACTAGGGAAATCCCTAGAGCGCAAATGCGGATCTCGCGCGTCCAAGGCTTACGGTCTGAGCCGCCCACAATATGTTAGATTCAAGGAGAAAGAAGACTTTTTGGAGAGATGGCCGAGTGGCTGAAGGCGCACGCTTGGAAAGCGTGTTTAGGGGAAACTCTAACGTGGGTTCGAATCCCACTCTCTCCGCCAGCCACTTTCGATTAGCTACATTTTGCTTGATGTTTCTGGATTATACCTCTGTAGATAAACTACTTATTGCCAATCCAGCATTCCTCCCGTTTTGGTCGCTCCGGGTTTAGTCGCAGGAACTGCCCTGCCGTGTGAACATCTCCAGAGCTTAGCGCCTTGCCTTCTTGGAGGCATGATTGCGCTGCGTTCGGCTCGCCGGAGAATGAATCATTAGGAACCATAATCGCCGCCCTCAACCGATCTCGCGAGATGGCTGGATTGGGCACTAAGAATCAACGGCAAATCGCAAGCCTGTTTGCTTTTCCTGCTATGCATTCACGATGTTTACACCTGGGCTCGCTGCCTCGAACTGAGATCTTCTCGTCAGAGCAAGCAAAAGAGGTCGGATCAACGCCGACCTCTTTCAGAATGCGAGGGTTCAAGTTTGTGCTTCTACCGTCGCATGGATGCCACATCGGGAGTTCTTTACTTCTCGATATCGATTGCCAGAGACTCGGTGAAAGCGATATCAATGCTTTCGCCGACTTTCAGCTGATCAAGGTTTGTTATCTTCTGACTCACTTTAACCGTCTTCTTTTTGCCGTTTGGTTCCTCGAGGGTCACCTTATGCTTCTCCGGATCGACTTCGAGAACTTTCCCCGACGTCACCGAAGTGTCGACCATATAAGCACCCGGTTTTTCACCCTTGGCGGCGACGTTAACCTGTGATGCGCCAGCCGCACTAGGCGCCTCGCCTGTCTTGCCGACGAAGACGACCAATTCATCGGTGTAAGTCATCTTCAAGTGGTCTCCCACTTTGACCTGATCGAGATTCTGTACATCTTTGTTGACCTTTACGGTCTTGGTTTTTCCATCGTCGAAGAGCAACGTAACTTTGCGTTTCTCCAGATCAACATTTTGGATTGTGGCTGTGGTGGTGACGACGTCAACAGCGTCCATTCCACCTTCGGCGTCTGTTTGAGCATGCAGCATATACGAAGAGCCGAAAGCAACGAACAATCCCAGGGCGAGACGTAACAATTTCATAATCCTCCTATGGCTGATCCGCAAAGAAAAATTGCGTTCCAGAGTGGTGGACATCGCTACTAAGAACTTGTCCACGTTGCAACAGCGCAAATCAAACTGTCGCCAGCGCGGACGGGTCTCCGACAAGATGAAAAGAAGTCTAGGTCTGGTCGTTACGCGCTGGAAACTGGCAGATATGACAGCGGACACGAATCCTGAAATCGCAAGACTTACCGGTGTGGATGTTACCCGATCAAGAACCAGGAGAGAAATTTCTGACCATGCCGTTTATTGGAAGTAGCACACTGGTTGCCAGTTCCGCTAGAATGAGTCGCAATCCTTACCTGGCATCGGATCCACTCCGCCGAGACAACCTCGTGACGGCGGTTCTTTCAACGTTTGGGCCAGATTGAGGAACAAAGGAAAGCGTATGAAAAAGAGCGGCGATAAGACCGATTTGCTTCCGGGCGTTATACGGGGCGGCGGGTTCGAGTGCAACTGTACCGTCGCGCTCGTGACGAAACTCACCCCAGGAGCCAGCGTGGACGTCAGGACAAGCCTTCGGATCACCGCGACTGAACAAACTCCGCCCGATGGAGCCTATAATCTGGATGTTCTCGGCCGGATTTTCAAGGTTAAGCGCGAGAATAGTAAGTGGTCGAGTCTTCCCCTTTAGATCCTTTCCGAGAGCCGCTTCGCAAGCACCAAAATCAGTACAGTTTTTCCTCACGGCGAATTCCGGGCATGATGAGTACGGTACAGGAGCGAAAATGCCACCTATCCGAATCAAGCGGGATATCCATCAGGGAGTGCTGAGCGGCAACGGCGTCATTTGCAGGTGTCGCGTCGAACTCGTGACCAAGACAACGGCCGAACTCCCTCCTGTCAGATTGCTCGATGTATGGATCGAGAAGAAGCCACCGGAAGGAAACTACAAGATATTTGTAAATGGCACGACCCTTCACGTCCGGTTCTCGCGCGGCGCTTGGCTTGAGGCTGCAGCATAGATTTATCGCGATCCTGCTCGCAGGTTTTATGAATTTGCTTTGGTCCCTCCGTCTGATTCCAGCCTTTTCCATCGCCCGGCCCCTGTTTCAACACCTTGGGCCTGGGAGCGCTTCATGCTGACCCACCGGGTTTCGATCCTGTATCTATGTCTCGCAGCAGTCTTGCATTTGGCCTTCCTCGGGCCCATCACATCGGGACAATCCCCGTCATTGTCTACCGTCGACGCGACTCAATACGCGCCCCCTGGCCCAACTTCATTTCGCGGGGGAACCGCGACAACCCCTGACGGTCGCGTTCTTGGCATGAACAGTCGCTACCTCACGATGAACGGAAAGCCCTGGCTTCCCGTAATGGGTGAGTTCCATTACACGCGCGTCCCCGCGGCACAGTGGGAAGAAGAAATCCTGAAAATGAAGACCGCTGGGGTATCCATCGTTGCTGCCTACGTTATCTGGATCCATCACGAAGAGATCGAAGGCCAGTTCGATTGGTCCGGCGAACGCGACCTGAGGCATTTCATTGAACTCTGCGAGAAACACGGCATGTACGTCTATCCTCGCGTCGGACCGTGGGCGCATGGTGAAGTTCGCAACGGAGGATTTCCAGACTGGCTTCTGCAGAAGACAAGTCATACGCGCCAGAATGATCCTGCTTATTTGTCATCTGTCGACAAATATTTCGCTCAGATTGCGATCCAACTCAAGGGGCTGCTCTGGAAGGATGGCGGCCCTGTTATCGGAATTCAGGTCGAGAACGAATACGCTCAGCGCGGTCCCAATGCCGGCGAAGAGCACATTTTGCAATTAAAGAAAATGGCAATCGATGCGCGTCTCGATGTACCCATGTACTCGGTTACTGGCTGGGATAACGCCGTCATTCCGCGAGGGCAGACAATTGCCGTGTTTGGTGGATATCCAGATGCCCCGTGGGACGCATCCCTCTCAAATTTGCCCCCGCAAGAGGTGTATCTCTTCCGTCTCAAGAGCCGAATATCAGGAAATATGGGGGCCATTGGAAATGCCGGCACCAAGGCTCAATCTACCGATCGGTATGACTTCCCATTTATGACCGCCGAGATGGGCGGCGGCATTCAGGATACATATCATCGCCGACCAATCATTCAACCTGACGATGTTGCGGCGATGATACCAGTGATGCTCGGCTCCGGGGTCAATCTATACGGCACATACATGTTTCAAGGGGGAGAGAATCCCGACGGAAAATTGACGACCCTCCAGGAGTCACAGGAAACTCACTACCCCACAGATGTTCCCGTCAAGTCCTACGACTTTCAAGCCCCGCTTGGCGAGTTTGGGCAGGAACGCGAAGTCTTTCGAAAACTCAAGGTCTTCAACTATTTCATGCAGGATTTCGGGGAACTCTTGGCGCCCATGGAGCCTCATGCACCTGACACTCTTCCCTCTGGCCCGGAGGACCTGAATGTTGCAAGGCTGACGGTGCGTGCACAGGGCAACAGCGGCTTCTTGTTTCTGAACAACTATGTTCGCGGAACTCCCGCGCCGGTGCGCCATGGCTTTCAGGTCAAGGTGAAGTTGCCATCAGAAACGCTTCCAATTCCTGCTCATCCTATAGATATTCCTTCTGGAAGTTACGCAATCTGGCCTTTCAATCTGCAGATCGGTCCTGCCCGCCTTCGCTACGCCACGGCCCAACCGTTCACGCGAATCGAAAATGGTAAGGAAACGACCTACTACTTCGTGGCTACCACGGGTGTTTCTTCGGAGTTTTCGTGGGACATAAAAAAAGCCGTCCATCTGCACACAAACTCGGGGAAACTCGAGACTCAGAACGGAATCACTACGGTGCGCGATGCCGAACCCGCGCTCTCACCTGCGATGACCCTTGCTGGATCGGATGGATCTCGAATCAACGTCGTTCTTCTGAGTCAGGAACAGGCCGAGAACGCCTGGAAGATTGGTAGCCATGATCATGGTCACTTGCTCTTTACGAAAGCCCAGACCTTCGCTGATGAGCAGCACGTGTTTCTCCAGCAAAACGACGACAGCAACTTCGCACTGCAAATCATTCCGCCCCTTCCGCAAAAACCCAATGCCAGCTCTCCACTAAGTGAACAGGCCTCCACCTCAGTTCAGACCTTCTCTGCATCGCTTCCCGCGGTTCATCCGACCGTTCAGTTGAAGCAATCCGCCAAAGCTGGCAAAGTTCCTCCGGTCCGGATCGGGCCGGCGCCCTCCTGGCGGAAGGGTGTTGCAATGGCTCCGAATGATGCGGAATTTGCAGACGCTGCCAGGTGGAGCCTAATGATTCCACCTTCGGACTGGGTGGGAGTCAACGACTTGTTTCTCGAAGCGGCCTATGTCGGTGACATCGCGAGGTTGATGTCAAAGCAGAAACTGCTCACCGACAATTTTTACAACGGAATGCCCTGGGAGATCGGCCTACGAAGGTTTCGCAACAGGTTTGACGAAGGCGGGATCGAACTGCAAATCCTGCCTCTGCGAAACGATTCTCCTATCTTCCTCGAAGATAGATTTAGGTTGCCTCCAGGCGATGGCCAGGTAGTCAATCTCAAGAGCCTCACCGTGGTGCCGCAGTATCAGCTCATCATCGACCTTCCAAAGCCGCGCTAAGAAGTGCGTGGCTGCTTAGGTTCGGCTTTCGAATCGACTCTGGATGAAAAAAGAGATCGCAAGCCCAAGCGCGCGCAGGGTATATTGTTCCAGCGGGAAGGGAAGTTGAGAATCCAGCACGAATTCTGCAGGAAGCCAGCGATTCGGCCAGTCACGAGATCAGCACGCGCCGGGCGCATTCCCGTCGCTTATTTATCAATCAGACGGGAGAGGAAACATGCTGCAGATTAGCCCTGCAAAAAAGGTATACGACGTCTGCATCATTGGATCGGGCGCTGGAGGTGGAACCGCCGCGAAGGTGCTCACAGAAGGCGGCCTCAGCGTCGTGATGCTGGAAGCCGGACCGCGACTTGATCCCGATAAAGACTTCAAGGAGCATATGTGGCCCTACCAGCTTCCACATCGCGGTGTAGGCGTAGGCGGAAAACAGCGGGGAATCGGCGACGAATTCATGGCCCCGAACGGGTTTTGGGAAATTGAAGGAGAGCCCTACACGACAGCGCCCGGCTCCTCGTTTCGATGGTTCCGGTCACGCATCGAAGGAGGTCGAACGAACCACTGGGGGCGCATCGCGCTTCGGTTCGGGCCGGCGGATCTTAGGGCACACTCAACAGACGGCTTTGGCGACGACTGGCCCATCAGCTACGAAGAGCTTGCGCCTTACTACGACAAAGTCGAATCGTACATCGGCGTTTTCGGCTCCAAAGAAAATGTCCCCAACTCCCCTGACGGGGTATTCATGCCGCCCCCCAAGCCGCGTTGCACAGAGACCATCGTCAAGAAAGCCTGCGACAAGCTGAAGATCACGTGCATTCCTTCGCGCTTGGCCATTCTCACAAAGCCTTTGAATGATCGCGATGCATGCCACTATTGCGCACAATGCGGCCGAGGCTGCAGAAGCGCTTCCAACTTCAGTTCCAGCCAGGTAATGATTCCGCCTGCAATGGCAACCGGTCGCCTCACCATGATCGCCAATGCAATGGCTCGCGAAATCGTAGTTGGCGCGAACGGAAAAGCGGAAGCCGTCTCGTACATCGACAAATCCACGGGGAGTGAACAGCGCGTGTACGCCAAGGCTGTTGTGGTTGCCGCGAGCGCATGCGAATCCGCGCGACTCTTGTTGAATTCAAAGTCAGCGACTTTCTCCAACGGATTGGCGAATTCCTCCGGAGTTGTCGGCCGCTATTTAACCGACTCTGTCGGTAGCGATTTAGCTGGCTATTTTCCGCAGCTTGAAAATATGCCTCCGCACAATCATGACGGTGTTGGCGGCATGCATATGTATATGCCCTGGTGGCGATTCGGGAACAAAAACGAATTTCTCCGTGGATATCACATTGAGTTTGGCGGTGGACGCGACATGCCGGGAGTGGGAGGCTTCGAATACGTCTGCGAAGAAACTGAAGGCTATGGAGTCAGCTTGAAACAGAAATGTCGCAGTTCGTACGGCACATTCATCGGTTTCAGCGGACGCGGCGAAATGATCCCGAATGAGAAGTCCTTCTGCGAACTCGATCCCGAAGTCAAAGACAAGTGGGGAATTCCCGTGCTGCGTTTCCACTGGCAATGGGGTGAAAACGAAAACAAGATGGCCGCGGACATGCAGCAGACCTTCCGTTCGATCATCGAAGCTGCGGGCGGAACGGTGATTGCTGGTACTCGCAGACATCCTCAAAAGAGTAGCGCCGGCGAGAGCAACGCCTTGCAACATCAACCCGCGGGGCGGATCTCGACGGGCGGCGAGATTATTCATGAACTGGGCACAGTGCGCATGGGCAACGACCCAAAGACGTCTGCATTGAATAAGAACTGTCAGGCGCACGACGTGAAGAATGTTTTTGTCGCGGACGCAGCCCCCTTTGTCTCGAATCCGGATAAGAACCCCACACTGACCATCATGGCGCTGTCGTGGAAGACTTCAGATTACCTGCTCGACCAGGCAAAGAAGGGAGAGCTTTAGAAATGGGCGCTGACTTCGTCTCTCGACGCACTGTCTTGAAGTCCCTGAGTATCGGCGCTGTGGCGGGCTCAGTCCTCCGAGTCATCCCACTTGAGGCCGCTGAATTCGCTCACCACATCATTGAGTCTGAGAAGACCGAGGCTAAATCAGGAGCCTATACGCCGAAGTTCTTCGATGCTCATCAATACAAGACGCTGCAGTCTCTCTGCGAGACAATACTTCCCGCAGACGCAGATTCGGGTGGCGCAATCGAGGCCGGTGCACCTGAGTTCATCGACCTCCTTACCAGCGAAAATACGAAATATCAAGGGATCCTGGGGGATGGTTTGAAGTGGCTCGATTCATCTTGCACTACGCGTTATGGCAAGGCCTACCTGGAATCCACACCTCAGCAACAGAAAGAAATCCTGGACTTGATCGCATATCGCAAGAGTGCGGAGCAGGATGTGAGCTTGAGCCAGGCAGTGGAATTCTTTTCTTTCCTGCGCAACTTCACTGCGGATGGCTTTTTCACGAGCAAGATCGGAATCAAATATCTCGGATATAAAGGCAACACATACCTTGTCGAGTTCCCTGGATGCCCGCCCGTGCCAGGCGTGTGATTGCGAGACAGGTTCTTCAGTCCGCAATAGTCGTCGTCAAGCTGTCTTCAATTCGAGAGAGACAATCGCGCGTTTGGGAATTGAGATCTCTGCGATGTTGCCGTGAACATTGACTGGCAGCCGCGCCATCTCAACCTTGTTCGGATGATCAAAGCTGTTGCCTGCAGTCATGTCTTCATGCGTCAACAACGTCCCGCGTCCTTCGACGATATTTCCGCTGGACAATCGCATCTCTGTCCGAACGGCGGAGTCCAGGGATGGGTTTGTCATTGTGACAGTCAGCATCTTCCCTTTCACAGATGCCGATCCTGAAAGAGCCGGCATGGTAGCGGAGCCACTTCGCGATGGAACCTTGAGATCGTCGCAGTGAATGCGCATTTGAGCTAGGCGCGCGTTCATGTGATTGCGATACATCTCGAAGACAAAATAGGCCGGGGTGCGTACGAATCGATCCCCCCGAGCCAGGAAGAGAGAGTGGAGGCAATTGATTGTTTGCGCCACATTGGCCATCGCAATCTTATCTGCGTGTCTGTTGAAGATATCTAACGTGACGGCTGTGTGGACAGCGTCACGGAGCGTCAACGGCTGGCTCAGCAGATAGTTCGGCGCGAATTCTTCACCCTTCTGATACCACACTCCCCATTCGTCAATAATCAGCTTGGTGTGGTGCTTGGGATCGTACTTTTCCATTGCAGACCAGTGCTGTGTAATTACTTCTTCGATGCGTGCCCCTTCACGGATCACGTCATACCATCCCCGCGCGTCGAATGTCGAGACTTTCTCCGGGCTGTTCCTGAAGTCGGTGTAATAGTGCACTGACAAGCCGTCAACCGCCGAACGATGACCGCCCTGCATGGCCTCAAAGAAGCCGTTCGTCCAGCCCAGATCCATGTCTTTGGAATGTCCTCTCGGCCCCACCGCAATCAGAAAGGGCTTTGGAGGATAAGCCGGATACTGGGTGACAAAGCGTCTGTACAAGGTTGCATATTCCTGAGAAGTCATGTCTCCTCCGCAACCCCATGACTCATTTCCAACTCCCCAGAAGCGAACACCAAAAGGTTGTTTATCGCCGTTCGCGGCCCGTTCGTTTGCCAGCGAGACAGTGCCGTCTGGAGCGTTGCAGTAAAGCACCCAATCATGAAACTCACGAGGAGAGCCCGAAGCCATGTTTGCTGCCAGATATGGTTCGGCGCCTGTCAATCTGCATAACTGCATAAACTCGTGAATGCCGAAGTTGTTTGTCTCGGTGTGGTCGAATCCTTCAGGCATGCTTGCCTGCCAATAGTTATAGGTGCGCGGCCGCTTTGCCACGTCGCCAATTCCATCCCGCCAGTGATAGCCGTCGGCAAAGCAGCCGCCCGGCCAGCGCAGGTTGGGTGCTCCAATCCGTTTCATGTCTTCGATGAACTGCGTCCGAATGCCACCGATATTCGGAATCTTTGAATCCTTCCCGACCCAGATTCCGTCGTAAATAACGCCACCGAGATGCTCGATAAAGTGGCCGTACAGATGCGGGCTTATCTCCGGACCCTCATCCAGAGGGGTGATCTCAACTTCGGCCGCCGCCGTGCCTGTCGGAGTTGCTCCGACCAGAAGTGCTCCACCGGAGGCATAGACTCCGGCACGCAGAAAATTTCGCCGATTCATCATGGAACCGTATCTTATCCGATGGCCCTCATGAGGCTATGGTCTAGCCCTTGCACTTGCGGCCAAATACGAGACGAATCTAGCCGCATTGCGGTTAGATTCACGCCGAGTCGTCGGCACATATCTCCCGTTTATTCCCTTTCGTCACATAAGCAGAGGCGCTCCGGTATTCTGACATGCACAATGATTGAGGGCCCGGCCATTTCCAATGCTCGTGATTTGCGCAATTTGGCCAATGAACAGGGCGTCAAGATTTCGAATCAAGCATAAGGACCGAACGTGATATCGAATCTCCTCCAAGACTTGCAGTACTCCCTGCGCCAGCTGCGCAGAAGCAGAGCGTTTACACCGGTGGCGGTGCTCACTCTCGCGCTCGGCATTGGATTGAACACCGCAATATTCAGCGTGATCTATGGAGTTCTGCTTCGACCCCTCCCGTATCCCGAGCCCAACCGCCTGGTGCTCGTCTCGGAACGCGCAGAGCACTTCCCACTGCTGTCGGCTTCTTACCAGAACTTTAACGACTGGAGATCGCAGAGCAGTTCCTTTGAGGAGTTCGGTGCAATTCGCGATTTGACCATGTCGTTAACCGGAAATGGCGAAGCGGAACAGGTGCCGACCGAAATGGTGACTGGGAATCTGCTCCATCTGCTCGGGGTGGGTGTGTCTGTTGGCCGCCCGATCTCCGAAGCGGATGACACACCAGCTTCCGCGCCCGTGGCATTGCTTGGATACGGCTTGTGGGAGCGACGATTTAGCGGCTCGCAGCAGGTGATAGGACAGCCGATCACTCTGAACAACAAGAGCTACACCATTGTCGGCATCTTGCCGAAGAACTTCGAAGTGTTGCAGCAGAAACCGGATGTCGTGATCCCCATGGGCCCATGGGCCGTTACGCTTCCCGACGACCGCTCCTGGCACCCGGGCATTTTTCCAGTCGCACGGCTGAAAAATGGTGTCAGCCTCGCCCAGGCGCGGGCCGAGATGAGCACGATCGCAAAGCGCCTGTTCGCTCGATATCCGGACACAAACATCGCGATCGATGCGATTGTGAATCCAATGCAGGATCAGATCGTCAGTGATGCGCGTCCTGTCCTGCTTACCCTATTCGGCGCGGTTGCCTTCGTGCTTTTGATCGCATGCGGAAATGTCGCCAATCTTCTTCTGACCAGGGCCACTGCGCGACGTAAGGAAATATCACTCCGACTCGCACTCGGCGCATCGCGCGGACGAATCATTCAACAGCTGATTACCGAGGGGATCCTGCTATCCATCATGGGCGCGATTGCAGGAGTAGCCGTTGCGTTTGCAGGGCTCTCGTCCCTGCTTCATTTTGCCGGGACGTCGATTCCCGCAGGTGCGGATGTTCGCATCGATTATCATGTCCTGCTGTTTACGGCGGCAGTGTCAATATTTGCCGGCGTATTCTTCGGCCTCGCACCTGCCGGTCATCTGGGATTGCACGATCTAAGGTCGGCTCTAAATGACACAGATCGCGGTGCGGTTAGTAAACACACCAAGGGCCTGCGCGGCCTGTTGGTCGTCTCAGAAGTCTCCCTCGCCCTTCTCCTCCTCATCGGCGCTGGTTTGTTCGTCCGAAGCCTGGATCGTTTGTCAAACGTCAATCTCGGCTTCTCCGTCGAGCGCATCCTCATCGCCGACTTGCCCGTTGCGCCCGCGGTGCCTGGAAAAGCCGACGCCAACATGAACTTTTACGAGATGGCGCTCAACCGCCTCCGCACGCTTCCCGGTGTAAAGGAAGTGGGTGCCGTGTCGGTTCTTCCCGTCAGCGGCAAAGGCTCCATTCTTCATTTCAATATTTACGGCAGACCTCCTCATGGGCCTTCTGAATACGTTATGGCGAACTACCGGGTGGTCAGTTCCGGTTATCTTCCCGCGCTTCAAATCCCATTGCTTGAAGGTCGCTGGATCAACGATTCCGATCGGGAAAAAAGCAAACCGGTCGTCGTGATCAATCGCGCCATGGCGAAGGCATTTTTCAACAATCAATCTCCAATCGGAAAGCGACTTCAGATAGGCGCCTTTCCCGATGAAACAGTTCCATGGATGGAAGTGATTGGGGTCGTAGGAGATGTAAAACAATCGCTTGCCTCGGAAGCGCCGACCGAGATGTATGTGCCATTTCGGCAGGCGAATGAAGTACTCCCCGTGACCAGTCTTTCTGTCTTATTGCGTGCCGAAGGAGATCCAAACTCTCTCTCAGCCGGATTAAGGAACACCGTCCATCAGATCAATTCAAATCAGCCAGTTGTTCGTATCAGGACCATGGAAGACAACGTCGCGCAGAGTGTCGCACAGCCACGCTTTCGAACGATCCTTCTTACCATCTTTGCTGTTGTTGCACTGGTGATAGCGGCAGTTGGCATTTATGGGGTCATGGCTTACGCCATGTTGCAGCGGTCGCGTGAAATCGGAATCCGCATGGCCTTGGGCTGTAGCTCCGAAGGCATATTCCTCTTGATACTGAACGACGGGATGCGACTCACTGGTATTGGCGTCATCATCGGAACTACCTTGGGCCTTATGATCGCAAGGTCTCTGAAATCACTGCTCTTCGGCATCTCATCATCTGATGGGGTCACGCTTGCAATTTCAATTGTCGTCGTGCTGGGAGTTGGGCTCGCGGCATCGTTCCTCCCGGCTCGCAGAGCCTCAAGAATCGAAGTGGCCGAGATCATGCGCGAAAGTTAGCCCTCTTCAGAAAAGAGTTAGGGATGGTGAAACTGGTGCAAGGAAGAATCAGACTGACGCCGATAAATCCGTATCCGCGGCTTCATCGTGCTCCGTCTGCGCCTTGACCAATTCGAGAAAGGCAGCCATCGCTGGCGAGACCCACTTGTCCTTATGCCATAGAACATGAGTCGCAATGTCCAGGGGAGGTCCCGCCCAATGCAGCGCTTTGAACCGGCTCTGACGGACCTCGCGTGCAACCACGATCGCCGGCAATAGCGCTAGGCCCATTCCTGAGTAAACGCATTGCTTCATCGCTTCGACGCTTGAGAATTCGGTGATGTTTCCAGGTCGAATGTTTTGGAGCGCCAGAACCCTGTCGAACTTGGCTCGATACCCGCACCCCGTTTCAGTCAGAAGCAATGTCTGACCCGCAAGATCGGCCGGCTTCACTATGCGGCGTTTTGTCAACGGATGACTCGCGTCTCCGAAAAGAAAAATCCGCTCCGTGTGCAAACGGATTGATTTGTGCGCGGGATTAGAAGGGGAATCGCACATCGTAATCACGAGATCCAATTTGCCCGTTTCCAGTTCATAGGCGAGCATCTCGAATGGATGTGGGCGGAATGCAACCTCGACCTGCGGAAACCGACGGCGAAACGTTCGCAAAACCGCCGGCAGTCGATAGGTTAGTTGGCTCTCAGGTGCACTGATGCGTAGAGGCCCGCTGGGTTCCGCACCATTTCGGATTGCGCGCTCCCCTTGCTCCATAGCCGCGAGCGCCTGCTCCGCAAAAGGTTGGAAGCGCCGACCCGCATCTGTGAGCGTGACCCGCCGTCCAAGGCGGTCGAACAGAGGTGCACCCAGCTCCTCTTCCAACGCCTTGACCTGGGCGGTCACATTCGATTGCACCGTATGGACCTTTTCCGCGGTACGAGTGAAATTAAGCTCCTCGGCGAGAATGCGAAAAATCTGTAGCTGGCGAACTTCCATTGCGGTATCTCCAATTCAGATGGAATCAATCATATCAATCTATTGGACAGATGCAACACTGCACAGCAAACTCGCAACATGACGTGAGCCTAATCTGTTTTGAGCAGATCGCAAATCACTGGAACGCACTAGGCTAATCGCGAAAGTTTTCTCTCGATTCCTCAAGAGAAAAAATGCGAATTTCCCGCAAGATCCGGATAGCGCGCCTGCCCAAACAAAGCGAGTATGCATCGTATGAACATCCACGCGGCTTCCCCCCGAGTGTTCGCAGTGCATCGACTTGTTCGATTCGATGTAATCCTTCCATTGGCGCTGCTTGTCGTAACCCTCTTCAACGACTGTATCCTCGCGCAATCTCCCGTGGAGCCTGCGCCACGAACTACGCTCATCATCTTTGCCGATAAACCCATGCACGATGCGCAGTGGGCATCTCTGTTCACCGCATTCCGTCGAGGTCAAACGATCATCGCCGCATCGACTCCTGGCTTATCGGGTGAAATTGACCTCAAAAGAGGCGATCAGTTAACGCCAGGGTTGCAGGTGAAATCTCCGATTGTGGTTCACCTGCACGGCTCCTGCACGCTGCTCCCGCGCCCGCGCTATGTTGTGGTGGGACCTATCGGTTGGGTGCCGCGCGTGAAGGGACACATTCAGCCCTTTGTTAATGTCGATTGCGACCGAATTGTCGCTATGCTCGGACCATTAGCCTTGGCAATGAATCACAATCGTCGGAATACGGTCATGGGCGAAGCGATCGCTCGCGTGATACTCCATGAGTGGATTCATTTCTCGACGCAGAGCGCGGCGCACTCTGATCACGGCGTCTCCAAATCGGATTTCACCGTGGCAGATCTCCTCGCAGAAGATGAACAGACCCCGAAAAAAGGCCGGATTCGAAATCAGTACAAAGGGCCACGACTTTAAGGGCGGCGACTACTGGATCGAGTCGCAGTAGGCTCGGCAGACCATCGATAAAATGTCTGAGCCACCAATCTTCATCCACAAATCTTCAGTTGGGATACGCCTCACCCGGCTTTACGACGCGAATCTGATGATCGGTAAAGCTTGTATGGCCGCCCGGTAATTCCACCTTAGGCATGTGGCAGCTGACACAGTTGTTCTTGCTCACGGTGCAGACTCTTGCTGTTGAAGCATGCGATGCCTTCGCTGCCGAATGGCAGGCCAGACACTTCGAGTCATAGGAGACGTCATTGCGATTTGCGGGTTGATGCGGGTTGTGGCATGCCAGGCAACTGATGCGAGGGTCGTTGCCTGAGAAGCATTTGCTGTTCTGTAGCCTGTATGGTTGAAATCGCACAAACGCCGGGCCGTGCCAATGATTGCGTATTACTGCATCCCAACTGCGGTGGCATTCTCCGCAAAAATTGGAAATGCTCTCGGAATCCATCCGCTTTAAAGACTTGGGGAGTGTTTTGAAGTTATCGTTCTCGGCGTCGGCCATGTGCTGTTGCGCGCCCACGTGGCAGCGTTCGCAATCCAGTCCTGGACGAAGATGATCCAACGTGAGTTGGTCGCCTGCAACCGCATCCGTCGCGTGGCAATTGAAACAACTGCGAGTCTCCCACGGTTGCAGGCGGCGACCCATCGCTTCGATAAGATTGTGCGGCGTAATCTTCTGGTCGCCGGGTGTGGTCGCAAGGCCGTTGTCGCGCGGAAAGTAGCTAACCAGGCTCTCGTAGAGATGACCGTCTTTCTCCAATACCCACGTTTGCGAGTGCTGTCCAAATATCCACCGGATCGGCAACGTCAGCGAGTCTTTTCCGTCCGATACCGTATACGTGCTCTTGCCGTCTTTGGTTTGCACGGTGTAAAAGTATTGACCCATTTGAACGCTGAGGTTCGGGTGCGTCTCCAAAGCCGGATTCGCGCCCGGACTCTCCATAGCGTGTCGCATTGGTGCGTGCGAGTAGGACGTTGCCACCCCCACATGGCAGGTGCCGCAAGTGACCGCAGAAGTGGATGATTTCTTGCTCTGAGCGAATGTCGGGAGGACTCCTGCAAAATCGGAGAGCAACCAAATAAGCGCTGCCACGGAAAAACGTGCAACAATCCGTCGAAGACTACTTGGCCAGGCCAAGGCAAACCATACGCTCACGGTATGCGTCCTCTCTTCGTCCGGCACGGGAGTAGATTGCAGCCAGACCCATGTGCGCCTCAAGGTTGTCGGGATCCGATTGAAGCACCCTATTCAGTAGTTCCATGCCGTGTTTCGGGTCTCCAGTTTCGCCAAGCGAGCGGCCGAGTGCGATTAACGCCATCTCCATGTCCGGCATCGCGGCCAACACATGTTCTGCTTCAGGTACGGCCTCCGCGTAGCGGCCGGCAATCATCTCCGTATATGCCAGAATCGCGTGTGCCTCAATGTTGCCGGGCGCGATAGTCAATTCACTTTGAAACTGGTTGATTGCCAATTCCGAATCATGCTGAAAGAGCAAATAGCCGTAGAACAAATGCAGATTGGGCGCAGTGGGATGTCGTGCGAAAAGCTCCGTGAAGATGGAGGCAGCCAGTTCGCTGTTGCCGGAGAGAAACGCGTAACCGGCGCTTCCTGCGGCCAGATAGAGACCGCGGTCCGTTTCTGGAATTTCTTTCGGCAACAATCGGACTCGTGTTCCAGCCAATCCCAGGCCTAGCAGCACGTCCGGGCTGTCGACTTGTTTTTCGATAAATATTTTGTATTGCGTCAAGGCATCCTGAAACCGCCCCGCGCGAACGAGAAGCTGAGCCAGATGGTAGCGAAGAATCTGTTCGTTGCGAGGCTCGTTTGCTGCGCCATGTGCTATGGACTGTTCCAGATCGCGCAGTGAATCGTCGTATGCGCCCGTTTCAAACTCGCAAAGGCCGCGCAACGCCATCGCTGGAACTGCAGATGGTTCAAGCTGAAGAAGATGGTTAAACGCGTCGATGGCGGCAGGGAACTGATTGGCGCCATATTGCAGCAAGCCAAGATAAAACCATCCCTCTCGCCAGTCCGGCTTGAGTTGCTCAGCCTGGGTGTAGAGTTCAATGGCTAACGGAATGTTTTGTTGATCGCGGGCTGCGGCTGCACGAGCAGCCAAATCCGCAAATTGGGGTGAGGCCTCCTGCGCATGTAAACCGCTCATCCCCACCATGAGAAAAGTCAGCAGAAAACCCTTCAAACAGTTCCTGCCTGCCATGGACGAAATAACATGCTCAAAAGTTGAACGCTTCAAGATCAAGTCGCGCTTTGTGACGAATTGCAAAATTGGCGCAAAAAACATCGCCGGCTGGATTCCTCACGAGAATTCACTTCCGGCGCGTCCAAATCTTCGCACCTCGAAGCTCATACTAGCATCTGCACGATACTTTGCAGGAAACTCGGCATCTGATGTCAATGCTTTGCGGCCGCAATCCGCCGGTAAAGCTGCTGCGAACGGATAAATTAGAAAGATGTCCAGGTCCGAGGCCAAGTGGAAACCGGAACTCATCGCGATGATTACACTCGCGGTTCCTGTTGTGCTGAGCGAACTTGGCTGGATGGCCCAGGGCGTTGTTGACAACATCATGGTGGGCAAACTCGGCCCGGCCGCGATTGGTGCGGTAGCACTCGGAAACGCCGTCTATTACACGCCATCATTGTTTGGCATCGGCCTGCTGCTGGGTCTCGACACGCTGGTTTCGCAAGCATATGGCCGCAAGGACCACGATGACTGCCATCGCTGGCTGGCGCAAGGAGTTTATCTCGCGTGCATCGTCACTCCGCCGCTCATGGTGCTCATTGCAGCATTGAGCTACGGATTCACTCGATTCGGAGTCATCCCTGAAGTTGCTGTTCTTTCCGGCGGCTATCTGCGCATTCTCAACTGGGGCACGCTGCCTCTGTTGCTCTACGGTGGTACGCGTCGCTACCTGCAGGGAGTAGGCCAGGTGCGCGTCATCACGGCGACATATGTATTGGCTAACCTGCTCAATTGGTTTGGCAACTGGGTGCTGATCTACGGGAAATTTGGAATGCCGGCACTAGGCGTGAACGGTTCGGCGATTTCCACCTGCATCTCGCGTATTGCCATGGCCGCGGCGCTGTTGGGTTTTGCTTGGCGATACGAACGCAAACGAGGGCATCCTCTCTTTCGCCATTGGGCCGGACCTCAACTTGATCGGCTACGTAAGCTGATACGAATTGGCGCGCCCGCCGCCGGACAAATTGTGCTCGAAGTCGGTGCTTGGAACCTGAGCACCTTTGCGGCCGGCTACCTCACTCCAGTAGCTCTTGCCACGCACGCCATTGCGCTCAACTACGCAAGTGTCTCCTATATGGTCCCTCTCGGCGTTTCCGCGGCCGCAGCCGTGAGCGTAGGCCATGCCATAGGCGCCGGCGACCCTGCACGCGCGAGACGGGCGGGCTGGTTGGCTCTTGCATTGGGCACAGGATTCATGTTGATGGCAGCCGTCGCTTTTTGGGTAGCACCGAAGCCGCTCATTTCGCTCTACACCCGCGATCCTCGCGTTCTCGCGGTGGGGCCGAGCCTGCTTTGGATAGCGGCTGCTTTTCAGATCTTCGATGGAATCCAGACTGTTTGCACCGGTGCGTTGCGCGGATTGGGAGAAACGCGCGTGCCGATGTTTGCCAATCTGGTTGGATATTGGGTGCTCGGCCTGCCGTTGGGCTTCATTCTCTGCTTTGTGCTTAAGTGGGGAATCTACGGGATGTGGATTGGCCTCACGCTGGCCCTCATCATCATCTCCATGACCCTACTCTTGCGATGGCGTAAAGACTCCGCAGCATTCGCGCTTACACGCTGAATTATATGGAGTTAGATGGTGCCGCGACTCCGATTTCGGGTCGAGATCGAGAAAGAGCCCGACCCGAATCGATCTGCAGTGTCAAACGGATCGCTCGTGGTTGCCGTCAAAGGTACTTATGGACACCTTGCGCTCGTCGGGAAGCGGGACGGTGCACCTCAATGGTGACTATAATCACAACTGAGCGAAGATAGACTCTCTCAACAATTTACCGGAAGGGAATCCCGCCAAATGGCGACTGGAGACCTGGCCCTGGGTCAAGAGCAGGGCGCAGTAAGCGCACAGAAACACATCATCAACGATTTCAGCATCATCGTAGCAACGGTGAACGGGTCCGGCTCGCAATCCGCCAATAGCGTGCTGCTGAAGAGCATCTTTGGAATGGGTGTCCCCGTCAGCGGGAAGAACCTTTTTCCCTCGAACATCGCCGGACTTCCCACCTGGTACACCATCCGCGCCAGCAAAGATGGCTATGTGGCTCGCAAACGCGGCTCGCAAATCCTGGTGGCAATGAACCCCGAAACCGCCCGGCAGGACATGATTGAACTCGACAGCGGCGGCGCGGCCATCTATGAGGAGAGCCAGAATCTCAAGCAGTACCGTGATGACGTAGCTTGCTACCCGGTTCCTTTCGACAAGATCACCGCTGCAATTTGCCCCGAGGCCAAGCTGCGCAAGCTCGTCAAGAACATGGTCTACGTTGGCGTCATCGCCCAGTTGCTTTCTATCGACCTCACTGTCGTAGAGGATGGACTGCGGAAGCAATTTGCAAAGAAGCAAAAGGTATTTGATCTCAATTTCGGCGCAGTTAAGGCGGGATTCGATTACGCACAGGAGAAGCTCCCAAAGCAGGATCCGTACATCATTCAGCGGATGGATCAGACCGCCGGCAAGATCATCATCGATGGCAACGCCGCGTGCGGTATGGGCGCGGTCTTTGCTGGCGTCACGGTCGTTGCGTGGTATCCCATCACGCCCTCGACATCACTAATTGAAGCAACCACCGATCTGTTGAAGAAGTTTCGTGTAACACCCGAAGGCAAGGCGACGTTCGCCGTCGTGCAGGCGGAAGACGAGCTGGCTGCCATCGGCATGGTGCTTGGCGCAGGTTGGGGTGGTGCGCGCTCCATGACTTCGACTTCGGGACCAGGAATTTCTCTGATGGCGGAGTTCGCAGGCCTTGGCTACTTCGCAGAGATTCCCGGGGTCATCTTTGATGTGCAGCGAACAGGCCCGTCGACTGGTATGCCGACGCGCACCTCGCAGGCAGATCTGTTGTCCACGGCATTCCTGTCGCATGGCGACACCAAGCACATCGTCCTGCTTCCCGGCTCCGTGAAGGAATGCTTCGATTTCGGATACTCGGCATTCGATCTGGCTGAACGCCTGCAAACTCCGGTTTTCGTGCTCACCGACCTCGATCTCGGCATGAATAATTGGATGTCGGAGCCATTTGATTATCCTGACAAGCCACTCGATCGCGGCAAGGTGCTGACTGCTGAAGATCTCCAGCGGCTTGGCGGCTTCGCGCGGTATCGCGACGTGGATGGCGACGCAATCGGCTGGCGCACCCTTCCTGGTACGCCTCATCCAAAGGCTGCGTACTTTACACGCGGCTCTGGTCACAATGATGCAGCTGGCTACACCGAAAAACCGGCAGAGTACATCGAGGTGATGGAACGCTTGTCGCGCAAGTTTGAAAACGCGCGCAAACTGGTTCCAGCGCCTTTAGCGGTGAAGGATGGCTCGTCGCGTGTAGGTCTCCTCGCGTACGGCACCACCGACTTCGCACTCCGCGAGAGCATGGATCAGATCAAGAATGAACATGGCGCCGACGTTGACTACATGCGCATTCGGGCTTATCCCTTCGCCCATGAGATCCACGACTTTGTGGCCTCTCACGAGCGCATCTACGTGGTTGAGCAGGATCGCGACGCACAACTGGAAAGCCTGCTCAAGCTCGACTTACCCGCCGATCAGGTCGTCAAGCTGCGCAGCATTCTTCACTACAACGGATTGCCCATGGACGCTCGCACCATAACAGAAGAGTTCGTAACCAAGGAGGGCCTGTAAATGGCGACCGCAACACCAACTGCACCAGGCCCAAAGGTCAATCGCATCGGGCTTCCGGTTCTTGAATATCGCGGCGGCAAGTCGACGCTCTGTGCCGGCTGCGGTCACAACGCGATCTCTGAGCGCATCATCGACGCCATGTTCGAAATGGGTGTTGAGCCGGAGCGTGTGATGAAGATGAGCGGAATTGGCTGCTCGTCAAAGAGTCCAGCCTACTTCATGAGCCGTTCGCACAGCTTCAACAGTGTGCACGGCCGCATGCCTTCCGTCTCCACCGGCGCCCATCTGGCAAACCATCAACTCACGATGATCGGTGTCTCGGGTGATGGAGATACTGCCTCGATCGGCATGGGCCAGTTCGTTCACCTAATGCGCCGTAATCTGCCCATGATCTACATCATCGAAGACAACGGTGTCTATGGATTGACCAAGGGGCAGTTCTCGGCGACCGCAGACATCGGCTCCAAACTCAAGACTGGCGTCGTCAACGACCTGCCTGCCATCGATACCTGCTCCCTCGCCATCCAACTCGGCGCGACTTTTGTTGGCCGGTCGTTTTCGGGCGACAAGAAGCAGTTGCTGGCAATGCTGAAGGCCGCCATCGCTCACCGAGGCACTGTGATGCTCGATGTCATCAGTCCCTGCGTGACCTTTAACGATCATGAAGGGTCGACCAAGAGCTACAAGTTCATGCAGGAGAACGACGAGCCCATCAACGATGTAGGCTTCGTCGCCAGCTTCGAAGACATTGATGTGGACTATGACTCTGGCCAGGTCTACGACGTGGAAATGCACGACGGCTCGACTCTGCGCCTGCGCAAACTGCACGAAGACTATGACCCGACCGATAAGGCCCACGCGGTTCACACCCTGATGGAAGCCGAAGAGAAGAACGAAGTCCTCACCGGCGTCTTTTACATCAACACGGAAAAACCGACCTTCACAGACCTGCTGAACGTCGTCGATGAGCCTTTGAGCACTCTGCCCGAGTCCCTTACCCGGCCTCCGAAGTCAGCGCTCGATGCCCTGATGAAGAATCTCCAATAGAACAAACTCCGACCGAAAAAAAGAAGGCCCGCATCTCGCGGGCCTTTCTTTTGAGATAGACTCTCACCGATGAAAATCGCGGTATAAGCCGTTATTCGGACTTCGCGGACGTCGCGGTTACCTTGACACCCATGGCATTCAGTTTCGAACGCGCCTGAGCCGCTTCGGGTGTTTGTGGATGGCGTTGAATAAGAAGGCGCAACTCATGTACCGCGGCGTCCTTCTTATTCAGTTGCAGAAGGGCAAGCCCCTTATGCAATTGCGCAGCAGGCGCCTTGGAATTGCCGCTGAAACCCTCCAGCACCGCGTTATATGCCTTCACAGCTTCAGGGAAATTCTGCTGTCTATAGGCGATCTCTCCCAGGTAGAACTGAGCGCTTCCGGCCAGATCGTCCATGGGATAGTAATGAACCACATCCTGAAACTCGCCCGTGGCGACTGAATACTTGGCTGCATTGTAGTCGCGCAGGCCCGCCTGGAAAGTCTCTCTGAGCGGCGGTGTTGGACCCGTGGCTGCTCCGCCATTTGCTATAGGTGGTCCACCTGCGTTCCCCGGCGGATTGCCGCTTTCAGGTCCAGGTGCTGCGCCAGCGGGAGGCGCACCGCTCTGGACGTTTTGCAACTGGGCCTGAAGATCCTGAATGGATTTATCAAGCTTGGCGATGCGCGACTTCAACTCGTCGACGGAGTCATTCAGAGACTGCACCTGACCCGACGCTGTGTCCACCTTTCCGCTGATTGCCTCGTCCTGGGAGTTTATCTTCTGTTGCAAGGCGTTCACGGTCGCGGTCATCCGGTTGGCGTTATCGGCTGTCTGTTCAACCAGGTGTTGAAGCACCCCAAAGCGTGTGTCCAACGTCGACTGCATTCGCTGCACCATGTCGAGCAGCTGTTGCACCTGTGTCTGCAACTCAACGATCTCCTTCGACACTGCGTGCGCGCGCATTGGTGCCAAGGTTAGAACCGCGGTAAATACTGCTGCGGCCACGAAACGTTTGCGAAGTTTTGATCCTGTTTGCATCGATCACCTATGAGAGTGTGCGGCAGTTCGGCGGATTGGAGCGGACCTGCCACCATTTCTGTTTGAAATTCCGGTGCCGTTTTCCCCGCTGCGCACCGTGATCGAACTTCTTATGTTTCGTTTCACAGAGCAGAGAAGGGCGGCATCGCCTCTGTAGCGATGCCGCCAATTGTACCTACTGTTCGAGTAACTGATCCGGCCCGCGGTCCAATTACTGGCCTGTTACTTGTCCAACTACTGATCCATCGAGAAACCGGCACGGCGATTCTGCTGCCAGCAAGATTCATTCGATTCGGAGCAGAAGGGCTTTTCTTTGCCGTAGCTGACCACCCGGATGCGGTTTGAAGCCACGCCCGCAGTGACCAGTGCGTTCTTTGCTGCGTCGGCGCGATTCTGTCCCAGCGCCAGGTTGTATTCGTTCGAACCACGCTCGTCGCAATAGCCTCCGATGACGACTTTGACGTTCGGATGGCTCGCAAGGTAGGAAGCATCTTTGGAAAGGATGCCCTGTGCGTCGCCGCGAACATCATATGCGTCGTAATCAAAGAAGATGTCTTGCACGTTAGCCCTGAACTCCTCTTCCGCCGACATCGTGGTTGGCGGTTGCTGCACAGGGGGCGGCGCATTCACAGTGACCCGCGCGGTCGCATCGGCAGTTCCACCGGCGCCTTTCGCAAGCAGGTGATAGCTTGTCGAGGCGGTTGGCGTTACTGTCTTCGTGCCTGAGGTCGGCACGTCACCGATGCCGTCGATTGAAACACTGGTCGCATCCGTCGTTTTCCAAACCAACGTGACTTGATCACCAGCCGAAATCGAAGTTGGCGTTGCAGCGATCGAGGCGGTAGGCGCCGCGGCCACGGGCGGCGGCGGTTCGGGCGGCGGTGCGGGCTTCTTCTTCTTACATCCCCCAACGGCAACCAGGGCTACAAGCAGCAGAGCAGGTACAAGAATGCGACGACGGTGGTTCAATGGATGACTCCTTCCGCAGTTTCAAAATGCCATTTGTGATGACGTAACTATTTTAGTCCCGTAAAGCCCCTGTGCGTCGCCGTGCAAAACTAAGGTGTTAATAGCGATGGTTCGTGGCTGAAATCGAATAACCTCAAAGGAGAGAACCATCGTGCAAATTGAAAAAAGCCCGCAAACCGGATTCTGACTCGGCTGAAAGATCTGACAAAGAATGATTTGCTGGTGCCCTCCATTTTGAGAGGACATCTCATAACCTTCCTAAATTCAATACAATACAAATCAATGCTGACACAGATCCACGCGTTTCGAAACTCGTCTGCGTTGATCACGTTTAACATTACCTCGAAGGTTCAGGGACTTTCGTGCGTCCGATGAAGGATCCTGCCCAGTGAAGCCGCGCGCGATTCAATCCTTGGAAAGGATGGACCCGATGATTGCACCGACACTCCTCGTTCTGGCAGCCGGTATGGGTAGTCGTTACGGTGGATTGAAACAAGTCGATCCTGTCGGTCCCGATAACGAGACCATCATGGACTACTCGATTTTCGATGCGCGCAGAGCGGGATTCGGCAAAGTTGTCTTCGTGATTAGAAAGGAAATGGAGCAAACCTTCAAAAAGACAATCGGAGCGCGATATGAAAAGCGCGTTGCAGTCGAATATGTGTTTCAGGAACTCGCCAAGCTCACAGCAGGCTTCCAGGTGCCCGCGGAACGCGTAAAGCCTTGGGGAACGACTCACGCTGTTCTCATGGCGTCCTCGGTTATCCAAGGACCTTTCACAGTGATCAACTCCGATGACTTCTACGGGGCGGGAAGCTATCGTGCGCTCGCGCATCACCTGGGGTCCAACGATTCAGCATACGCTGTGGTTGGATATACATTGCGTGAGACTCTCTCCGACTTCGGCTCTGTGGCGCGGGCGGTGTGTCAGGTGGATGGCAACGGGTTTCTTCAGGACATTTGCGAGCTCAAGGGAATCGAACGCGAAGGCGGACACGCCGTCAATACCGATTCAGAAGGGCGCGAGACGAAGTTGACCGGGAATGAAATTGTTTCTATGAATATGTGGGGCTTTACTCCCCGCGTTTTCGATCAACTGCGCAAGAGCTTCCAGGAGTTCTTGAAGCACCACGGCTCGGACCTGAAGGCCGAGTGTTATCTCCCGACCACTCTGAACGAACTTGTTCACACGGGAAAGGCGCACGTAAGAGTGTTGCCGTCGGCCGATTCATGGTTTGGCGTCACGTACCGCGAAGATCGCGACTACGCCATACAAAAAATCCGCCGATTGATTGAATCGGGCGCTTATCCTAAAAGACTATGGTCGTGAGCCTGGAGCCAATCGTCAATTCTGTACTGAATCAATTTGAAATTCGAGGTGACTTCGCCGCAATCGCCCCATATGGCAGCGGTCATATCAATGAAACATACTGCGCCACGTTCCTCGATGCCGGCAGGCCGCGGCGCGTCATCCTGCAGCGAATCAATTCCGACATCTTCAAGAATCCCATCGCTCTGATGAAGAACATCCAGCGCACGACATCACATCTGGCTGCCCGGATTCAAGGCCATCCAGATAGCGAGAGGCGCGTACTGAGACTGATTTCCGCGTACGATGGGCAGTGCTGGCATGTGGACCCCAGCGGCCATTACTGGCGCGTATACGATTTCGTTGAAAATTCGCGCACCTATGACGCTGTCGAGTCTGCTGAGCAGGCGTACCAGGCCGCCAAAGCCTTTGGAAGTTTCCAGCGAGACCTTGTAGACCTGTCTCCTCCGCGCCTGGGCGAGACGATTCCTAATTTCCACCACACTCCTCAACGCCTTGAAGCACTGGAGCACGCGATCGCAGCCGATGTGACGAACCGCGCATCGATGGCCGGGCCAGAGATCGACTTCGTTCTTTCGCGTCGCGCCATGGTCAGCGTCCTGCTCGACGCGAATCTCCCGGAGCGCGTAACGCACAACGACACGAAGCTCAACAACGTCCTTCTCGATAACACAACGGGTGAAGCCGTATGCGTGATCGATCTTGACACGGTTATGCCGGGCCTGGCTCCGTTCGACTTCGGCGACATGGTGCGAACTACGACGAGTCCGGCAAAGGAAGACGAACAAGATCTGTCTCGCGTAGTTATGCAGTATTCAATGTTTGAGGCTATTGTTCGAGGATATTTCGAGGGCGCGGACGGCTTTCTCACAAAAGAGGAGAAGAATCATCTCGTCCTCGCCGGAAAGCTGATCACCTTCGAGCAAGGCATCCGTTTTCTGACCGACTATCTTGCGGGCGACTCTTATTACAAGACACATCGCGAAGGGCACAACCTCGATCGCTGTCGCACCCAGTTCAAGCTCATCGAGAGTATCGAGGAGCAGGAAGAAAAAATGGAGCGCCTGGTCCGATCCATCGGATGACCATCATTGCTTTGTGTCCAACGGATGCTTCGCATCTTCGAAAAACTGATTCTGAAGCTTCAAGCTCTCTTCATCAGCCTTGATCGCCTTGATTGCCTCGGCAATCTGACGCGACCACTCCTTCTGATCAAATTCACCCAGCTCGTTGCGCGCTGCTGTGCCATCGCCCGCATAGTGATTGGGGAACCGTGCGTACCACCAGATGCCCGTGTAAACCGAATCCGGCAGCTTCTGACGGTGCTGGTCCGCGCCAGATTGCTCCCCCGCACGCTCTTGGTGGACAAGATCAGGCCGCGCGATCAGCATATTGGAGGTCTCGACCTCTCCTCCGTGCATGTCCATCGGCGTCTTCAACGCAGGTCGCCCCGGCACATTTTCATTGGGCAACCCGAAAACATACACCACGTAGTCTCGCGGACTCGCCAGTTGAGATTGCCCAAAGAGCGGCAGGAGAGAGTTGTTGCCTCCATGCCCATTCACTATCACGATCTTCTTGCAGCCATTGCGAGACATCTCGCTCACCGTCTCCTGTAACAGGACGAGCTGAGTAGAGAGGCTGTAAGCGATCGTCCCGGGCTGTTGCCGCGCTTCAAAGATCTGTCCAAAATAGTACTCGGGAAAAACAATCGCGTACTCCTGCTTCACCGCATTTGCCACTGCAAAACGTACGTCAAGCAGGTCAGTGCCGAGAGGCAGATGTGGACCGTGTTTCTCGATAATTCCGAAGGGAAGAACACAGACTCCCTGCGATTGATGAATGGCCTGAACGAAATCGGGCGCAGTAAGTTCCTCCCAATGGGTCGAGAGGCCGGTCTGCGCGAAACCGGTGAGAGCGAGCGTTAGCAGAAGGCCCACCGCGAGAGAAAAACTGCGTCGCAACTTCATACACTTACCTCGAATCTTCGAACACGCGATCATAAGTCCAAACCGCTGTATTCGTCATTCACTAAGGACTTGTCCGCCAAACTCTACGGCTCGCGATAGGGCTGATTCGCAGCCGGAGGGGTCAACGGAGCGAATGTTTGGCTATGGCCATTGAGCACATTGTCAGCGGCCAGTGCGAGAAAAAGGAAATTTGACGAGCCGCCACCAAGCACATACTCCATTTGCTGCCATAAAAATCCGAAGTCTTTGAGCTCCGGAAAATCGGGGCGAATCAGAGCTGTTCCGCTCACCACGCCGCCTGGAATGTAAGTCGAATCCGCGCGGTTAAAGCCGTAAGCGACCGTCGCAGAGCGAGACCCCACACCCGAGGCAAAAGAAGCTGTGTTCGCCCCGGGATGCACACCCAGCATGAAGTTGAGCGCGTTGAGCATGTAGTCAGCTGTCACAATCTCCGGGAAGGCCTTGTGCAAATAGAACTGCTCTACGCCGAATCGCTCGATGTCCCATCCCGCGCCCCAGATATAGGGAGTGTAAGGAACGCCGAAAGGCGAGTCCGTTGACTGCTTCTTTTCGAGCGCGGCAAAGTCGCGACGTGCCGCTTCGCGAAGATCGCGCTCAAAAGCTTCATCGTGTAGAAGCTGCAAGATCGGCGCGATAGCCCAGGCAATCTTCTTGGACTCGGCAACGACACGGCTGCGGCTGGCAAGAATCTCGCTTCGGTACGTCTCGCTCCCAGTCGTCTTCAATAGCTGCGCAGAGGCGATCATGCGTCCCTCAAAAGCCTTTGTTGGGTCTGTCTCTCCGCTCCAAAGGGACTCCGCCGTCCGCACGCACTCGACTGCAAGTGGCGCGTTTGAAGCTTTTAGCACTCGGCCTGCGGCAGCAAGCGCCGCAATAGCCTTGTATTCGTTCTCTGGATTTTGCTCCGTGAACACCCACCGGTCATCAGGTTTAGCAGATTCTGCGCCCGAGTGTTCTCCCAGTTTCATCGATGAACTGTAGTGAAGATTGTCGGTTGCGTTTGACGGATCACCGAGCAACACATATTGCTCGAGCGTTGCCTCCTGGATGCCGCGATACACGCGACCCATCGAGCGATATCCCCCGAGAATCGTCAACACGCCATGCTCAATCTGCTGCAGTGCATCGGCCTTTCCGTCGGGAATATGAATCTGCGCGCGCCGCGCCTGCTCGTCTATGGCAGTGTCGTCATAATCAAGATGAAAATTCTCGTATGCGCTCGCGATAATCGAGACTTCGTCGGCCTGCGATTCGATGCGCAGATCGGCGTCACCTGCATCGTGCCATCCGCCGTGATCGAGGCCCGGCACAGTCTCACCCGACTGAAATTTGGTCAATGTCGAAGCTCCCTGCTTATAGCCATCGAAGTGATTGTGGTTTGTCGGCGACATGCGCGCATCGTCAAGATGGCACGCTCCGTGCCAAACGCGATATTGCTGCTCCACGCGCATGTGACACATCTGCACCGGCAGAAAGTACTCCAGCACTGGTTGCCACACTCCACGCTGATACACATCCGCTGCGATGTGAAAGGGTTGCGACACGCTGTTGCCGTACGCTACCTGGTACATTCCGGGTTCTGAAATCTTTGTGAAATCCATCTGGACATACTTGTAGCGCAGAAAGTCGCCCCATGCCGCCGCCTTGGCAGACAGCACTTCGCGTGTGCCGCCGTTGGGCTCAACGCGCAGAATGCGAACATCATCGACACTCGGACTGTCCCGATCGAGTTCAATGATTGCAACCTTTTTCTGCGCGGGATGATAACCAATCTGGCTGACATGGATGACAGGTTGATACTTCCACCCGGGAATCGCGTGTGGCGTAATCACCCACTCGATGGCGCCTTTGGTTACCCCCGCGGCCACAAGTGACCTTACGACAAACCATCCATTGTTGCGCTTTGAGCGGGCGTCGAGCAGTTGCAAATCCCCGGTCTTCGACTCGATCAGAATCCGCTGCCCCTCACTCTCGGGAGCAACAGAAAGCCGCGCACCAGTCGCCAGAGCTGCTGGCCCCACTTCGCCTGCACTATCGCGAACCTCCGGCCCATTCGCTTGATGAGGAAAGATTCCAGACGTCTCCCCGAGATACCAGCTTCTTCCAAAAAGGTCATTTGGAAACAACTCGAAGTTGAATCCAACCTTTCCGATAAACTCCGCGGGAATCGGTCTGTCGAGATTGACCGTGATGCGTATGGAATCGCCATCCCCCTTCACAATCACCTTGTAGGCGAATTTCAGATCAGGGTAGTTGATGGGGTTAAACCCAGTTTTGTCCTTGGTTGGATCAGGATAGGAAAGCGTAGTGGTGATCGTGTTGGACGCGACATCGACAACCCGCCCATCCTGCTTCGGCATCGGCTGCCATTGGCCCGGTGCAGGGTCCAGGCGAATGTCGCCGTTAGTCGCTACACGCACACCGTTCTGAATAATCGACACTCCGCCCTGGTGCCCATCGGGATAGATATCCTGGAACGCCATGACATTGATGCCTGGCGCCTCAAAGTATTCCTTCTTGTTGAGCTGAATCCCGGTGCTCTGTGCGATAAGCGTAGACGCGGACAATGTTGCAAATAGGTAGGAAACCCAAATACGGCGATCACGAATCATCCGAAGCAATCCTGTGGATCGAGATTGACGTGATCCGACATAACGGCGCGCTCGAAAGCGAACCGCGCATGCGCAAAGGTGGGTCGGAATCACCCACCTTTATATACCATCGCTTGTTTTCTTGGAGCCGGGCTCGCTAGCCCTCGGTCAATTCAGTTTCAGGGTCCTACTTCCAACTCCAGTTTGGCATGAAGTTGTTCCCCGTATGGGTAAGCTGATGTTGCTGCGTACCATCGGCGAGCATCGACCAGATTTCGGTGTGACCACCGATCGATCTCTCAAACACAATGTGTCGGTTATCCGGCGCCCAGGAGGGAAAGTCGTTGCTCCCTGCTTCATGTGTCAGTTGAAGCCAGCGCAGCGGCTTACTCGCGATTTCCATCACGTAGATGTCTTGCCCTCCCGGCGCTCCCGGTCCATATTTGCGGTTCCAGCTAAATGTCAGAAGCTCGCCGTTCGGTGCCCACGACGGCGAAATTGCATAGCCGCCATCGGTGAGCCGTTCGACGTTCGATCCATCCTGATCCATCGTGTAAATCTGAGGCAGTCCCGTACGTCCGCTCACCCACGCCAATTGCGCATTGGTGCGGGGATTCCACGTCGGCGCAACATCCGGCCCGCGAAACGCGGTCACCTTGCGCGGACTGCCACCGGACGCATCCGTAATCCAAATCTCAGGATCACCCGACCGTGACGAAGAGAATGCAATCTTGGTTCCGTCAGAAGACCACGCAGGGGATTGATTGGCGCCGCCTGCGGTGCCCCCGGGGAAGCTCACCAGGCGTCCTAACTCGAGCGAATACATCCTGACCGACCAACCCTCGCGCCCCAGAGATGCAAACGCAAGCCTAGAATTATCCGGAGAAATGCGCGGTGAAAGCGAGATGCTGCCAAGATGCGTCACCGGGTGTTGATTCTGCCCGTCGTAATCCATTGACCAGATCTCTTTCGATCCGGTTCGCGAACTCACAAAGTAAATCTTTGTCTCAGCGATGCCATTGATTCCACCTCCGAGCCGAAAGATGATTTCATCGGCAAATCGATGAGCCACCGTGCGTGCCATATCCTGAGTCGCCGCTTCGTTGTACTGCTTGCCCAGCACCTGTGGATTTGCCGTGTTTCGCGCATCGTCAAGCCAGCCATAAACCGTCAGTCGACCGCCCGTTGATGAAAGCGCGCCAAATGCAACCATCGCCGCATTGGCCGGATCCGCCGACCACTGCGACAGATTGATCTCTTGCGGAGATCCAGGAGTGACTTGCGGCGCAAAACTCTTCGACACCAGGTCAAAGATGCCGGCATTTCCAAGGTCGCTATAGAGGGTCGCGTCAAAGGTCGCCTTCAACGCCGGAGTCTGCGGATCAGCGCCCACGGATTTAAAATCCGCCGCTGCAATGCGAATTCGCGCATTTCCAAGATTCGATCCGGTGTGGACCCAGTCCTGCGCCATCGAGGGAAGGGAACTCAAACCTGCAACGGTAAGAAGTACGGAAAGAACAAACCGCAAGTGAGATTTCATTTGAGTGCGAAATCCTTCCTCAATTGAGGTGATGTTTTGGGAAACTTTGCGCCACGTCGGCTCAATCGCCACTATTGGTCGGATGCTTCTCGTGGGCTCGCTGATGCACGGTCTCATTCTACTTGGACGAAATGACATGACTCTAGTACTCACAGTAGAACGAAACCAGAAGTGTACTTCCGCGGTATGCGTCAGGCAATCGTCCAAAGGTATCGACTCGCTGAGCTGCTCTCACGCATGCCGTGTCCCACGTTGCGCTGCCGCTTGATTGATCCAGTCGCACATCGCTCGCTGAGCCGTCTCTCGCGATCTTGAATGAGATATACGCCTTCGAACCCTTTGCCGTATGTGGATCGGCGAGCGACCTGTAGCCATTCGCGTCCATCTTGCGATTGATATTGTCCACATACCACCCAAACATGCTGCCGAAGTCACTCTGATTTATGGTGGCCGGCCCGGTCGATGTGCTTTGCGCAGTCGTGCGCGGCATCGATGATCCCGCCTGTTCGCCATACTGCGCTCGATTGTTCTGAACCGGCTGCGGCTGCTTCTGTGGCGTCTTCGGCGCGACCTGCTTCTCCGGTTTTTTCTGCTTGCCTATAATCGGGATCGCCGTTTCGTCGACGGCTTGTTTCGCTTTCGGTTCCGGGGGAGCAGGCGCCTGGCTAGGCGTTTCTGTCGCGAGCACATTTTGATTCGGCGGCCGGTCCGCAGGTAACGGAAGCGCAGTGCTCACGAGATTCACCTGAATGGCGCCGCCTGGCCCCGCCCCTCCCCACAAGTTGTGTTGAAAAAATCCGCCGATGATTCCGTAGAGCACGATCGCCGCGACTATGCCGCAATGAAGCAGCACTGCTCCCGTGGCCGGTGCCAGCACCGGCTCCGGCGTAAGCTCCTGTTCAAGATGATCGCCGCCTGCAAGAAAACTACTCATCGGATTTCTCAATACCCAGGCCCAAAGTCAACGCGCAGCAGTTCTCCGTTCCATAGGAATGTCTACTTAGCGCCTGCTGCACCCTTGGTATCCACTGGCTGCGTGACAATGGAAATGTTCGTTATGCCTGCCTGCTTCACTGCATCCATTACGCTGGCAAACGCGCCAAAGGGTACGCGCTCATCGGCGCGCAAATAAATCACCTGCTTCGCGGGATCACCGGGTCTGCGCAGGCTTTTGGCAAGGTCATGAATGTTTACAGGCTTGTCGCCAAGAAATACCTGCTGATCGCGATCGATCGTCAGCACCAGCCGCTGTTCGGTGATCTCCTTCACCGTCCGAGTCTTTGGTACCGCCACTTCAATGCCTGATTGCAGCACCGGGGCGGTAATCATGAAGATCACCAGCAGCACCAGCACCACGTCCACAAGCGGCGTGATGTTGATGTCCGCCAGGGATGACCGTGTCTGGCCGTTATTACTTGTAAAGGCCACGTTCTACCTCGTGGGGCTCGTCACGTGGGCCACCCGCTGTTCGCACGGGTATCTCTTCCAGCGAATTCAGCAATTCCCGGCAGAAGTCGTCTGTAGCCGATGCAAACACTCTGAGGCGTGCGGCAAACTGGTTGTAGGCCACTACCGCCGGTACAGCAACAAACAGGCCCGCAGCCGTCGTAATCAGCGCCTCCGAGATGCCCGGGGCCACCGCACGCAGCGTTGCTGCTCCCGCTGTACCCAGGCCGTGAAAGGCGTCAACCACGCCCATCACCGTGCCGAAAAGACCGACGAACGGACTAGTCGCCGCAATCGTTGCCAGCCACGTCAGCCGGCGTTCAAGAGCCGTTATGGCTTCGCTTGCCGCAGTCTGAGCTGAACGCTCCAGCGGACCCATATTCCTCGGCGGACCAGAGCCGCCCGTCTGCCGTTTGTAGGTCTCGTAAACATCCACAAAGACCTGCGCCAGAGGACTCGCTTTGTAGTTTTCCGCAAATGCCGCAACCTCTTGCAGCCGCGTCGCTTTACGAAATGCGCGAATGAAGCTCTTGCTCTCCCGCGTGGCCTTGCCGAAGATCGAGATTTTTCCCAGAATTACGGTCCAGGAGTAAAGGCTGGCAATCAGCAACAGGATCATCACGCCCAGCGCGATTGGGCCTATGTTGCTGAACAACTCCATCAGCGCGCCGGGTCCTGTAGATACTGGTCCCCCTGCGGGAGGAGCGCCACTATCAGCCTGCAATACGAAGACGACGATAGCGGTAAGAATCGGTATTCACCTCAGTATCCACGGTATCAGACGCGATGAGGCCCTCCAAGTTATCGAATTGGTCCCTCCAGCCCCTGGCCGGCTGTTCACCAGGCCCAGACACGCGTCCATCATGCTATGCTGCGCTCGGATTCCCGCTGCGAGTTGAGCAGAATTTGGGTGCCCAATGTCTCGATTTTGACAGTTGGGAATCGACCATAACCGGAATCACGGACACATACATGCTCGTCGAGCTTCGCGCTGAAAACTACGCCGTCATCGATCACGCCATCGCCGTATTCGGCCCGGGGCTTAACTTGCTCACGGGCGAAACCGGCGCCGGCAAGTCGATCCTCGTCGATGCACTTGCGCTTTTGATGGGCGGCAAGTCGTCCACTGAAGTTGTCCGCCACGGCGCCGACAAAGCCGTCGTCGCATGCGTCTTCGAGGCCACCCCCGCCGCTGAAGCCGTCCTCGAAGAGAACGGTATCGATTCAGAGGGGAATGAAATCATCCTCCGTCGAGAGATTCTCGCCTCGGGCAAAGGAAGAGTCTTCGTCAATAATCAGCCTGCAACCGTCGCCGTGCTGCGCCAGCTTGCTCCTGAGCTCGCTCTTGTCCATGCCCAGACTGAGACACTCTCCAGCTTCGACCAGACCCAGCAACGCATCTTGCTAGATCGCTTCGCCGGCATCTCTACCGATGCCACCGCCGATGCGTATTCTGCATGGCAAACAGCGCGCACCAGGCTCGACGAACTCCTCGCCGGCGAACAAGACCGCCTCCGCATGGTCGATCTCTGGAGCTACCAACACAAAGAGATCGAGGCCGCTCACCTCGTTCCGGGTGAAGATGAAACCCTCGAAACAGAGAAGCGGGTGCTCGCCAACGCCGAAAAGCTCTACGCAGCCGCCATGAGCGCCTTCGACCAACTCTACGAAGGCGGAGCCTCCGCCGAAGCAGCTCTCCGCGCTGCTGGCCGCAACATCGAAGAACTCGCTCGCTACGACAGCCGGTTCAACGATGCTGTGCAGCAGCTCGAGTCCGCCCGCGCTACTGTGGGCGACGTCAGCGCTACTGTTCGCGATTACGCGGAAGGCATCAACGCCTCTCCCGAGCGCCTTGCAGAGATTGAAGATCGCCTCGCGCTTCTTGATCGCCTGAAGCGCAAATACGGCAAAACCATCGCTGACGTCATCGCACTCGGTGAAGATGTTGGCCGCAAACTCTCTGAGGTCGAAGACCGTGATGAAACCCTGAAGGCACTTCGCAACACTCTCGAACAATCTGCAAAGTCCTATCGCGCTGCAGCAGCGTCTCTCACGTCAAGTCGCAAAGCCTCCGCCGCGAAGCTCGCCAGGCTTGCCGAGACGCAGATCAACTCGCTCGCCATGAAAGTGCGCTTCGAGATTTCGGTCATCGGCTCCGAACAGGAGAGTGCCTGGACTGCGCACGGCTGGGACGAAGTCGAATACCGTATCGCCACCAACCCTGGTGAGCCGCTCAAGCCCCTGCACGAAATCGCATCCGGCGGCGAAATGTCGCGAGTGATGCTCGCTCTCAAGGTCAGCGTAGAAGAAGGCTCGAATCGTCCCAAAACAAAACTTCCCACGCCGCGCACTCTCGTCTTCGATGAAATTGATATCGGCATTGGTGGTCGCGCTGCAGACGCGGTAGGACAAAAGTTGAAGGCCCTTGGTCGCGGTCAGCAGGTGTTATGCGTTACGCACTTGCCTCAGATCGCCGCGTTCGCCGATCAGCACTTCGTCGTCGAAAAGAGAGAAGACCATGGCCGCACCAAAATGCATGTCCGTCTGCTCGACGACCGCGCCCGCACCCACGAGGTTGCCCGCATGCTGAGCGGCGCCAAAGTCACTGAGACCAGCCTCCAGCACGCCGCGCAAATGATCGCCACCAGTCGATAAGCTTGCTTCTTCTAGGGTCTTCCTTCGATGTCGCTCTCCCGCTACAAGGCATAACCGCAATTTAAAGGCTTGCGTAGCCTCATGCGAGGCAACCCGTCAGCCACCACATCTCTCAAATTCGGAGTACCCCGAGGGTGCGCGGACCATACCGCCTATTTGCGGATTCGATAGCTAAAAACAATAGAGAGAAAAAGCAAACCAACCCGGAGGCAGTTATGAACTTCCAGGATTTAACTCCAGCACAAATTGCCATCATCGTTGCCGCCATTGTGATCGTGCTTGGCGCCGTCGTGGTCCTCTTCCTTCAACGCCGTCGCACCGAACGTCTCCGCTCCAGGTTCGGTCCTGAATACGAACGCGCGGTTGCCGAAGGCGGAGATCGTCGGCGTGCCGAGGCCAATCTTGCCGAACGTGCAGAGCGCGTTGAAAAATTTCACCTTCGCCCACTTGCGTCGGCCGATCGCGCACGATTCACCGAGACATGGTCGAGAGTGCAAGCTCATTTCGTTGACGCACCAGCAGGTGCAGTGGCGGAGGCCGATCAACTTCTCGGAGACGTTATGGCCACATGTGGATATCCAATGGGTGATTTTGAACAGCGCGCCGCCGATATCTCCGTTGACCACCCTGTCGTCACGCAGAATTACCGTGCTGCGCACGACATCGCGATCCGTCAGGCGCGTGGCCAGGCCAGCACTGAAGACCTGCGTCGCGCCATGATCCACTACCGCGCGCTCTTTGAAGATCTCGTCGGCGAAACCCGAGATCTGGAGAGAAAGCCGATAGCTAGTGCGGACTACGAAGCGAAACCGACTCTGAGAGCGAGAGGCGATTAACCATTAGGTAGCACTCAAGGAACGCGAAATTAGGTAGAGGATGCAGGTCTAACGAACATCGCGCGCGAAGGCAGTATCACAGCTCCGCTCATGCGTTTCCTGCATCACGACTTTGGCTTCGCGTCCTTTGAGACCCACCACAACACTTCACCGAAAATCTTCCACTTTGAAGCATTGCTGACATCCAGCGGCAGATATTTTGGATTTGCAGAAACCAACAGATCAGAGCCTGCGAGTCTCTGAAACCGGGCGACCTTGAAACCCAGATCACGGTGAGCAACGACAACGAGTTTTTGATTCAATCCATCGCGCTCGGTGATTGCAGTATCGACAAACAGAATTGAGCCATCTGCAATCGTGGGGTGCATCGAATCCCCCGCAACGTGCATGCCAATCATTTTGTCTGGGTGCGGACACCATGAGAGCGGCGCCAACAGCACTTCCTCCACCTCAACCTGCGAAAGGCTCACGTTTTCTTCCGGAGGAACTCTGTCGCCAAACGCTGTCACCTTAAGCAGGGGAATCGCTACCGCGTTGCCTTTGCCTCCAATGTGCGTGGAAACCGCTTTCCCGGCAATCAGATTGAAATCTTCCAGAGATACCTGTAGTGACGAAACGGCTCTGCTAAGGCTCGCATCAGGAAGGTCGGATGTGTTCAATCCGGCCCGTTCCCAGAAGTAGGCCCCCTCGCCTCTGCCCGCCAGGTTCCCGAGAGCGACGTAGGTCTCGGCCGTTGGTTCGTGGCGACCCGCCAGCCAGCGTGAGACAGTTGCGGGAGAAACACCCAACCGGACAGCCAACCCTGCCTGCGTAAGCCCCAAATCTTCCACTAGTCTCCGAATTCGGAGCGACCATTCAGTCGACTTGGAAGGTTGTTCAACCATCAAGCCTCCGCCACCGTGCCTGGCCCGACTTGCGTGCGTGCAATTGCTCTAATGAAATCAGTAGTTTATCCGCCCTGGCAGGTATCCTAGCATCCCGCATTCTGCATCGTATTAGCCCTGGGACCTGATATCCGCTAGCTCAAGTCCGGGAGAAGGATTCAAGGAAAGAGGTGCGCATTGTATGGATTACAAGGATCACGATTGCACCGCGCGACAACTGCGAGTTTCCTTTCCTTGCTACATGCATTATCAGGTCATTTGAGCTAGACATCGCTCGGGAATACGAGAATCGATATGTATAGTTTCGGGGCCGGGCAAAAAGTTCTGATCGTCGACGACGAAATCGCAATCGCAGATTCGCTTGGGATGATCTTTAAGGCTCAGGGGTTCAAGGTTAGAGTCGCTTACTCCGCAGAAGAAGCAATCATGACCATCGCGGAGTGGCAACCCGATCTCGCCATCCTTGATGTTGTGCTTCCCCAAATGAATGGCATCGATCTGGCGATTGCAACGAAGTCCAACCATCCCGCATGCAGAGTCATGCTGTTCTCCGGGCATTCAAACACCAGCCTGCTCCTTGAAGAAGCCGCAAAGAAGGGCCACAAGTTCGAGGTGCTCGCCAAGCCGGTTCACCCTGAGCTGATCCTCGAGACAGCGGCTCACTTGTTGGCTTCAGATCTTTTCGCCGACATGGCAAACGACCGCCCAACCTACGATTGAGACCTTGCTTTTCCACGCAGTTCAAGAGCTGTTCTTTTGCTGTTTCGTACCCGTGTACGCACTCGAAATGCACATGTTAGGAATACCCCTAAAAAGTCCGTCGGTTGGTATACTGGTAGTGTGACTACAACCGTCCTAGATTCCATCCCAAACGGGACCGGCTCCGAGTCTTCACCTACCCAGAAAAGGGTGTTACTGCTTAAGCCTCGCGGCTTTTGCGCCGGAGTTGTCCGCGCCATCGACATCGTTAAGATCGCCCTCGAAACCTTCGGAGCACCCATCTACGTTCGCCGTGAGATTGTCCACAATCGCTATGTTGTGAATGAGTTGGCCGAGAAGGGCGCGATCTTTGTCCATGAGATCGACGACGTCCCCGATGGCCAGCGCGTCATTTACAGCGCCCACGGAGTATCCCCTGCCGTTCGCGATCGCAGCAAAGGCCGTGGCCTCAAGGTCATTGATGCCACCTGCCCTCTTGTAACTAAGGTCCACATCGAGGCGGTAAAATTCGCCAAGCAGGGATATTCGCTTGTCCTCATCGGCCACCGGGACCACGACGAAATCGAAGGCACCTTGGGCGAAGCACCCGATGTAACGCAAGTCGTTTCGAATGTTGCGGAAGTAGACGCGCTGAAGGTTCCCGATCCCAATCGCGTTGCCTACCTCACGCAGACCACACTCAGCCTCGACGAGGCACGCGACATCATCCACGCCCTGAAAGAGAAGTTTCCCAACATCGCTGGGCCCCATTCGCAGGACATTTGCTACGCAACAGAAAATCGCCAGGTCGCGGTTCGCAACGTCGCGCACAACGCCGATCTCGTGCTGGTTGTGGGCTCAACCAACAGTTCCAACTCGAATCGCCTGGTTGAAGTCTCGCGTAACCTTGGCACCATCGGGTATCTGATTGATAACTCGCAAGCGATCGACCCCAAATGGCTTCAAGGCGTGTCGACTGTTGCGGTTACGGCGGGTGCGTCCGCTCCCGAAATTCTGGTGGAAGACGTGGTGAGCTATCTGCGGCAAAACGGCTATTCGAACGTCGAAGAAGTGGAAGTAATGCCCGAGAATGTGCGGTTTGGACTTCCGCCTGAAATTGTGCAAGCGATCGGCGGCCCCGGGGGCGCCGAGGCCGTACCTGTTCGCTGAAGCCTCAATTTGTTCCAAACAACCAACGAGTCAGGGACCAAAGGAATCGAATCACCCGCTGTTCTAGCGTCATCAGTTAGTGATCGGTGACCGTGATTTTGAGTTCGCATAGGCTGGCAATAAGAGAATTTCCGGTACGCGAGGCAATTGTTTCGATGAGCTTAAAGCAGGGGAAAACTCAGGCCGTCGCGCCCAGGTTCGGGCGGCTGGACGCGGACATGGCAGAGGTGGACTCCGCGATTATCAACTCCAGGGAGTTCCTGCTCTCACAGCAGCATCCAGACGGTTATTGGTGCGGCGAACTCGAGGCCGATTCCATGCTCGAGGCCGACTACATTTTCCTTCATACCCTCCTTGACAGCGGCGATCCGGAGCGCCTGCAGCGCGCTTGCACTGAGATGATGCGCTATCAGAACGAAGACGGTAGCTGGAGCCTTTATCCCGGCGGTCCCGGAAACATCTCGCTTTCAGTGAAATGCTATTTCTCAGCAAAACTGATGGGAATCGTCGCGGAGGACCCTCGCCTTGTAAAGTGCCGCACTTGGGTGCTCGCGCACGGTGGAGTGGTTGCGTGCAACACCTTCACGAAGATGTACCTCTGTGCGTTGGGGCAATATGACTACGACGCGGTCCCGGCCATCCCGCCGGAAATCGTGCTCTTTCCCAACTGGTTCTACTTCAACATCTACGAGATCTCTTCGTGGTCGCGGTCCATTCTCGTTCCGCTTGCCATCATCTACGCCAAAAAACCCTACAAAAAGATTCCGCCTGAGCACGGCATCGACGAACTGTTTGTCGGCGGCCGTGCCAACTCAATACTTCGTCTCCGGCGCGATCGTAAGTCCAACTTCTCGTGGCGTAATTTCTTCCTGGTTCTCGATCGCATCACGCATCTGTTCGAGGCTGTTCACATTCGCCCTTTGCGCAAGCTGGCACTGGCGCGGGCAGAGAAGTGGATGCTCGAGCGCCTCGAATTGAGCGACGGTCTGGGAGCGATCTATCCGGCCATGCTCAACGCCATCATCGCCCTCCGTTGCCTGGGCTACTCTGAAGACGATCCGCAGGTGATTCGCGCGCGCGACGAATTTGAAAAGCTTGGCATCGAGCAGCCGCCGACGCCAGAGATGCCCGAACCCACTTTCCGAATGCAGCCTTGTGCCTCCCCCGTGTGGGACACAGCGCAGGTAGTCTTCGCCCTTGGCGAGGCCGGAGTGCCACGCAACGATCCCCGCATGATCCGCGCTGCAGACTGGATGCTTTCCAAGGAAGTGCGTCACAAAGGCGATTGGTCGGTCAAAGTGCCCAGAACCGAACCGGGCGGTTGGTACTTCGAATACAACAACGAGTTCTATCCTGACACCGACGATACTGCGCAGGTTCTGCTCGCGCTCAACAAGGTTGACAATCCCCGCGAGCGGTATCAGCATCAGGTCGCGCAACGCGCCATCGATTGGGAATTCGCCATGCAATGCCGCAACGGCGGCTGGGGCAGCTTCGACAAAGACAATACCAAGATGATCTTCCAGTACATTCCATTCGCCGACCACAACGCGATGCTTGATCCGCCGACGGTCGACATCACGGGAAGAATCCTCGAAATGCTCGCCACCTATGGCTACACGCGCGAAGACAGGCGCATCGAGAAAGCCATCAAGTTCATCCTCTCCGAACAGGAGCCTGACGGAAGCTGGTTCGGCCGCTGGGGCGTCAACTACATCTACGGAACCTTCCTTGTCCTGCGTGGCCTGGAAGCCGTCGGCTTCGATCAGCACGAGCCGCAAATTCAGCAAGCCGCCGAATGGATTCGCATGGTGCAGAATCCCGACGGCGGATGGGGCGAAACCTGCGGCAGCTACGACGATCCCAACACCCGCGGCGTGGGCCCAAGCACACCCTCGCAAACGGCGTGGGCGCTACTCGGCCTGCTATCCGCCGGCGACGATCGGTCCGATTCAATTGCGAAGGGAATTCGCTGGTTGCTTGCACGCCAGCGCGAAGACGGCAGTTGGGACGAGTCTCTCGGTGCGGGGCAGCTTCGTCAGGCACTCTACACCGGGACCGGCTTCCCCCGGGTCTTCTACCTTGCGTATCACATGTATCGAAATTATTTCCCCTTGCTGGCCCTGACCGGCTACAAGCGGGCCATGGAGCGCGCTGCCTAAGCAGCGCTGGAGGTATTTCTCAAGATGGCTGTTCCGATCTCCCAGATGTGGACGGTTGCCACCTATGTGTTGAAGAAGCGGCTTTCCGGCAATCATCGCTATCCGCTTGTCCTGATGCTGGAGCCACTCTTCCGCTGCAACCTGGCGTGTGCCGGATGCGGCAAGGTGCAATACCCGCCGCATATTCTCAAGAAGCAGCTGACGCCCGAGGAGTGCTTCGCTGCGGTCGAAGAGTGCGGCGCGCCAATGGTCTCCATTCCCGGTGGGGAACCTCTTCTGCATCCGCAGATCGTCGAAATCGTGAACGGCTTGATTGCGCGCAAAAAGTACATCTACCTTTGCACCAACGCTCTCGAACTTAAGCGCCGCCTGCCGGAGTTTACTCCGTCGAAGTACCTCACGTTTTCGGTCCACCTTGACGGTGACCGCGAGCATCACGACTTCTCCGTCTGCCGTGAAGGCGGATACGACCTTGCCGTGGAAGGCATTAAGGAAGCTGTGAAACGCGGCTTCCGCGTCACCACCAACGCGACCTTCTTCGATGGCACCGACCCGAACAACGTCCGCGGCTTCTTTGACGATGTCATGGCCATGGGCGTCGAGGGTATCGTGCTCTCGCCCGGCTACAGCTACGAAAACGCTCCCGACCAGAATCGCTTCCTCGGTCGCGCTCGCGTGCGCCGCCTCTTCCGCGCAATTCTTTCCAATCGCAAGCCGACCTGGAAATTCAACATGTCGCCGCTGTTCCTCGAGTTCCTCATGGGCGACCGCAAGTACGAATGCACACCCTGGGGTTCGCCTGCGTACAACATTTTCGGTTGGCAGCGCCCCTGTTATCTCCTTCAGGACGGTTACGCAGAGAGCTTCAAGGAGCTTCTCGAGACGACCAGGTGGGAAGAGTACGGTGTCGCCAGTGGCAATCCCAAGTGCGCGAACTGCATGGTGAGTTGCGGCTACGAGCCGACGGCAGTCATCGACGGTTTCGGCTCCCTCAAGGGCATCTGGGGAATGATTCGCGGCACTTTCAGCATGTATAAAGACGAGCACGCACTCAGATTGTTGAGCGAGCCCGCGCCGCATGGTCCAGCAACATTGATCCAGATTGAAAAGCCGGCGCAAGTCTTCGAGGAGACCAACGCATGACCGCGGAAGTGCTGAAATATACGCTTGAACAGGTCGAAGCGCTGGAACTCGCGCCTGGCACTGAACATCAAAAGCTTGAAGGTTGGATTCCCGAATTCGCCAGCGATGAAGATATTCGCCAGGCGCTCGAAAAGGCCTTCGACTATCGCGGTGACGTAACCCTGACTCTCAAATCGGGCGAGAAAATCGAAGCCTTCATCTTCAATCGCCGAACCGGCGCGACACTCGCCGATTCCTACGTCCAGTACTTCACCCCAAAGGCTCCCGAGAAGCGCAAAATCAGCTACGCAGAAATCGCGCGCCTCGAATTCACCGGCAAAGATCGCGCCGCCGGCAAGCACTGGGAAGACTGGGTGAAAGCCTACAACGAGAAGAAAGCCTCCGGGGAAAAGTACGCTTTACACCCGGAGTCCCTCGAATAGCTATCCTCGTCACTGCTTCTCAAATACTGCCTTGCCCGTGACCTTCTTACCGTCCGAGCCAGTTTGGGTCACATGGACCGTGCGCGTCTTCCCGTCTTTAGAGATTTCAACCTGAGCAGTGAGGACAACTTTGCCGTCCTTCTTGTTGGTTGTCTCCATCTTATGGTCGTCAATCTTCTTGTATGACCGCGAGTCCACATTGGGATTGCCTGTGACCGGGTAATCGTTGCCGTCGAACTTTCCCGTCCACTCGCTGTGGGTCGGCTTCCCGTCTTTGTCGGTCCCGTCCATGGTGACCTTTATGTTGTCGCCCGCGGCCTCCATCACGACCGTATTGTTCTGTGAAAGCCCAGCCGGCATTTTCGACTTGGCTTCGTTGCGCTTCCAGGTGCCCAGGTTTGGATCCTGGGCAAGACACACGGCAGCACCCAGGGCACCAGCTGCCAAAGCCAACATGAGAATCCTCGATTTCATGTCTATCCTCCAGCCCTTGACGACCAATCAACGCCTGCTTCTCAGGGCGACGACAATATACACCTGAGATAGAACTCTTGTGCACCGGATTCGTGAGAGTTGCAGACAGGCCTTGCCTGCTATGTTGCGGCGCGACGTTTCTGAGTCTTGAGAAAGTCAGCTCAGCGTCGTCGTAGCTTACAAACCCACGTCTAGCGCTGATTCTCAGGCTCTCGAAATCGAAGCCTGGTCATGAGGAGAATATTCGGCTAGACTCGTTCGACGCCGCTCTTCGTCTCAACCACTTCGCGGGAACATAAAGTCCCATCGCGAAGGCCAATACCGCAACTGGGTAGATCGAGGGATGATGGAAATCGCCAATCACCAGATAACCCACGGAGAGAGCCACACCCAGACTCAACGTAACCAGGTGCAGTCTCCTCATCCACGGCAGCAGGGGACGTAGGTCAAGGGACCCCCATCGCGCAGCCGCGTACATGGCAAACCAAAGAACAAAGGGAGTGATCAGGCTCAGCACCACGATTCCAACCCCAACTAACTTGGCCTCTGAAATATTCATGGCGACCATCCGTCCAGAATCTAGCACAGTGTCAGCCATGCCCGCCGTGAGCATTGCCGGAAATGGGCGCTGTGGTAATCCGGCTCGGCAAAATCTAATATCGTCTATTGGTGAGGTCGATGCCGTGAAAACTCAGATTTCTCCCATGTTGGCCGTTGGCGACGGAAAAGCCGCGATCGAGTTCTACAAATCTGCGTTTGGCGCAACGGTTCTGTGGAGCCTCGACGGCGCCGTCGCCGGCCTTTCGATTGACGGAGCGGAGTTCTTTCTTGCTGACGAGTCTCCTCAATATGGCACGCGGGCTCCATCCTCCGCAGGCTTCACCACCGTCCGAATCGAGCTCTTCGTCGACGATCCGATCGCAGTACACCGGCAAGCTCTCGCCGCTGGAGCCATCCCTCGCAGCCCGGTGGTAGAGCATGAGCACTCGACGACCGGACCACGCCCGATCAAACGGATGCTGCAAGGGTCTGTCAGCGATCCATTCGGCCACGTGTGGCTCATCGGAAAGTTCCTCGAGTGACACTAGCCGCGGAACGCAGCATTTAAGATAAGAGCTTGTCCCAAGAATGTTGCTATGCGGATATTCCTCACAGGCGCGACCGGCTTCGTTGGCCATCATGTGGCGCAAGCCCTCGCCGCTGAAGGGGCTGATCTCCGCCTCCTTGTCCGAAAATCCAGCAAGCTCGCCAACATTGAAGGCGTCCCGGGCGATACGGTGGTCGGTGACCTGGCTCGACCGGAATCGTTCGCTCCCGCTCTCGAAGGCTGTGACGCCGTCGTCCACGTGGCCGCAGATTACCGCCTTTGGATCCGCGATCCCGATGCGATGTACCGCGCCAACGTCGATGGCACTCGTGACCTGCTACGCCTGGCCCGCGAAGCAAAAGTTCCACGTGCCGTCTACACATCCAGCGTGGCGACCATGGCCTTCCGCACCGATGGCATCGTCGTCAATGAAGACACGCCCGTCACAATTCACGACATGGTCGGCCACTACAAGCGCTCAAAATTCATGGCCGAACAGCAGGCCATCGCTGCCGCGCAAGATGGCCAGCATGTCATGATTCTCAATCCCACCACGCCGGTCGGCTCCCACGACTCCAAGCCAACGCCCACCGGACGCATCTTCGTCGACTTCCTCAATCGCAACTTTCCGGCTTACGTTGACACCGGCCTCAACCTCGTCGATGTAAGAGAAGTAGCCCGCACCCACGTCGCCGCGCTGACCACCGGCACGCCCGGCCGCCGCTACATTCTCGGCGGCGAAAACTTGACCCTCAAGCAGATCCTCGACAAGATGTCAGCGATCACCGGCATCCCTTCACCCACCGTCGAGATTCCATTCGCCGTTGCTGCCACCTACGCCTTCTTTGAAGAATGGATCACCGGCCGGATCCGCGGAAAGGAACCGCGCGCGACGCTGGAAGAGGTCCGCATGGGCCGCAAGAAGATGTATGCCTCCAGCGCCCGCGCTCAGCAGGAACTAGGCTTCCGCATTGTCCCTGTCTATCCCGCGATTCGCGCCGCTGTTGAGTGGTTCCGCGCCAACGGCTACGCCCCGCAGGGTAAGGAATGACCCGCACAGCGTTCATCGCCGCCATGCCCGGCGAACTCAAGGCCTTCGCGAGCGGCTGGCCCCACAGCACCCGAAACGGAGTCCGGTTCTGGGCTCAGCGCAACGAAGAAGAGGAGTGGATCGCCGCCTGCGCCGGAGCAGGGCAGGAAGCCGCCACCCGCGCCTTCGCCGCGATTGAGGATGGTGGCCCAATTGACCTGGTTATCTCTGTCGGATGGGCAGGGGCTCTGAATCCTGACCTTGCTCCTGGCAGCGCCTGGAACATCGCAGGCGTAATCGACGCTCGCACCGGCGAGCGCTTCCGCTGCGATGCAGGCGCGGGCGAGCGCTGGCTGGTCACGAACCAAAAAGTGGCGGATGAAGCAGAGAAACGGCGTCTGGCCTCCACCTATGCCGCCGACCTCGTCGACATGGAAGCCGCCGCGATTGCCCGCCTGGCCGGGATGCGGAACATTCCGTTTTATTGTTTTAAGGGCATAAGCGACGGATTCAACGATAAATTGCCCGATTTCAACCGTTTCATCGCATCCGACGGTCAATTTCAGACCGGAAGGTTTGTTCTTTATGCTCTCATCAGGCCCTGGCACTGGCCTGCACTGGTGCGGATGGGCGAAAATAGTAACAAGGCTTCCCAGGGCATTGCGGAGTCGCTGCTCGATTTTCTTGGATGATCGAGGTCACATCAGGAAACTAAATGGCTACCCAAACGACAAACGCTGCAAGCCACATCGAGACAAAGATTCCTTCCACCATGCGGGCCGTAGTGTATCGCGGCATCAACGACATGCGGGTCGAAACTGTGCCGGTCCCCACCATCGGCCCCGGCGAAATTCTCATCAAGGTTGCCACCTGCGGCATCTGCGGAACGGATCTGAAGAAGATCCATACCGGCTCTCATTCTGCGCCCCGCATCTTTGGCCATGAGATGGCCGGAACTATCGTCGCTGTCGGCGAAGGAGTAACGCGCTTTCGCTGTGGAGATCGGGTGATGGCCCACCACCATGTGCCCTGCGGCAAGTGCTACTACTGCCGCAAACGGACTCCGGCACAGTGTCTCCTCTACAAACAGGTCGGGGTCACAGCGGGATTCGAGCCTTCCGGCGGCGGTTTCGCCGAGTACATTCGGGTGATGGATTGGATTGCCGCCAGCCGCGCTGTCGTAGCAATTCCCGACGGCGTGCCGTTTGAGCAAGCTGCTTTTGTCGAGCCGGTGAATACCGTCTTGAAGGGCGTAAAGATGCTCAATCTGGCCGCAGACGATACAGTCCTCGTGATCGGCCAGGGACCCATCGGGCTCATGCATGCGGCGTTGTGCAAGCGGACGGGTGCGCGAGTCTTGACCTCAGATTTGTATCCCGAGCGCCACGCCATTGCCGCAAAATTTGGATTGCATGATCCAATTCACGCCGGGACGGAGAACGTTGTTGAACGAGTGCTCGCGGAGACAGACGGCCGAGGCGCGGATGCCGTTATCCTGGCTGTCGGGGGAAACGCGCTGATCAAAACAGCCATGGACGCGACACGATGCGGCGGCAAGGTAATGCTGTTTGCACAAACCCAGCACGGCGATGCGACATTCGATCCCGGAACCGTTTGCATGGACGAAAAGACGTTGATGGGCTCATATTCGTCCTCCTTTGACATTCTCGATGAGGTAACCGAACTGGTCTTTGGACGCTACCGCAACGGATTTGATCTGACGCAATTGATATCTCATCGTTTTCCGATCGAGGAAGCTGTCGCAGCGATCGATGTGGCCTCCCACCCCAAAGCCGACTCAATGAAGATTATGATTGAGCCTGTATCAGGCGGGGGAGCCGAGTAGAAGGGGACCTGATGGCGACGACCATGAAGGCCGCAGTGCTCCACGGACGCGAAGATATTCGCATTGAGCGGGTGCCGATCCCTGAAGCCGCGCCCGGCGAATTAATCGTGCGCGTGGGCGCGGCTCTGACATGTGGCACCGACCTGAAGGTTTTCAGGCGCGGCTATCATGCGCGAATGATCGTGCCCCCGGCTCTCTTTGGTCACGAATTAGCTGGGACTGTCCTTGAGGCCGGCCTGGGCGTATCGGATTTCGCGCCTGGCGATCGCGTCGTGGCTCTCAACTCGGCACCTTGTGGACTGTGCTACTTCTGCTCGCATGGCCAGGAAAATCTCTGCGACGATCTGCTCTTTAACAACGGCGCATACGCGGAATTCATCCGCATCCCCGCTCGCATTGTCGCCAAGAACACCCTGCACATTCCCGATCACGTTCCGCTCGAACATGCGGCGCTGACCGAGCCGCTCGCCTGCGCGGTGCACGGGTTTGAGGACTCCCGCCCATATCCGGGAGCCACTGTCGCAATCATCGGTGGAGGACCGTTGGGGCTGATGATTCTGCACGTCGCGGCGCTGGCTGGTTGTGAAGTGATCGCAATCGTTAAGCACGATGGCCAGGTGGAAGCGGCACGTCAACTCGGCGCGGCTCACGTTGTACAGACCACCAGCATACGCAAGGCGATCCGCGAGACACGTGCACTCACACCCAAGAACCGCGGCGTCGACATCGCAATCGAAGCCGTCGGTGTGCCTGAAGCTTGGGAAGAAGCTGTAGAGATGGTTCGCAAGGGCGGGACCGTGAATTTCTTTGGTGGATGCGCCGTCGGCACGCACGTAACGCTCGATACCAATCGGATTCACTATAGCGACATTACGCTCAGAGCCACTTTCCATCACACTCCAGCCATTTGCCGCAAGGCACTTGACCTGATCGCGAGTGGCCGATTTCAGGCCGGCGCATTCATCACCGGCCACGCTCACCTCTACGAATTGAATCGTGTCTTCGAGAAGCTGATGAAGCGGAGCAGCGAAATCAAGACCGCGATCGTGCCGTGAGGCGAGAATGACCACGGCAAGCCTGCATCCGGACAATAATGAAGTGGCACGCGAGCAATTGATTGCCCGCGGCTGGGCCGCGCTTCCAGCCAGCTATCGCATGCCGGCCAAACCGCCTTCGCTTGCCGAGGCTCGAGCATGGTGCAGGCAACTGGCTGAGTCGCATTACGAAAATTTCCATGTTGCCTCATGGTTCTTGCCCGAGGCGTTGCGACCGCACTTCCACGCGATCTACGCATACTGCCGCATCTCGGACGATCTTGGAGATGAGGTCGGCGACACAGCACAATCCCTGGCTCTTTTGGACCTCTGGGGACGCGAATTGGATGCGTGCTATGAAGGCCGTGCGCGTCATCCCGTATTTGTAGCGTTAGCAGAAACGATCCGCGCATGTTCCATTCCGAAGGAGCCCTTCGCCGATTTGCTCACGGCCTTTCGTCAGGATCAAATTGTCACGCGCTACCAGACGATACAGGACGTTCTAGGTTACTGCCGCTATTCTGCAAATCCTGTAGGCAGGCTCGTCTTGTATGCATGCGGTTATGCAGATGAAGAGCGGTTCAGACTCTCGGATGCAACCTGTTCCGCACTGCAACTCGCGAATTTCTGGCAGGACGTGCGCGTGGACTTCACCAAAGACCGCGTCTATCTACCTCAGAAGGACATGCAGAGCTTTGATGTAAGCGATGACACGATTGCCGGTGAAATCGCGACCCCTCAGTTCCGGGCTCTCCTGCGCCACGAAGTAGAATTTGCGCGTGGGCTGTTCGAAGAAGGCCTGCCGCTGATCGGCATGGTCAGCCGCGACCTCGCACTCGACCTCGACCTCTTCAGCCGCGGGGGACTTGAAATACTCCACGCGATTGAACGGCAGAATTACGACGTGCTGAGTTCCCGGCCGGCAATTTCAAAGCGCACCAAACTGCAACTCGCGCTGCGCGCCGTCAGCGGAAAGTTTCTCCCGTTTCTCCGTCTCGGGGCGGGAATCAAAGGTAAGGCGGCTTGACGCAGACAATCACATTGGACGAAGCCTACGCAGAGTGCAGGGCAATCGCGAAGCGCGAAGCGAAGAATTTCTATTATGCATTCGTGGCTCTCCCCGTGCCGCGCCGCAATGCAATATGTGCGATCTACGCTTTCATGCGGCAGGCAGATGATCTGTCGGATGACGAGAACCTGTCTCGAGACGAACGCCGTCGGCGCCTCGTGCAGTGGCAGGACGAGTGGCGCCAGGTCTCCGAAGGTGGAGAAACAGACGACCCTGTTTTTCTTGCCGTAAGCGACGCGACAAAGCGGTTCACGATTCCGCATAGTTTGCTTGACGAACTGATTGCCGGCACCACCATGGACTTGAAATCCCCCGCGGGAGATGCGCCCGATACGTATGCCACGTTTGCAGACCTGTATCAGTACTGCTATTTGGTAGCTTCGGTGGTTGGCCTCGTTTGCATTCGGATCTTCGGCTATTCCAATCCCGCGGCGGAAAGGCTGGCAGAGGAAACGGGCGTAGCGTTTCAGCTTACAAACATCCTGCGCGATGTAGCAGAAGATGCCGACCGCAGCCGTGTCTATCTCCCGCTTGAAGACCTTGCTGCGCACGATGTCACTCTGGATTCGCTCTTTCACCGGCCCACGGGTGAGCCGCCGACACCGAATCAGCGGGCCCTACTCGCAGAAATCGGAAGCAGGGCAGAGGCTTATTACCAGTCTGCACAGGCCCTTCTGCCGATGATCGATCGTGAGAGCAGGCCAGCCCTGTGGATATTGGTCTCGATCTATCACGCACTGCTCAAGCGGATTCGCTCGGCGGACTACGATGTCTTTTCGCATCGAGCCAGCGTGCCAATCGCGCAAAAGGTAGGCATACTCGCTTTAGGAATGTCGCGGCTGCTACTGGAGAGATTGTCGGGTTAGATCTGCATACGCGATCTCGTTATTCTTGCGGGAGCGCAATCATTCTCTTTTCTAGAGGTGCGGTTGAACGTCAAGCCAGACAATCCGGAAGACGCCCCACGCACCGTCACCATCGTCGGTGGTGGCGTTGCCGGAATGAGTGCGGCTTGCGCGCTGGCCGAGGCCGGTTACCGCGTGCAGCTCGTCGAGCGTCGAAGCTATCTTGGCGGACGCGCATCGTCTTATCTGCACCCGGGCGTCAACGAAGTTATCGATAACTGCCAGCACGTGCTGTTCGGTTGTTGTACGAATCTGATTGGCTTCTATCGGCGCATCGGCGTCGCAGATCGAATTCATTGGACCAGCGAGATGACGATGATCGAGCCCGGCGGCAGGCGCTCAGTGCTGGGACCTTCGATTTTGCCCGCTCCAATGCATGGATTGCCGAAATTGCTCAGCGCACGCGCTTTTTCTTTCGCCGACAAAATGGCCCTCGCTCGCGCCTTTCGTACACTGATGCGGCCGGTGCCGAGTGACTCCAACGAAAGCCTTGCTGAATGGCTCAAGCGCAACGGGCAGACAGACGGTGCCATCGATCGCTTTTGGCGTCTCGTGATTGCCAGCGCGCTGAATGCAGATTTGGATGTGATCGCATTGCCCTATGCAGCGAAGGTCATTCGCGAGCTTTTTATGAACTCGGCACAAGCTGGCAGCATGGGAATGAGCACAGTCCCGTTGAGCGAACTCTATGCTAGTTCGATCGAATTTCTGCGAACCCGAGGCTCAAGCGTCCACCTCAATACCAGCGTCGAGTCAGCGGAGTGGGACGAGGAGGCTTCACAGTGGTCGGTCACGACTCGCACCGGCAATCTGGTTTCTGAGTTTCTCATCATTGCGTTGCCGTTTGAAGCGATGCAGAAGCTGCTGCCGAATCTTCCACCCGTTGATCACGCGGATACACTGGCGCAAAAGATAGAGCGTTTCGAGCACTGGCCCATTTGCAGCGTGCACCTCTGGTTTGACCGTAAGATCACAGATCTCGATCACGCTGTTCTGCTGGATCGCGAGGTCCATTGGATGTACAACAAGGGCCAGATGCAGCCTTTGCGCAAGGCTAAGGGCAGCTATCTGGAGCTTGTCGTGAGTGCGTCCCGCAGTTTTGCTTCGCTCACGCGCGAGCAAGCCATCGAGCAGTCGGTGAGGGAACTTGGGGAGTTTTTTCCTGAGGTTGGCTCGGCGAAACTGGAGAAGGCAGCACTCGTTAAGGAAGTTCGCGCTACGTTCGGAGTGCCGCCGGGCATCGATGCTTACAGGCCGTTCGTGCTTTCTCCATGGCCAAACTGCTTTATGGCCGGAGATTGGATCGCTACCGATTGGCCTTCAACGATGGAAAGCGCATCTCGTTCGGGACACATGGCTGCAGACGCCGTCTGCCAAAGCGCAGGACTTTCGTGCACGTTCCTGGTTCCGGACCTCAAACCTCAGGGGTTGATGCGTTTCTTCGGCTAGACACTTGGCTTCTCTGTTGCCATGGGGCGGCTCATCAGTGCGCCAGAAAATACACACCAATACAAACAAGCACTGCCGCGGTCCAGCGGCGATGATCCACGTTCTCTTTCAGAAAGAATCGCGCGGCGATAGCGTTTGTCACCAGCGTAAGCGAGGCCGATGCCGGTGCTACCAGGCTGAGGTCGAGGTGGTTCAGTGCAAACAAGAGAGAGAAGAATGCGAGCGCGAGAAATCCAACTCCTGCATAAAATCGGGGACAAGTGACGACTGCAAGAATTGCCCCCTTCAATCCTGAGTGAGCTCGAATATCGTCAAGGTCGCCGATCGACTTCATCGCTGACGCCGTGAGCACCTCGCCCGTGGTTGAGCAGAGCACGATCGCCGCTATCATCGCCGCGGCGGCCCAGGGGCCTGAGAAGGGAGCAGCGGCCAGGATCATCATGGCACCCGCTCCTCTGCGATTTCGCTTACCGGCTCTGCGGGCCCAGATGGTTCAACGCTGGTTCGCTCAGTCAGCGAAGGCCCGTGTGCTACAAAGCCGACGCCGATGGTGATGAGCACAATCCCGAACCAGCGCTGGAACGAAATCGGCTCGTGCAGCCAGAACCGGGAAAGCAACGCGACGATGACATTTCCAAATGCAGTTGCCGGCAACACATACGTGAGATCCGCCCATGAGAGGGCAGTTAGATAGCTGGCGAAGAACCCGATGAGCAGCGCAATTCCGGCAGCTATCCACGGCGTGAAAACGGCAGAAATGAGCGAGAGCGGATGAGCGAGGGAGATTGACGGGAGCTCCGTCATTCCGCGCGACAGACATGTGTCGCCCAGGGGAGCGGACACCGCGACCAAGCCCAGGATCAAATATTGCCGCGGGGTGGGCCTTATATGCGACATCAGTTTCTAGCTCGTCCTTGCCAAGAGGCGGAACGAAGAGAAGGGCGGACGCTAAGCGCCGCCCTTGATGAAAAATACGCGGCCAAAATTACGCGCCCGCGCCCACAGTAGCTGGTGGGTCAACCTTCTGACTTCGCGAATCCTTCACCATCTTGTTACGCTGCGCCCGAAGCTTAAGGAAGGCCTTGGCCTCAACGTAAAGTCGAGGAACATCGCGGTTAACGACCGCTTTCCAGATCACACGGAACGCCGCCTTGGGCCGGAAGTAATACTCGTCATAGAAGCGGTGAACCATCTCCAGCACATAATCGGTGGGCAGACCCGGGTACTCGATGTGCGCCATCTGGTGCCCGCCCTCGTCGCTCATCGCTGCAGTGTTGACGATGAACCCGTTGGCCTTGGCGTAGTCGTAAAACTCCGTGCCAGGATATGCATGGGCGATTGAAACCTGAATGGTCTCGACATCCAGCGTCTTTGCAAAGTTGATCGTGTTACGAATTGATTCCTTGGTCTCGCCAGGCAAGCCGAGAATGAAGTCGCCGTGAATGGTGAGGCCGAGATCGTGGCAGTCCTTCGCGAACGCGCGTGCACGCTCAACGGTTGCACCCTTCTTGATGTTCTTGAGGATCTGCGGATCGCCTGACTCGAAGCCAACGATCAATAGACGGCACCCCGCCTCTTTCATCGCCTTGAGAGTGTCGTAATCCGTCGTGACCCGCGATGTGCAACTCCATGTCAGGTTGAGCGGCTTCAACTTCTCGCAAAGCTCGATGGTGCGTGCTTTTTGAATATTGAATGTGTCGTCGTCGAAGAAGAACTCCTTGACGTCTGGAAAATTCTGCTTCGCCCAAGCCAACTCCGCAGCCACATCATCGGTCGAGCGCTTCCGCCATGCATGTCCGCTCAGCGTCTGCGGCCATAGACAGAAGGTGCACTGGGCCGGGCAGCCACGTGTCGAGTAAAGCGCAATGTACGGATGCAGCAGGAAGGGAACGTTGTAGCGCGTTACATCCATGTCGCGCTTGTAAATCTTCGTGGCCCACGGCATCGCGTCCAGATCTTCAACCTGCGGGCGATCGGGGTTATGCACCACCTTGCCATTTTCTTTGTAGCTGATTCCGAGAATTTCATTCAGCGGCTTACCCTGGGCAAACTCGACAACTGAGTAATCGAACTCGCGGCGGCAGATGAAATCCAGCACAGAGCACTCGTTGAGAGCCTTGTCAGGCGCGGTAGTTACGGGCGGCCCCACGAACGCAATCCGGATCGAAGGATTGGCCGCCTTGATGGCTTCTGCGAGGCGCTGATCGCCCTCCCAGCCCACCGTCGAGGTGAACAACACAAGGAACTCGTAGTCTTTGCAGATCTTGATGGTTTCGTCCGCCGAGACATGGTGGGGTGGTGCGTCGAGAAGGCGTGAGCCCTCCAGCAAGCCGGCAGGGTAGGTAAGCCAGACGGGATACCAGTAGGATTCAATCTCGCGCGTCGCCGGCCAGCGCGAGCTCGCTCCACCGTCAAAGTTCTCAAATGACGGAGGGTTCAGGAAGAGCGTTTTCAGGGGCATAGGCATCCCTTCTATTCTAACAGTTTGCCGATTTTAGATGGTTGTCAGGCAGGTTCCCGGTTCACTTTGTGTGAAGCTCGTGGAGCCAGTCTTCCATGTGGCCCAATGCTCTCAATAACCCCAATCGAGCCTTCGCTAGTTCGAATTCGGCGTCCATGGCATCCTGAAGCTTCTGTCGTTCCTCGATCCGGGCCAACTGTTCTGACTTCGGGGACTGTTGCGGGGTGGCATTGGGCCCTACGCCGGAACCGTTGCCTAACTCCAATTCTGCCAATACGCTCTTAAGCTGATCTCCGGCGATCTGTTGCTTGAGACTCGCGATCTCAGCTTGCGTATCCAATTCCCGGATGGAGTCGCTAAGTTCTTCAATCTGCAAGTCATTTTGCCTCTCGGCCTGCTCCGCCTCGATTTTTGCCCGCAAAGCATCCGCAGCCGACTCTCTGGCCTTCGCGCGTCGTCCCATATCAAAGACCGGTACCTCAATCGCGATACCAGAGCTGAAGTTGTTGGCCGGCAATGGGTTAGCAAAGTAAAAATCGACGTTATTCAGAAGCGTAGTGTTCCGGTTGTACTGCGCCCCAAAGCTTAGCTGCGGCATGTAATTGATCTCTCGATCGCCTTTCGCCGAAAGCATCCTGGAGCGTGCGATCAACTGTGCTGCGTGAACGCCGGCGAGATTGTGTGGCGGCTCATTCCCTTTGAGGCGCGGGATCTCGGGGATGCTTGCGTGGTCGGGCGTTATCGAGCCCACCGGCAATCCCGTCAGCGCAGCAAGTTGCGTTGACAGCGTTTTTTGGCGCGTTTCGAGGTGCTGCCGCCTGAGCTTGAGTTCAGCCGCTGTTAGCCGCGCATGCAGCAGTTCGCTCAGCGGGTCAACGCCCGCTTCTGCACGCTCCTGCTCGATCGCAACCAGCCTCTCCGCAAAACCCTCCTGTTGATGGGCTGCCGCGAGTTCTCGTTCGATTGTGTCGAGTTCGATATAAGCGGTTGAGGCTTCGAGCGCAACCTGCTCGCGTGCGTCGAGCAATTTTGAAGAAGCAGCCTGCAATCCAAATCGCGCGGCATCGATGTATCTCTTCTGCGGAACGCCAAATATCAGCGACTGTACGGTCGCAGTCCAGATCGACGGCGGATTTCCCGTGAAGCCCACCTGTGGGAATACGGGAACTCCGGTGCTGAAAAGCACGGTTGGAATGATGACGTCCTTGGTCTGCGACAGCACCGCATTTGCCTTGTTGACGTCCGACTCGGCCAGCTTTACCGCATTGCTGTTGCGGCGGGCGAGGTCCACGACAGTGGATAGCGACACCTGCGCTGAAGCCACGGTAGACGCCACAGCGAGGGCCGCTCCAATGACCAGGCGAAATCCAAACGGCAACAGCTTTTTTGCGATCGTCAAGTGTGTTATTCCGGTCGTCAAAACTTCAATTCCAGGGCTGGTTTATAGTCGTGGGCAAGCTCGAGTGCATGGGCGCGGTCTTTCCGTGCGCCATCCACATCTCCAAGCTGCGCTTTGAGGCGTGCAAGTTGCGTATAGGCTTCAACTGCCGGGCCTTCTTCTGTTCTTGAGGAACCTCCAAGATACTCTTCCAGCATTTTGGCGGCGAGCGTCAGATTTCTTTTACCTTTGCTCAGCACCGACGAGCCGTTATAGAGCGCAACACCGGAGTGCTTGTCCTTTTGCGCAGCTTTGTATCCACTTTGCACGGCGGCTTCCATGTCGTCCCAGCGTTCTCGCTTCCGATAAAAACTGCCCAGTCTCATCCACTGGAATGAGGGACGCTCGCTCACCGCGACAGCCTGCTTGAATTCTCGCTCGGCAGTCCCATAGTCCTTCCGGCTCTGGGCGATAGCTCCTCGCAACTCGTGCCCGCGCGCAGCATCCAGCTTTTCCATTTGCGCCGCGACAGACTCTGCTTTGTCGATTCCGCCTCCAACAACGCCCGGAGCAGAAATGTAGAACTCAGAGAGGTCGGCCAGCGCCTCAGCATTTCGCGGATTCAATCTTGTGGCTTCTTCAAACTCAGCCTTCACCCGCTTGGCCAGCGAATAAGCCGTTAGAAAAGTCGCTCGATCTGCCTTTTCGCCGAGTGCGCGTCCGTACCACATATGATTCGTGGAGCTTTGGCCGTCCAATCTGACCGCCTGTTCGCATTCGTAGACTGCTTCATCCCAATGCTCAATCGTGAACAGTACACGGCACCTGAGATTCCGCGATTCCGCCGACACCGGAAGGGAACTGATCAACGAGAGAGCCTTGTCGGCCTCGCCAGCCTGCAGAGCGGAGTTCGCCTGGGCAAGCCCATCATTGGGAGCCTGCGCTGCCGCAACGGATAGGGCCAACACAAACAGGCCCGACTCAAGCACTCTCCTCACCGAACTCTCTTAATGGCGACGCCTTCCTGCAGAGGCTCACCGGTAGTGGTTCCAATGGCAACCCAGTCTCCGTCGTTGAGTCCGGAGAGAATGGCAACTTGAGTCAGGTTAATTGTTCCAATGATCACGGAAGTCCGTTGCAACTCGTCGCCGACAACCTTGTAGACATAAGGCTTTCCGTTTTCCGTGTGGAGCGCTTCACGCGGTACGCTCATCGCGTTTGACTCGGTCGAAGTGGTTACGGTGACGGTGACATTTGTGTCCGGCAAAAGATGGTTATCAACGTCATCTACGTGGATGATCACTTCGCCCACCGTCCGGGTTCCATACGTGATGACGGTAATCGGCGTACGTTCAATGTGGCCATGCCAGAGCGCCGTCGGCTTTGCGTCCCACTTGATCTGAACCTTCTGCCCGACTGCGAGACGACCGATTTCAGGCTCGTCAAAATAAGCACGAACACGTTCGTGCTGCAGGTCGGCCATCTGAAGCAGCAGCTTTCCCTCTTCAGCGAATTCGGTCCTCTTGGTGTTCAGGCTGTAAACAGTCCCGGCAATCGGAGCGCGGACGGAAGTTCGCGCCAGAACTTGTTGTGCGGCTTGACGATTGGCCTCTGCCTCGGCAACCGCGGCCTTTGCCCGTGCAACATCCGCGGGAGTATAGCGGCTGCGAACATTTTGCTCGCTGGCGTGGAGATTTGCTTCGGCTGTCGTCAATCGCTCACGCGCCGCAGTCACTTCGCTCGGCGAGGCCGCACCTGTTGAACTCAGCCTCGTGAGCGCGGCCAGATCTCTCTCCGCCTGGTCTCGCTCGATCCGGTTCCTCGTCACATCGGATGCAGCAGCCTGCCGCTGTTCCAAAGTCCCATTTTGCGAAATTGACTCCAGGGCTGCTTGGGCCGACTTGAGTCCGCTTTCCGCCGCGGCAAGCCTCGCCCGCGCCTGCATGTCGTCCAGCTCGAGAAGCAGCTTTCCCGCCGGAACCTGGTCACCGGGTTGCACATAAGCGGCCTTCACTATGGCCGCGATCGGACTGTGAATCTCGTAATTGTTCTCCGGTTCAACACGCCCGTTCGTGCTGATAGTGCTTTCCAATCGCTGATGAGAGACTTGCGCGACGCGGACCGGCAAGCTGTCACGCGTGAGAGCGCGAACTGAGAAAAAGACTGCGACCAGAATGACCGCCACGCCAAACCACACCAACCGGCGGTCCAATTGCTTTCTTTCTTTAGCCATAGCAACCAGAGCCAGTATATAAGACTCAACAACAGGGACTTAAGC